>Ga0208771_1000486_pt1 | contig 24054 bp, 19 predicted proteins | sample AntAceMetag02UKX_FD_184775 | JGI IMG/M metagenome (GOLD analysis project Ga0208771, IMG submission 184775) | Saline lake microbial communities from Ace Lake, Antarctica - Antarctic Ace Lake Metagenome 02UKX (SPAdes) (version 2) | ecosystem: Environmental > Aquatic > Non-marine Saline and... | reverse complement strand
CCATATCAAATATTTTACTTTTTATTATTATATCATGAAATAAAATAGACTGGTAAATAAGTTTCTTGGGACTGTCATAGGGATGTTGTACATGCTCAATAATTAGATAACTTTTTCCAGCTTTCCGTAAGAAGGTTTTTAATCAATAATATCGAGTATTAATAACTTCTTCTAACTCCCGAAACACCTTTACAGTTTTATCACTCATGCAAAAGTTGCGAAAGTCGTCCTGTCTGGGGAGCCAGACAATAACAAAGGCAGAACTTCTTTATTGAAGTTCTGTCTTTTTAAATCTTTAACAGACCCCAATGACTTCTTCTAATTTGTGACACGCTTTTTCAATTTCTTCATCCATACAAAAGTTGCGAAAATCGTCTGCTAGCCTCCACCAGAGGTATAATAGAGTTAGGTTTTTAAAGATTCATTCTTTGGACTAACTCTATTTATTTTTTATAGCTCTTAACTTACTGTCCGTTAAAGCTTAGAAGGTTTAATTTTCGAGTATATTAAAATCTTCTATAATCGAGAATCGAGAAAGATTATATTCCTCTTTCGGCTACTACAGCCCTGAGGAATATAAAGCATTAATGTTAACAAAACTATCTTAACTAAGTGTCCGGAATATCGGGGGAAGATCCGGATGAGGTCCCGCAGATAGAGAATTATTGTTTTCATAATAGAACATTATCCTATTACCTATACTTACAAATTTACTTATTTTCCAAGCAAGGTCTTTGCTTTTCAGAACAGCCTTGTAACTAAAATAAAAAACCCTTTGCATCTTGTTTATATTATTATCCTGATACAGGGTTTTATTATTGCAACATATTATAGGGAAATGGTTGTGTTTTTCTTTTTATACAGATTCTGCCAGGGATCTTGTTTCGGGGCCAGTCGCCAAAAGATATTGGACAGGTTGTATTTTTGGACATTATCCAAAGAGGATAGCTCAAGACCAGTCAAGCGGAGTGGCAACAGGCGCATTTTTAATTGCCCGGAGCGAGTAGGGGGCTACTGCAGTCTGTGCTTTTTCCCTGGAAAATGTACGGATTTGGTCAAAATCATGCTTCGGCTGGATAGGGATTACCACATGAAGTCCCTTAGAACCAGTAGTCATCACAAAGCTTGCGAGATTTCTTCTGTTTTTTTATCGGGATAAATCGGGATAAGACAAAATATCAGAATACAGAATACAGAATAATATGGGAAATTTAAACCGACCAGATAGGTCGAAAGCTCGAATTTTAACTAAAAGGGTTTAAGGGCATAGTCGTTCATTATTCGGACGGACAAATTCCTTTGAGAGTGCAGTAAAAATTGATGTATACATCTCTGCGTCCGATGATGCCGACTATTTCATTTTTACTGACCACTGGTAAAGTGCGGACATTTCTGTATTTCATTAATGAGATGATTTCATCCAGGTTTGCCGTTGGGCTGACGGTAATCACTTCGGTAGATATGGCAAAACTTACCTTGGGAAGAGTATGATCAGTGCTGTTGTCTTTTAATACCTCACCTGTTTTGATCATATCCATAACCATAAAAAGATCATCCGAAGTGATGGTCCCGATGATTTTCCCATTTTCTATCACCGGAAAGCCGCTGATTCTTTTGTTGATCATCAGTTCGGCGACTTCATCCAGTGTATCGTCCTTTGTTACTGTAATGACTTCTTTGGTCATAATATCTTTGGCCTGAATCTGTTTTAAGTTATCGGTCAACTCTTTTAGGGTAAATATCTTTTTATTTTTCATTTTTTTGCCCCTTCACAGTTTTTATTTAATCGGGGAGGATTTCCTTTATTTTTTTTATCAAATCCCCCATATCATAGGGTTTGGTGATAAATAGGTTGACACCAAGCCCTTTTATGTTTTCTTCCATATTGACCTTGCTGGTCTGGACAATGACCGGGATATTTTGCAGTTCCTTATTTTTTTTGATTTCCTGTAAAAAGTGGATACCATTCATTCCCCCCTGCAAGGTAATATGAAGTAATAATTAAATCAACCCATTTTCTTTTTAAAATATTGATAGCCTCATCACCTCGGTAGGCGATATCAACAGTATATCCCTCTGCTTCCAGATTTTGTTTTAGTTTTTCACAATGGGTGATATCTCCGGTTAGCACCAGAATTTGTTTACTGCTCATTTATGGTCCCTCCTTTTTTTGAGGTCAATGACCTTTTTCTGGCCTACCCTCAAGAGATGTTCACGGTTAGCAATAATGACCTTTTTCCGGTAATCTTTCTCTTTTGATTCTTTTGAGTCCGACAGCTTAATGGTGATTTGATCCCTTTTTATCTCAAGGGCATACCAAATATCCTGATACTTTATTTTGAAAGCAATTTCTTTCCAGCTTTTAGGTAAATCAGGAACTATATTTATTATACCATTTTCCAGATTAAGTCCCGCATATCTTTTAATCGCAATATTGATTGACCCGCCCATCACCCCGGTATGAATGCCTTCGGGGGTGGTTCCACCCTGAATATCATTGATATCGGAATTGAGGACTTGGCAATACCATTTCCATGATTGTTTGGTTTTTCCCAAAATATCAGACAGGTAACAGTGAACCACTTTGCTTAAGGTGGAACCATGGGAGGTTCTCTGGACATAATATTCATAATTTTTTCTTAAGATATCCTGATTAAAGGTATAGCCTAAACCGTCGAATAATTCTTTTAATTCTGTTATGGAAAATAAATAGGGGAGCATGAGGGTATCAGCCTGTTTTGCTACTTTGTATTGGTTGGGGGATTTACCTTCAGCCTTCAAGATGCGATCCATTCTCTGAATGTTACCGTATTTCTTTTGATAGTCCTGCCAATTCAGTTCTTTTAAATCAAAATATCCCTCAAATTGGCTGATGATGCCACCTGAATTGATAATTACATTCATTTTTTGGCTGATATCTTTCCAAAGTTTCAATTCATCCTGGCTGATATTCAATTTTTTAATTAACTTTTCTTTAGCTTCATTGGGAAGGATAGAAGCTAATTCTAAGGCAGTTTTCAAAGTCCAAACGATCATGATATTGGTATAAGAATTGTCCTTAAAGCCGGCCTCTTCGGATCCGGGGAACCTTTCATGAAATTCATCAGGACCCATTAATCCCTTGGTATGATATCTTTGGTCTTTTTCATCATAATAGGACAGGCTTGCGCCAAAGCAGGCAATGGAAAAGAATATTTCTGCCCCATAATGGGAGAGAAATTCAAGATCTCCGGCTATCTTCCAATGGCCCCATACACTATAGGCAATATCAAAGGAAATATGTCTTTGTTTTCTGCTGTGATCAGGTCCCCATTTACCGGATTTGGGATTAAGATGAATGATTTGTGTTTCTTCTTCTCCGGTAGATCCGCTTTGCCATGGGAACATGGCCCCTTTGTAGCCGTTTTCCCGGGCATATTCCCTGGCTTTGCCCAGCCTTCGATAACGGTAGAGCAGGGAGGATTGGGTAATTTTTGGTAGACGAAAATCGTAAATGGGCAGGATAAAAACTTCATCCCAAAAAATATGTCCCCGATAGGCTTCTCCGGATAATCCTCTGGCGGTAATTCCTGCATCCAATTTGGTATTATGAGGTGATGCGGTTTGTAAAAGATGGAAGAGATGTAACCTCAAAGTTTTTTGGGAAAAGATATGACCTTTAACTTTAATATCAAACAGGTCCCATAGGTCTGTCCAAACCTTCCGGTTGGACTCATAAAGTGATTGAAAATCCGGGTTTTTTTCAGCCGATTGAATGGCATCTTTGATAGGATTAGACGAATCCTTGTCTTGGGAGGTATAGATAGAAACATTTTTATCGATACTATATTTTTGTTTTTTAACTACTTTTATCTTAAATTCCCGAAAAACAGCTTTTTCTTCTGTTTTGGTTTCGGTTGAGATGGGCTTTATTTTCTGTCCCTGACAGGTAACAGAAACACAGGAGGCTTGGGCGATGGTAAATTTGGATTGGCTGGTAGTAACTGATAGGTAGATTCCGTTTTCCGCAAATGTTCCGGATTTGTCAGGGCTAAGATGCAGGGAATCCAAATCACTGTATCTGTCTACTCCCTGGTTTTGGACTGTGCCGTCCAGTCCCCAACGGATCCATATTTCGCCACTATAATTTTCCGGTATAATCACATATTCAATAGCCATACGGTGCATTTGACCCATATGAACAATTCTTCGGGTTTGTACTGAAGTTATTTTTCCCGATTTTTCTTTTATTTTATAGTTTCTTATCAGGACTGCTTCTTGGAGATCTAATTTTTGATAATAAGAAACAATGTTATCAGCAGTTGGCAGAATCCACTCAGAATCATCTGCTGTTTTAAAAGTTAAGGGTAGCCAGTTGGGGCAATTTACTAGATCTTCGTTGGTAATGGTTTTTCCTGAAACTTGGCTTTCTAATTTATTATAAACACCTGCCATATAGGTGCCGGGATAGTGAATTCTTGAGACAGTTGATTCTGTGAATGCGCCCCTGGTGCCTAAATAGCCGTTTCCCAAGGTGCATAATGCCTCTCTGAGTTTTTCCTCGCCAGGCTCAAATTTCAAATACTCCAGTGCCCAGGGAGAATTCCCATGATTGTTATTGGTGCCATTTTTAGCATTAACATAACTATTAATTAGAAATTGCAATAACTTGTTCAAAGAATTTTTTTACCTCCTCGGGGGATTGTAGCTGGAAATCTGCTGACGATGGTTTGGAAGGATCATCGGTTACCATAATAGCCGTCCCTCGGGTAACAACTGTCCTGAAGGCATATTCATCTGTGGTATCATCACCGATATAAAAGACGGAAGTCTTATCCCAGGGAATTTCCAGGGCATTCATAATCCATCTGACTGCTTTTCCCTTATCCCAGTCGATATTGGGCAGAATTTCAAATACTTTTTTGCCCTTTAATAATCTTAGCTGATTATGTTGTTGTATGATATCATTCACCGTTTTTTCAATGAAGGGTAAGTTCTCCTGTTTTTTCAGGTTTCGATAATGGACTGCTACACTGAATTTCTTTTCTTCAATCAATACACCCTCCATATCCTGTAGGGTTTGTTTTAATTGTTCGATAATCTCGCTAACGAGAGGGATGGTCTTTTCGGCAATCGGGTGAATCATGGTAAAGCCGCCGGGGCCTTTAATATCAAAACCATGGCTGCCGGCATAAAAAATACCTTTGATGCCCACCAGATTTTGCACATCTTCTCTCATTCTTCCGCTGACCACAGCCACGGTATGGATTTTGGACAATTCGATAACGGCTTGTTTCATCTCCTGACTGATGACGGCCAATTCCGGACTTGCAACGATAGGAGTCAGGGTGCCGTCATAATCCAGGAAGAAAACCAGTTTTTTATCGGTATCAATGACCGATTTATCGGAACGTTGATAGGTGGGGTTGATCAGAATTTTTTTGCCTTTGAGGTGTTCTTTCGGGAAGATTCCCTGTGTATTTTTCAGGTGATCATAGTTTTGAAAAAAAGGTTTGGGTTTTCTCCCAAACCAGTCATTGATGAGCTGAATGTCAATCTCTGCCAAATCAGTAACCACTAAATCAGCGCCGGCTCTGGTCAATTCTTGCTCATTATTTTCCCGGGCAACTCCCAAGACCAGACCAAATCCGCCGTTTCTGCCAGCTTCGACGCCTGAGGAGGCATCTTCCACCACTACGGAATCCTCAGGCAGTGTTCCCAGGTTTTTGGCGGCGGTTACAAAAATATCTCCTTCCGGTTTTCCTTTCAGTCCAAGTTCGGCAGAGACAATACCATCAACCCTGGCTTGAAAAAGATCTTCCAATCCGACTGATTTTAGAATCGCCTGACAATTTTTAGAAGAGGAGGCCACTCCTACTTTAATGCCATTTTCTTTTAATTTTTTGACCAGTCTGATGCTGGAATCAAAAACCTCTGCACCCTCTTCTTTAAATAATTGATGAAAGAGTTGATTTTTTTTATTTCCGATTCCGGTAATCGTTTCCTTGTCTGGCGGATCAGAAGGGTTTCCAAAGGGCAGGGTAATACTGCGGGATTCTAAAAATGTTTTGACACCCTGGTAGCGGGGTTTGCCGTCTACGAATGTTAAGTAGTCATTCTGATAGGTAAATTCATGGAAAGGTTCTCCGTCTCTTTTTTCCAATAGTTTCAGGTATTGGTCAAAGGTTTCTTTCCAGGCATGGGCGTGAAGGGTAGCCGTTTTAGTTATAACACCATCAAGATCAAAAATGACGGATTGAAAGGAATAATGTTCCATTTTTTTCTCCGTTTCTGTGTTCTGGTTTAAGGTGGTTTGTTGTGGATAAGTTCTATTTTAATGCTATTTTTTTATGATTTTATTAATTTACGTCAGCCTTAAACTTAAACACATTGATTTGTAGTAATAGGTTATATACAGAAAATAATTATTAATGTTACATATAAAAAATATAGCAGAATCGTAAGAATATGTCAATTAACAGTCTTATCCAATACAAGATGAGCCTGAAATAAAGAGTCATGCTGCTAATATTTTATCAAATAATTTATCCCTTTCCAACTGTACTTTTTTCGCCTTTTGCTGGAGGGCTTTTTTTGTTATAAAAAGAAGGAGTTTTAAAGAAGTTTATCGTATAAGTAAGTTAGTATAGACAAAAAAAGGAGGAATCTATGATAGTATCAAATATTGTACAGATAAGATTTAAAAGAAGCTTTCGTGAACAGTCTTTGTGGGTTTTTATCGGAAAAGTGTTAGAATTTAAGGAAAACTGGATAAAGGTAGAAGGAAAAGGAATTATTGTTGTATATGGACAAGTTAATCCAGTTGATATTGATGATGAACCAAGGGTAATGCTTATTCCCAGGGACAATATCGCTCTTATAAGGTTACTTCCGGATGATTTTGATGTCAACAAGATTGAAATCGAACGTAAAAATAATAGGTATTTCATTAAAGTTAAGAATGCTCCTTCTGCAAGTTTAGGTGAGTTAGGAGGAAAAGCATAATATTTTTTCATGCTCACTTATTTGAAATTGGTGTTTAAAAGAAACAGGGGTCATAAGAAGACATAGGGTCAAATTATTTCTTTTGATAAATAATTTAATTGAAACCATTAAGAGAAAAAATATTAGGCCAAAAATTTCACCGAAAATAATGGGGAGCCTGACCATTACAAGCCCTTTAGCTTTTTTTTCTCTAAATATCTTCTTATTACTCATAAATGCTCTTATTTTCCTGTTTATTTATATATTATTTTTCCACAAACCTGCCTTTTCCAAAATTTTTTGTACCCCACTTGGACTAATTATCCTTTTACCATTATTTTCATTGCGTATAACCAAAGCGATAGTTCGCCGTCCCCATAAAGGATGTTTCTTTTTTAATTCAATTATTCTATCTTTGTATTTTTCATTAATTCTTCCTAAATGCTTATTGTTATGATATCTAGCTTTTTTGATTCCTTCTAACCCGCTTTCTAAGTAACGAGGATACCATCTACGGAAGGTATTAATAGCTACTCCGGCTTTACGGCAGGATTGAGTAATATTATGAGTCTCAAGATATACCTTAATCATTAATTTTCTCTGTAAAATAGTAGTAGGTCTATGATATTTTCTTTTTTCTTCTTTCATAATTATGCCTTTGAGTAAAGTATTTACTCTATATTTTAAAACTGTTACAGCTACTAGTCAACCTTAAAGTAACCACTAATTAAAAAAATATGAAAAAAAAGAAGGGTTTTAGCAATTTATATTGTATAATGAAGTAGTTAATAAATTTCTGCATCATGAAATATATAACCATGATACGGAAAAAAATATTTTAAAACATAAAAGGATAACAATAAATTAAAAGAGGTACAATTACATGACAAAATTTATTTCACTTAAAACTAATTTACCGGGACCAAAATCTGAAGAGATTGCCAAAAAAAGAGAGAAGTATGTAGCTAAACCTATGGGTGGTTCTCTTTCCCCTTGTTATATTGACCATGGTGAAGGCGCACTGGTGACTGATGTAGATGGTAATCAATTTATTGACCTGACCGGGGGGTGGGGATGTCTGGCCGTAGGGCATACCCACAAGAAAGTAGTAGCTGCAATTAAAGATCAGGCAGAAAAATACCTACATACCGATTTTACGGCCATTCCCTATGAATCTTTAGTGTCGCTAGCAGAAAAATTGGTCAAATTAGCTCCAGGGGAAACCCCCAAATCTGCCGCCTTTTTTAACTCCGGAGCAGAAGCAGTAGAAAATGCCGTAAAAATAGCCCGGGCTCACACCGGAAGACCGGCTATTATTGTCTTTGAAAATGCTTTCCATGGTCGCACCTTACTGACCATGACCATGACTCACAAAGCGATGCCTTACAAATATAAATTTGGACCTTTTGCTTCCGATATATATAGACTTCCTTTCCCTACTGCCTATCATCCTACTATTAAAATTACTGATTTCGAAAAAATACTTGTAAATACTGTAAACCCTGAATCTGTTGCTGCTATAGTGATTGAGCCTATCCAGGGAGAAGGTGGATTTAAAGTTCCCCAGGAAGGATTTTTAGAATACTTAAGAGAATTAACTAAAAAATATGGAATATTATTTGTAGCTGATGAGATTCAGAGTGGTATAGGCCGAACCGGAAAGTTTTTTGCCATAGAAAATTGGAATATAGAACCGGATATCATTTGTCTGGCTAAATCACTAGCAGCTGGTCTGCCCTTGTCTGCCGTCATTGCCAAAAAAGAGCTTACCGATTCTCTTCCCGGGGGAACAATTGGTGGAACTTATGTAGGCAATCCGATTGCCTGTCGGGCAGCTTTAGAAGTGATAAAGATTATTGAAGAAGAAAAACTTTTAGATAGGGCAATAAAGATTGGAGAAAAATTAAAAAAACGATTTCTAATGATGAAAGATAAATATGCTATTGTAGGAGATGTCCACGGAATAGGAGCAATGATGGCTATAGAATTGGTGAAAGACCAAAAGACTAAGGAACCCGCTCCCCAAGAAACAGCTCAAATTGTTCAGGAATGCCTAAAGAATGGAGTCTTTGTTCCTATAGCAGGTATTAATAAAAATCTATTGCGTATGCTGGTATCACTTGAGATAACTGATGAACAGTTGGAAGAGGCATTAGATGTGATAGAGAGGGTAATGGGTAAAGTCTAAAAAATAACTTATTTTTTTAATATATCTAAATTTTAATTCTATTTTTCTTCGCACCGAATTATTATATTAACAAAACATCAAAAATGAGATTAGATTTAAAGGGGGTGATAGTATAAGAAAATTGATAATTTTAAGAGTAAAGAAGAGTTAAAGAAAAAATAATTAGAAAGAGGTGTAAAATGAAATTTAAAAAGATGAGATTTTTTATGGTGTGGTTCTTGGTTATCAGCCTGTTTATCGGTTTATATGGAACCACTGTATGTGCTAAAGATACGTTGGTAATGAAAGTTGCGGGTATTTCGCCATTGGAATACAGGTCTACACTGGGACTTAACAGAATTGCTGAAAAAGTGGAAAAGGCCACTGATGGCAGGATCAAAATGGATGTATTTCCCATGAATCAGTTGGGGGATTATATTCAGGTTTTTGAAGAGATTCAGAAGGGAACAATTGAGATGGGTCTTATTTTCATACCCAGTCAGTATGATGTTATGCTCGAGATCGGTTCTCTCCCTTTTCTTGCTGAAAATGCTGAGGGTATGAGAGAGCAGCTTTCTCCCGGATCTTATCTTTACAGTATTATCGATGATTCACTTTCAAAATTAGACGTCAAACTTCTGGGGATTTGTGGTGAAGGATTTATCGGTGTTGGCTCTGCCAAAAAACCAGAAAATTATGCTGATCCTAAAGCCGATAAAGATACGTTGATTCGAGTATCAACTACAGCAGTTTACAAAGAAACTGCCCAGGATATGGGTTACAGAACTACTTCCATACCTTATGCTGACACTTATAGTGCTATTCAGACTGGCGTCTGTGATGGTTGGATAGGTGGGTCATCTCAGATCAATTACCAGGTTTTTGGGGATGTTTTAAATTATTATATTCCCTATAATTGCCTTTTTGACCAGACAGGATACCTGATTAACCAGGAACTTTGGGATTCGCTCAGCCCGGAAGATCAGAAGATTATCCAGGAAGCAGTGAGTAATGAGTCTGCTAAGAGCTTTGATGATTGTAAGGCTGAGGATGCAAAATACATGGGTATGCTTGCTGATAAAGGCATTGAGGTATTAAAAATTACTCCTGAACAGAAAAAAACCTTGGCTGAACACATAAGAAGTGTTACATGGCCAAAACTTGAGGAAAAATTCGGAAAGGATGTTTTGGATAAGGTTAAAGAATCTCTTTAATCTACAAAAAAATAAGGCAGGGGTTATCCCTCTGCCTTATTTTATAAAATAAAAAAAGGAAAAAGAAATGAAAAAAATTGAAGCCTTTAAAAGATCTATGATCTGGAAATTTCTGGTGAAACTCCAACGATGGCTTATGGTAGCATCCAGTATATTTGTGATGCTTATCATGTGTTTAGAGGTGCTCTTAAGATATGTTTTTAAGTCAGACCTTTTTGGTATTGAAGAGATAGTGGTTATAGCAGCCTTCTGGTTATATTTTATGGGAAGTTCCTACGGGGTTTACGACAAAAGTCATGTTAAGGCTGACATTATTCCTCAAATGCTGAGTAAAAAGGGCCAAGCATTTCTTACGGTTATTATTAGATTAACCATGTCCATCCTTTGCTGTATCTTTACTTGCTGGGCTGTGGGCATGATTAGACATAGCGTTGAATATATGCCCCGGACCACAGGTTTGGGAATTCCTATCGTTATATCCCAGTTTTCTATTTTAATGGGTTATTTTCTGATGTCAATTTATTCAGTGGTCTATTTTTTAGAAGACCTTTTCGGTTTTCTGGAACTGAGGAGGAGTTGATCATGTGTATTTATTACAATTTAAATAAAGAAAATAACAGGAGGTATACAGAATGGCTATCATTATAGCGTTACTTTTAATCATCATTACTTTACTTTTTGGTCTTCCAGTACCCTTCTGTTTTATGCTATCTACGACCTTTATGGTTATTACAATGGGATATGACCCAAGTTTCCTGCTACCTTATGGATTCAGTCAGATGAGTTCCATTGTCCTACTGGCTATACCACTCTTTATCCTTGTTGGAGGAATGATGGACAAAGGAGGAATAGGCACTTCATTGGTCAATCTTGTGGAAATTTTTGTTGGGAGGATCAAGGGTGGATTGGGAGTTGTTGCAGTGGTTTCTTGTGCAGTTTTCGGGTCTATTTCCGGAAGCTGTGCTGCTACTCTTTCCTGTATAGGTGCCATTATGTTTCCCAGGTTACGTGAAAATGGTTATCCCATGGGTCACAGCACAGCATTAGTATCGTGTGCAGCTCCATTGGGACTTCTCATCCCTCCCAGTTCACAGATGATTCTTTATGCCTGGATTGGTCAGCAATCCGTTCTGGCATGTTTCCTCGCAACTGTTGGACCTGGCTTAGTACTTATAGCTCTTCTCAGTATACTTAATGTTATAATGCTTCGGAAAGACTCCAATGTTCATGTCACGGCTCCCGTGGACAAAAAAACCATTTTTAAAATGCTAGCCAGTAGAGGGAGAAAGGCAACTCCGGCACTTATTATGCCGATTATTGTCCTAGGAGGGATCTATGGAGGAATAATGACCCCTACAGAAGCGGCGGCAGTGGCGGTATTATATTCCATACCTGTGGGATTTTACGTTTATAAAGGGTTGAATAAGAATAATTTCTTTGAGGTTATCGTTGAAACAGCCACTACAACCGGAGTAGTGATGTTGATGATGTACTGTATTATGATGCTCAGTCGAATTTACATTCAGGAGCATTTGCCAGACATGATTATGACCTTTCTCAAAAATATTTCTACTAATAAAAATATAATTTTGTTTATGCTTAACATTTTTATGATTATTATCGGAATGATAATGGATGATGTCAGTGCAATGTTATTGTGTACACCCATTTTACTACCGGTGGTTATGTCACTCGGAGTAAGTCCGATACATTTTGCTGCTATCATTGGAGTTAACCTTGGAATGGGTAATGTGACTCCACCTACGGCGCCTACACTTTATTTTGGTGCGCGAATGTCTAAGACACCTGTTTCGGAGACGTTAAAGCCAGCAATGATTTTTATCATTTTTGGCTATCTGCCGACTCTTTTTGCCGTAACGTATTTTCCTGATTTGGCGTTGTGGTTACCCAGGCTAGTACTGGGAGGACGTTTTTAGAAATTGTTTAATTTAAATTAATCTGTGAAAAGTAAAAGGAATAAATATATTTTCTAAATAAAAGCAGGAATTAAGTATATCAAAGAAAGGAATATCTTGTGAGTAAAATAAGTAATTATAAAGAATTAATACAGAATATTGATAGGAATAAAGTTGAAAAGTTAATTAGTGATTTGGTAAAAATCCGCAGCCCCTGGTTTGAAGAAAAAGAAATAACAAAATTTGTAAAAGAATGGTTAGAAAAACTAAATTTAGATCCTTGGTATCACAAAGTCTCGAAAGGAAAAATTACAAAATTTGAAGGAAATAATGTTATAGCGGAAGTGGGAAATGATAATGGTCCCGTAATACTCCTCAATGCTCATATGGATACTGTGAAAATATGTGATGGTTGGAAAAGAGATCCTCTTGGTGCACAAGTAGAAGGGAATAAATTATATGGTCAGGGAGCCCTGGATATGAAATCAGGACTAGCGGCAGCTATGATAGCAATGGAAGCGTTAAAAAAAATAGAGCATCAATTAAAAGGGAAAGTCTTATTTACTGCTGTTGTAGACGAAGAAGGGCCATATGGTTTAGGTACAGATGCTTTAATTAGAGATGGGATAACCGATCAGTGTGATATGGCTATCGTGACCGAACCGGCTGCTGCATTTGCCCCTAAAGATATACACAATCCTTGTTTACTTATTGGGGCAAGGGGGCGTTATTTGTATGATATTCGAGTCAAGGGAAAAGCTGCTCACGGATCAATGCCCTATTTAGGTGTAAATGCAGTGATAGATGCATCAAAGATTGTTTTGGAGTTAAAGAAGATGAAATTGGGATCTCATCCCTTCTTAGGGGAAGGGTCTATCTGTGTCCTAAAGATGGAAGGAGGAGGAGAGACAATTTCAGTTCCTGATAAATGCAGAATATTAGCTGATAGGCATGTTGTATTAGGTGAAACAGAAGAAATAGTAAAAAAAGACGTAGAGGAGGTTATAAAAAAACTAAATATAAAATCAAAAGTTGAAATAGGATTTAGAGATGCTCCTTATCCGGAGGTGAAAGGATATGGAGCTTACATAACATCTAAAGATCATAAATTAGTAAAAGAATTAGAAAATTCTTTTGAAGAAATTTCCGGCCAAAAGCCTGTTTTAAGCAGCTTTGTCAGTATAGGAGATTTTAACTATTTAGGAGATAAAAATAGAGCAAATCTCCCTACTGTAATCATAGGTGCGGATGGAGATAATGTCCATTCTCCAGAAGAATATGTGGATTTAGAAGATGCGACAAGAATCACAAAAGTGCTTACCGGTGGATTAATTAATTTATTATGCGTAGAAAAAGAATAGCAACCTTTAGAATTTTGCGTACACTAAATGTTGTTAATAAAGATATTTAATGAGATAGTAGATATTAAGAAAAATTGCATAAATATGTTAAGAAATAAAAAATGTCATTTATTTTAAAAATATTTTACATTCAATACAGAAAAGGTCTAATTATATGATAGATAAAAAAAATTATTATATAAAATCAGTGATTAAAAGTTTAAATATTTTGGATTTATTTTCTGAGTCAAGACAGGAATTAAGTATATCTGAAATAAACAAGTCATTGGATTTAGGCCTTAGCACAACCTATCGATTGCTCAGTACCTTAAAATATAAAAACTATATTGAACAAAATCCGTTAAATTTAAAGTATAAATTAGGTTATGCATTTCTCAATAAGGCTTTTTTAGTTTCCCACAATGAATCAGATATTATCAAAAAATCAATGCCTTACTTAGAGAATTTACGTGATTTTACCAAAGAAAGTGTAAGTTTGGCAGTATTAGACGGGACTAGTATAGTGTATATCGCAAAAGCAGATAGTTATGAGCTCTTAAGATCGAATATTGAAATAGGTAAAAAGTTTCCCGCACATAAAACAGCGTTAGGAAAAATATTATTAGCACATCTTCCGTCCAAAAAAATTAATCAGCTATATAATATGGATAAATCTCCTTTTGATTTAGATGTTTCTGGATTAAGACAGAGCTTAGAAAAGGTAAGGATTGAAGGATTTGCTTTTGATGATGAAGAAGGTAATTCTGGAATAAGATGTGTAGCTGCACCTATAATAAATGCAATGAGTGAAGTATCGACAGCAATAAGCATTAGTGGTCCTACAATACGTTTTACTTTAGAGAAAATAGATTTATGGAAGAGAGAACTCCTTAAAGTTGCCAGGAAAATTTCTTTTAATTTAGCGGGAACTCCCCGTCTGTAAAGGTGGAGATAAAGCAAACTCCGGCAAATTGGGACAGACACTAGTTTGTCAAAGTGAGTACCACGTTTTTAGAGACGTGGGAGTCTATATGAATTAGGACCTTTTTATGTACAACAAAGAACGGTTGTGCTATATCAATAATCCAATAAACTCTTATAACTCTTGGTACACTTTTTCAGTTTCATCATTCATACAAAAGTTAAAAAAATTGTCTTAATAGGGAAGCCAGATTACTGTTAGCCCCATTATTTTACTGGATAACTAACTTATTAACCTTATATTTTCAAGTGCAATATTTCCCTTAAAAGTTCTAAAGCTTTCCAATAGGGGGAGCTTGGCAATTTACTAAAGGGCTTTTTCTTTTTTAAATTATTTTAAGAAAAAAGAAGGATTTCTTTAAATAAGTGTAGTATGCTATAATGCATAAAAATAAATGTGAAAGGAATAGAACAATGAGCAAAAAGAATTTATTACCTATTTCTGTCTTGATAGTAATATCAGGAGCAATGTTTTCTTCTCATTTTGGCGTAGGAGACCTTATTTTTCCTCCTATTTTAGGACGGGGTGCAGGCACAAGCTGGTTCACTGCTGCCTTGGGATATTTGATTGTTAACAGTATTGGAGTATGGTTGGCGTATATGGCATGCGCCCATCAGAATCAATCATTAACAGGCATTGCATCCAAAACTCTGGGGAATTTTTTTGGAAAGATTTATACTGCCATCCCCATTCTTATCGTTGTCTTTTTTATTCTCCCACGAGTGTCTTCCGCAACTCATGAAATGGCCATTTTACCTTTGTTACCCACAGTTCCTTTATGGCTTACTTTGGCGGTATTTTTTCTGATATGTTTTTATGTTGCTTATACCAGAGCAACGGTTATCGATAAATTAGGAAAGATTCTTGCCCCGATCTTAGTCTTATTTGTGGTTATTTTAGCGGTAAAAGGAATAGCTACTCCGCTTTCTGTACCACAAGCTCCAAATTCGACTAACATCTTAAGTACCGGAATGTTGGAAGCTTATAATACGATGAATGCTATAGCAGCGCTCTTATTCGGCGGGTGGGTTTTACATGAATTAAATATTCGAAATATAAAAACAAAAGAGGACCAAAATAGAAATTTAAATATTATTGGATTTTCTACAGCTGTGCTTTTGGGAATCACTTCCACTGTTCTGGTTTACTTGGGAGCTTCTTCAGGTTCATCTTTCCCTGATGCCTCTATAGGGATTCTTTCTACCAACATTGCCCAAGGACTTTTAGGACAGGTTGGCTTGGTTAGCTTTGCTGTCATAATGGCTTTTAGTTGCCTTACTACTGCAGCGGCTATCATTTCAATGGCGGGAGATATGTTTTTAGAGATGACCAATAATAAAATGAATTATAGATTAACTGTAACATTGGCTACTATTATTGGATTTACTTTAGGTTTGGTAGGATTAAGTAAAATCGTAAAATATACGGTACCCTGGTTGGTTTTATTGTATCCTTCAATTGTTGTATTAATCTTAAGTGCCTTATATTATAATTTTGCTAAAATTAAAAATTCTGTAACAGTTGGAGTTATCGTAGCTTTAATTTTTGGATTGGGAGATATGCTTTCGTTTTATGGTCTTACCTCTAATATTATCACAAAAATTGCTTCTGGATTACCTCTGGGAGGACAGGGATTAGGCTGGGTTTTACCCACAGTAATTATTATGGGCATAGCTCAATTAATTTTTAAACCAAAAATCGAAGAAGAAAAAAGTTTGTAGTGTAGTTTAGGAAAAAAGATGAAAAAAAAGATTGAAGAGTTTATTCGTAAAAAGATAGATAAAGGATTATATCCCGGGTGCCAGGTATTAATAGGCCGTCAGGGAGACGTAGTTTTAAATTTGTCCCTTGGTTCTATGGTGAAGGGTTCAACGAGCCAGATAGAAAGAGTAAATGAAAATACACTTTTTAATATAGAATCAATAACTAAAGTAATGGTAACTCTCCCCTTAATATTCAAATTAGTTGAAGAGGGGAGGGTGAATATTGATGATAGGGTAATAGATTATATTCCGGAATTTGGAACTAACCAAGAAAAAGAAAAAATTACTATTAGAAATCTTCTAAATTTTACCGGAGGAATTCCTTTGGATGACCCTGTAGGTTGTGAAGAAGCTGCATTAAAAGGCGATTTAAAAAAAGCTTGGGATTTGCATTATAATCAAGAATTAGCTTATCAACCGGGAACAAAAGTATTTTATAGTGATGTTTCCTGCCGGATTTTGGGAAAATTATTGGAGCGGGTTATAGAAAAACCTTTGTCTTTAGCTGCTAAAGAATGGATTTTTGACCCCTTGGGAATGAAAAACACTATGTTTAACCCTCAGGAAAAAGAAAATTGTGCAGCTACAGGTAAATCAGATAATGGGCGTTTATTAAGAGGGGAACTTACACAGGATTTAGAACATTATTTAGGTGAAGTACTGGGATCTGATGGACTTTTTTCTACCGCTAAAGATATGTTTATATTTTCTCAAATGATTTTGAATAAGGGTATTTACAAGGGTCAAAGAATTTTAGGGGAGATTACTGTAAATAAAATGACTGAAGGGGTAACCAATTCTGGTGTATATGCATCTCCTACTTCCTATCTTCACTATATTTTAAGTGGCCCTAAGACTTGGTTTTGGGAATATGCTTTTTCTCATAACTCTTTTTTTGGAGATTTAGTATCTAAAAAAGCCATAGGAAAAATGGGAGGAGCAGGAACTTTTCTTTTAATTGATCTTGAGTATAATCTTATTATTGTTTATCTTACTAATTATGGGCAACCTGAGCGTACTTTAGAGGGAGAAGAAGCTTGGAATAAATTCCAAAAAGATATTAATATAATGGGATTATGTAATATCGTTTTAGGAAATATTAATAAATAGGTACTGTGTTAAAAGTCAACCCGAAAACTCTCCTTTTGACACTCTATTTTATTGTAAATATTTTTAAGAATCTAAGTAGTAAAATATTCTGTCTAGCCTCTATGTATAGTATGAGCTATTAAGAATATCTTTCTCATGAAAGCAATAACGGTCAATTTCTTTATCTTATAGTGGGCTAATAGCCGTTGATAAAATACCCTAATTTTCTGATTATGTACCACGGCATAAACAGTAGATAAGTAGAAGATTTTACGGTATATTCCTTTACCATTTTTACTGACCTTAACTTTACCCTTTACCGAGGTTCCGGATTCTCATCTTATCGGATCAAGTCCGGCAAGAGCGGTTATCTGTGCCCGGTTTGTATCTTATATAGTCATTTCAAAAAGTTTCAATCATCCTATTTGGGAAATTTGGCAATTCTAAGCCCTTTGGACTTTACTGAAGGACTTCTTCTTTTATAAATATTTTAAAACTATTATATTTAGAGATTACTTATAATTATGAATAATTAACTTATTAATTTGATATTTTTTTGTTACATCCTCTTTAAAAGTTCTAAACGTTTCAAATAGGGGAAGCCAGACAATTTGCAGCCCTTTGGCTTTTGCAGAAGGGTTTTTCTTTTTATAAATTATTTTTATAAAAAAGAAGGGCATTTAAATAAATTTGTAGTATAAAAAAAGTATATTTAAAAATTAATAAGTGTGTTCTTTACATAAGCAGAATATCCATAATACATTATGCTATCATAAAAAACCATATTATCTAAGATTAATTTCAAGAATATCACCCTTTATCTATCAAGAGACCTACTAAGTAACATTCTTTCACTGTACAAAATAAATACCCAATGATTTTTAAAAAGAAATTGAATAGAAAGTTTTTAAAAAAATGGATATATATAGAAAAAAAAATTCTAAATTAATATTTATACTTTTATTAATAACCTTGGTTCTAAGTATTAATATTTTTAAAGGAGGAAAAAAGGATGTCTTTAAATGATTGGTGGGTATTTCCCGGGTTTGAAATTGAATTAAAAGCAGAAGGATTAAAACTCCCAGTCAACCTGGCTTTTAATCCAAACAAGGAGAATAATGCACAATTATAGGTAACAGAGCTATATGGTCAGATAAAGGCGATAACAAAAGATTGGAAAATATATACTTATGCTGAAAATCTATTAAATTATAAACCGAGTGCTGAAATTCCAGGTTCAGGGGAATCAGGGGTCACTGGTATATGTTTTGAGCCTGATACGGGTAACTTATTCGTTACTATGCTTTATATGGAAAATGGAGAGATTAAGGGTAAGGTAGTTAAAATGGAAAGTAAGGATGGTCTGCATTTAAATTCTATGAAGGTTATCATAGATAATATTCCTTCAACGACTAAAGCACATCAAATTCAGGCAGTATCTATCGGATATGATAAAAAGTTATATGTGAACGTTGCAGATGGAGGTTCCTGGAGAAAATCACCACAGGATGATAATGACCTAAGGGGAAAAATACTAAGGATGAACCTGGATGGTAGTATCCCGGATGATAATCCGAATAAAAATAGTTTTATTTATGCTAAAGGGTTTAGAAATCCCTTTGGAGCTGCCTGGAGAAATACTGATAAGTCTCTCTATGTTAGCATCAATGGTCCTGCTGTAGATGATGTCGTCGCTAGAGTAGAAGCAAAAAGTAACCATGGTTGGTATGGAGACATGAGGACTAAAGCCCTCTTCTGGTGGCACTTTTGTCAAGCACCGACTGCCTTGGTATTTATGCAGGATGGGCAATTTCATAAAAAATTTCATGATGAATTATTTGTTGCACTGTTTGGAAATGCTTACAAAAAGGGGAGGGAAATAAAAGGCAAGAAAATAGTAAAGATGAGAATTAACAAAGAGAGTACCGGAATTAGTTCTTATGATGAATTTGTGACCTATATCGGAGAAGGAGCTGCTTCTCCATGTGGTTTATCTTTTGGTCCGGAGGGGCTTTATTTTAGTGACTTACATGATGGAAACATATACCTAGTCAAACCTAGAAAAGATTATGATTTCGATAAAGAAACGGATCATGTTTTCGAATAAATCGCTTTGTTATAATATTTAGATCGAGAGCAATGGTAGAGAAAATGCTGCTTTGCAACATGATTATTTTGTTAAAATAGTTTTTACTATTTATTCAGAGAATTGATATATGAAAATATTTGTAGATGTAAAAGGAGTATTATAAAATTGAGAAATACTTATTACTTTATTGACGTAGCTATGCTCCTATCTTTTTTAATTGCTTTTTTTACCGGTCTTATAAAAGAAGAAGCTTAAGGATTAGAGGAACCGGAAAGATAATTAAACACTGGCTAAATATATTGGCGGCACATCACTTATTTAACCACCCAGTCGTTTTTTTCCAAAAGAAAGTAAGTATAAATTTAAAAAACCTTTTAGATTTATTATTCGTTAGAAGGGAGAAAATTGTGCGTGTTTTTTTAGAAAAAGAGTTACGCGAGATATGTAATTTTTTAAAGCGAAATTTTACCGAAACTGTTATACTTGGCATGTCAACGGTTTTTATGGTTTTTCAAATATATCGCCCGATTAAATCATCAACCGTTTTGAGTTATTTATTTTATTTTGTGATACTACCGCTATTAACAATCTTTATCATTCTTAGAAAGAATCCATTTGATTATGGTTTTAAGCTCGGAAATTATAAATTATGGGGATTTTATGTTGCAATAACAGTGATTATTGGTATTCCAATATTATATGTCGGTTCTCTTTTTACTTCAGTAGGTCAATACTATACCAAACCTTTTGAATATCACAGTTTCTTTACACAAATGGTTCCCCTTCTTTTTGCTTGGGAATATCTGCTTAGAGGCTTTCTTTTGTTTGGGTTAAGGGAAAGATTTAAAGAAGCGAGTATTATTATTCAGATGGTGCCTTTTGTTCTTCTTCATATCGGAAAACCCGAAGTGGAAATATTGATGTGTATCCCGATGGGACTATGGTTTGGGTATATCGCATATAAAGGAAAATCATTTTGGCCTGCATTTATTACCCATGTTTTTATTAATTTTACACTTAAATATTTTATTAATTTTTAAAAAGGAGGATTAGTATGGCGTTTAAGACGTTATTTATTGCCCATGCTCCGGATGCGAACAAAGGGCGGCATCGAAGTTTAATTGATACAGGTTTATATCAATTATTTTCAGTAGTAGTTAAAAATCAGGTGGAAGCAATAGAAGTCTGTAAAGATTTTATTCAAAATAAGAAAATTGATTCCATATTACTTTGCCCGGGATTTACCCACGTAGATGTTGCTGAAATTTTTAAAATCGCAGAAGGCAAAGTAGCTGTTTCGGTTGCCAGAGGAGACGGTCCAAGCAGTATGGTTTCATTAAAAGCCAGAAGAAGAGAAGGTTTTACCAATATAATAACTTAATTATTCGTTTCGGTAAGTATTGTTTGTTTAAAAAATATAAAATGGTGTATAATGCTGTAAAAATAAAGTTGTATTAAAATCAATCATTTTTGGATAAAAGAAATTTAATTATACCGATAAAGGAATTGATTAAGTTGAAGCCATATCTTTTTATCACCTTTATCGTCCTACTTTGGATGTTTTATCTAATAAATTACTAAATTAAATAAAAGAGTTTTAAAAATAAATATGAACAATATTAATTTTTTACATGAAACCATATTAAATAAAATAATTAAAGAAGACACTATAGGAAACCGTGTATTAGAAAAAAAAGTAATTGAAAAATATATTAGTAGCCCGTTATTTTTAAATAAGTTATCATTTATGATTAAAAAAAAGGACTTTAGCTGTCAAGCAGTATATCTATTATGTCATGATTTACTGGTTCAGTTAGACCCGAAACATCTTTCTGAAAACTGGCTTTACCAGGTATATCAATATGTGCTTTCACTATCTTTTCCTGAAGCAATAGAAGTTTCTAATGTTCACGGTCTCAAGATTAATAAAAGAAATGTATTTCTTTATCTAAAGCTATTAAGGATTATATCAGAATTCCAAAAAACCTCTAATGATAACACTTTCCAAAGCAGGTATCCGCTTGTGTGGTTAACTGTTGAAGAAAGGAAAAAATTGGAATATTCAGCAGAGTATAAGAGATTTATAAAGGCAATTGATGAAGAATATATTTATGAGATGATGAAATTAAGTCAGGAAGTATTAAAATATAATACCCTTGACCACATTTGTGGCGTAAATCAAATTGCATTATTTATTGGGAGACAATGTAAAGAATTTGGTCTTCCGGTTGATTTGGGAAGAGTTTCAGGAGCGGCTATAGGACACGATTTGGGAAAATATGGATGCAAGGGAATTGAACTAAAAAGAACGCCATATTTTCATTATTATTATACCGATTTATGGTTTAAAAAACATAATATTCCTTATATCGGACATATTGCGGTTAACCATTCGGTATGGGATTTAGAACTTGAAAACCTACCCATTGAATCCTTGATATTGATTTATTCTGATTTTCGAGTGAAGAACATAAAATCCGATTCGAAAAATGAAATGAAAATATTTGATCTCAAAACCTCTTTTCAAGTTATTTTAGATAAATTAGATAATGTTGATGAGCAAAAAAAGAAAAGATATTGCCGGGTTTATGCGAAATTACGGGATTTCGAAGATTACCTGATACATCTGGGGGTTAAGATAAATATCGAAGAAAAAGAGAATATTTCTTTTAGAAAACCGAAGAAGACCTACTATTCTCTTTTGCATAGCCGGGAAGTTATACAAAATATAAAATTTCTAGGCATAGAACATAATATTAATTTAATGTATGAATTACGAAATGAATCATCGCTTAATTCACTTTTAGAATTGGCACGAAATGAAAAAAGCTCCAATAACTTAAGAGAATATTTGCAGATATTTCAGGAATATACTACTTATTTAACGCAGAAACAGAAAATAGCTACCATGGGCTTTTTATATGAAATATTATTTCATCCTCAACCAGAGATAAGAAGAAGAAGTGCAAGGCTTATCGGTATATTGATTGCCAGCTTTGATGAGGATTATCGTAAGGAAATTCCTCAAAATGTAAAACTAAAATCTGCGGATATCAATAGTGTTGATTTACTAAAAAAATATATAAAATGTTTTTTGCAACCCGATTATAAAAAGATTTTACTTTATCAATCACGAATTATCACCAGCACTGAATGCATGGTTTCTTCCTTGCTTCTTTATGCCAGAGAAGAGAACATCAGCCAATATAAAAAAACTATTTTAAAATATTATAAAAAAAACATTTATAAAAATAAAGATATTCATCTTTCTTTAATAAAAATGATCCCCCATATATATATATCCGGAGATACAAAATTGTCTCAAACCCTATTCGGATATCTTTTGCAAAAGTTAAAAGAAACTAATCATAATTTAAGGCTTGCAGCATTAGAAGTTATATATGAAATAATTGTTATAACAAGTGAATCGTCCCTATTCATTAAGAATCTAAAGAAAATATTTTCGAAAAATATATCTCAGTCATCCATTACGGCTGAAAATTATTTAAATATGAAGATTGTAAAAGCTCTGCATCTTGATAAAAAAATAATGGAAAGATATAAATATTTTCATGAACAAGATATGAAAAATTTGCAATATTTATTTTTAAGTAATTTGAAGTCTTCTACCAGCCCTATAGTAAAAAAAATACAAATAGAGCTTTTATCAGAATACACATTACTTTCCAAAAAAGATGAAATATATACCGCATTGCATTTCTGTAATATTTTAAAAGTGAGCGGGGTAGAAGAGATTAGAAACCTGGCTGGTCATACTTTGATTGGCTTGATGGACACCTTGTCTTTTGAACAAAGAAACGATATTGCAATTGAGTTATTGCGCGCATTGGAAATGGAAGATTATCAATTTACCAAATACATCCCCTTTTATTTGGGTCAGATGATACTATTCATGTCTCCTGGTGAGTTAGATGAATTAATTAATGATCTAATAGGGAAAATTAAACAATCAGATCCAAAATTAAGCTCGTTATTGCTTAGAACTATCGGTATCGCTATTGCCAATTATCCTCAATACAGGGAAAGGTTTTCAGAGGAAAAAAGTTTATATAAGCTCAGACTAATTAAAATGATCGGTATTCTTCTAAATGGTTTTGTTCATTATAACATTCAGGTAAAGCAAGCCGCTTTTCGAGTAATTGGTCGGGAAATATTCGGATCAGAACATTTAAGTCTGGAAGAGAAAAATACTATTTTTCAACTTATTGCTAAAAAGATACTTACGCTACTCACTTCGGCAAAAAAAGAAGAATTAATGTTTTTAATTAATTGTAATGGATTGAATTATATGTGTAAATTTATCTCTGATTATAATTTTTTTATCGGGAAAATTAACTTAAAAACCCCGGAGAAAGTAGCCTTTTTCCCGGGTGCATTCGATCCATTTTCGTTGAGTCATAGAGAAATTGTTAGAAAAATAGATGCACTGGGATTTGAAATATATTTAGAAATTGATGAATTTTCCTGGTCCAAAAGAACTCAACCGCATATATTTAGAAAGAACATTATT
>Ga0208771_1000484_pt1 | contig 24060 bp, 26 predicted proteins | sample AntAceMetag02UKX_FD_184775 | JGI IMG/M metagenome (GOLD analysis project Ga0208771, IMG submission 184775) | Saline lake microbial communities from Ace Lake, Antarctica - Antarctic Ace Lake Metagenome 02UKX (SPAdes) (version 2) | ecosystem: Environmental > Aquatic > Non-marine Saline and... | reverse complement strand
CCTGTCCCAAACCCATACTCAAATCGAGTGTATACATCCACGACATAACGACCAGGCAAGAAACAGCCGCCAACGCCGCGCCCAATACCGTAACAAATATTCTTTCCAGAACAACCGCCACCACAGCCGCGATTGCCGCCGCAGCAATAGTCAGCCGAACATCTTTGTTGGTCGCAAAGTAACCGATAACACCACCACTAACCGCACCCACGATAAAAACCAAAGCCTTTCTAAATCCCAATCCGCCAAGCCACACAAACAAACCGGCCGCTACGCAGCCAATCCCGGCCGCGACCAAGACCGAAGCATCCAGCCCCGCCAGCAACCCTTCAAAATATCGTGCAATCTCAACCATCATCCCTTACCAGTCGCGCACAAAAACATCCTAACGGCCCTAACTCTATTATCGGCCCGCCCCGCCTTTTTGCGTTAAATACCCCAAAAAACACCCCCCTGCAAGCCCAAAAAGGCACTTGCCGCCGTATCAATTCTTCCTCATTACCCCATATCGCAGCACCCATAAGTTGCCGGCAAAATCGAAAACGCGATATCTGAAACATTGCAAAAAATATTTCTCTGGCCCTGTGAGGACCTGATATACCCTGAGAGAAAAGGCAGCAACTCGCCCTGCAACTCATTGGAATGTATCAAGGAGCAGAGTAGATAAGATAAACACCACCCAGCAGCACCAATACGCCGCAGATCTTTTTTAGAATCAGAGAGCCTTTGGATTTTTCATTCCAGTTCATGTAACGCTGGACAAGCTCGGTGCACGTACCTGCGAAAACGATAACCGAACAATGCCCTATTCCATAGATTACGAGCAGCAGAATCCCGTAGGACAGATTTGTCGCAGCCAACTTGAATGTAACTACGAGCATTGGCGCCATATAGGCGAACGTGCAGGGACCCAGCGCAATTCCAAAAACAAGACCGAGAACAAAAGCGGCAAACGGCCCTTTCTTTTTCATCCCCACCTGTCCGGCCCCTGACCAGAACGTTGGGATTATCCCTAAAAGGTGTAAGCCAACAACAAAAAAGATCAAAGCTACAAAGTAGTTACCAAGCCTGCCGATATCTCCCATCATAAGACCGGCGGCGGCGGTTATAGCACCAATTGCTCCGATTGTGATTAGGATGCCAACAGCAAACAGTGTTGAAATCATGGATGCCCGCTTAGTCGAAATCCTGCCTTGTCCGTTAATGAAACCAACAATCAAAGGAATGCCGGCTAAATGACACGGACTCAGGAGTATGCTCAGGACGCCCCAAATAAATGCCGCTACCATGGCAATCGGCGGTGTGCCTTCGACAGCATGTGTTAGTTTTATAAATAGTTCCTGCATGGTCTGGTAATTCCTATGCTATTTGGTTTCTTCACAAAAACATCAGCACATTTATCTTGGCGCGCATTCACCTATTTTGCACGCCTTGCTGATTTGCTTCGGCGAGAGCTTCATTTTTGCGGCCAGAGCCTTGTCAATCGGAATCATCATGCCCGTTGCTGTAGGATGTTGTTCGACCCATTTTTTTAGATTTTCCTCGTTGACAAAGAAGGCCTGCTTGAAGCAGCCTGCAGATACGAGTTTACCGTCGGGCAGTTTCCTTTTCCCCGACCATGCCACAGCAGTTTCAGGTTCCAGCAGACTTATGGAACCATTGGTGGTTTTGACATGAACCATCCGGCCAGTCAGGGCGTCTTTTTGGAAGACTTCAATGTCCTCTTTCGTCCGCGCGGCCACGCCCAATGCACACATTGCACAGCATCCCCATGTATGCAAACCATTTGCTTTGACCGATGCGGCATCCTCAGGATAAACCGCACGGTCGCAAAAACCGCAGCGCGTGCCCAACTCTTTGGCCCGAATCGCTTCCCAACTCAATATATTGCCGCCGGCAATGCGTCGTTCCTGCAGAGCTGCTTGTTTATCTGCGAAAGCCTTGATTGTCGGTCTGCCCGATTCTTCCATTCCGTAGAGATAAGCTGCCGAGCCCTGGGCCAGAAGCCGTCCCGTGGACCAGTCCGTCACCGAAATCTTTTCCTCGATGCCCTGCCTTTCCAGCAGACTCGAATATGTAATGAAGTAACAGTGAGGGCCGCACAGATAGACATTTCCCTTGTCGGTTTTCAGGGTGACACGCGTTTTGAGATTGATGTCGGTGTCGCACATGTAGCAAACCGTCCCGCCGGGCCGGGTATCGGGCGCAAGCGGGTCCAACCGACTGAACTTCGGCGTGTCACCGCCAAGATTGACGCCGAATTGTTTCCACTTGGCCAGAATATCCTCCCTGCCTATGAAACCTTCGTGGCGGACGAGTTCCTTGCCCGCAGAATCATAGAAAATTTGCGTTGGAATCATCCTTATTCTGTACTCTTTTGCCTTATCCCGATTCTTCCAGACATCAATAAACTCAACTTCCATACGTCCGGCATACGTACTTTTGAGTTCTTTGAGGATCGGCGCCATCATCTTGCACGGTATGCATTTATCCGCCCCAAGATCAACAAGGCGAGGCAACCTTTTCGACGTTATGGCCTGCTCGGGAGAAGACTCTTTCTGCTTGGCGACAACGGTTCCCAACCCAACAATGAAAACCAATCCTGCAACAGCCAATGTTTTTCCTATCTTGTTCATTAGAGAGACTCCTTTAGATTTTATTAACGTTTTTACCCTGTTAAATAAAAGCCATGTCCCTGCAAAGATTGCGATTAGCAATATAGGATTTCCACCACCACCGCTGCAGCGACATTGCATTAAAATTTCAAATAGTGGACTATTCATTCAGAAACTGCTTTACCTTCTCTTGTATATAAGTATCAAATTTCACAGGATCACCGACAAAATCCCAGACCTTTTCAAGTTTTTTGTATTTTGCATGGTCACTATCTTCCGTTTTTTCCAAAACCAGAGTACTTACCGAAAGATCAAATTCTTTTTCAAACTCCTCGCCGCCCGGCTCATCAAGATTGAACGGTATCCATATAAGCCTTCCACCCGCAATCTGCTCTGAGAAATCAGCCTCAATGACACGAGCAGCGTTTGCTTCAATCGCTAAACATGTAGGACACCGCATCGTTCGGTGGAAATAATAAGCTATTACAATCGGGTTATTGTTGTCTTGAGTCTTAGCAGTATCAGTTGCTTTGCTTTCTTCATTGCCTCGGACGGATTCTATAGATTTGTTTTTCATGCTAATAGCAGGGTTAGATAGATCACGTTTTTGGCAACCGGAGATTGATACTGCCAGTACAACACAGGCTACAGGGATCATTCCTCTTACCATAACATCTCTTTGAACTTATTTATGACATCATTTCCTTACCTTTGGCAACGACCTTACTGATGTTTTCTTCTGTAACCCTATTTCGCAGCCAGTCGTAACGCCGCCTCAGCCACGCGGGCCCCAAGTTTTCTGGCCGATTCAATGCCAAACTCATCCTTGGTAATATCATCTTTGTATTTGTTCCACAGCGTTGCGCCCTGAAGAGCAGGCGGCTTACCACCGACCACCATCATCTTGTGACACAACATTGCCGTCTGAATCTGCTCGATAACCAACTCCTGTCCGCCGTTCCTGTAGGAGCCAACGGCAAGTACACCAACAGGCTTGTCACCCAGAAGCAGCTTTGGCTTGCGAAGAACCGCTAAACGTTCCAGAAACGCCTTGCACAAAGCACTCATACTCCTGAAATAAACCGGCGAGCCAATGATCAACCCATACGGAATCGGATCGCGCAACTGTGGGAGTATCAAGTCGAAATCGTCTTTGTCTTTTTGTGGTTGACCGGTCCATCCTGAGAAATTCGATCCACCCAGGTCCATCAACGTTGTGGTAATCCGCTTGTCAACTTTTTTGGCTTCTTCCAGTGCCGCCTTAATTGCTGTCGCCGTAGTCTTACCTTCTCGCGGGCTGCACGAAACACCGACAATCCTTACCGCCCCGGCCTCGCCGGCAACTGAAAGCGTCGGTGCGACGGAAACGGCAGTTCCCGACAACAGAACCTTACCAACAAATTCTCTCCTGTCCATTTTTCTGCTCCTTATTTAATTGAACAATATCCAGTCCCCAACCGTCTGATAAGTATGCTCCGGCTACGAGAGCATCTGCTTTATCTTTTCTACTGATGGGACCTTCCCTGTTACCGCCACATTACCGTCGATTACCAGAGCAGGCGTAATCATTACGCCGAATCCCATTATCTCATTTATTTCTGAAACTTTTTCAATTTCACATTCAATGCCCAAAGCTTCAGCCGCCGCTGCTGCATTTTCCGCCAGCTTCTTGCACTTGGGACAACCTGTTCCCAAGACCTGAATTTTCTTCATTGCCAAACCCTCTTAAAACAGTGCTCCAAAAATAATCCCTGAAATCGTCGCCATCGTAATTACAAGTAAGATGAAGACAATTGTTTTCTGTGTACCCATTATGGAACGGATGACAAGCATATTTGGAAGCGACAAAGCCGGCCCGGCCAGCAATAACGCCAGGGCCGGTCCTTTGCCCATACCGGAACCTATCAGGCCCTGCAAAATGGGCACTTCCGTAAGAGTTGCAAAATACATCAAAGCTCCCGCCACAGATGCAAACAGGTTTGCGCGTATTGAGTTGCCGCCAACAAACTTTTCCACCCAAACCGAAGGTATAAGCCCTTCACCGTCCGGACGGCCAAGCAGGAGACCTGCGATCAATACACCAAAAAACAAAAGCGGCAGAATCTGCTTTATAAACAACCAACTCGCTCCAACCCATTGCCCATATTCATCTTTCTTAAACCATATCATCAGCATAAAGATCAAAGCTAAGGCTAAGATCCCGGTAATAATCCATTTGATAGAATAAATTCGAAACCACAAACCGACATCGGCGCCGGGCCTGGCCCAGTTGGCGAATACTAAAATGCCAACCATGCTTCCAAAATACAGGGAATTCTGCCACAAAGATCTGCTTACTTCAGGAGAAGGCGTTGCCGTCTGGCTGTCGGCCTTTTCGATTTCTTCCTTGCGGTAGATCAGGTGCATTGCAAAACCGATCACAATACTAAAAACGATCGCTCCTGCCGCACGGGCTATTCCTATCTCAAGACCAAGCACTCGGGCAGTTAGAATTATTGCCAGGATGTTGATAGCAGGCCCGGAATATAAAAACGCAGTTGCAGGCCCCAATCCTGCTCCCATCTTGTATATACCCGCAAAAAGTGGCAAAACCGTACAGGAACAAACTGCCAGAATAGTGCCCGATACACTTGCCACTCCATAAGCCAATACCTTGTTCGCTTTGGCGCCGAGATACTTCATCACCGAAGCCTGGCTGACAAAAACGGAAATCGCACCGGCGATGAAAAATGCAGGAACCAGGCATAGCAAAACATGTTCCCTGGCGTACCATTTAACCAGGTGCAGCGATTCGGTAACGGCATTATTAAAGCGGCTATGTTCTATAGGCAGGTAAAAACAGCCAATGAATATGGCCCCGATAACAGCCAGTTTTTTCCATTCGCTTTTCCAGTCCATCAAATATCCCCGGACTACAATGTCCCAAGCAACTTTTCGTTTTCTTTGGCCTGATGTTTCAAAACATCGGTAACGCACGAAAAGAAATCAAGAATGCAGGGCGTCTTAAGCGTGTAAATAACCTTTTGCCCTTCTTTGCGACAGCCAAGCACGCCGCTTCGGACCATTACAGAAAGATGCCGCGAAACATTCGACCTTTCTGATCCGACATGCTCTGCGATATCGCATACGCACTGCTCGCCATCTTTCAGGAAATCCAGAATGGCTATCCTGAAAGGGTGTGCTATCGCCTTTGCGATCTCTGCCTGTTTTTCATATATTAACTGTTCCTTCTTATCCAGCATCTTGGTAGCCCTTTTATAGGTGAATATATGAGCATATACTCACATATTGTAAAGATGTTTGCAAAAAGATTCAAATAATTTTTTATCAGTTCTCCCTGGCACTTCAACGTCCGAAAAGTGTCTCGTATGTTTAGCCTCCGAGTCTGCTTTGTGTCCAATTCTTGCATGAGTGCTTTTTTTGCACGTCAGCTTATGCCTGCAAGCTCAAAGATCGGGCGTTGGAAGTGCAGCGCAGCGGGATTGGTTGGTTTGAGGGTAAAGTTGAAAAGCTTCGTATCAAGGAAGAAAATTCTGTAAGATTCTTAAAATCGTCGATTTTAGAAAGAAGATGCAATGCGGATGAGAGGAGTCGAACCTCCACGAGCCGAAGCTCACAGGCACCTGAAGCCTGCGCGTCTGCCAATTCCGCCACATCCGCGGCGGCCAGAATATTAACCTTTTCAAACGGATTGGTCAAGAATTTTACGAAAATGTCGTTTCCAGACGATTCCCACTGCAAACCATCCACCCCGAGGGCGCCGGCCGCAATTTCGACCTATAATATTCTGCGCATTGTATTCGTCATATTTGCCAGAGCGGTTATGCCGATAGTATCGATTATGCGGAACTTGAAGAAATTTAGAATTTGCTTTTCATAAATAAATATATTGCCAATCGTCCCATAAACAACCCTTCAGCTTCAGTCAAGACAAGGTCATTCTCATGTACCCCTGCATTTCTGTCGACATAAACGTTGATGTTTTTGCTTTTGAGTGTTTTTGTCATATAGTTTAAGTAAGGGTATAATGGAAAAGGGAAGACTTTACTGTATCACATGTCCCCCCTGTCCACCCGTTCTGTTACGCAAAAGTGAAGCCGTTATCGGTAGCGTGTTTGTAGTTTATCAGAAGAAAACTTGTTCAATGGCTATGCATCGAGGTGAGTGAGTGGAATCAGTGAAAGATATCTCCAATCCCTCAAAGGAAAAAGCAGACCTGCTTTTCGGGGAATTTCTCATAGCGAAAGGCGTTCTCACCCACAGGGAGTTGATAGAAGCTCTCAACGTCCAGCGAGAGAACGGCGGTCGACTTGGGGAGGTATTGCTGGAACTGAAGATGTTCAGCAACGAGAAAATCACCGAAGGCCTCGCCGAGTATCTTTCAATCGAGTGTGTCCGCTTCGATGACGTCGACAAGATTGACATGAACGTCGCCCGACTGCTTCCCGAGAGCATTGCAAAACGTTTCTGCCTCGTCGCCATCGGCGAACTCGACGACAAAATCACCGTCGCCATGGCCGACCCGCTCAATGTTATCGCAATTGATACCATCACGTTAAAAATAAAACGCGATATCAAAGTCGTGATCAGCTCGCCTCAGGAAATCGCAAAGGCGATAGAGATAATCTACCACGGCTCCGACATAGAAGAGCAAAGACTGCGAGATATTGTCGAATGTGAAACCGACTACGATGACAATATGGTCGAGGTCGTTATAGAGGACGACTTCGAGAACGAGATGGGCGGTGAGGACGACGCAGACAAAGCACCTGTGATTCGCTTTGTCGACCTGCTCCTGAACCAGGCCGTAAAGAGCAGGGCAAGTGACATCCATATCGAGCCGCAGGAACGCTCGATGTCTATCCGTATGAGAATCGACGGCATACTGCGAGATATGGTTCCGCCGGCAAGGAAAATGCAGGCCGCGGTAATAGCCCGAATCAAGATCCTCTCGGAAATGGATATCGCAGAGAGAAGACTGCCTCAGGACGGCAGATTCAAAGTCAAGGCTTCAGGAAGAGACATCGACGTCCGTGTCTCCGTACTTCCCATCATATACGGAGAGAAAGTCGTAATGCGAATTCTCGACTCCTCCGCACTCAACCATGACGTCGCCCAGCTCGGATTCGAACCGGAGCTTCTCGAAGAATTCAAGACCATACTGGCACAGCCGCACGGAATCATCATTGTCACCGGACCGACAGGCAGCGGCAAGAGCACAACGCTGTACTCGGCTTTGAATTATCTCAAGGATCCGACCAAGAACATAACAACAGTCGAGGATCCCGTCGAATACCGGCTTGCAGGAATCAACCAGACACAGATGAAACCCGAAATCAATCTTGATTTCGCTTCCTGCCTGAGGGCGATTCTAAGACAGGACCCCGACATTATCCTCTTAGGTGAAATACGAGACAAAGAAACCGTCGACATTGCGATAAAGGCGTCACTGACGGGCCATCTTGTTTTGAGCACATTCCACACCAACGATGCGCCGAGCGCGATAAGCAGGCTGGTTTATATGGGCGTCGAACCTTATCTGCTTGCGTCTTCGCTCAACCTGGTGATTGCTCAGCGATTGGTAAGAAAGATTTGCGACCGCTGCAAAGAGCCCGTTACATTGAGTGAAGAAATCCTCAAGCGTTTGAAAGTCGAACCCGCCCAGGAGCAAGAGACCGTCTTTTACCATGGCAAAGGCTGCAACGCCTGCGGAGGCACCGGCTATTCCGGTAGATTGCCCGTATTCGAATTCTTAGTTGTTGACAATGATATTCGCAGCAAGCTCGTCGAAGGCGCCGGTGAGTCCCATATCAGAGCGATGGCGCGAGAAAAGGGATACGGAGGATTGCTCGAAAGCGGCGTGAGCAAAATGCGGCTGGGTCTGACAACCGCCGAGGAAGTCCTCGGAGTCACATTTGCAGAAGATATCAGGGTGTAGGCGACCGGAAAGATTTCTGGCGAAGCCGTTCTTGAAGTGCTCGAAGTCCGATCATCCTGTCATCACGGACTAAAGGCGAAAAAATAATGAGTGGCGCATTATTGGACGTGCGTTGTGCGGTTGAAACACTTTTTACTAAACCATCGTCGTCGTCGGACCGATTCTATATCGCCGAAAGCAACAATGCCGACAAAGTGTAATTAAGCAGGATACGGTAAATGAAAAGCTATCAGTACATTGCCAGAGATTCTTCGGGAGTCCGAAAACAAGGGACAAGTCAGGCCACTAATACAAATGATGTTATGGGCTGGCTCCGCGACCAGGGATTCACTCCCGTATCAATAAGCGAAATGGCGCCGGTTGTCGAGGAAGCCGAACCACAGCGGAGCAGAAAAAAAATTAAATCCGGCGACCTCGCCGCGCTTTGCTGGCAGTTGAACACAATGGTTGAAGGCGGAATACCCGTAACTACCGCCCTGGATACCATCGCAGAAGACATCGAAAATGCGCAGCTTCAGCAGATACTGGCGACCGTATCCGAAAAAATGAAAAAAGGCGAAACCTTCTCCGGCAGCGTCGCCGAATACCCAAGAATCTTCAACAAGCTCTCCTGCGCTATGATATTGGCCGGCGAAACCAGTGGAACACTCGTAGCAACTCTGCGAAGACTTGCCGAATACTTTGACAGCCGGGACAAACTGGCAAAAAAAGTCAAGGGCGCAATGGTATACCCAATCTTTGTCATCTCTTTTATTATCCTGATAGTTGTGTTCATAATGGCTTTCATCATTTCGCGATTCCGCACGATCTTCGACCAGATCGGAGGAGAACTCCCCGCATTCACGCAGGGCTTTATGACTTTTTATGACTTCCTCAGTGCAAATCTTCTCTACATAATCGGCTCTATCGTAGTGATTGTCACTTCGTCCGTTTTTGCGTCGAAAACGAAAGGCGGGCATAGATTCTTCGGCAAATTGTTCCTTGCAATGCCCCTGTTCGGCAAAGTTTTCAGCAATGCATTTATCGCGATGTTTTGTAAGACAATGGGGACATTACTTGCCGCCGGAGTCTCGGTGCTCGAGACATTCGATATTCTCTCGACTATGACAAACAACGATATCATGAAAAACGCTATAACACAGACAAGAGGGCAAATCGTCGAGGGCTCCAATATCTCACTAAGCATGAGAAAAGCGGGATTCTTCCCGAACATGGTTGTAAAGATGACCCAGGTCGGCGAAGAAAGCGGCTCACTCTCGAAAATACTTGAAAAGACCGCCGACTATTACGAGCGAAAAGTCGACACCACAATCACCGCAATGTTGTCGATGCTCGAACCTATAATGATTGTGACGATAGGTACGATCGTAATGATTATAGTGCTCGCGTTGTATCTGCCGATTTTCACAATGTCCGAAGCGTAAGGGTGGAAAATCCACATAGAAAACGAGGGAAATTCGTAGAGTCACTAAGCAATTTGGCCGATTGTGATTATGAATTAAGCAAAACACGACATAAACATAGCAGTATTGTAACGAAACATTTTTAGGAGAAGTACAATGAAGAGCAGAAAAGGTTTCACATTGATCGAGTTGATGGTCGTAATCCTGATCGTTGGCATTCTCGCTTCGGTCGCCATCCCGATTCTTCGCGGGCGAATCGACGCTGCCAAGTGGTCCGAGGGAAAGGCCATGATGGGATCCATTGGCACGGCAATCCGTTCCTATCACGCTGAAAAAGGTCCCCTTGGAACCGCCCCGACCACACTGCTTCCCGGTGCCACCGGCCTGGGATTTGCAGCCGGCGACCTGACAGGCACTTACTTTGTAGACGCCGACTTCACCTTCAGTGTAACTCAAATGAATCCGTCGCCGCTGTATACCATCACATGCACGCCGAGTACGACAACGTTAGTTCCCACAGCGTATACGCTTAGTCAGGCTGGCGTCTGGACGCCGTAAGCACGGTGAACACTGTAAGCAAAAAGGCAACAAGGGGGCTATTGGTTTAGCCCCCTTTTACTCTTTTACTCTACCATACTATAATGCAGAGGGAGTAAGCTATGTCTGCCACGCGGTCAAGACGCAACAGCGGTGTAACGCTGCTCGAGGTAATGCTGGCGGTACTCGTACTTTTGCTCGCTGTCCTCGGAACCTCAAAGTATAGATCCTATGCCTATCTGCAGGCTCGAACGGCCGATATCAATGTCTCCGCCGCAAGGATCGCCTCACTGCTGTTAAACGGATGGAAAGGCGCAGGAGGGCACTCAGGCTACGGAGGATTCGAGCCCGCCAGCGACGATGACTGGGACCCTAACGCATGGGAGCCGAATGACCCTACCGATTGGGACCAGGATTGGCTGCCCGATGATCCGGAGTACAACTATCTCAGCTTTGAATCAAGATTAGCGATTTTTAATGGCGCCGCCGGACCCGCCGTGCCGTCAGGCTTTAGCCCTTTGGACTCCGACGCCAATCCGAATTATCACGTCATTATCAATGGTATCAATTATTACGCAACGCTATCGTACAAAGATCCGGCCGATGAGCCGAGAATACTCAATATTTGTGTCGCCTGGATGGATGACTATCAGATCTGGAGGGACGGAGACACATATCAATCGGTAAATCTGACCACACTCGCAAATGATTAGTGAAGGTATGGTCAGAGGGAGAAATTACTGTGAGATGCAAAATAAGAACCAATAGACCGGGATTTACCCTGACAGAACTCGCCGTCACCGTAGCGGCCGCGACCATTGTTATGCTCGGTACAGGGGTGGTCCTTGTCGATAGCCAGAGGGGCTGGACCAAAATGTACAATCGCGCATACGGCGGTGTAACAGTCGATGCGTATGTGGCAAAAAGGGCTTTCGACGCCGTTGTTCGAAAGGCCAGTGTAAAAAGTGTCCGTATCGCAGATGCAGAAGCGGAACTCTATTACTACGCTGATCCCGACACCTCAACATACTTCGATAGGTACGCCCGCTTCTATCTGAACAATGCGGGAGAGTTCCAGGTCGATTATGGTGACCTTGATGCAAGCGGCGATCCGTCCGGTACGCCAACAACAGTGACACTTGCCAAGGACGTCGAAGCTGTGGATTTCCTCGTTGCCGGCGCTGCTGTGCAGATGATATTGAGGATTGATGACGGCTCACAGTCGATTACGGTGGTCTCAAGTGCCGTCAGACATAATGAATGAGTTATCTGAGGGGGTAAAATGATGAAAATGAAAAGAAACCGTAGAAAAGGAATGGCACTGCTTATGGCCGCCGCCGCGGTCATGCTTTTGTCTCTTGTAGGGATCGGAGTGCTCAGGTCCGGTCTCGATACACGCATGCAGGCGGCGAGGGCGACCGCCGAGATGACAGCACACACCGCCGCTGATGCAGGCTTCACAAGGGCGCTCTTTGAAATGAACACAAAACTGAATATTTCGCCCTGGAACTTCGCAGGTGTGCCGTCGTCTATGACTGTGACCCTCCCGAACGTCGATGCCGCTTACGCCTATAATATTCAGGAAGTCATCGCCAATGAAGAATACAGAATAACCTCTGTCGGCACCTCAAATCGCTCTCAAAAAACGGTTACAGCAGATGTAAAGATGCAGGGACTATTTGATTACGCACTCTTTGCCCGCGGATGGAGAATCCCAAAGCACGAAAAGCACGCCAAAGGCGAGCCAAAGCCGCTCAAAAAAGGCGGCAAAATCAAAATAAAAGGATATAATATAGAGGGTTATACCTCCGATGCGGCCGGAACCTATAGTGGCAGTTTACAGATCAGATCGAACACTAATCGCAAGGGGGCGATAAAGTTCGAAGAGGATGTTGTCATTGCCGGAGATGTAATTGCAGGCCCCGGCAGCCAGATTAACAAAGTTGTTGAAATGAAGAATGGCGCCGTAGTAACAGGCGATATATATGTCGCAGCGGAAATGGCTACGGTCAAGTCCATAACTGTTCCGACAAGCCTCGCCAGCGGCAACGCGAAAGATTTCACATACAAGGAGGGTGTCGCGATATCCGGAAAAAAAAGTTATGACAAGTTCAAAATACCGAAGGGCAAGGTGCAGGAGATTAACGGCGACGTCGAAATGTATGTTGCAGGCGAAATGAAAATCGAAGACGGCGGCAGCCTCATCATCCCGGCGGATGGCTCGCTGACACTGTTTATCGGGGGAGAGAAGTTTGAGGTAAAGGGGAAAGACACAGGCGGGATAATTAACCAGACCCTGGACCCGGCAAAACTCAAGATATTCGGCCTCGATTCCAATAGAAAGGTAAAGATCGACAAGAATGCCACTGATTTCTATGGCGCCATCTACGCCCCAAACGCAAAGGTCGACATTAAAGATTCCCTGGACATATACGGGGCAATTGTAGGATGGGAAATCAAGATGAATCCCCACAAGGGGACAACAGCCACTTACTACTTTGATGAAGCGCTCAGAACAAACGGCAATGTCAGTGTCTCCGATAATGGAGGCATGCGCTTCATGGTTAAGAACTGGCGCGAACAGTAAAATCATCTCACAACAAAACTGGGGCGGCACGGGGGAAAAGTTGCATCTAACGCCGAAAGATATCGGCGGGAAAGCATAACATGAATGTCAAGCTGGCTAAATCTGCGTCTGGCTTTACGATCATCGAGGCGGTGATTGCAGTTGTTGTCCTTGTGATTGCAGTTCTGGGCGCATCTGCGTTCAGATACCAGGCCGCTTTGCATGCACGCAGGGCCGACCTGCAAATGACCGCTGCCCGAACAACACTGCTGCTTTGCGAAACATGGCGGGGCGCGATCGACCCGAATGCGTTCGCTCCCGCAGAAGACCTCGGCTCGCAATTGACCATCGAGACCAGCGCCGAAGGCCCAGAAACGCCCGACGGCTTCACAGCATTGGGAAACTATAGAATTACTCCCAACGGGCTTGATCACTACTACGCGACACTTTCGTGGAAGGATATGTCATCGCGGTTGAGGGCCTTGAACGTGGCGGTTGAATGGAACCAGGCGGGCTCCGGATCTGAAAACTTCGTCGATGCCGACAAATCATTCAAACTCACTACCTACATCACGGATTAAAATGATGAAAGCAACAGCCAAAAAACGAAAAGGTCTGTCACTGCTTGAGTTGGTGGTAGTCATAGTATTCGTGGCCATCGCCATACTGGCTATCGGCGTCGTGGTCGCCGACAGTCAACGCGGTTGGAACAAGATGTACAACCGCGTATACTCAGATGTTGTGATCGGCGCCCATGTAGCCAGAAGAACGTTCGATAGTGTTATCCGCAAAGCAGCCAAAGAAAACACCACCATCGATCCCGGCGGACAATGGGTGCAGGTTTCCTATTTCCAGGACGCCGATTCTGTCGAACTCGACCGATATGCACGCTTCTATACCTCCGGTGGTGAGCTTAAAATCGAATATGGAAACCTTGATACGGGAAACGCATTGAGCACCCAGACAGTGTGTTCAAATGTCGACTCTTGCGTATTCACCACTGTCGGAACGTCGATCCAGATGTTTCTGGCCTTGGATAACGACGCAGAGACAGCCGTTGTCGCGACATCTGCGATCCCGCATAATTGATTGCAGATAGCGGCGCCATTGTTGAATAGAATTAAAAAGGGCTTCAGGATGAAAAACGACGGCAATATGTTGTTTTCAAAAAGACATGGCTCGGCTCTGGCTTTGGTTTTGGCGGTGCTCGCAATTCTTATTGCAACCGGAACCGGCATGCTCAGTCTCAGCCTTCATGGCCGGATGCTGGCAACACGAACCGGCAAGGACATTGCAGCTCGCTCGGCCGCCGATGCAGGACTGACAAAAGCACTGTTCGAGATGAACGAGATGTTAGCGGTCGCATCCTGGGACGATACCGAACTGCCGCAGGCGACAGACCAGCAGTTGCCAAATTGTGATGCGACCTTCAGCTATAACGTGACAGGTGACACAGAAAGCGGTTATACCGTTGAATCAACCGGTAACTTCGGCTGGGCCGAAAGAAAAATCAATTCCACTATGAGATTGAAGGGACTATTCGACTATGGAATGTTGGGCGTAGAAACAATCTCGATGGAAAACAATAATCTTGTGGCCGGATATAACTCCGACACCGGCGATACAGACCTGAGGACACAGATGGGCACTATGAGCACTGCGCCCGAAAGCATAACTCTCGCAAGCAACACAACCGTAGAGGGAGATGTTTTCGCAGGCGTTGGAGCAGATCCCGAAGAGGCCATAGATGGCGGCACTATCACAGGACGAACCTATGCCCTTGACGGACCAATAGAACTGCAGGAAATAACTGCACCGCTGCTCCTCGATAAAGAGGGTACGATAGATGTTCAGGGCACAACCATACTCGGACCAGAAGACGCCGGCAAATATACCGGCATTACCATGGGTAATAATGCAACACTTCAAATAATCGGAGACGTTTCCCTACATATCACAGGCGACATCGACACGGGCAACGGAAATATAATTCAAATCACAGACGGCTCGTCTCTGACCCTTTATGTCGATGGAAATATAACGGGCCAAACCGCGAACAACGCGGAAATCAATAACGAAACAGCCATTCCCGCAAACTTCAAACTGTACCTGACCGGTTCCAGCGAACAGGTCATCGAATTCAAGAATAACAGCGAAATATACGGCGTTATCTATGCTCCGAATGCGGATGTCATTTTTAAGAACAACACAGACTTCTACGGTTCTATTGTCGCCGAGAACATTACGCTAAAAAACAACGCCGTCATATACCACGACAAAGCTTTGCGCAATGGTAAGGTGACCGATCAGGCCGTCGCCTTTGTAGTAGATCGCTGGGGCGAGCAGTAAGCTAAACAAATTAGGACCTGACACACCGCTACACAGACCAACTGATTAGAACAAAACACTCCCCTTGCATCGGCGTTTATTCATCCCTTACGCCCGATAAGCAACACTGCTCCAGGCATCAAATCAAACTTCCCTGACCCACCATATCCTCACTTACTGCCTCGGTTCGAAATCCTTATAGGACAATCCCGCCCAAATCACCGCCTCGATCCCGCAAGAACGAAGACGCAGAATTTTACATCTAATACACCCTCTTTTTTGAGCCGATAGATTATGACGAATGGCAAAAACAACAGAGCCGACCATTCAATACGTGCTAAATTATTTGCGGGTATGATAGCTTATGAAGTTGTCTCAAAAACGTTCATCTGTGCGTAAACAAGACCAGGTGATTGGCTTGGATATTGGTTCGTCCTCGGTCAAAATTGTTCAACTGCGCGAAAGTGGCGATAATTACACCCTTGTCGCAGCTGGTTCCGTTGATATCGGCCACGCCGATGACGCCGGAAACAAACAAGAGAATATTCTAAAAGCAACCGCCGAATGCCTTCAGTCGGCGCACCCGCAGACTAAGTTGGCCGTCTGCAGCGTATGCGGGCCGGAGGTCGCCGTGCGAAGCTTTGAGTTTCCCAACCTTTCGTTGGATGAAATGCAGGGTGCCGTGCTGCTCGAAGCCGCTCAACTGTGCCCATTCAATATAGACGCCGCCGCTGTCGATTATCAACTGATTTCACAGAATGAGCAAAATGTAAGCGGCGTCTTCGTCGCCGCGGCCAATCAGTTGATCAGGCAAAAGAGAGGGCTTGTAAAAAACGCCGAACTTGACTGCGTCCTGATGGATGTCGACGGATTGGCCCTGCTCAATTGCCTCAGCGAATGCGAAAAAAACGTCGCCGGATCTGCTACAGCCATCCTGAATGTCGGTAACTCGTTCAGCAACCTGGCCATCTCAGGCGATAATGCATTTCCTTTCATTCGCGATATCGCCTATGCCGGAGATCACATCACCGAACAGATTGCATCTGAAAAGGCTCTTCCGATAGAAACCGTCAGAAAGATTCTCTCCGGCCAGTACGGTGATGACCAGGGGCAACCGGATATTGACCAGGCCTTTGAAAAAGCCTGCCAAAAATTAATTGTAGATGTCACTAAAACTCTCCGGTACTACGCCACGCAACAGAAATCAACCGTCGTTGAGAACGTATTTGTTTGCGGAGGCTTTGCCCTCGTCGGCAAATTCGTCGAAATGCTCGATAGCCAACTCCCGGCGAAAGTGACGGTATGGAACCCGTTTGAAAAAATAAAGTGCGGCAAAATAAAAGGCTCGGCGGATATCCTTGAAAAGAAAGGACCGGCAATGGCTGTCGCCGCTGGTCTCGCTATGAGGGCGATCTGATATGTTCACTATAGATTTACTAAAGGGACAGGGCGTCCCCATAAGACGAGGCCCGGAAGCGACGGTTTTCACAGCCGTCACCGTAGCAGTCCCGGCCGTCATCGTTATCGCTATGATCGGATATTATCTGCATACCGGCGTCGTAGCATCGATAGAAAAGCGGAACGTGGCAACTTATAAGGCAAAGGTCGCAAAATTAGCCGATGCCGTCGAGTTCAAAAGAAACATCGAGGCCCAAAAGGGCGGCATAAACGCCGGTCTTGCCGAAGTCGCCTCCTCGCTGCCAAAATATACGCAGTGGTCTTCAATTCTCCAGGCACTCGTGCAATATATGCCCGAATCGATGATCCTGACCGAACTCGAGGCCAAATACAATTCTGTTAAAAAACAGATACCGAAGAAGGATGATCCAAAAACGATGGTGGAAAAAAGCATCCCCAGAACGGTATTGACCATCTCTGTCAGTGGAGACCCGAAATCCAATTGCGACAAAGCTGTCAGTGACTTCAGGGACAGCCTGCGCACCTCGGATGTCCTCGGGCCAAAGCTCGATGACATCAAGGTATCGAGAGGAGTCAACAAAATCGATAGTAAAGAGTTTGTCTCTTTCAATATAGATTGTTTTTTCAAACCCGTATTTTAGAGGACCTTTCATGAAGCCGGACTACAAAAAACATTTTGTGAAGATGGCCGTAATATGGGCCGGTTGCCTCGTACTGTTTGTGCTGGCCTACATGCTCATAATTTCACCGCAGAAAAAAGCCAAAGAACAGGTCCTAAAGCAACTTGTTGCAGTAAAACAGGAATACGAAACCGCTGTTGAAGCCGCTCGCGACGAAACCAGGACGCGCTTAAAAGAACAACTCGAAGAACTGAAAAACAAGATGAACGATTTCGTTGTAGATTTCGACGATCGAGCCAATGTTAACTTCGACATCATGCTTGTTTCAAATGAAAAAGAACTGGATTCGTTCGTGCTCGTCGGTAAGAAACGCCGTCCGGGACAGACCGAATCGGAATATCAGAATGTAGATAAAGATTATATTAATGTGAAATTCAACGGGAGTTTCAACCAGTTTGCCTCTTTCCTCAATGAACTGGAGAGACATCAGCCTGTGCTCTTTGTCGATAAGTTTGTAATTACAAGGTCCAGAAAAGCCCAGGATGGAAATCCGATACACCCTGTCAGCATGGACCTGATGGTTTTTGTAAGCAAACGCAAGGAAACTTAAAATCGCAACCGAAACTCCCGTTGCCCAGAGGATCCGAATGAGAACAGTAGCGATAGCAAATCAAAAAGGTGGATGCGGAAAAACCACCACCGCGGTAAATATCGCCGCCGGCTTTGCTACCTTGGGAAACAAAGTCCTGATAGTCGACCTTGACCCACAGGCACACGCCACGCTCGGACTCGGTCATAATCCGGATTCTCTCGACAAGACCATTTATGATGTTATCACAGACGATCAGGTACCAATGTCTCGAATCATTCTCAGCACCAGCATAGACAAACTTAACCTGGCGCCGAACAATGTGCTGCTCTCGGGAGTCGAGTTAGACCTGGCCTCACGCCACGAAAGAGAGCATGTCCTTCGCCAGAGGCTCGCCCCGGTCGCCAACAATTACGATATATGTGTCATTGACTGCTCGCCGTCGCTTAGCCTCCTGACGCTTAACGCCCTCGTTGCCGGGACAGATGTACTTATACCCGTCCAGACGCATTATTACGCACTCGAAGGACTCAGGCAGTTGCTCGAGACGATAGAAATTGTCAAAGAGCGTTTCAATCGCGACCTCAAAATCCTCGGCGTTCTTCTTACTTTCGTCGAAAGCAGAACTACACTGAGCAAACAGGTCCAGCGACAGATGAGAGAATTCTTCGGTGATATGGTTTTCGATACTGTTATACACAGAACAGTAAGGCTCGCAGAGGCGCCCAGCGCAGGCGAATCCGTCATCACTTACGCACCCAGGAGCAGAGGCGCTGCCGAATACATGGCACTGGCCGAGGAAATTGTACATGGAAAGTCAAGGTCGTTGGCAGCCTGCTCTGCGCAGGTCGACGCCGCTGTTGAGGAGATATGTGATGGCCAAACGTAGGACAGGGCTACATAAAGAAATCTCGTCTATCTTTGATGGCGTACCGATTCCGGGAAACAGCGCCAGCCAGGAGCCGACTCGAAATCCGGCTATACCGCCGATCGGGACTGCTCCTGAAACAACAGCCCCGCCGCCGGCCGAAGCACCGGCGCCAACAACATCAAAACCAAGGCTCCTGGCTGAGAGCCAACCCAAACCGAAAGTCGTCGAAAGGCCCAAACCTGTTGTCAGTATAGTCGAAACCAACCAAAGCTCATGGCGGCAAAATATGCGGCGGATAAAAGGCCAGTTGTTCGGCGGACCACGCGGCCCCATCGGCAAACAAAAAATGATGGTGCTGGCGATGCCCGTTCTCTTCATTATATTGATTATTATGCTTACCCGAGCCATGGGTACGGGAGCGAAAGGACCAATCAAACCGGTAAACAATTCCGTCGCCACAATGATGGTCGTAGCTCCGCAGGCAGAGATCAAATGGCAGATACCGGAGCCGTATCCGACAACGATGCGCGACCCGATGCAATTGCCTGCAGTCACAAGCACCGTGCAAGGCAACCAGGAAGGAAACCAGGAAAGCAACCAGGAAGGAAACCAGAAAATTATCATAAGCGGAATTTTCTTAGGCGTTAATCCCTCAGCCTATATTAACGGAAATATTGTTCACAAAGGTGACAAAGTTGCCGGCGCCACGATTATTGCGATAACCCGATCGACAGTCGAGTTTGAATTGAACGGAAAAACATGGGATCAAAGAGTCAAATCAAAAAACTATGAGCGTTAAAACGCCGCCATGCGGTAGCTTAAAGAAAGGAACTATTTCATGAAAGTTTCAGAGATAAGATGCAGCCGACAGAAAGTGTTATTGGCTTTGGTGTTTGTCGTCTGGGCGTGCTCGGCTTTCATACCCGAAGCCGTCGCCATTGATGTCAGTGCAGAGGAAAAAGAAAGATTCAACAATGTCCTCGCCACCTACGGCTACAGCAAGCCGGCCGCAACCGACAGCGGCGGCGAGCAAGAGCAGCCGGCGATGCAGCAAACCGACAGCAAGCAGGCCCCGCTCGATGAGAGAATGCAGACAATCGTAAGCATCGACTGCGAGGAAATGCCTATCGAACAGGCAATACAAATGATGACGCGTGACGCCAACATCGACATAATTAAGAGCCCCGATGTCACCGGATTCGTCACTGCTACCCTCACGAATGTGCCGCTTGAAGAGGCCTTGACCAATATTCTTGCAGCTCATGGCTTCGGATATGTGCCCGACAGGAGTCTGTTAAGAATTATGCCGCTAAAGGAAATCATAGAACAGCCGGAACCGATCGTCACGAAAATCTATCAAATCACGTATGCCGATGTCGAGCAGGTCGCCGCCGCTCTTGAAAAATTCATTTCCAAACAGGGAACCGTATCGCTGAGCAAGGGCACCAGCCATGTAATCGTCTCAGACGTCGAGAGTCGCGTCAAGGCAGTTACCAAATTCGTCGCAGAAATTGACAAGGTGACTCCGCAGATATTAATTGAGGTAAGAATATACGATATCACCAGCAGAGATACACTCGACCTCGGTATCGACTGGATGGCAGGAAGAAACACAACCTTCACAGGCGGCCTCGGCAGCAATCCAACAGGCCAGAACGGACCATTTTCAACAGGAACATTTGCCGCCGATACTGATAAAACAGCCTCAACTTTCAGCGGCAACCTCAGATTTGGATACTTCTCGGGCGGTATCGATGTTGATGCTATACTTAAAGCAAGGTACGAAGACGTAGAAGCAAAACTGCTCGCAAATCCGAGAATACTCGTCCTTGACAACGAAAAAGCGATGTTCGATATTGTTACAGAAGAGCCCTACAGCGAAGTTACCATTACCAATGACAGCATCACCGAAAACATCAAATTTAAATTCGTCGGCGTAAAGCTTCAGGTTCAACCCCATGTCACGAGGGACAAACTCGTAAGAATGCACATCCAGCCTGAATTCAGCGTTGTTGTTCGTAACGAAACGTTTCAAACCAGTACTGTACCGGTTGTAGATAAGCGAACGGTCGATACGGTAGCCCTGGTCGAAGACCAGCACACGGTTGTTCTGGGCGGACTGCGTAAAAAAGACGTCGCCAAGCAGATAAATAAGATACCGCTGCTCGGCGACCTGCCGCTGATTGGTGGATTATTCAGGTTCGAGGGTGAAAACACCGAAAACACTGAAATCGTTGTTTTCATCACTCCGCATATCGTCATCAATCAGCCCTTGATGACGGCGAGCGAGCAGCAGGCGTATCGGGCAACCGAGTTCGAAGGGCCGCCGGTTGAACTTACCCGTGCTGAGCGGAAAGCTGAAAAATAGACCCCGAAGATACTCGCCGAGCATCTGGTCACGCTTTCTTATTCGACAGGGCTAAAGGCGGTTTAGTCTTTCTTGACGTAAAGCGTCTGGCTGGGGAAGGCAAACTCGATCTGTTCGGCCTCGAATCGCTTCATAATCTCCAGGTTGACCCGCTCATTAACCTCCTGGTACAGCCAGTAGTCGGGCGGCTTGACCCAGTAGCTCATATAAATGTTCAACGACCAATCATTAAAGTCGCTAAAATACACTCTCGGCTCCCTGTCGGGATCGGTATTGATCTCAGGGACTCCGGCCAACATCTCTTTGATCAGCTCCATGGCCCGCACGGCTTTGGCATGGCCTGAATCATACGTTATGGTTATGTTCGACGTCCTGCGAATAAAGGGACGCTGACTGACGTTTTCCACCATCGAATTCGCTATCACGCTGTTCGGCACCGTCACGAGATGGCCCTGCAGGGTCCTGACTTTTGTGCTCCGAAAGCCGACCTGCTCGACCGGCCCGTAATGGTCGCCGATTTTGATAAGCTCGTCGATCTGAAAAGGCCTGTCGGTGAAAATCGTCACTGAACCGAAGAAGTTTGCTATCGTATCCTTGGCGGCAAGGGCAATCGCAATACCGCCGACTCCGGCGCTTAGCAAAATCGCCCGTATCTCGGCGCCTAAGATGCCGTCTGCAATCCAAAGTCCTGCGACAATGGCGATTGTTATGCGAAGCGATTTGCGTATGACCGGCACTAACATATCGTCGAGCTTGGTCTTGGTCTTGCTGGTTAGGTGCTCGAGGTAGTATTCGATAAGATCGACAAGCCGATACAATGCATAAGCCAGCGCAATCGCTGCGATAGCAGCCGAGACCTTTGTCCAATACCCTCCTATAGAGGCGCTGATGCCTTCGACCGAGTCGATTCCTTTGGCGGCATCGCCTTCTTTGGCGAAAATCAGAAACGCCTTGCATATAAACAGTCCCAGCGCAAAGAATGCTACTGAAATCGGTTTGGCGAGGCATCTGATAAATATTGTCGTTGCGACCGGGCCTCGCAGCTTTTCTTTGCGGTGGGCATAGCCGGTGAGGAAAAACTGCGCGATTTTGCCGGCCGCTATTGCTATGATCATTACTACCAGGACCGCTGCGAACCGCCACGCCTCGTTTCCTTTGACAAGTTCGAAATTCAAGATGTCCAGCATACCATTGCCCTGCTCGCTTGCCTGAGCCAAAATCAACGCCGTCATATCGTATCTCCTGAATTAGCCATAACGTCACTGCTGCTACAGTTGCCTTTTCAGCGTTCTATTAGCGCCGCGGCGTGCAAAAAAACAAGCATTTTCTGCCCAAATTTTGCTTTACGCCGAATGCAGGCTGTGCGAAGATTTCCTTGTTCAGATGGTCGATTTACTGTATTCTGGAGTTATTGTGATCAAACGCAGTTCATTGAATTTCGTTGTTGACCTGGTCAGCTTTGTTGTTCTGCTGGGTATGACTTTTACGGCTCTTGTGATGAAATACATCCTGCCGCCGGGCTCCGGCGGCCGTGGCAAACGACTGCACGGAGGCCAGGGCGCAGAACATATAAAGCTGTTTCTCTCAAAGACCCGCCACGAATGGGGCGACGTACACTTCTACTTGGCAATAATCTTCCTTATACTAATGACCATCCACATCATCCTCCACTGGACCTGGATAAAAAATTACTTTAAATCCCTGTCAAACAGGTTGCGCAAACCGGCCGGCGGATGAGGCGGATAGTTGGTAGTAAACAGGGTTTTTGGTGTTCATTGTTCGTTGTTGGTTGATTGGAGGTTTGGGGGGTTTTGAACAGGATTTTTGCTTTTTCGTATTGGGGGGAGGGTGAGGGGCCATTGGTTATCGATTATTGATTCCCCACGGGATCTGCCATATTGATTATTTGTTGGGTGCTTGTGGATTTTTTTGGGGGTGGGCTTTTTTTGTTTTTTTTGAAATTTTTTTTGAAACAGTGAAAAAAGTTGACATGTGGGGCGGATTTGGTTAAAGTTTTGTGTTTAACTGAGTTAAATGCAAGAGTATATATTAAGTTTGGAGATATTCAGTGGCTAAAGAGTTAGCTCGCGACCTTATTAACGCAGGGGTGCATTTCGGTCATGGTGTGAGCCGATGGAACCCCAAAATGGCTCCCTATATTTTTCTCAAGCGGGGCAAAATCCATATTATCGACGTTAAAAAGACCCTGAGGGGCCTTTTGATAGCGAAGAAACTGCTCGTCGAGGTAGTATCCTCCGGCAGAGACGTTGTTTTCGTCGGTACGAAACGGCAGGCTCAGAAGGTGGTCGAGGCTGCTGCGGCTAAGTGCGATATGCACTATGTGTCAACGCGGTGGCTCGGCGGAGCCTTGACGAACTTTCGAACAATTCGTTCCAGACTTGCACGGCTGGAGCAGTTGGAGGCTATGGAAGCGGACGGGACGCTCGAAAAAGAGAGTAAAAAACAGGCGTCGCGGCTCAAACGCGAGATGCGCAAAATCAAGTCGAACCTGGACGGTATTCGCAAGATGTCGCGTTTGCCGGGTGTGGTTGTTGCAGTTGACGTGCGTAAGGAGCATATTGCTCTTGCCGAGGCGAAGAAGCTCGGTATAGCGACAATCGGAGTGATCGATACGGATTCGGATCCGGATGCCGTTGATGTTGCGATACCGGCCAATGACGATTCGATCAAGGCGATTGAGTTGATATTGGACGAATTGGCCGACGCGGTTGCGATAGGCAAGACGATGAGCGGCAGCAGGACTGAGCCTGTTAAGCAGCGACCGAGACGTGTGCGGTCGTCGCGG
>Ga0208771_1000482_pt1 | contig 24101 bp, 16 predicted proteins | sample AntAceMetag02UKX_FD_184775 | JGI IMG/M metagenome (GOLD analysis project Ga0208771, IMG submission 184775) | Saline lake microbial communities from Ace Lake, Antarctica - Antarctic Ace Lake Metagenome 02UKX (SPAdes) (version 2) | ecosystem: Environmental > Aquatic > Non-marine Saline and... | reverse complement strand
TAACATTTTATAGCACCTCATTAATATGTTTTTAATGTATTATAACGTTGTATTTTAACTCCTTGCACATAATCACAATTAAGCGTCGAATCTATCGCAACCCTGAACGCTTTTAACGGTTTACTCTCAACAACTTCACGCTTTAATTGTTGTTTTCTTCTTCTGGTTATTTCAACACATCGGAAAAACTCTTTAAGCCTCTCACGTGCGCTACTTCTTAAATATGTATTTTCCATTTTATAGCACCTCATTTTTTAACATATAATTTATATTTATCTGCTTTGTTTAATTCATTAACTGCAAACTATTTTTTGAGAAATAAAATTTCAGCAAATCTTACAACAAATTTTTTATACGAACTCCCCATTCCTGAGGTTGATAAAGATTTGTTGGAAATTATAAGTAAAAAGTCATTTAATCTTCTTTGTCATTTCAGTGAAAAAAAACTATATGAAGATTTAAGAACAGAACTGGATTTTGAAGTTAAAGAAATAAATCCTGTCAACGAAAGAGCAGAGCTTGAGGTACTAATAGCAAAAGAATTGTTCAAACTAAATAAAGCAGATTGGGAATATTTGTGTTCTACATTTGTTTATGGTGCAGACTCTGAAACAAAAAAAGAATTGGATGCAATTATTGCTCACTCTATTGAAATTTATTAATCTTAATGAAAACTTTTGCTAAGATCAAGCCGTATATTAAAAATAATTTTCACAAGATCGCAATTGGTATAGTTCTCCTTATTATTATTGACCTTATATCTCTGATCATTCCCAAAATTATGCAATATGCAATTGATGGAATTGGAACTGAAGGTTTCACGAAACTAAATCTATTTTATGCTGGTGGAGTTATTTTATTAATTGCAGCATTAATGGCATTTATGCGCTATTTCTGGAGATACTTCTTGCTGGGGAGTGCCTGGTTTGTAGATAGAAGTGTCAGGCAGGATTATTTTGATCATTTGATGTCACTTTCAGCGAATTTCTTTAATAGAGTAAAAACCGGTGATCTGATGGCGTATGCTATTAATGATCTGAATGCTGTACGTATGCTGGTTGGGTTTAGTTTTGTTATTGGTGTTGATATAATAGTGCTCACTGTTGCCTCTCTTTTCTTTATGGTAAATATAAATTTACGGCTCACCTTACTTTCAATAATTCCTCTTCCGCTGCTCAGCATTATTATTATCGTTTTAGGTAAGAAGATCCATCATCGTTTTGGGAAAGTTCAGAAGACATTTGCCACAATGTCAGGGAAAGTTCAGGAGAGTATTTCCGGGATTCGAGTTGTAAAAGCTTTTGTTCAGGAAGAATCGGAACTGGAAAAGATTTCCGATTCAGCCTATGATTATGTAAAACAGAATCTTTCACTTGTTCGTATTCAAGGAATATTTCATCCTTCTTTTATGCTTATTATCGGGCTTAGTATGATGATTGTGATGGTGTATGGCGGCGAAGCAACCATGATAGGTGAGATCACGATCGGTCAATTTATTGCTTTCTTTCAATATCTCGGAATGTTCGTCTGGCCGATGATAGCAATCGGTTGGGTCGTGAATCTCTATCAGCGTGGTACGGCATCCTTAAAACGACTGAATGAAATATTTGATGAACAACCAGAAATCATCGATGAAGAAACGGTAGATCATTCTATTTCACAACTTAAAGGTAAAATTGAATTCAAACATCTCACATTCCGCTATAATGAGAAGAATCTATTGATATTTAATAATGTCTCTTTTTCTATCGAGGCAGGAAAAACACTGGCAATAGTTGGAAAAACCGGTTGCGGAAAATCAACCTTAACCGATCTCTTAACCAGAATTTACAATCCACCTAAAGAAAGCATATTCATTGATGAGAATGAAATATATAAAATATCTTTAGAAGTTTTAAGAAAAAATATAATTATGATTCCACAGGATATTTTCCTCTTTTCTCAAACAATTAAAGAGAATATTATTTTAGGAAAACCCAATGCAACAGAAGAAGAAATAATTCAAGTAACCCAAAACGCACAGGTTTATAATGACATTATAGATTTCAGGGAAGGATTTGAAACGGTAGTCGGTGAACGAGGAGTTACACTTTCCGGTGGACAGAAACAACGGATAGCCATCGCCCGTGCCCTGATCACAGATCCAAATATTCTCATACTTGATGATGCCTTATCTGCAGTTGATACTAAAACTGAAAAAAGAATTTTAGACCATTTAATTAAACTCAGAAAAAATAAAACCACTATAATTATTGCCCACAGGATTTCATCATTACAGCATGCAAATAAAATTATTGTTATTGATGATGCAAAAATCGCTGAACAGGGAACTCATGAAGAATTATTAAAAATTAAAGGAATATATAGAGACTTATTTGAAAAACAACAATTAGAAGAGAAAATCTCAGCAACAGAACACACGGATAAGAGGAAGTAAATGAGACACGGTGCAACAGGATTTAATGAAGATGATATAAAGGCAAAGATCTATGATAGCGTGATGATGAAAAAACTCATCAAGTATCTGTTGCCGTATAAATTCTATGTGATTATTTCCTTTATCATGTTACTCCTTATAGCAGTTAGTGAACTAGCGATGCCGGCGATCACCAAAATTGCTGTTGATGAATACATCACTTCCAATAAAGACTTGATAGAATTCAATTCCAAAAATGAGCAACAGCAATTCATAGAAAAATACAAAAGGGTTAAGTTTGTAAAATATTCTCATGCAGATAAATTCTTTCTCATATTTTCGAATCATAAATTAAATTTCATCAATAAACAAGAAATTGCTGATCTGGAACAGCAAAACAATTTATTTAAAAAAGTTACGTTGATAACTAATGAAACAACAAACCTTGAACTGTTAAAAGATACGGATATTAAAATACTTTCAAATGAGTTTCTTGCAGTTAGCTCTGCCGAATTATTCAGATTAAAAGATGAAGGAGTTCTGAAAAAAGAGCAGCTTAGGAGAATTCAGAGATACAATATTAATAAGATCAAGATCTTCGGATTGATTTTGTTCTCTATAATTGTTGCTCAATTTGGCTTTTATTATCTACAGATATTTATGATAAATTATGCTTCTCAGCATGCAATGTACGATCTGCGACGTGATGTGTTCGCTCATGTTTCCAAAATGCCGCTTTCATTTTTCGATAAGAACCCGATTGGGAGATTAGTTACCCGTGTAACCAATGATGTTCGTACACTTGATGAAATGTTCAGTAACGGGCTGATACAACTTTTACAGGAATTTTTTATATTGAGTGGTATAATCATTATGATGCTTGTTCTTAATTGGAAATTGGCTCTGATCACTTTCACAGTACTTCCTGTAGTTTACATTCTTTTCAGTATTTTCATGAAAAGAAGCAGGATCATTTACAGGGAAGTGAGGAAGAAAATTGCTAAAATAAATTCGACCTTGGCAGAAAGTATTTCCGGTGTAAAGATCATTCAACTTTTTAACCAGAATGAGCGAAAGAAAAGCGAATTCGCTAAAATAAATAAAGAGTATTATGAAAAATCAATATCACAAATGAAACTCTTTGCTCTATTCCGTCCGCTGATAAATTCCATGCGTCGAGTTGCAGTAGCAATTCTATTATGGTATGGTGGTGGTATGATCCTCGATAATGTGATTACTTTAGGAGTTTTCATTGCCTTTATAAGTTATTTGGATAGATTCTTTGAACCGATAAATCGTTTGAGTGAGAAGTTTAATATTTTACAGGCTGCAATGGCAGGAACCGAGAGAATATTTGATTTAATGGGAAATAAACCTGAGGACTTCAGGATTGAAAATCATCAAAAGAACGGAAATTCTTTTCTTGGTGAAATAGAATTTAAAAATGTATGGCTTGCCTATAATTATGACGATTATGTTCTGAAAGATATTTCATTCAAAATTAAACCGGGTGAAAAAGTTGCTTTTGTAGGACATACTGGTTCAGGTAAGACTTCCATAATAAATCTTATAGCAGGCATGTATCCATTCCAGAAGGGAAACATTTTTATCGATGAAAAAGACCAGCAGACGTTTTCTCTCGAAGAGATCAGAAATAATATTGGTATTGTACAACAAGACGTATTCCTATTTTCCGGAACAATAAAAGATAACATAGTTCTCAATAATGAAGATATCACCGATGAAAATATTGAACAGGTTGCCAAATATGTGAATGTACATCAATTTATAGATAGTTTGCCCGGAAAATATTTGGAACCGGTAATGGAACGCGGAGCTACTTTCAGCGTTGGTCAACGCCAGCTTATTGCTTTTGCACGGGTCCTGGCTTATGATCCCACTATATTTGTTCTGGATGAAGCGACTGCTAATATCGATACCGAAACAGAAATCCTGATTCAGGATGCACTCCAAAAATTAATGGAAAATAGAACTTCTATTATCATCGCGCACCGTCTTTCAACCATTCAACATGTAGATAGAATTATTGTGCTGCATAAAGGTGAGATTGTCGAAGAAGGTAACCATCAGGAATTACTCGCCAAAGAAGGGCTCTATTACGATCTATATCGATTGCAGTATCAGTAGGATAAGCAACGAATCAAAACGAATTTGTCTACGTTAAAAACTATGGCTTGGCTGACAAAAATTAATTACTAACAATCTTTGAAATTAAATCTAAAAAAAGATCATTCTTAAAACATATTGAAAGAACTTGAATATTGTCTAATTGTGTAAACTTTTCATATTGGGGCATTCAGTGACGTGCAACCTAACTGTTCAATATCTTCCAATGTTCATCTTTCATTGCGTTAAAATCAAACAAGGAAACTCCATCTGCACCATCATTTACGGCAAATTTAATTGCCTGTATTAGTTTATCTGGTCCGATAGACGGGATATACAAACCACTGTGCAGTTCTGTAGATTTCAATAACTGTTTACCCTTCCGGGTTTCATTTCCAATCCAATCGAGACCGGCATCATAGAAGGAATGATATAGCATCGGGAAAACAACATCAAGGTTCCATTTATGCCACTCTTGCCGTACGTTTTTTTGCATGATCGCAGGAAAAACCGCAGCCGTTGCTTTTTTATTATAATAATGGATTATTTCTACAAGCATGTTAACGATGTTTGTAATGTTGTCATAACGAAATTTCAGCCAATCCTGATCTTTAGATGGATTCAGCAGGTCAATCGGGTCGATCCCTGATTTCTGTTGGAAGGAAGATCGGCAGTGTTCACAATAACAGTAATCAAATTGTGGTTCTTTTTTGTTTTGAATTAAATTGTAATTCGGCTGCAAACCGATTGGCAAGATCACATCACAATGTCGGATGTAATCTAGGTGAACTCCGGTTAGCTCTGAAATTTTACAGAGTTTTTTAACTCGTTCTCTTAAATATTCTTGTACTTCGGGATGAGTTGGGCAGAGCCATTTGTAATATTCCACATATTGCGGATTTTCGAGCGAACTCTCTCCCAAACCATTGACTGTGAACCAGTCAGGATGCTGGTTGATAATATTATCATCATTACAGATCATAGTGAATATCCAATAGTGAATTTGAAGATTGAAATCAGCAGCGTATTTCAAGGCATTTTCTAAATCTTCTATTTTACCACTCAGGAAGATATTTGAGATTCCAGCTTTCTGTAATTTGGTGAAATCAAGTTTCCAATCATCTTTATTTCGTTCTCTACTATTCATCCAGATCGAGTATTGCATATCTCAAACTATCCTAAATGTTTTTATCTCAAAAGGTTTGAACTGCAATTTCATTTCATTTGCATTCTTACATATTTGCTCAATTGCATTTTCCAGCATATCGGTTTCGATCAGTTGCTCCCACTTTTCAGCATTTTGGAAGGTAATTTCTACATTTGTTCCGGCAGTTTCATACATGCGCAAAATAATACCATTTCCATCTTCAGCTTTCTTGATAACTTCCAGTTTTACATTTTTTCCTATAATGTTGTAGAATGATCTCTGTCTGTTTTCGGGAAGTTCTGAAATCGGAAATTGTATTAATGAGCTATTCAAATTATGTGCTAACTGCAATGTATCGGATTCGATGAGTGATCCCTTATGCGGATAGTAGCAAAAGGTGAACTCGTGCAGATGCAAATCTGCTTCTTTATCAGTATCTTTTGGACTTCGCAGTAAATTCAAACTCATCACATTTTCTTTAATATAATGTCCATATTTGCAGTCGTTCAAAATGGCGAAGCCATAATCCGGTTGGGAAAGATCGGCAAATCTTTGTGCGACAACTTCAAATTTTGCAGCATCCCAGCTTGTGTTGGAATGCGTTGCTCTCTTCAGAGTTCCATACTGGATTTCAAAAGAAGCTTGTGACGAATAGATATCGAGTTGAGCCGAAACACGTAACATTTTGTGCTCTTCTTTCCAATCTACCTTATTTTCAAATTTAATCAATTTTGTATTTTCAGTAATCGTGATTTTCTGCTCAATGTCTGAGTTCCCAATCTTAAATTGTTGAAGTAATGTTGCAGACAGATTCGTTCTATGAATTATTTTAGAAGAGATCAACTTTGCTTTTTCGGGAGTTGTTTCGCGATAAAAATGATTCACATCCCACGCTCCCCAGTTATTCGGTTCATCTTCCCGCAACAATAATTCATTTGCTTTTCCTGCCAAAATTTCACATTTTTCCACTTTATCATACATCGAAACAATTGTTCCATCTTTGGCAAATTCTATTTTAATCAATTTATTTTCTAAAGAATTTTCAGAAGCTTTCAATAAAATTTCTTTCTGTAGAAATTTCATATCCACACTTTCTAATAAAATGCAGGTATATCCGCAAGGAGGAAGCTCGATCTGGTAATCTATCACACCACTTTTTGCATTCATTATTTCACTTGAAGTTCCATCACCAACCCAATATTGACCATCGCTTTCAGCTAATTGAATAACCTCTTTTCTCTTCCAGGGCTGTGAATTATATACTACAAATTTATCTGTCCCCTTTCCATTTTTCCCATGTAAAATGATAAGCAATTTCTCCTCAAGTTTATCCAGTTTATCCAGATTTTTCCTGCTCATTTTATTAGCATCTTTATAAACCCAATTGATGGAAGAACCAGGCAAAATATCGTGGAACTGATTTAGCAGCGTATTCTTCCAAATTTCATCTAATTCAGATTGTTTAAAATCATCTACAAGTGAACCTAAGAATTCTACATTGTGTAATTTTTGTTCGAGAAGTCGATTATACTTTTTCATCATGGCTTGGGTGGTATATGTTCCGCGATGCAGTTCCAGATATAGTTCTCCACTCCAAAGCGGCAGCTTCTCTTTGGGAATTGAATCGATCTTTTTATAGAAATCCTCTGCAAAGGAAAATTTGAATTTGGGAGTTCCTTCTAAGTTTTGTTGGCGCAGTCCCATTTCAATATGATGCGCTGAAGGTCCTCCTCCTCCATCTCCAATTCCATAAAGATTTAAAAATTCGTCAGAGACATCCGACTGAGCATATCGTTTTTCCGATTCTATTAGTTCTTTGGGTGTGTTGCTTAGATTGTAATTATTGGTTGGCAGAAAATGAGAGAGAATGCGTGTTCCATCGATACCTTCCCACATAAAAGTATGATGCGGAAAAATATTCGTTTCATTCCAACTTATTTTTTGGGTCATAAAGTAATCAATACCGCATTTCTTTAAAATTTGTGGAAGGGCAGCACTGTAACCAAATACATCCGGTAGCCAAAGTTCTTTCACCTCTTTACCAAATTCATCTTGATAAAATCTCTTTCCATACAAACACTGACGCACTAAAGATTCCCCACTGGTGAGGTTCATATCCGGTTCCACCCACATTGCTCCTTGAACTTCCCAGCGTCCATCTGCAATTGCTTGCTTCACTTTAGCATAAAGTTGCGGATAATCTGTTTTGATCCATTCATAAAGTTGCGGTTGAGAAGCCCCAAATTTATACTCGGGATATTTTTCGAGCATTTTTAGAGCGGTAGCAAACGTTCTTCCACCTTTGCGAATCGTCTCACGAACAGGCCAAAGCCAAGCCAGATCGAGGTGAGCGTGTCCGATGGAATATATTGTTAGCGCACTGGCATTAGCAGGTTTGGAAAGCAGCTCAGCAGTTATTTCCAAACATTTTTCAATTCCTTTTCCATCATTCCAAACATTACATACTTCATTTAATCCATAAATTATTTTACTACGTCGAGGTAATCTTTCTTCCAATGCTTCGAATAGATTAATCAATACCTTCAAATCCAGATTAAGCTTGATAATATTACGATTCACACATACAATTTCTGCCTGCTGCAGGCGGTAGTCATTCTGTCCCGCACCAAAAAGTCCATTTGCACCAGCTTCCACCAGCAGATCAATTTCTTCTCCACCTTTGGCAATTACTGCAAGTGGAACAAAATATTTTCCTGAACGCAGATCCCAATGAATTTTGTTGGTGAGTCCCAGCCAGGGAGAGCCATCTTTCCAAACACAAGCCTCACCATTCAGATCGATCAGTGCACCAACTTCTTTTCCTTTGAACTCTGCTGTAATTTTCCCCTTGAATTTAAACCAGGCACATCCCCAGAGTTTGCCCCATTCTTCACCAATTTTGATCGGCTTGAACTTTGAACTTAAAGCTGTTTCATAAGAAATTGGTTCGATCTTATCATAGATAAATGAAGCTGATAAAGGTTTGGGATCGGTATATCTTAGTTTATTGATTCTATCGGCAAACCGCTTGATGCGTTCGATATAGATTTTCTCTCGCTGCATAAAAACACCTCAAAAATAATTTTGAATTGAAAATGAAATTGTAAATTATTTCGGCAAGGAAAATTGATGTCAGCAATAAATTCGCCTTCGTCCTTCAACATGCTCAGGACGGTTTCCGGCAACTGAAGGATGACACAAGCTCTGACAGATCAAAAAAAAAGAACAAATAATCTGTGTTTATCTGCGTCTATCCGTAAGCACTAAATCTTCCCCTGGTTTTTCAACCATTTATAAGCTTCTCTTTTACTCAAGTTAGCTAATTCATTATTTTCCACGAAATTTTTTACGGCTTCAGCATCTGTTTTGGAATATTCACGTAAAGCCCAGCCAATTGTTTTCTGAATGAAAAATTTTTTGCTGGTATGCAACGACATAATTATTCTACCCAATAGCATCACATCTGTTTTGTCTTTGTAATGAAGTTGGAATAATATACAGGTCCGCTGCAGCCACTTATCATCACTTTTCATCCATCTCTTAATGTATTCATCACGCTGATGTGGAAACCATTTGAAATGCTCTCCTACCAGCCAACTGGCAATTCCATCCACGCTATCCCACCAGGATTTATTGACGATAAGTTGTTCAAACAAATCAATGAAATCTTCATCCCAATTCTTTACAAATTTCTTAAGTAATCCGATTGCTGTGTATTGAAATTCACGCTCCGGTAAATCCCAAAGTTCCAACGTAATCTGTTTTAAATCTGATAATTCCGGCATACCGTTTTCTTTGATGAAATCCTTAAATAATTCTTTTCGAATTGGAGTTTTTATTCCCAAATATGGGAAGAGATTTTTCATATATTTTGCCATTGGTTCAGCAGTGATTGGATCAGCATTTTCTTTAAAGCTTTTTATTAAGGGTTCTAAATATTTTTGCATACTTATTCTCCTTCTCTTGATGATATCATCTATTTAAAGTTTAAAATTGAAGGCAAGATTTTTGTGAACAAATTGACAGAAAGCACCAATTTATTCTCCTAGTCTAATGAAATTAGGAAATAGTTTAAATAGCAATGTAAAATTATCATTTTTGTTTGAAGCTTTGCAGTCTTTTGGCCGCGGTATATGGATGGGAAATATTTTCAGTCTTTATGTCATATTATTCGTGGAAAGTTCAAAAGGTGTTTTTGGCTTTACTGCGAATGAACTGTTAGGAATCACAGCCGGAGTTAGCGGAATTGCCATGACTGCAATTGTTTTCCCAGCTGGAATTATGGCAGATAAATACAGACGCCAAAACATGCTACGTGTTTCAGCCATTGTCGGGATATTAGCCATGATTACCTTAGCAATGGCAAACAGCATTATGTTAATTTTAGTTGCCATGCTATTATGGGGAGCATTCCAGGGACTTACACGTCCAGCTTTTGAATCTATCCTGGCAGATTCTTTACAATCAGGAAATCGTTCCGGCATCTATGCGAAGATACATCTGGTTCGTCAAATTGCCATGGCATCCGGTCCTTTTTTGAATGTTATCTTATTTATTCTATTAGGTGATAAATGGGATATCTCAATTTTGAAAAATGTAATGCTGATCGGTATCATAATTTCCCTTGCTTCCACTTTTATATTGTTCTTCTTCCGTGATGATCGCTCTATGGGAACTGAAAGTGAATCACTGATTCTTACGAGCAACGAGAATAATGTAGATCAAACTAAATTGGCAAAACGGATACCAATCTTGCTTGTTACTTCTAATGTACTAATTGGAATGGGGGCTGGAATGACGATCAAATTTTTTCCGGTTTTCTTCCGTTCGATCTATAATTTACAGCCAATCTCAGTTCAGCTTATCATGGGAACTACTGCCATTTTTACAGGAATTTTCGGTATTCTCGCACAAAGGTTATCACTAAGAAAAGGTAGAGCTACAATGATATTTGTCGTACAGTTTTCTGCAACGCTATGTCTCATCGCAATTGGATTTTATCCTGCGGTTCTCCTGTTGATACCGCTCTTTATACTACGTGGTTCACTAATGAATGCTGCCCAGCCTCTTAGTCGTTCAATATTAATGGATGTTATTCCTAAAAGAAATCGTGGAAAATGGAACTCTGTGGAAACTGTAGCCTGGGGACTTTTCTGGAATGCATCTGCCGTAGTTGGTGGTTTCTTAATTGGAAGTAATAATTTCCAACGTTGTTTTTTTATTACTGCTGGGATTTATTTGATTGGTACGATCCCGATCTTGATGTTAATTCCACTTGTTAATAAGGAAACAAATTAGAGACATCTATTTTCTGATCTATTTCTCAGTTGGAACCACAATTCCTTTAATAATAATATTTTGAAAGAACACAAATACTACAAAAGTGGGAATTGCAGCAATGACCAGAGCAGCAAAACCAACTCCGGCACAACTACGCTGCATAAGCTGGTAAATGTGTACCATCATCGTCCACATGTCCTGATCCTGACAGACAATGAAGGCAAACATGAAATTACGGTAAGCTGCATTAAAAGCTCCAAGAGCAATTACTGCCATGATCGGTTTGGAGAGACTCATAGCAATTTTCCAGAAGATATTAACTTCACCAGCACCATCAATTGTGGCACTTTCAAAAAGTTCCTGCGGAAGAGAATCGAAAAATCCTTTCAACAAGAAAATGAAATAACCATCAGCAGCAGCCGGTAAGATAAGAGCAAAAAATGTATTGAGCATATTAAATTTCTTCAACAGTAAAAAATTTGGAATTCCCATCACCATTGGTGGGAAAGCCATTGTGAGCATTAGAATTAAAATTATCTTATAAGATGCTTTTAGCTTGAATCTACTCATTGCATAGGCTGCCAAAGGATTCACGATAAGAGCAGTGACGATTGCCAATAAACAGTAAATTAATGTGTTCACAATTGCGCGACCGTTATAGAGCATCACATCAAGTACCATAATGTAATTTCGCTTAGTAAATTCCCAGAAAATTGAGCTTTGATCTTTCCGGAAAATTTGAAGATCAATAATCCGTTGATCAAGATCAATACCGGTAAAATCTTTAAAGATCAAACCGTATTCACTATTCAAATTTTCTATAGAACCATACCTGTTTTTTAAGAAGTTCTGCCAATTTATACTTTCTGCTTCTGCCTCAATTGTTAAGAATTTCCCGCTTACTTCAGTTTGAACAAACTGCAGCCAATCTTCTCTGTATTCTGGATCTTCAGGAATTATTTTTATCGGATAAACATTCAATTCAATTTCATGTTCAGTTCCATACTGTCGGTTAAATTCAAATAAATTCAGATTACCATGTTTATTTGGAAATAACTTTTTTACATAATCCAGAAACTCTTTCTGACATGTCATCAATAATCCTTTTGAAGAATTATTTGAGTAATTTCGCACAAACTCCAACCAGTCAGCTTTCATTTTTAAATTGTATTCAGGTATTTTTTCTGTTAATCTGACCTGAGTAAAATCGGTAAATCCTTTTTGATAATTTCTATTCAGAATTTCAATTGAACTGTATTTTTCTTTTAGCCAATTTCTATAATCGATCTCAACACTTTTTACATAAAGAAATTCTGCCGGCACTACATTCTCAATAAAGAAAGCCCAATCAACGAGAATTGCACCAAAAGTTGGAATTTTCTGCAATAATTTTACATCTGAAAAATTAGAATAATTTGTTTTATAAGTGGAATTCAGCAGAGAAATATCATCATATTTATCTCTTAAGAAATTGCGATATGATTTTTTTGCTTTTCCATCAACTCTAATGTGCTGAATATTAAGGATATTTTTGACAAAATTGATCCAGTGTTTTTTCATTTTATCATTTGGCATACTTTGCGATAAGATCACATTATGCCATGAAGCATAGTCAGTATCCAATGCTTTATTCATTTCATCTAATTTTCCACGATAGACAGGATTTAATTCATTGGCAATAAAATTACCGTCAAGACTGGCATATACTCTATCTCTTGTCGGGAGGGTGGAACGTAATTCATTGTATCTTCCCAGAAAACCGGAATTATTTTCTGTGAAATTGCGATTTAATATTTCTCTTTCTTCCAGCCGAACTTCATCCCAGGTTAAGACAGATGTTCCATATTTCTCATTAAATTTTCCCAGGTCATTGCCGTTTTCTTTTTTCATCAGGTTACGAAATATTCTTTCATTTCGAGGATAGACACCACGACCAAATTGTTCGGAAATGTAATAATCAAAAGCGGTATGTAACTGCTTGTTTTCCGATAGAAATTCCTGCCAGTCTTTAAACATGTTGTTAGATACTTTTTGAGGGAATTCCAGGAATTCAAAACCCTGATAGCGGTTTTTATATTGTTGAATAAGGACATTTGATTCTTCATTCATTCTAGCTTCGATATACTTGCGATAAAGCATTTCATCATCGAAAAAATACTGGGGAACAACACTGAATTTCTTGGCATCTACATTGCTTTTGAAGGAAGAGGAGACCATGATCATAAAAGGATAGATCATCGTTAGTGTACCGATAAGCAGTATGAGATGTATTGATATATTCAATGTCATCAGCTTAACTGATCTTTTTCCAACTTTACCAATTATCGACATTAATCCTCTTTTCTAGCAACTAACAAAAACGAGCAAATACTAACAAAAAATGAACCGCAAGGAACGGAAAGACGCTAAGAAAATAAAGAAGGAAAAGCAATTCCACTTTGCGTCTTAGCGAGCTTAGCGGTAAAATATTTTCTTTTATCTTTTCCTCATTTATAATTCCTAATTCGTAATTCATTTCGTTCCTGTTGTTTTAAATTCCATTTTAGATAACTTTCTAAGTTGGATCACAGTAAAGCCCATCAACAATATCCCCAACATCCAGGCCATTGTAGTGGCAATTCCGAACTTAAGGTATAAATATGCTTTCTCAAAGATCAACAAGTCGGCAACTTTTGTAGCTTCGTTAGGTCCACCAAACGTCATTACCAAGATAAATCCGCTCTGTTGAGCAGATGCAATAAATGCTGCAATAAATTGAATTGTGATAAGAGCTTTCAAGTTTGGCACTACAATATGTTTGATCTTCTGGAAGAAACTTGCACCATCAATATCAGCAGCTTCATAGTTTTCATTGGGAATACCTTTAAGTGCTGCCAGATAGATGAGACAACCCGGTCCTACTCCTGCCCAGATCGTCGGTAAGATAACACATAACATTGCCAGACCTTCATCCCGGATCCAGCGGCTTTTATCCAAACCGAACCAAAGTAATACTTGATTCAACCCACCTGCATCAGATGGATCATAGAGCAGTTTCCATAAATAAATTACGATCACACCACTGATGACAGCAGGTAGATAATATATCACGCGATAAACAAGTTTCCCATGTGATACCTCCTGCAGAAGGATCGCTAAAATTATAGGCGGTACAAAACCAAGACTCAAAGAAAGTGCCATGTAATAAAGAGTTTTACCAAGAGCAGACCACCAGACAGGATCAAAGAGAACATCTGCAAAATTCTGTATTCCATTAAAATGAGATGCTCCAACAATATTGTAATCTTGAAAAGCCATGATTGAGCCCATAAACATTGGAACATATTTCCACATGATTATAGAAGCAAGAGCAGGAACTAGCATCAAGTATGCGAAATAATATTTTCTCTTCTGCTGGATCTTTTGCTGATATTTCACATCAGGCGTGAAGATCTTCCAAACTTTATAAAGAGCGAACAGGAAAATACTAAATACAAAGAAAGCTACAATTGATGCAATTCTGTTTCTATAAGTTCTCTCTTTAAGACTGATCTTCCCAATCATTTTTTCATTTGTTCTTTTAACTGCCTTATCGAGGATATTTTTTATATTTTCTCGTTTTTCCGTGTTTGTTTTTCCTAATTCTCCCGATTCTTCCAGCGAGATGCAGTCATCAATTGGATAGGTCATGTATTCATAGATCTTTTGGCAGTTATTGCCGTAAGGCTCTGGTTTACCATTTTCTACAGCTTCCTTAAAGGTATTCAACCAGCAGGGAGGTGTATATTTCAGATATTCTTCATAACCGTATTTTTTTAGATACAAGGGATTCTGCATCTTACCAAATCCAGCATCAATCATCACCTTCAAACGTATCTTCCGTGCTTCTTCACTATCATAGAACTTGATATAATCCCAGGCAGCTTCTTTCACTTTCTGCGGATCACGGTCACCAATTCCACCATTATTAGATTCTCCAGCCCCGGAAAAAATACCCATCATACGACAATTTATTTCTGAACCTCTCAATCCAGTTGGTCCTTTGGGAGGTGGTGCCACACCATAAAGATTAGGATCAAGTTCACCGCCGAGAGTTTTCTCGTTCATGTAGGTCATCATCATCCCGATCTTGCCTTCACTGAAAAGTCGACCGTAATCACCTTCTCTAATTACAAATCCGCGCTGATCTTCTCCTTCCGGATCCAACCATTTAGTGGTGATAAGTTTAAGATACATCTCCATTGCATCTACACCAGCATCACTATTGAAACTGGCATACCAGTTCCCGTTTTCTTGGTTTTGCAGAACTGCATCACCACCGGCACTCCAGAGATATGTTATCCAATCGTAAGCAGCTTGAGGACCTGATGCCAGATAAAGACCATAAATTCCTTCAGACGGAATAGTCATTCTTTTGGCATAATCATAAAGTTCATCCCAATCATCAGGTGGGTTATCGGGATCAATACCAACCCGATAAAACAGGTCTTTACGATAGATCATCACACGAACCAGAGTTTCATACGGAAGCATCCAGATCTTCTTATTTTCATCTCCGCTTTTCTGACGATTAATAACCGGCCAGACAGGATCGGCAACTCTATTTTCCAGGATATTTTCTTCATCCTGTTCAATAAATTCATCGAGTGGATATAAGAAGTTGTTTTGGATATAGGTATCGGATTGACGGAAATTAATATATAAGATATCAGGTGAAACACCACCGGCAATAGCCATTAACGGTTTGGAATCGAGATCCATCCCTTCAATAGTGATACCTGAGAAAGAGCGTAATTCAATATTGGGATGTTTCTCTTTGAAAGCTTTGATAACTGCCATATCGGCTTTGGCAAAAGCATCTGTACGTTTAGGATCAGGTAGTTCAAAAACTTTTAAAATAACCTTATCTTCAGCAAATAGATTAAAGGCAATGAACAATAGAATTATGATAAAAAATATTCTGTTCGAGTTTTTTATGATCATCTATTTCCTTAATCTACTTTCTTTTTGGATCTACTACCCAAGTTCTACCTTCGCTGGAAATGTAATATTCTTTATCTTCAAATTTTATAACTGCTTCAAAATAATTTGGTGTTAGATAAACTTTTATTATAAATTCTGTTGGAATAGTTACATCTAATTGTGAAAAATCATTTGTAAATTTTCCATTCTGCATTTGATAGGTTCGTTCTTTGTAATAAATCTGACGTAAGATCCATTTGATTTTTTCAGCTTTATTTAATTTAAATGTATCCTCTTTTGTTCCAGCCTGATTTTCACTGAATTGAACAAAACCCCACATTTCAGGATAGTGCATATTGATAAGCCCTTGTGGACTCCAAACCCAGTTATGTTCCGGTTTTCTAAGTTTGGAATACCTATTTTCAATAATCTTTGTTTCCCATTCCACTCTTGAAAAATTTACTCTCCACTGATCTCCCTGCTGGGGAGGACACTCTGTAGCACATTCTTCCAAAACCTTCCAGGGATAAGCAATTTCCACACTCCAACTAGTGTCTTCATCGGTAGGATCATTTAATGTTCCGTTTATTCTTACGGTTGATTTTAGTTTTTGTATATCCCAGGAATCAAGTACCTTGCAGCCTGTATCACGATAAGGTTGAGATAAAAACAAGTCCCATACTGTGTTAAAAGCATTAATTTCGAATTCATAATAGTTGTGGGTATCTCCATCAGGATCAATGAATATTTCAAAATCATTATCATAAAATATTACCGAATCTTTCTCTTTAAGATTTGCCCAGATATGTGGCTCTCCCATTTCACAGAAGAAATAAAAAAAATTATCATCCCAGAGCATTTTTACTTTTGTTCTCAATTCTGGTTTCGGCTGCAAATTTCCTTCGATATCCACAAAATCTTCAGTCCAGACGGCTTTGCTCCAAATCTTTTCATTCATCCTGCCATCAATGACTATTGGGGAATCAGTTTTGTAACAGATGTAGCTTTTAGGATTGAATTCAATTTGAGGTTCGGGGAGATAATCTACAAAAGGTTCTAAAGCAACGAGCATCAATGGCATTAATAAAATAATAAACAGTATTTTTTTTTTCATTTTAATTCCTGTTTTTATGGATTATCATTCGTAACATTTTTCAATCAATTCTTGTATAGTAGAAATTGCCAATCCAATAACGGTATCGGTAGCACCATAATATAATTTCACGCTACTTTCTAGTATGGCAAAACCATTATCATCAAATTCATCAACAATGATTCCGGTAGGAAAAACAACATTTGGTACCTGTCCTACAGTTTCATAAAGTTCACGAGGTTCAAGAATATTGAATCTTCCGCGTGCAATGAGTTTGAAAGGATCTTTTAGATTGAGCAGCATCACACCAGCTTGATATATAGGCTGATAATGCAGAGCAATGCCGTGATAAATACAGAGCCAGCCTTTGGCTGTTTTAACGGGTGGTGGTCCTGCTCCAATAAGTTCATCCCAATAATGATTTCTCCCGGAAATGATTTTTTTAAACGGTTTCCAATTAAGCAGATCATTTGATTCAGAAAGCCATATCTCGCTTCCGGTAAGCGGTCCATCTACAAGTTGATTTTTATTGGGTCTATCTAATCGCAAATATTTTCCATTCACTTTTTCCGGGAAAAGCACTCCATTTCTGTTATCTTCTTCTGACACAATTCCCAAGAATTCAAATTTTTTAAAATCATCTGTTTTACCAAGACCAAGGAAACAGCCTGATTTAATATCCATTGCAAACATTATATAATACTCATTCCCAATTTTAGTAATTCGTGGGTCGTATAAATGGTAAATTTTTTCATTAACTTTTTCCAATCCTTCCCATTTAATATATTCATCAGCAATTTCAAAGTCGATTCCATCATCACTTTCTGCCATGATAAAATACGTCTCACGAGCACGGTTTTGAACACGAAGCATTAAAAGAATTTTATCATTAAATTTAATTGCTCCAGGATTAAAAACCGAAGTTGCATCTATAATGTCAGGTGAAATGTTGGGAATATTTTTGGGTTCTATGATCGGATTATTCGAATATCTCCTCAAATTTGCTCCTTTAACATTTTTAATTAATTAAAATCGAAAATTTTGAAATTTAAAGTCAAGTGAAAATGCATTTGCAGATAATCTAAATCAAAATTGTTGACCAACACAACCTGCTAACTTGTTTTGATTTTGAGTAATTAAAGATGTAATCCCATCGCCCCAATGGGAAAAGAATCATCAATGATGGTTGTACAAAAGGATAAAATATGAATATCATTCCTAAACCGGTTAAAATAATTGAAAAATCAGGTTTTTACAAGCTTCATGAAACAATCTCTGTAAAAAGAAATGAGGAAACTGAAAATATTATAGAAGTGTTCGGAAAAGAATTGAATATAATAACTGATTTGAAGTTAGAAACTACTGAAAAAGATTTTGATCTGCAATTAGTTTTTGATGAAGATATACCGCAATTAGAAGGTTACCAGATTCTTGTTAATAATAATGGAATAAGAATTTCCTCTGGCAAGAAAGCAGGACTTTTCTATGGTTTGATCACGTTTCTACAATTGATAGTTAATAACGAAGTCCCATTTTGTGAAATTGAGGATAAGCCACGTTTTCAGTGGCGTGGAATGCATCTTGATGTTAGCCGGCATTTTTTTTCGATAAAATTTATTAAACACTTCATTGATCTTCTGGCTTTGCATAAACTCAATGTTTTTCACTGGCATCTTACCGATGATAACGGCTGGAGAATCGAAATAAAAAAATATCCTCAACTCACAGAAGTTTGTGGCTGGCGAAGGAATCTTGAACATATTCCTTGGAACGAAAGAAATAATTCCAATGAAAAAGGAAATGGAATTTACGGTGGTTTTTATACTCAAGAAGAGATTAAAGATATTGTAAAATATGCAGCCGAAAGATATATCACGGTTGTTCCCGAGATTGAAATGCCCGGGCATACGAGTGAAGTATTTGCAGCTTATCCACAGTTTTCCTGTCGAGAGAAAAAACTGGAAGTTACTGCAGGTGGGTATTGGCCAAATCTTGATATTTTCTGTGCAGGAAATGATAAAACCTTCACATTTTTAGAAAATATTCTATCTGAAATTATTCAACTTTTCCCATCACCATACATTCATATCGGTGGAGATGAGGCTGAAAAAACAAGATGGAAGGAATGTCCTAAATGTCAAAAAAGAATTGCTGATGAACATTTGAAAGATGAAAATGAATTACAGAGTTATTTCATCAAAAGAATTTCCAAGTTTTTATTTGAAAAAGGTAAAATTCCTATAGGATGGGATGAGATCATACAAGGTGGTTTGGCAAAAGATGTTGTCGTGATGTGTTGGCGTGGTGATGGAAAAGATGCATTAGAGAATGCAATCTCAACAGGAAACAAGGCAATATTGTGCCCGAATCCTATCCTGTATTTTGATTGGAAACAAGTAGAAGATTCTCAAGGTACTTTTGGAGTAACTACTTTGAAGCAGGTTTATGAATATGATCCAGTGCACATAGGAATTTCCAAAGAAAATGAACATTTAATTCTTGGTGCTCAGGCTAATGTATGGACGGAATGGATGACAACAAATAAAGATGTGGAATTTATGACTTTCCCACGTATATGTGCTTTGGCAGAAGTTGCGTGGTGCAAGAAGGACAATAAAAATTGGCTAAATTTTCTTTCGCGTTTAACAAAATTCAAATCAATTCTTGATAAGTATAATGTGAATTATTATAGTTAATAATGTGCCATTACGAAGAATCATTTTAATGTGATTATTCTATTATTTGCTTGTAACCTTTTCACAGAAACGATGATTATTCTCATTGGTAAAACTGAGTCAGCTAAGGAGCGTTTATTGTTGAAATGAAAAGAAAGCTGCTGTTGGGCATTAAAACCATGGTACCCCTAAACCTCCTCAGTTCGAACTCAATTGATAAAGAAATTCAGCAAATATACCTTTTAATGAAGGCTTTAGAAAGGGATAGCTCAAACATCCTTTAATATCAACATTTAATAACCTCTTCATTATGTAATATAAATGATATCTAACATGTTCTAATAATTACGTTTAAAATAATTTCTTTACATTCTTTGTTTGTTTATAGTAAGTGACAATAAGATAGTTATGACAATATGAAAGGACTAATATGAACAGTAAAAAGAGCAATTTGAACGTAGAAGATGACACCTTAACTGCGCAGGAATTAGAAACCATCGAGTGCAAGAAAATAGTGGAAGCATTGAAAAAGAGCCAAGAGGCATATCACAACCTTTTTAACAATTCTGAAGTTGGTATGTTCAGGACAAGATTTGATGGCTCTGAGGCATTGAATGCGAATGAAAAGTACCTGAAAGTCTTCGGTTGGAAACGTGAAGAGGTTATTGGTAAGCCTACTCGATTGCACTGGGTAGATCCTAATCAACGTATAGAGTTACTTCGTAAACTCAAAGTAAATAATCGTGTTGTTAACTTTGAATGTAAGCTTCTAAATAATAAGAAAGAAGAACTTGATTGTCTCTTAGCAATGAATCTGTATACTAAGGAAGGTGTGCTTGATGGTTCTATAATCAACATCACCGAACGCAAGCAGGCAGAAAAAGCTCTGAAAGAAAGTGAAGAGAAATATCGTACTCTTTCTTACAATATTCCAGGTATGATTTATCGAGCTGGCACTGACTGGTCGACGCAGGTTATTACAAATTTAGAAAAAGTGTGTGGCTATTCGATTGATGAATGGTATCATAAAAAGATGAACTGGATTGACCTCATCCATCCGAATGACAAGCAAGGAGTCATTGAATGTGGGTCCAAGTTAGCAATAAAGCCAATTTCTATTATCCAAGAGTATAGGATCATCAGTAAAGATGGGAAGATACGATGGGTAAGTGATCATAAAACATTGTTTGTCAAGGATGATGGATCATTTAACGGTGTTTATGGTATTGTCTTCGACATCACAGAACGCAAGCAGGCGGAAGAAACGCTTCGGGAGAGTAAAGAGAAATACCACTTGCTTGTTGAAAATACTCCGAATGTGTTATGGAAAACTAACGAGAAAGGCATTATTGTTTTTATAAGCTCAAATATTAAGGAAGTTTTTGGCTTTACTCCTGAAGATATTTACACAGATAGTGATAAATGGTTTGGAAGAATACACCATGACGATTTACACAAAGTAGAAACGGCTTTCCAAGAATTATTTAGTAAAAATAAGAAGTTTAATGTTGAATACAGAATCAAAAGGAAAGATGGTAAGTGGATTTGGTTAAATGATATATCAAGTGTTGTACATGAAGAAAAAGGAGAAAGATATGCTTATGGTGTTTTTACAGACATCACCGAGCGCAAACTGGCTGAAAAGTCATTACATATAGCAAATGAAGATTTGCGGAATTTGACTATATACATGGATACAAAAATTGAAGAAGAAAGGAAAACATTATCTCGAGATATCCATGATGGACTGGGACAATTATTCACAACAATGAAATTTAGCATATCATCATTAACCAAAGGAAATGAAATTAATGAAGCTTTTGTAAAAGAAATAAATGATATAATTGCTATGACGAAAGAAGGAATAGAATTAACAAGAACTATTTGTCGAAATCTGAGACCGTCTTTGCTGGATAATTTGGGATTAAAAGAAGCAATTATCGAATATAGTACAAATTTTTCAAAACTTACTAATATTCTTTGCCATTGTAAATTTCAACCAGAAAAATTCAATATAGATAAAGAATTATCTTTAAATCTCTATAGGATTGTTACTGAACTTTTTACTAATGTGGCAAGACACTCTAAAGCTGATCTTATCCTACTGGATTTCAGTCTGTTTGAAAATGAATTAATAATGAGATTGGAAGATAATGGTATTGGAATTAAAACTGAACAAATCTTTAATTCACGTTCACTTGGTTTAATTGGAATAAGAGAAAGATTACGTTCGTGGAATGGAAATTTACTTATTGAAAGAAACAAACCAAAAGGTACCAAAGTAATTATCAGAATACCAGGAAAACAATTTTCTGTAACAAATAAGGAATAATTATGATTAGAATTTTACTAGCTGATGATCATCCAGTTGTTAGAAAAGGAATTTCGAAAGCCCTTAAAGATTTTTCCAAATTATTTTTAATTGATGAAGTAGATAACGCCGAAGATGCAATTAAAAAAGCAGAAAAAAATGATTATGAACTGATATTCTTAGATATATCGATGCCCAATAGAGGTGGTTTATATGCTCTTGAACAAATAATGAGCATAAAGCCAGAATCTAAAATAATAATATTAAGCATTCATGATGAACTTCAATATGTTTTTCACTCTTTAAAATTAGGCGCAAAAGCATACTTAACTAAAATCATTTCTTCCGATGAATTAGAGCAAGCTGTAAAAAAAGTTAGAGCTGGTGGAAAATATATATGTTTTGAACTTGCTGAACGTATTGCTCTTAAAGAGAATGATGACACATATAGTACAAAGCATGAGATCTTAACTAATCGTGAGTTTCAAATCTTTTACCTTATCTCAGAAGGAAAGAAACCAAGTAAAATTGCCAAAGATTTATCTATTAGTCCCAAAACTGTTGGTACCCACAGGAGAAGAATTTTGAAAAAAATGAATTTAAGCTCAACATATGACATAATAAAATATAGTTTGATGAATAACCTAATAAAAAAAAATGATGATATTATTAAAAAATAAAACTATAACTGTTTACAATATAATAAAATAAAATATCCAGTAAGAAAAAATCCTACACAAAAAATAAGGCATATCCTTACAGATCACTAATCATTCACCTCATTGACTAATAATCCGAAAAAAATAATTAAATTAACGTATTTGAAAAATATTTTTTTGGAAGATTTTTCAAGAATATTTGATTAAGAAAATTATATATTATGAATTTTTAAATTATTAATTAGGTGTACTAAATAAAAAAAAGGGGGGGGAATTATGAGCAAAGTAAGAAGTCCTTAAAAATGTTTTTAAAATTAAAATGAGGACCTGCTACTTTGTACGAACAGATCCCCACTTCGAAATGAACCCTATAACTATAGAATTCGATTTACGTTTTTACGGAACACAAATTTTGTAAAGAAAAAAGGGAGAAACAAAATGAAAACAAAGAAATTTTTTATTATCACATTTATCACAATGATGGTTTTGACTGCCGGAAGTTTGTGTGCTTTGGGAAATATTACAGTAAATATTAAAGACCTGCAGGGGAATGACGTCGCTGTTGGATCACATGTGAAAGGTGATTTTTATTGCACTTCACAGCCCATAGGTGGCGGCGATTACACCTGGCATCACATAAACAAAGATGCGGTCGATGTCGATGGCGTCGCCTCGGTCACGTGGACAAATGCAGAAATCAATACCGAGGTGGACCTGTCCAACAATAATTGCTGGTTTAAGGTTACCGCATGGGGAGGTGATCCGTTTGCTAGTACCGGGATCTATTCCGGCAGCGGGTTATGGAGTACATTCATGCTGTATGACCCGTCCGTAGCCGACATAAGCTGGGATGTTCACACTCAGGGCAATTTGCCTCCCGCTACCGTGACATCGAGTGGTATCTACTATAACATGGATCTAAGCAACGGCGGATGGCAGTGGCCCTATGCAAGCGTGGAAATTACCTATCAAGGCTGTGCTCATGATGTCCAGCCTGCCATAAGCGCGGACACCAAAGCATATATGGAAGGCGAAGGGTATGCTTTCTCCTTCAATGCAACAGACGGACTGCTGACAATCATTAATATCGGGACAGGTTTCAACCAGACTTACAGTGGCAGAGAGGACGGTATTGGCGGTTATTTTCAAGAAATGGAGAATAAGGAATGGGCCGATGTTTCGTATGATGCTGACAATCAGCGGCTGGTCGTTGAATTCGATTATGTCGCCCTGAGCTTGAATGATGGGGACACGTTCTTCTGTAATCTTGGATTCTATGTGCCTTTTGATGATGGGCCTCCCGCGGTTTATGAATCAAGTTACGGTACTACCTATACTGATGTATACGCCTATGCAGCACTCAATGGCTATGTTGGTCATACCCTTGACCCGCTTGAAGTAGTAGCTCCTGTCCGTAACGCTAATACAGGGACAGGATACTTCACGATCCAA
>Ga0208771_1000479_pt1 | contig 24177 bp, 20 predicted proteins | sample AntAceMetag02UKX_FD_184775 | JGI IMG/M metagenome (GOLD analysis project Ga0208771, IMG submission 184775) | Saline lake microbial communities from Ace Lake, Antarctica - Antarctic Ace Lake Metagenome 02UKX (SPAdes) (version 2) | ecosystem: Environmental > Aquatic > Non-marine Saline and... | reverse complement strand
ACGGCCTTCACTGCCTTCGATAGAACGATCAGCTTGTCTTCTGGGTACTCAAAGTCGTACTTGATCGTCAGCTCTTTCAGGATGTCGTAGAAGGCCTTCTCTTCCAGATCGATGCCTAGTTCCGCAAAGGATTCCTTCTCTTTCCTCAGCGCTCCCAACAGGTCGATGATTTCATCGGTGAAGTCTTCTAGGACATTACTAACCAGAACGTCTTCTTCCTTGCGTTCGTTATAGGTGTCCACCAGCGCCTTGAACTTCTTGCTGAAGTCCAGCCCCTTGGTCTTGTTGATTTTCTTGAAGTCTTCAATTGCCTTGGCCAGCAGGTGCTGGAGCAGCTTAATCTTGGTGTTGGGAAGTTTGATCTTCTTGATCTTGGCTAGGTAGTCTTCGTTGAAGATGTCGATGGCATCGGCCTTGTCCTCACCCAGCTTGAAGATTTCTTCTACGCCATCGGACTTCAGGGCCTCGGCGATCATCTCCCGCACCTTGGCGTTCATTTGGGCGGTATCGGGCGCATTGCCCTTGGTGAGCTTGAAGACAATGGATCGTACGGCGAAGTAGAAATGGATGCGATCTCGTTCAATCTGTGCAAACGCGTCGCTTCCACAGCAGATGTCATAGGCAGCTTTCAGGCGTTTGACCAAGGCCATGAAGCGCTTCTCGATCTGTTCTGTGATTTGAGCATATTCGGCGGCCCTGTTCAGGCAGTTCAGTTGCTCTACCGGGCTGCCGTGATGATAGAGGGATGCATCGAACTTGTGGAAGAGCTTGCCCAGCAGATCCAAGTGATCGCGAACCACGATCACGGATTGCTGAATCTCCTCGATGTTCTGCTTGTCCGCCTTGTCGTAGTGAGCCAATGCCAAGTTCATCTGCTTCTTGATGCCGATGTAATCGACGATCAGCCCCTTCTCTTTCCCCTCGAAGCGGCGATTCACCCGTGAGATGGTTTGAATCAGGCTGTGGCGCTGAACGGGCTTATCGATGTACATGCTGTCGAGGAAGGGGACGTCAAACCCCGTCAGCCACATGTCCACAAGAATGGCGATTTTGAAGTTGGATTTGCCGTTCTTGAACTGCCGGTCCAATTCCTTGCGATCGTCCTTGGTGCCCAGCAGATCGTAGAACTCTTTAGGGTCGTCCTTTCCCCGGGTCATGATCATCTTCACCCGCTCCATAGGCTTGATGGTCTTCTTCTCCCACTCAGTCAAGTTTGCTCCAGCCTCGCAAGCCAGCACCTCGTTCCACTGGGGGCGTAAGGTCACCAGTTCTTTCCACAAGGCATACGCAATTTCGCGCTTGCTGCAGACGAACATCGCCTTGCCCTTGACGGTAGATCCTTCCTCCACCCGCCGCTCGTAGTGCTGGACGAAATCTGCAGCCACAGCCTTGATGCGATCTGGATCGCCGAGGATGGCGTTCATCTGGGCGTTGGCCTTCTTGCTCTCTTCGATGGCGTACTCGGTGGCACCTTGATCTGCGCATCGGGCGTAGTAGTTTTCGATCTCCTGGAGCTTGCTGTTGTCAAGGAGCACCTTGGCGGCGCGTCCTTCATAGACAATGCGCACGGTGATCTTGTCCTTCACCGATTCAGTCATCGTGTAAGCATCCACCACATCGCCGAACACGTCCAAGGTGGCATCGATCGGCGTACCCGTGAAGCCCACATACGTCGCGTTGGGTAGCGAGTCATGCAGGTACTTGGCAAATCCGTAGGTACGCTTTACACCCTTTTCAGTTACGCGCACCTTCTGGTCGAGGTTCACCTGACTGCGGTGAGCCTCGTCGGAAATACAGATGACGTTATCGCGTTCAGTTAGTAGTTCGGTGTCTTCAGTGAACTTGTGAACCGTGGTCAGAAAGACCCCGCCGCTTTTACGATCCTTCAGCAGATCGCGCAAGTGCTCGCGACTTTCCACGCTGATCACCGTCTGATCGCCGATGTAATTCTTGGCATTGGTGAACTGCCCTGAAAGCTGATCATCGAGGTCGGTACGGTCGGTGATCAGCACGATGGTAGGGCTTTCAAAGTCGAGGCTCTTCATCAGCAGCCGCGTAAGAAACAGCATGGTAAAGCTCTTGCCACAGCCAGTGGCCCCGAAATAGGTACCGCCCTTGCCGTCGCCCAATGGCTTGCGGTGGGCCTTGATGTTTTCGTAGAGCTTGATCGCCGCATAGAACTGGGGATAACGGCAAACGACCTTTGCTTCCTGTTTGGAGACATCGGGGAAGTAGATGAAGTGACGAATTACCTGTCGTAGCCGATCCTTGTCGAACAGCCCTTGGATCATCGAATGTAGCGCGTTGATACCCTCTTGCTCGATGGGTTCGTTGCCTGTCACCTTGCGCCACGTGTAGTAGAACTCGTAGGGGGCGAACAGAGAACCCATCCGTGAGTTGACACCGTCACTGATCACGCAAAGGGTGTTGTACTTCATCAGTTCGGGGATATCGCGAACATAGCGGGTGGTCAGCTGCACGTAGGCATCGTGAATCGTCGCCTCTTCCCGAATCGCACTTTTGAACTCGAAGACGACTAGCGGCAGGCCGTTGATATAGAGAATGGCATCGGGGATGCGCTTCTCATTGCCCACAATCTCCAACTGATTGACGACCCGGTAGATGTTCGAATCGCCGTAGTCCGGTGTGGGTTCTGCGACGATCTGCTCCAGTTCATCTGAGCTTGGCAGGCGCTGCTCGGGCAAACCCGCATAGTCGATCAACTGGACATAGAGATCCTTCATCTCCCCTCGCCCTCTGGGAGAGGGGCTGGGGGTGAGGGCGCGCTCACGCTTGAGCAAGAAGCCGTCGCTGACCAGCTTGTGGATGTGCTTGTTGGACTCGTAGAGATCGGCGGCGGGCAGCGCCTCCAGACGATGGATGATGGCATCGATCTCGCCTTCAGTGATGTTTTCCCCCACATATCGCTTGGCCAAGAACGTCCGTAGATCGGCCTTGATCAGGACGTCATGAGGTCCACGATCCAAGGAGTCACCCCTGGAATGTGGGAACCCCTGCTCTTCCAGCAGGGCAATGATCGCCAGTTCCAATTGCGCTTCGGTGAACTTGCTCATAGCGCCTCTTCCAACCGTTTCTCGGCATCAGGGATGCGCAGTTCGCCGGACAGGAGTTCTGGGAGGAGGGTGTCTCTAATCCTCGCCAAAACCTCAATCTGCATCGAGTTCATAGCCATCTTCTCTGCGTTGACGTACAGAATTCGCTCGATCCTCTCTTGACAATCTACAGATGGCACCAAGACTCTGACAGCCTGCAGGTTGGCTCGACTGAGCTCTGTCTGGCCTGTGCTCCCTTCTCCCATTGCCTCTATTGCTGGTTCCAGAGCCAGCATCATTCTCGCAAAGGTATATGGTTTGTATGCTTCGTCGTCCGGACGAACAACTGTCACATGAGAGTCTGCAACAGTAGTCTCGTCAAGCGTGAGAACCTGAGCCATTCTGCCCAAAGTGCCAACACCAGTGGAGTTCACAAGAACGTCGCCAACTGCTAGCTCTCTGCCGTCGATCTTCTTCTTCGATCCATCATGCCTGCGAGTCAGAGAGAAGTTGACTTCATGGTTCCTGATGCACTTCTGATTGACAACGCGCACGCCACCGTCATCGAGGTACTTCGGCGAAATGCCACGACGGAGCTCTGTGGTGATTGATTCCAGAGCGGTAACCTTCCACCCCTCTGGAACCCAGCCCATCTCTTCGTTGAAGACGAAGCGATCGGGGAAGTGCTGTGCGATCGAGGCGGGCAACGGCTTGCGTTGATTACCGAGCGCATGGCGGGCCTCGGCCCTCTTATGCAGCGAATCGGGGAGGGGATTGCCTGCAGCCAGCGCCTTGTCGATGACTGGATCAAAATCGATAAACCAGCTCTTGAACAGTGCCTGCGCCATAAACTCCAGCGTCGCGTTCATCCGCCGGTTCAATTCGATCTTCCGCGAAAGGGACGCCCAACAACTCTCAATGAAGTCCTTCGTTTCCGTTTTTGGGATGAATATGGGGATATCTCGGATGTCTTTCAGATTTAGAGTCTTCTGAACCGTTGTGTTAGCTCTGACGTCTAAGAAATGTTGGGTTTCTCTGGAATGAAGGCAGATATTCACCCACTCAGCCCCCACGTCCTCCTTTGGCCTGATAACTGCGATCGCCCGAGCGACATTCCAGCCAGCCAGTTCAGGTGGAGCAACAAGACTTTGGCCTGTTGAGCCGACGAGTGTCAGAAGCACCTCGCCTCCCTTCAATCTGGTCCGTTGGTATTTCCCTTCTACTAACGGATCGACCTTGAGGGGGTTGGAACGGTCAAGTTGGCCGTTGTTGATGTTGTTGACTCTGACAATCGGTATTCCGCCATGAACATGTTTCCCTGGCTGAACGATACCATACGGGATCTTCCCATCGAGGGTACAATCCGCCAGCCGAACATACTTCCGAAGGGATTCACTCCCCATAACCCAACCCCTCAAGATTCTTCCGAATCATTGCATGCAGCACTCCCCACAGTCCTCTATGAGTCATCCGTGCTCTCCCCGCTCAGTTCCGCCTCGATCTGTTCAATGCTCGGAAGACTGGATTTCAACTTGCTTGGCAGGGACTGGGTGAGTTGATATTCGGAAACGCCAATCGGTTTCTGAATGTCGCTCAGCGCATATTCGGCCACCACGCGATCACGGTCCTTGCAGAGCAGGATGCCGATCGTGGGCTGGTCTCCGGGTTGCCTGAGTTGCTCATCCACTGCTTTCAAGTAGAAGTTGAGTTTCCCGGCGTGTTCTGGCTCAAAGCTCACTACCTTTAGTTCCACAACAACATAGCAGTGCAAGCGCGCATGATAGAAAAGCAGATCGAGGTAAAACTCCCGTTCTCCGACCTGGATCGGAACCTGTTTGCCGAGGTAGGCAAAGCCTGCGCCCAATTCCAGCAGGAACTTCTGGAGATGGGCAACCAATCCTTGTTCCAGCTCTCGCTCATTGAAATCTTCGGTTAAGACCAGAAAATCAAATGCGTAAGGGTCTTTCAACATCTGGGCCGCAAGATCTGATTGTGGTGCAGGCAACGTCTGGCTGAAATTGGTGACGGGATGGCCTTCCCTCTGCCATAGTTTGCTCTCGATCTGATGCGTTAGAACGCTGCGGCTCCAGCCATGATGTAGCGTGTGATGAACGTAATAGCTCGCCTCTTCCGTGGATTGGCACTTACTGACAATGACCACATTGTGCCACCAGGGAATCTGCGTCAATTGCGAAGCAGCCTGCTTCGCAATTGCTTCATCCTGAATCCAGAAGAGATACCAGCGTCGGATCTGCTCCAGATTACGCTTCGAGAATCCCTTTACATCGGGGAACTCGGTCTGCATATCTTGGCTCAGCTGCTTGAGAAAGCCACTTCCCCACGCAGCACTCTTTTGCTTCTCAACGATGTCGGCGCCTAGCCCCCAATAGAACTGCAGTAGCTCACGATTAACCGATACCGCTGCTTTGAGTTGCGCCTTACGGAACCTTTGTTTCAGCTCCTTGAGCCACTGTTTGTAGTCTTGTTGCTGAAGACTCAACTCACTCCCCATAACCCAACCCCTCAAGATTCTTGCGAATCACCGCATCGAGCTTCTCTGACTCTGCCATCTGCCGGTATAGAGTCTGGGTCAGGTCGGTCATCTTTTCTTCAAAGGGGATACCATCGTCTTCAAGAGGGGCTGCACCCACGTAACGCCCCGGCGTCAGCACAAAGTCGTTGGCCTTGATGTCTTCCAGCGTAGCCGCCCTGCAGAAGCCGGGCACATCCTTATAAACCCCCTCTCCCTGTGGGAGAGGGCTGGGGTGAGGGCTGGGGTGAGGGTCAAGGGTGGGTGTAAGTGCCTCATAGATACGCATCAAGACCGCTTCTGTCTCTGAGAGCACCTGATGATTATCGAAACGCAACACTGTAATACCCTTTTCATGGAGAGCCTTTGTTCTTGCCTGATCCTTGGCCTTGCCCTCATCTGTAAAATGCTGGCTCCCATCCAGTTCTATGGCCAGTTCATGCTCATGGCAATAGAAGTCGAGAATGTAGGGACCCACTGGATGCTGCCTGCGGAATTTTGCATTCGCAATCTGCCGATTCCGCAATGCTTGCCACATCAGGCTTTCAGCGTCCGTCTGGGTTGCGCGCAAGTCCCTGGCCCATTGAATGAGTTTGCCTGATGTCGTTTCCCCCTCTCCCAGAGGGAGAGGGAATTCTCCACGCCAGGCGTGGTAGGTGCAGGCAATTTCGGCGATGTCGTCTGCGGTCAGTTCCTTGTGCGTGCGGTCGACCATGCTGCCCATGTTGCGAGCGTCGATAAACAGGGTCTCACCCCGGCGCTCGCGGTGGTTACTGTTTGTGTGCCCCTCGACCACCTGTACGCCTTTGTTCTTGGTCAAAAACCAAAGACAGACCGGGATCTGAGTGGTGTAGAAAAGCTGGCCGGGCAAGGCGATCATGCAATCGACCAGGTCGTTTTCGAGAATCTTACGGCGAATGTCGCCTTCGCCTTTGGTGTTGGTGGACATGGAACCATTGGCCAGCACGAATCCGGCCACGCCATTCTCCGAGAGTTTTGAGATCATGTGCAGGATCCAGCCATAGTTGGCGTTGCCTGTCGGCGGCACCTCGTATCCTGCCCAGCGAGGATCGTTGACTAGCTCGTCCTTGCCACGCCACGCCTTCAAATTGAACGGCGGATTGGCCATGATGAAGTCGGCTTTGAGATCCGGGTGCTGATCCTTGAAGAAGCTGTCAGCAGGCACTTCGCCCAAATTGGCGGAAATGCCGCGAATGGACAGGTTCATCTTGGCCAGCTTATAGGTGATGGCGGTTAGCTCCTGCCCATAGATCGACACATCCTTGCGATTACCTTGGTGGCTGTCGATGAACTTCAGCGACTGCACGAACATGCCACCTGAACCACAGCAGGGATCGTAGATCTTGCCCTTGAAGGGTTCGATCATCTCGGCGATCAGATTGACGACGCATTTTGGGGTATAGAACTCGCCCCCACCCTTGCCCTCAGTGGCTGCGAACTTGCCTAAGAAGTACTCGTAGACCCGCCCGACGATATCCTCTTGCTTGTCTGCGATGGTGTCGATATTGTTGATGGAGTCGATCAGTGCTGCCAACTTGCTCGCATCCAGCCCCAAGCGGGAGAAGTAATTGTCGGGCAGCGCGCCCTTGAGTGACTTGTTGTTCTTCTCCACCGTATGCAGGGCCGTATCAATCTTGACCGCGATGTCATCCTGCTTGGCTTGCTTCTGGATAAATGACCAGCGCGACTCTTCGGGCAGGTAGAAGACGTTCTTCATGGTGTAGAAGTCCACCATTTCCAGGTATTGGGTCTTGCCTTCGGCAATCAGCTCGGCCCTTCGTTCCTCAAACTTGTCGCTAACGAATTTCAGGAAGATCAAGCTCAGCACCACATGCTTGTACTCGGAAGATTCAACACTCCCACGCAGTTTATCGGCCGTATCCCACAGCGTCTGCTCGAAGCTCTTCGTATTCTTCTGCGTGCTCTTTGCGCTCTTGGCCATAGGCAACCCTCCGGGTTGCTTGCGAGAAGCTCCGTTTACAGGCTTCTCATGTACGATTCTCTTTGGGTGGTCGCAATTTGCGACCACATACTACTCTCTTTCCTGCCCCCACAAACCAAAACGCCCCTGGGGCTAGATCCGACAGCGCGGTCATGTTCTGTCTTGCAGCTTACTTGTGACACGTTCACACGGCCGCGGAACTGCTCTACAAGCCTCTTCACTTCCTTCGGCGCAGTCATTCATTCACTTCCTTGTCAGCCCTCTCTAGCTCGGACTCCAACTCCTCCGCTGCTGGTAGCCCCTCGTGGATTCTCTTTGGAAGCACGGTGTAGGTTGCACTCTTGTTCCCTCGCCAACGGGAGCGAAACATGTCCACGTTTTGGACATATCGAGATAACATGTCCAAAAAATCGGATTTATTGGACATATAGTTAGGATCTGTCCATAAAGTTCCCAGATTATTGTGCCAGCAACTCATAGAGCTTTGTATTGAGATAAAGCGCCTCCCTACCTATTCTCCGCCTCTGCAATATCTCGATGCTTTCGAGTTGCTTTAAGTATTCAGCCGCAGTTTTCCTCTCCGCAATATTTGCATCGACAAGGAATTTCACTTTGGTATATGGCTGCCGGAACAGCAGTTCGATCAATTCTTTTGAGTACACTCTACGCGGTAGCTTTCCCCTTGCTAACTCCATTGTTTCTAGCATTAGATTGCGTATCGCAATAATCTTCTTTCTGGTAAACACAGCGGTCTGTTCCACTGCATCAAGCATGTACAGAATCCAAGGTTCCCAGTCATGGTCCTCAGTAACCAGCCTCAACAGCTGGTAATATTCTGTTTTGTGCTCGATGATGTACTTGCTCAAATACAGTACGGGCAGTTCCAGAAGATCTTTGAGAACCAGGAACATGCTATTGATGATCCTTCCAGTTCTTCCGTTACCATCAGAAAATGGGTGGATTGCCTCGAATTGATAATGCACCACCGCCATTTTGATCAACGGATCCACGTTATCCTTGGCGTGGATGTAGTCCTCCAGATTTCTCAGTCTATCCTGAATCAGTGCTTTTCCTTCCGGCGGTGTGTAGATGATCTTTCCATTCGGTGCTTGGAGAGCTGTTCCCGGGACATCTCGAATTCCGGCTCTATTCTGCCTGATGGTCTGAACGATTCTTACAAAGACGTTAGTAGTGAGAACCTTTCGGTTTCTTAGTTCGTCGAACCCCAGCCACAGGGCCTCCCGATAGCGCAGGACCTCCTTTGTCGCTGGGTCGAACCGGCCGTTCTTAGCCGTGAATGCCTGAAATAATTTGTCGTTTGTCGTAATGATGTTCTCTATTTCGGAGCTTGCCTTCGCTTCCTGAAGGATTACGGAATTTACGAGAATCGCCTGTTCGGGAATGGTTTGCCCTAAGCCTTTGAGCTCAGCGAGAGCCCTGCTTGCAGAGATCGTCTTTCGCAAGACTGCTTTGCTCTCAAGATCCACTTTGGGTGGAAGCAAGGGCAGTTCATTATAAGGTTGTGTGGGATTAAGACTCATAGGCAATCACCTTTTGCTGGCCGTAAATAATCATCCACCAGGGAGCAGCAACGATATACAAAGTATACCGGAAGGAAGCTCTATCAATCCAGCACAACTGTTGCGACAGCGCAGCAAGAATTTGCTTGGTACGCTCACCGCTCATCCTTCATCCCCTCTATTCGCCCGCTCAAGCTCAGCCTGCAACTCCTCCGGTGCTGGGGGTACCTCTTCGGTTCTCTTTGAAAGCACGCTGTAGGTTGCACTCTTGTTCTCCCGCCAGCGGGAGCGAAACGTGTCCAAGAATCGCGCTTTTCTAAACGCGTTCTTAAGAAAACGTAGATAGGTTCGGAGTATCATGGCAAGAGCATACGATCCGAATGGCAAATGTACCGAACCAGTGCATATCTCAAGAACGTGCACTGATCGCCGAGTATTCAGTGTGTGTTGCTCCGATGTACACGAGTTTAGTACCATTTCAGCACTTTGATAACAGGTCATATAGCACCATGTTCGATACAGGCGTTGATATACCACTCACGCAAAGTGAGGTCTTTAAGCTGGGTGAAGATGACGATGTTGTGCCACCAAGGCAATTGTCCAGCAAGCTGCTGGACAAATTGCTTATCTGGGTAAGCTTCGGCGAAGGCCCGCATATAGAACAGATTAGCCCGTGAAAATCCCTTCATGTCGGGAAACTCCTGGCGCAGATCTCGTGACAGACGCTCAATGATCTTTGTTCCCCAACCCTCCCGCGACTGACGTTGCAGTATGACTTTGCCAATTTCCCAATAGAGCAAGACAAGTTCCCTGTTAACAGAGATGTTTGCCTTTACCCGCGCCGTACGAATCCTCGATTTTAGATCGTTAAGAAGCTTCGCATAACCAGCAGGGATCTCAACATTTTGTGCAAGAGGTTCCTGCACAATTTCTCCAACAGGTTGTGCGAGATTCTTCTCTTGGCTCTTCTTGGTTGGATCCTTCCCCTGATTAGACGTCATATCCAACCCCGTTCAGGTTCTTCCGGATCTCAGCTTCGAGGTGTTCGGGGTGGCCCTCAATTGATGCTCTCAACTTGCGCCTTCTCTTGCCTGTAGATTCAAATCAGGATACTACGCACAAGATACTAGCGCTCTTGGCGCTTCCTTACAAGTCATCTAAGTTGCGGGATAGTTCATCTTGTGCCGCGTTTTTGTGGTAATGGCAAGTCGAAGCTGCTGTTCCGCTCTCGGACCGGTCAACGCGCTTTTGACCGAATTCGAAGCAGCGCGGGGAAAACAGTCGTATACACTTGACATTGCTAACTGAGAATCTGGAGAACAGCCTCGTGTTCATTTGTAGGGGCAGACACGTCTCTGCTTAAACCAGTCCCCGATTGCTGCACGACAGAGAGTTGGCGTATTGAAGGGGAATCGTGTTCCCGAATCTGACTACGCGAGTCGTCTCCTGGGAAAGCAAAGGTAACGGAACCTTAGTCGGTCTGCCGATCTGCCTTTTGTAGCTTGGCAACAAGTTGTTGATCGGCTGCAGAAAAGCAGTATTTGCTTAGCTTATTGACCGTTACCCACTGAAAGTCCTCACACGCGATTGCACGCGGCTGGCCGCGCAGAATGCGGCAGTTGAACGTGTGTAGGGTAATGCGAAAATCTGAGTAGTCGTGTTCTACGGTGATGAACGCTTCTTGCACTACCACTTCGATTCCCAGCTCTTCTACCAGCTCGCGCGCCAGGCACTCTTCTAGCGATTCTCCTGATTCTTGCTTGCCGCCGGGGAACTCCCACAGCCCGCCGTGCGCGTCATCGGAGCGCCGCTTTGTGATGAGTACGCGCGCCTCCTCGGCCGACGGAGCACGATCCCACACAATGCCTGCGGTAACTTCGTAGTGTGGGATCGCGTGCTCAGCCTCCATGCTAGCGATCGCGCTTCAACAGGGCCATGTAGTCGGTAATGCTGGCATCCCGCTCGACGTTGAGCGTTTCTTCAACCACGCGATTAAGGTGATCGTCTCTCAGTGCGTGTCCGGCGTTGGCGCTGAATTTGTCGATTAGCTCTGCATCGCTGAGCGGCCGCTCAGCACGCCCCTTGGCGTGGTCCTCCTGTTTGGTGTAGGTCTCGCCATCGGCGGTGGTGATGCTGACAATCGCCCTCTTGACCTTGGGAAAGAGTGCATCGATCTCGGGGTCGGCGACGACTTTGATCCTCGGCAGAAGTTCCCAGACAAACGGGTCTTTGAGCGCTCTTTCCTCGAAATCGGAGGGCAGGACGTTCCCCTTGGCTATTGCGACGGCGATGCAGTAGGGAAGAGAATGATCGGCCGTCTCTTTGGTTGTTGGCTGGTACTTGCTTGCATCGGAGAGGATGTCCGCGCCGCGGGTGGTGGTTCTAACGACAACCTCCTTCACGCTGTGCGAATCGATCCCGTTCTCCGCCATCACTTCGAGCGCGGCGGTTATCGGCTGGTGGGTGAGGGCCTCGGTGGGGAACGCCTTGTACCCGCACTCGGTGATCATGAACTCCTCCCCCAAACCGGAGAGCATCTTCTGCGGGTCCCAGGTTACATTACCGATTACCTCGAAAACGCCTTCTTTCCCTTCGAACAGCTCGGCAGACCCCGTGTAACCGGTCGACGCCAGAAGAGCTGCACGCACACCGGCCTCGGTGGCCATGGGATCGGCGGTGTTCTTCATGTTGGTTAGGTGACCGGCGACGACTCCCCCGAGGGTGAAGTGGCTCGATCCGCTTATTCCCACCGCCGCGACGAGCTGATCCTCGTTGAGGTTAAGCATCCTGCCAGCGACGAGGGGGCTGACGAACTGGGTGAGTGAGGCGTGGTGCCAACCGACCTCACGTACTCCGGGATCGCCGGCGAGGCACATCCGCATCGCCAGCTCGTAGGCGATGACAATCCCCACAATCAAGTCCTTACCGCTTGCGCCGTGCATCTCCCCCGTGGCGAGGGCGGCGGGGATGATGTCCGATGGATGGGACGGGTCTTGCTTCCAGTAGATGTCGTTGTAGTCCATCGCTCGCACAAGGAGGGCGTTCATCAGCGCGGCGTTGGGAGCGTTCGTCTTCGTTCCATGGCCGATGATCGTCGCCTGATCGCTTCCGCCAAGCTGCTCGACGTAGCTATACGCCTGCTGCATGTCATCGTGATCGAGAGCGGCGAGGGCACAGCCAATGCTATCAAGGAGGAAACGCTTTGCCTCCTTGCGCGCCGGCTCCGGGATGTCGTCGTAGCTAAGAGAGTTTGCAAAACAAGCCAGTCTGCGGCTGATCGAGTCCATGTGTCCCTCCTATGTCGCTGCGGCGATCGCTTCCGCCATTTCCGTCGTGGACGATGATCCACCCATGTCGTAGGTGCGGACCTTCCCTTGGGCTATCACCTGCGCGACAGCGTTCTCGATGCGTTCTGCTTTTTCTTTCTCGCCAAGGTAGTCAAGCATCATCTTCGCTGCGCGGATTGTCGCGGTGGGGTTAACCTTGTTCTGCCCTGCGTACTTGGGGGCGGACCCGTGCGTCGGCTCGAATACGGCATAGTCGTCGCCGATGTTTCCCGACGCAGCGAAGCCTAGCCCTCCGACGAGCTGTGCGGCGAGGTCGGAGATGATGTCACCAAACAGGTTCGTGGAGACGAGGACGCTGTACTTCTGCGGGTTTTTCACCAGCCACATGCACATCGCGTCGATGTTAGCCTCCCACAACTCGATCCCCGGGTATTCCTGCGCGATCTTCCTGGCCTCGCGCACCATCAGCCCCGATGTCTCGCGAATGACATTGGGCTTCTCCACCACGGTGACTGTGGGATAACCATGCTTCTTCGCATACTCAAAGGCATCGCGTGCGATCGTCTGGCACCCCACCCGCGTGAAAATGCGAGCCGAGATCGCCATGTCATCGTTGGAGACGCTCTCGTAGCGCTTCATCTTGGGATGCGTGTTCAGGGCAGTGCGAATGTTCTCTGGGACGGGGTGAAACTCGACACCAGAGTACAGCCCTTCCGTGTTCTCGCGAAACACCACAAGATCGATGTCATCGCGCAGGTTGAGTGGATTTCCCGGATATGCTTTGCACGGCCGCAGGTTTGTGTGCAGATTAAACAGCTGTCGCAGCCCGACGATCGGGCTCGAATAGACGAGTCCCTTTCCCTGAAGCTCGGGTGCCAGCCCCTTAGCCGCTTCGTCCTTTGGCTTGGATGTGATTGCACCGAACAGGCAAGCATCCGTCGACTTCAACAGATCGAGCGTTCGTTGTGGAAGTGGGTTCCCCTCTGACTTCCAGAACTCCCATCCGATGTCTCCAGGTATGTATTCGGCATCGAAGCCAACCTTATCAAGCACCAATCGCGCCGCGTTGAGCACGTCCATGCCCACACCATCTCCGGGGAGCCAGGCAATGCGGTATTTGGTCATCTTCTCCTCCTCTCTATGTTGTTACACGTTTTGTAGATGGTCAACCTCTCATATTCAATGCAGTCGATCCCTTGTAAATACGGAAACAATATCTCCTCTCTTTGTGGATTGCTACTTTGCCGAGCATCTCGTTGCTTTTATGCGTCTCATCATGTCGATGCCTTTTCACTCCCATCCGACTACCTTCCTTACGCAATCGATCACGGTTCCGTCTCGCCATTCGACTACACCGACCACCTCGTCTCCGAATATTGGCTTGGATGGAGGGTGGGTGAGCCGGTCCCCTTCTCTCTTGATCTCGGCGAGCTCGCGCACCGGAAGGCCAGCGGAAATAAAGCGTTCTCTCAGGTCCTCCCGGCGCGGATTGATCGCGAGTCCGCGTTCGGTCACGATCACATCCACCACCTCACCTGGTGTAGTAACGGTGGTAACACGGTCAACAATCACCGGAAGACGCCCCCGCAGAGTGGGAACGGTGATAATCGTCATCTTTGCCCCAGCGGCAACGTCCTGATGACCGCCAATCCCGTGCAATAATTGCCCGTCCGAATGGGTATTGACATTGACATTAAAGTCGAGATCAACTTCGGTAGCGCCAAGAAAAGCAGCATCAAGTTTATATGTTGCACACCCACAAGAATCATAGTTGGCGTAGAATCCCGGATCCATCAAGACGTGATTCGGATTCTCGCGGAGTGATCCGATCGCTTTGGTATCGAACGCTTGAGTGTCAAGGACACATCTTATCAAGCCCTGGTTTAGCATATCTACCAGTACCCCAGTTCCTCCTCCCATGGCAAAGCTGCCGACAATGCCCGCCTCAGCCATCTTTTCACCGAGGAACTTAGTCGTCGCAAGAGAGATACTCCCTGCTCCACCCTGAAAGCTAAGTCCGTTCTTGAAGTAACCAGATGCTCCTATAACATCAGCACCGAGTTTGGCGATCCGCAGTCGCGTGGGGGAACGTGTCATCTGAAGCGTTCCAGAACTGATATCCTCTGGATCGCCTATCTCATCAACCACTACTACGTAATCAACCCATCCTTGTTGGATCTCGAAGGGATAAACGGGGTAAGGAGCCAGGTCATTTGTCACCACCACTGTCTTCCGTGCGTATTGTGCATCAACACGTGAGTACGTAATCGGCCCGCACGGCGTCTTCCCCCAAATCCCAGTTGCGTTACCGTATTCATCGGCTTGCGAAGCGGCGATGAACGCAACGTCGATCTTGACATCGCCTGCCTCGATAGCGCGCCAGCGGCCGCCGTGTGAGCGCAGTATCGTAGGTTCGCGCAACTTCCCTCCTTGCGAGACAAACGCACCGATCGAACCGTTCAGCGACCCCTCGATCTGCGTTACCAGTCCGTTCTTGATATGCTCAATCACGGGTTTGTGCACCGGAAAGAGAGCAGTCGGGAAAAGTCGCAGATCCTTCATCCCTATGTGGGCACAGGCATCGAGAACCTTGTTTATCAGATAATCACCATTGCGGAAAGAGTGATGGAAAGAGATTGTCATTCCGTTCGAAAGACCAGTGGCCTCGATCGCCTCCTCAAGCGAAGATAGGACCTTGTTCTCGCCAGGTTTGATCATCTTCTGAGGCCGGGAAGCTTTGCGACCGGTGGAAATCGTAGCAAACGCTCCTCGAAAGGGTTTAAGCTCTCTTTTCCCGGCGTTTCGTGGGACCTTGCGGCCAAGTGTGTTTTGCAAGATGGGCCTCGGTGCTCAGTTAAGCGTTATGTGTAGCAAGTTTCTCGGCATAGTTATTTCAATTAGATGCTAGATGAATGTATACTTAAATAATTGAATAATGAATTAAATTAGTCAAGGTAACAATATCAAATATCGGTAATCCGCTCATCTTTCGTATATCCGCGGTAAAAGGAGGGAGATCTGTGCATTCCAGCACAATCGCGCCTAGATTCTGCTCCTCCTTAAGGAATTTCTTCACGATTTCCATGAGCTGTTCCTGAAACTCGCGGATGCTAAAAGGAGTAGTCGAACCAGTTAGAATCCCAGAAAATACAGTGGTCTTCTCCAATCCAACGATACGGATTGGAATTGAGCTGCCAATTCCAACTGCGCTTAGATGATCTCGTGTCAGGAAGTTTTCGTAAGCGGTTATTATGCCGACAGATTGTTCCTTTCTTAGCAACCGATAGACAAGCGGAACCTGTAACAAGCTTGAGGTGAATACTGGGACGTTCACTGAATTTGCAAGTTCCGTTTGGAAGAGCGCGTTGAAGCCACAGCTTGTCGTAATTGCCTGAATGCCGTCCTTTGCCATCTTTTGAGCTGCTTCGATCATAGCTTGAAGTATGTCCCTGTTCGGCTTTTTTACTATTGTCTCGAAATTAGCACCTTTTATTCTTTCATACTTTACAGGAAAACTAAAAGTTGCTGGATTAGTAACATTTCCTGGTAACGTGGAGAGTAGTTCGAGCCCATATGCAATCCTTCCTTGCTCCCAACAGAGCATTCCTATAGTTGGAGATCTCCATGTTGCGTTACTCATACTTTCCTATTTATTTTATGATTAGTTGACGTATCTCTCATTCTTGCCAAGTAAATCCTTCTCTTAAAAAGGCATCATTATTTTTTGGGGTTCTTATGGGGTGGTGTTGAGGATATGCTTTCAAGCCTGGCTTCCATCTTATGCCGGAAGTCCTACCGATCATCAGACCCACAACTGGCCCGTAGCTAGAATTTCCACTAAGCTATGGCTGAAGCTGGCTCCTACTACCTTCCCATCCCTAACTGTTAGTTGTAGCCGTGTTAGATCGGGCCCTCCTATGACTAAAGGAGAACCTCCAGATTCAAAGGTTAGATCGAGGGTCACCTCTGGCTTTTCTAGTTTTTCAAGCTCTCCACTTTCTATCAGTGAAAGGCCGACAGCGACTGTCCCTGTTCCACAGGCAGGTTCAATATAATCTTCAGACATTGTGTGGGGAAAGATTACACGGCCCGTATGATCAGCATTCACGGGCTTTAGGTCGTAAATCGCAAAATCGGTATTGGGCCTAGTTTGGTACCCATGTCGATCAAAAACTCCCTGCATCGACTGCAACACACGAAGCGTTGTTGCATCGATATTCTCAAAGTTGGCCTTGGGGTATGCTTGCTGAATAGCGTTCGCATCGGCAGCAAGAAACTTTCCGATTCTCATCGCAGAAACACCGGCCACATCGATGTCTTGCACTCCCAATTGATAGCATTCCTCAACGAATGGGGTCATCTCGCTTAACACCCGTTTAACTTTCCCACCATCCGTCTCGATCTTTAGTTTCACCGGCCCAGCGTCCGTCTGAAGGATCACTGTGGTCATCGGTTCAGTGATCTGTAATCCAAAATCCTCTAAAAGGTCGGTCTCGATCAACGCCTTCCCAAGGACTTGGGTAAGACCACCACACATGCTGATAAATCCCTTTGAGATGGCGCCGATAATCTTAACGTTTACAGTGTTCTGTTCCTCACTCTGATAAATCAGACCCGCTTCGTGCCCTCGAATGTGTGGAGGATAAAGTGATTGCAGGGCTACTTCGATCTCCCTCCCCACTGGAACCTCGTCTCCATATAGCAGGATTATCTCGTTGCCACCCATGTGACCCTTGACGAAAGGGAGTCCTTTACTCACAACCATCCTCCGCTCTTCTCCCATTAGCGTGCTACGGGATTCTTTGCTATCTAACTAGATCTCCAGGGAGAGCTTTAAACTTTTGGTGTTGCGCTTCTATTCGAGTCCGCTCTTTCTACGATCTCTCTGATCGTTTGCCTAATTGACGGGTCAAGTGGTTCAGGGTGATGATTCTCTAAAATCCACCTAACTTTCTCGCTTAGAGTTTTATCTAAGGACTTCTTTCCAGCTTTGACCCATCCATCATAATTGTTGCGGTCAAAATACTCAGGATACCAAATTTCTTCCTTAAAATGCTTCAAAGTATGTTTATCAGATAAGAAATTGCCTCTTGGGCCCACTCTATCTATCACGTCTACCGACAGTGTTTCATCACTGATATTAATACCTTCAAGAAATTTCCTGATCTCACTGATAACCTCATCTGCTAAAATGATTTCCTCATAACAGGCAGTCAATCCCGACTCCAGGTAACCGACGTCATGAATCAAGCTATGCCCGCTAATTGCGTTAAGTAATAGGGAGGATGTGGCCTCACTGGCTGCTTGTTGGTCAAAGACCTTTGCATCACTGCAGCCTCCTGTGCCAAACGACGGGAGCTTATAATAGGAAGCCATCTCCCTTACCGCGAGTTTATTAAGCCAAAACGCAGGCCCCCCGTAAGAGATAACAGTCGTGTGCATGTCCATGGGGGAGCTTGAGCCTCCGTAGATAACAGGCGCGCCTTTGCGTTTAAGTTGGCTAACGACTAGACCACTGAGAAACTCAGAGTTGGTTAACGCAGTTGCTCCAGCCACCGTCACAGGAGCTTGGGCTCCTATTCCAGGTCCACTGGCATAGATCACGGGTATCCCTTTATCAGCGCAGAAGAGCAGTTTCTGAATAGCTTCAGCCGAGTGTTGTAACGGCGAACTAGGTTCTGCATAGAGAACCACAAAGGGATTTCTTCGGAAACTCTCAGCATTGCCAGCAACCGCAACGCACATCTCATAGATATCGGCTAAGCCTTCTCGGTCCCAGGCAGTAAACATAATAGGTTTGGTGGTATTGGACACCATTTGCTCGAAGTGATGTCGGTCCGAGGTTACAGAATTAACATCGGAAGCTATCCCCATGCAGGCAACGAAGTTAATATTGGGCAAATAGTCACACAGCAACGCTGCATTCTTTACATCCTTTTTTACCGCTTGCCTTCTCTTGCCCGAAAAGGGATCCATGATATTGGGTGTGTCCGTGCCCCCACCAAAATAAGGATTCAGTTCTTCAAGGAATAGTGAGTGATTACCGTTTCGATCACTTAGAACAACCCTTTTGGGGGCAGTGCGCAAAGCTTCATCAACCAAATAAGATGGAATTCTAACCAGAGTTTGGTCAACGATGTCAGCGCCTGCTGTTCTAAGAAGTGCTATGGCCTCATCATTAAAGACCCTAACCCCTGTTCTCTCTAATATCTCCAGTGACGCCAAGTGTATTTTGTGCAGTTGATTATCAGAAAGCACACGGATCTGTGGACGTCCTTGCAGAACAAACTCTCCACTTACTGGCATTTATTCTCTCCTTACACAATTCCCGCATTTGGTTTCGAGGGCAATCTTGATGCCCGGTTCTCTAGACCCTATATCAAAGTGCTCTGAAAGATCTATCTCAGTCAGTGTTCTTCCGATGTCGCGATCTAAGTGATACTGCTGATACTGTTGCAGCTTACGTCTGAGATTGATCTTCAGAGTTGCACTTACCACTTAAATACCACCTCCTCTCGATAAGAAGCTTGCTTCAATCCCTTTATCTCCATACCCCTTATCCAGGCTATAAGAGCTAAGACTAGATCGGCTGTAGTAGCCTTTTCGATGTTCCTCATCACCGATAATTCCAATTCAAGGGACCTCCTTCTGAGACCCAATCCTATTTCAAAGTCTTGCGATAAGGATCCAGAAAATCTCGCAGTCCGTCACCAAGGGTGTTTAGCCCCAGGATCGTAATGAAAAGAGCTACACCAGGAAAGATGGAAATCCAAGGAGCATAATAGAGGTAGTCTCGACCACGGCTTAACATAGCCCCCCACTCAGGGGTTCCAGGTTGAGCTCCCACCCCCAGGAAACTTAGAGTTGCTGCCATTAGGATTATATCTGCAACTCCTAACGTAGCTATCACAAGGATTGGCCCAAGGATGTTGGGCAAGACATGTTTCCTTAGGATTCTAAAAGTTGAGCAGCCCAGAGCTCTAGCAGCATCTATGTAATCCTTTTCTCTTATCGACAGAGTCTCAGCTCGGGTGACACGACAAGTATAAGTCCAGCCAACAGCTCCTAGTGCTATGAGTAAATTAATAATACCAGGCCCCAAAATTGCCATTATAGCTAACGATAAAATTAAAATGGGCATAGAAAGTACAATATTAGTTAATCCCATAATGGTATCATCTATTTTCCCTCCGTAGTAACCAGAAAACAAACCGAGAGTAACACCAATGAGAGTGTTTATCATTTGGGCAAATAGCCCCACCATAAGGGAGAGACGAGAGCCATAGATTAACCTGCTAAGGATGTCTCTGCCATATTGGTCTGCCCCCAACAAGAATTGTGCTCCTGGAGGGGTTAGTGCGTACTTTAAATCACTCATCTTAACGCTATACGGGGCAATAAAGGGAGCAAAGATGGCTACAATGACAATCAGGCTGACAACAGTTCCACCAATTACTATCGCATTATTTTTTCTTATGAATTTCCACATTGTCATCCAACTATATCCTTAATCATATTGAATACGTGGATCAAGATAGCCATAAGCCAGGTCAACGAGAAGGTTTATTACCAAGAAGGCTACAACGATGATCAATATGCAGCCTTGCAATACCGGTACATCTCGTCTGAATATTGACTCCACCAACAGGCTGCCGATACCACACCATGAGAACACCGTTTCCACAACTACCGTACTAGCTAACATACCGCCAAATTGGAGTCCAGCAATCGTAATCACAGGTATCAGGGCATTTCGGAAGATATGTCTGAATTGCACCACTCGCTCTGCTAGACCCTTAGAACGAGCGGTATTAACGTAATCCTCATGTACTACGTCAAGCACTGCTGATCGGCTCATTCGAGCAAGCAATGCCATGTATCTTACCCCCAAAGTGAACGCGGGTAATATTAAATGAGCTAGGTCGCCACCTCCGTATCCTGATGTAGGAAGAATGCCTAGTAAGACACCGACTAGATACATCAACATTAAACCTAGCCAGAAATTTGGAATGGACATTCCCGTAACCGCACCAATCATAGCGATGATATCAAACGCAGAACCTTGGTGGATAGCGGAAAAGAATCCGAGGCCCACTCCACCTATTACAGCAAAAAGCATACCACAAGTTGCGAGCCTTAAAGTGACGAATAAGCGCTCATTAATGACCTCCGAAACCTTCCTATCTAAACGAAAAGAGATTCCTAGATCACCTTTTACTAGATTACCCAAAAATCTTACATAACGAATAGGTAACGGATCATTGAGCCCCCATTTTTCTCGCAATGCTTCTATGACTTTCGGATCGGTTCCACCTCTGGGATTTCCACTCAGTAACGCCGCATCCCCAGGCATCACATTCAGTAAAATAAAAATAATGAGTGTAACACCAAGAAGTGTCGGTATAAACTGGATCAGTCTTCTAACAAGGAATGTAATCATTTATTAAGAGGGAGAACTTGCCCCCAGCTTCTAGAAGAAGCTGGAGGCAGGTTTACTTACTTCGCTCTTGGACTCGTCTCGTCAACCCAGACCGCGGCCATCGGTTGGTATGCGAGATCCAGGGCAACCGGTTCCAGCCCGTGTACCCAAGGTTGGTAGACCATGACACCTTTGCTATAGTTAGCGAACCAAATAGGACAGTCATCAACAAAGATTTCCTCTGCCTTTCTAATTAATTCCATCCTTTTTTCGAAGTTGGTTTCCTTGCCTGCTAGATCAAGGTAATGGTCAAACCTCGGGTTGCAGTATGCGGGGAAGTTACCTTCGGCGCGACTACGTTGAGAGAGGTATCTGCTCATGTAGCTTAGCGGTGATACCGCCCCACCAGTTGAGGTCATTCCAGCGTCGTGCTCTCCTGTATTTCGTCGGGTATGTCGAGCCGCAGATTCTAACGGCACTAGTGTAACCTTGAAACCTACTGCCTCTAGGTAGGGTACGGCTGCTTCAACGTAAAGTATACCCCAGGTTGGGCTTGTTGAGTCACCGATGATTTCAACGGATACGCCATTTTCGTAACCCGCAGCTTTTAGCAGTTCCTTTGCAAGTTCCGGATCGTAGTCATAGCCAATTAATTCGGGATTGTAAGTCGGGAGAGAGGTTGGCAGATATCCAATACATGGGAAAGCCATACCTAAAAGAAACTTGTCTATTATCATCTCATTGTCGATAGCGTAATTGAAGGCCTGGCGAACCTTCTTATCAACAAACGGCCCTTCTCGTGTATTGAAGTAGAGATTACGTGTCCAAAGCTCAGCCACTTCAAGTAAGTAGTTCTTGTATAGAGGATCGTTCCGATATTTTAGATACTGAGGCGATGTAAGTCGCGTGGCATCTATTTCTTCGGCTTCGAAAGCGGCTCCCCTTGTACCTGGTTCTAGCATGGTGCGGTAGATAACTTTGTCCAGGTAAGGGCGCTCACCATAGTAGTCTTGGAAAGCGACCAATGTAATTTCGTTGCCAACCCAGCTTTCAAATTTGAACGGGCCACAACTCACAGGGGTTCGGCCAAAATCCCGTCCTAAGCTCTCAACAGCTTCTTGTGGAACAACCGAGGCACCCGGTTCAGCGAGTTTGTACAGAAAGTCCACGTCGATACTGGCCAATGTGATCGTGAGGGTGTAGTCATCGATGACCTTCAGTCCAGAGATGTGATCCACTGTCCCCGCTTTGTAGGCATCAACGCCAACAACATTCTCCAGGATGTTAATGGGGACAGCCGCTTCATCGGGGTTCATCAACCTTTCAAACGAGTATATGAAGTCACTCGCAATAACTTCCCGGCCATTATGGAACTTCACGCCATGGCGCAGATGAAACGTATACGTCAGCAAATCTCCACTGACATCGGGTACACTTGCGACACCGGGCACTATTTTGAGTGTAGGAAGATCCAGTTTAATAAGCCCCTCAAAGGCTTGGAAGATGACCTGTAGATCTTCCGCTCGTTCACTCCCTATACGGATTGGGTCCATCGAGATGTGGGCACTATACGTCTCCGGCATGATGAAGGTTCCACCATACCGTGGTTGCTCTTGATCGGCCCAGCCGCTTATCACGCATATACTCAGCAGGGCGGCTAGTGCTATGACTATACTAAGTGTTCTATGCTTTAACATCTTTCCTCCTTGTAGTGGTGTTATTCTTTTGTCGACAGCTTCCTCCTCTCATTCCCCTTCAAATTCTCCTAAGCTCTCTACATATCACCTCCTGTATTAAGAATTCAGTAATTCTCTCTTTTCGCTAACACTTATCCCTTGCCGTTGAAGTTCCCGAAGTACTGGTTCATAAATCGCAGGATCCACAGGGATATGAATTCCCTTCAGATCAATTTCCTTCTGCAAAATCAGATTCGTTGCGATGGCCGCCGGTATACCAACCGTTCGCGCTATGGCTGAATCTCCGCCGGGAACACCGTAATCTATAAGCGTTGAGGTGATTCTCTCACTTGGACGCCCGCCAGGATACTCTACGATGAACTCATCCTGCAGAACGACCATGTCTCGCTCGGTATCCCCATAACTCATTTTTTTCAGCATCTGCGCCAACAGGATGTCAAATACTGAGCCCTGCTGTAGAGGTAGCGGTTCATCACTCAAAAAGCCAAGCCATTCGAGTCTCTTCATTACCGTAGAATCCTTATCGATATGAAACTTTGATGCCAGATTCCTTTCAAGCTCATCCGAATCCGAGCTTCCTGTAAGCTCCTCAAGGAGTTGGCGGTAAGAGAACCCTCCCAGGTCGCTTCTTTCCTTCTCATCCAGCAATCCCAGCTCGATAAACCGCTTTAGGGTTTCACACCAGCCCATATAACGGAGCGTCCCACGGTAGATAGTCCGCGTTGTAGGGATTCCATAGGTATCCACATACGGAAGGCAATTCATGTTCGGATAATTCTCTAAATACCCTAACCCTTCGATATACCTCAGAGAGTAGTGCTCAAGAAGTCTATCGGAAGGAATATCTATCTCTTGTCCGTCTTGCAGGTATTTTGCTGGCCGCTTGGCCGCACCAAGTGCACCGCTTGGGAACCAGGAGAACTTGTATTCAAAGGGGTTCAAGCTCGCTTCCGGAGCCGGGATCGCTCCACAAACGGAGTAAAAACTCACTACTTTTCCACCCTCACCTTGTATTTTGTGAATGACTTTCATCGCGGACATGTGATCGATGCCAGGATCAAGACCAATCTCGCCTAGAATCAGCACTCCCGCCTCTCTAGCTTCCTTGTCCAAAGCTCTCATTGAATCACTGACGTAGGAGGTCGTCACCATCGGTTTTCCCGCTTCAATACAGAGCTTAGCAACATTCGTGTGATAGGTGGGTGGTACAAAATTGGCTACAAGATCGGTTTGGGCATCAGATATGAGCGTACGCAATGCTCGAGTATCAGTTACATCCAGCACTTGAGCCTCTCCACGTTGGTGATTGCCAATAATTCGTACTGCGTCGCCGACGCTAAGAGATGCAACCTTCACCTTACAATCTGGTTGGCTCAACAGGTACTGAACAAACGGCATTGCTACCATGCCGGCTCCGAGAACGAGAACGTTATTCAACTTCATCCTCCTTATACTTACTTTTCTTTTCGTGGATACCGGCCCTCACTGTATTTCTCCAACTCGTCAAAATGTGCTGCCACTGCTTTAGCTCCTGCTTTTCGATCATGTTTTTGAATGGCTTTAAGGATACACTCATGGCCAGCACAACACTCCTCTACTTCTTGCCAAACGTATCCGAGCTTCAGCTCTTCCAGCAATTCTTGTGTAGTGATCTCTAAAAGTGGACGAAGTGCGTTCATCAGGGGAAGATTATCAGCGGCTTTAGCAA
>Ga0208771_1000478_pt1 | contig 24206 bp, 18 predicted proteins | sample AntAceMetag02UKX_FD_184775 | JGI IMG/M metagenome (GOLD analysis project Ga0208771, IMG submission 184775) | Saline lake microbial communities from Ace Lake, Antarctica - Antarctic Ace Lake Metagenome 02UKX (SPAdes) (version 2) | ecosystem: Environmental > Aquatic > Non-marine Saline and... | reverse complement strand
ATTAAAGTAAAGATGTTCGAAAATTCCAGGCTTCATTATCTTCTGGCAGATTCCAGTAAATTTGATAAGGCATCTATCTTCCGGACAACTGGTATTGAAAACGTAGATGCGATTATAACCGATAAATCATTATCAAAAGGATATCTCGATATATTGAAAAGAAAAGAAATTGAAATTATTTCCCCAACTCAATAACAAACTTTACAATAATCAATAAAAAGCAAATCTTATTCTCTATTTTTTTTAATCTCTCTATCACCTGGTTAATTCCTCGACCAAAATAATCATGTAATTTTTTATATTCAGTAAATAACTGGTTGTAAGCCTTCACGTTTTCAGGGATAGGAAAATAATTTTTCTTCTCGATAGAGGCCATATGGGTTACCGCATCTTCAATAGAATCTACCCCCCCCCAACAGCTTCACTCTCTACGGCAATAGCCCCGAACATAGTTGCCCCTAGACAAAAGCCTGACGAGAAGAAGAGACTTTTAATTTCTCGTCCAGTTATATCAATATAAATCTACATCAATACCCTTATCTTCTACCATATAATGGTCCAAAATTAGCACATGCCCTAAAGTCAGCAGATTCTAAATCAGAAGTTCCAAAGGAGGTCCAGGTCTTGGGTCTGAAGATCTGTTCTTCGGGGACATTGTGCATACCCACCGGTATCCTGAGCATAGAGGATAGAGTAATCAGGTCTTTTCCGATATGTCCATAACTGATTGCTCCATGGTTAGCTCCCCAGTTGTTCATCACCGAATAAACATCTCTAAAGCTCCCCTTACCATTTAGAATAGGGGCAAACCAGGTGGTGGGCCAGGTGGGGTCAGTACGTTCATCTAAGATGTGATGAATTTCGGGAGGTATATCTACAGTATAGCCTTCGGCAATCTGGATTACCGGACCTAGACCTTTGATAAGGTTTATCCTTACCATAGTTACCGGCATAACTCCTTTGGTGTAGAAAGTAGATGAATATCCACCTCCCCGGAAATATTCTAAATTAGCCGGACTCCATTTAGTGTTTTGCAGACAATTTTTTACTTCTTCTTCGGTTATTTCCCAGAAAGGTTTCATAACTGATTTTCCTTTGGCTTTTTGTTCTCCTGTAGCATCCAAGGTGGTAGAACCGGAATTGATCAGATGAAGTATTCCATCTTTAGCTAAGCCGGTCAACTCCTTCCCGGTTACCCTCTTTACGGCCTCGGGACTCCAGTAAGTCCTGATATCAGAAAAGATCTGAGCTCTATCGCTTAAGAGGTGATTAAATAACATAGAAATCCCGTTTAGGCTATCGTTTTCGGTGGCAAAAACAAAGGCCTCCTTTATTCCATTCCAATCGAAGGAAGTGTTTAAGATAGTTTCCATAAAATCACCATTGGGAAGATAATCAGTCCATTGTCTTTGACCCTGAAAACCGGCTGCAAGGGCATTATGTCCTTCTGCCTCTTCGGCGTAACCTAATTTTATTAATTTTTTATTTCCCACCATTAAGTCCCGAGCTATTAAGGTCATCTTGACTACCATCTCCCATTCTTTATCTTTTTGGGAACGGGAGTGTCTGAGGGATTCTTTATTTCTATCTTCTTCTTCGGGACAATTCTCTTTAACCCAAGAGAAGGCTTTTTCATATTCTTCTTGATCATATATCTCTTCTTCTATCCTTCTTATAATCTCTGTCATATCTACGGATTCGGTTCTCATTCCCAGATAATCATGAAAGAAGGAAGGAGTAATCTGGGAACCGGCTATACCCATAGCAACACTGCCAATAGAAAGATAAGATTTTCCCCTCATAGTGGCTACAGCAAGACCAGTCTTAACAAATTGTAATAGCTTTTGTTGGACATCTTGGGGGATAGTAGTATCATCTTGGTCCTGGACATCCTTACCGTATATCCCAAAAGCGGGCAGACCCATCTGGTCATGGCCGGCAAGGGCGGCTGAGAGGTATACTGCGCCCGGTCTTTCAGTTCCGTTAAATCCCCAGATAGCCTTGGGAATAAGAGGGTCCATATCTATAGTTTCCATTCCATAACACCAGCAGGGAGTTACGCTTATGGATAACCCTACCCCTTCTTGTACAAATTTATCGGCACATTTAGCTGCTTCTGCTACTCCTCCGATTGTGGTATCAGCGATTACACATTCTACCGGTAAGCCATTAGAATGTCGGAGCTTTTTGGTAATTAGTGCTGCGGTAGATTTAGCCATACGCATAGTCTGTTCTTCTAAGGATTCTCTAATTCCTTGCCTACGTCCATCGATGATGGGACGAATACCGACTTTGGGAAGTCTTCCCGGCAGTCTTTTTTGGATATTTGACATTATTTAACCTCCTTAATTATTAAAACTAATTCAAAAAAATTAAAATCTTAAATTGAATTTCTTTATAACATTTCAAAATAATGGTAATCTAATTCACAGAGTTTTTATGCGTTTTTATTTAAATTAAAATTATCGGCTATTAAATTATAAAAATCATTAAAATCATCTAAAAAATTAGATATTTTTTACTACTGATAAAATTGTCTTATATGGATTTAGATCCTGGGATTAAAAATAAAATATATAATAAAAATAATAATGGAAATAACAGTATATGAAGTTAGTAAATTATTTACATATAATCTCTCCTTTTTGCAATGTTGTGGTATATAAATCGGAATAATAAATGGAGGAGGTAAAATAAAAAGTGTAAAAAGAGCTGCTTTAAAAACTTCATCTAACCCAAGCACTTTATCTATAAATATCCCTCCTAAAAATGCCATCGGTATTAATACAACCAACCTTGCAATCAACAGGGCCAGGAGATCTTTTAAAAAACCTTTTTGAAAATGTATACCGTAACCTACTACGAGCAATATCAGGGGTATAGTAAGTTGTCCTAAAAGTTTAATTGTGCTTATTACTGCTTCCGTAATAGTAAAATCATATAATAATTTCTCCAATCCTGTTAGATTAAAAAATATTCCAAGAAATATGGCTATAATAACGGGAGATTTCAGAAAATTTCTGACCAATTGCTTGATATCCTGCGTTCCATTTCTTTTTGATAGAAGCAATGACACAAAAATAAACCAGATAAAAAACTCATGTCCTAAATCCATAATAGCCAGATAACCTATCTTTTCTAAGCCATATGCACTACCAAAAAGCCCTACTCCTAACATTCCGTATTCAAATCCAGCAACAAGAAACGGAAAATACTCATGTTTAATATGAAAACGTTCTTTTAAAAATCTTCCGTAGAAAATCATAAACAGACAAAAGAAAAACATCAAAACAAATATCGCATTATATGAAAACTTTATTTCTATGCTGAGAAAGGAAATAAATAATAGACAAGGCAAGGTAATATTTACAACAAGTTTTTTAACCTCTTCTATGGTCTTCTCTAAAAGAAAATTTTTAACCTTGATTAGGTGACCTAAAAATATTAGTAGAAGTATAGGGATAATCTGGCGGAAAACTTGCAGAATACTATTCACAACGACCTCCTCTTTCCTTAGTAATAAAGCTAATACTCTCCAAATATAGACTTAGGCCTTCTTTAGTACAATAAAGTCTTGACTACAATCCCCTTAATGTGCCTTATGTTTTCTTATTTAACTGTAAATATAATAAAAATTCTATTTATCTCTCTTTATGGTAGAGAGAGATAAATTCTTCTGCTTCTTGAAGTCGAGGCATAGAATTAGATGCTCCGTACCGTGTTCCTACAATCGTAGCTACCCCATTTGCAAAAGTAAGAATTTCTACTAACTTTGATGTTGAAAGATGTAAAAAGTTTTCATACTTTAATAATCCATATATTATAGCTGCCATAAAGGCATCTCCACAACCGGTTGTTTCTTTAATTCTTATTTTATTAAAAGTAGGGATATGCATAAATTGTCCCTTATAATAACTTAGCACTCCACTCTTGCCAAGAGTAACTAAAATTAAAGAAGAATTAATTTTATTCAATATTTTTCTTAAACCTTCTTTTGCATCTGTTAAACCGGTAATATATTTTAGATCATCATCACTCATCTTTAAAATATTAACCATTTTAGATATTTTAAAAAACATATTTAAAAAATCTTTTTTATCTTTTATTAATGATGGTCTTATATTGGGATCGAAAGAGGTAATTACCTTCTCTTTATAAAACATATTCAATAGTTCTAAATAAGCATCTGAAGCGGGTTTTTCAAGTAAAGAAATTGAACCAAAATGATATATAGAATAATTCTTGGGATCTATATCTCTTACCTCAGGAATAGTCAACATTGTATCAGCTGCGTTATCTCTGTAAAATCTAAATTCAGGTTTTCCTTCTTTATTAACTGCTACAAATGCGAGAGTAGTTTTTAAGTTAACATCTCTTTTTAGACATTCGGAATTTATTTTCTCTCTTCTTATAATATCCATCAGCCCTTGGGCAAATTCATCTCCCCCTATTTTTGTTAAGAAAGAAACTGGAACCCCTAGTCTTCTCAAACCAACAACAACATTAAAAATTGAACCGCCAGGCCTTTTTTCAAATAAGATACTATGATCAAGTCCTTTGCCCATCTGTTTTGAAATAAAATCAAGCAAGATTTCTCCTCCACAGAGGACTGGTTTCAACATCTTGTTATTCCCTCACTTATAAAATATTGCTTTCAAACTACACCCTTTTTTAAAATTATATTTGCATAAAGTGCTCGTTCGCTTGTTGCTATAATGAAAAAAATATTGTCTGCTCTATTATAAAATTTATACCTTTCTATCACGGCAATTTTAGCGTCTTTTGTCTTTTCTTTTATAATCTTTCTATATTCCTTCCAAATAAGTGGTTTTTCTTCTTTGCCATTATCCATGAAAATGATATTTTCTTCAACAAATGTATCAAGAGGTAAAAAATTCAATATAGCTTCTAATAATTCTGAAATACCAAGGCCATCTGCTCTTACCACGTGAATCCCTTTGCTTTCGGTGGGATAGTTGCCATCGGCAAGCAATATTTCGTCTCCATGCCCCATTTTCATAAGCATATACATCAACTCAGGAGATATTATCGGGGGAATTTTCTTTAACATTAAATCACCTCTTCTTTCTTTTATAAATTCTTTTGACTTTTCTGCTTATTTATAAAGATACGGTTTAATAAACCGAAATAATTTCCTGCTTTTTTATGATTGCTTTCCACGGCGGAGAACATCCAGATAGACCGCAAAAATAATGATGAAGCCGGTAATAACTATTTGCCACTCTTGCGGTACGGACAGGATGCGCAGGCCGTTGGTGAGTGTGCTGATAATAAAGGCGCCTATAATGGTGCCCAGTATGGTGCCTTCTCCACCGCTTAAGGAAGTGCCGCCGATGACGGCCGCGGCGATTGCCTCCAATTCGTAGCCAAGCCCCAACGAGGGTTGGGCAGAATTCAGTCGGGCAGCGATAACAACACCGGCAATGCCGATAAAAATCCCGGCGACGGCATAAATGGCAGTTTTCCAGAAAACAATATTGACACCGGATAACTGGACTGCTTTTTCATTGCTGCCGATGGCATAAGTGTAGCGTCCTAATATGGTCTTGGAAAGTATCAGGCTGGCAATAATCGCGGAACCGAACATGATCAGCACGGCATTGGGAATTTCAAACCCGGGAATGATTTTACCCAGGATTGAACCCATGGCAATGCTGCTGACTGACTTATCCAGGTCAAAATAAATGGGGCTAAGTTTAGAAATGACCAGCGAAAATCCTCTGGCCACATTCAACATCCCAAGTGTAGCAACAAATGGCGGTAATTTAAATTTAGAGACCATGATGCCATTGAAAAAACCAGCTGTACTCCCGGTCAATATGCCTGCCATGACTCCCAAGGGAACGGGCAGATTCCAATAAGTGATAAATACACCGGTCATAACCGCCGACAGTGTCATTACCGTACCCACCGATAAATCAATGCCACCGGTAATGATAATAAAGGTCACCCCGATAGCCAGAAGGCCGTTAACAGCGGTAGAAATGAGTATTCCGATCACATTCCGGAAGGTGAAAAAGTAAGGGGATGCAAAAGAGAAAGAAATAAAAATGAGTAGCAAAGCCCCGAAAGCCATTAATCTCTGTATGGTATCTGACCGTGCTTTTTTCTCTCGCGTGATGGTTTCAGTTTTTATAATCATATTTATCCTATTCTCCTAGTTATTTGATAGATTGCCATTATTTCGAAGAGTCGCTAATTGCATGATGCTTTCCTGGGTTGCTTCTCCATAGTCCAGTTCACCGGTAACCCGGCCTTCACACATCACCACCACCCGATGGCTCATACGAAGAATTTCCGGAAGCTCCGAAGAAATCATAATAATTGATTTGCCCTGGCGAACCAGGTTATTCAATAAATGATAAATCTCGCTCTTTGCCCCCACATCAATGCCGCGGGTAGGTTCATCGAATAATAGAATACCGGTATCTTTAGCCAGCCATTTGCCAACCACCAATTTCTGCTGGTTGCCGCCTGAAAGATTCTTGACTTTCTGATTCAAGCTGGGGGTTTTTATGGATAACTTGTTGACGATGCCTTTTACAATTTCGCGTACTTTTATATTTTTTATCCACCCTAAAAAACCGGTTAGTTTGCTAATGATGACCAACGCTATATTGGTTTCTACATCCAACCCCAGGCACAATCCATATTGCTTCCGGTCTTCAGACAGGTAACCAATATCATGGTTCACGGCATCGCTCGGGCCTTTGATTTTGACTTTCTTGCCCTTCACAATAATCTCCCCTGAGTCGAAAGAGTCCGCTCCAAATACAGCGCGCGCCACCTCCGTACGTCCGGCGCCCACCAAACCGGCAAAACCCAATATTTCACCCCGTTTTAAATTGAAGCTGACATTTCTAATCTCGTTTCCCCGGTTGAGGTTTTTTACTTCCAATACTATTTCCTGGCTGGGATTCTCGGGAATTTCAGGTGAAGATTCATAAATGACGCGGCCCACCATCATTTTAATGATTTGGTCAATCTCGACCCCTTGTGTTGAAACCGTATCCACATACAAACCATCACGCATCACCGTAATGCGGTCAGAAATCTGTTTGAGTTCTTCCAGCCGGTGAGAGATATAGATAATTCCCACACCCTTATCCCGAAGCTGGCGAATGATACGGAACAGCTCTACAATTTCCACCTGAGCCAATGCCGCCGTAGGTTCGTCCAGAATAAGCACATCGGAATCAAAAGAGAGGGCTTTGGCAATTTCAACCATTTGCTGTTTGGCAACACTCATATCCGCAACTTTGGAGCGAGGATTCAGCTTCAGGTGCAGCATATCGATGATTTTCTGAGCCTTATCGTTCAGGGCATTTTCATCAAGTAAGATCCGTGCTCCCCGAACCGGTTCACGGCCGATGAAAATATTTTGAGCAGCGGTCAGGTGGCGCATCAGGTTAAGTTCCTGGTGAACCATACTAATCCCCAGACGCTGTGCTGCCCGGGGATTGGGAATATGTACTTCCTTCCCCTTATAAAAAATTCGCCCGGCGTCTTTTGAATATACGCCAGCGACTACTTTCATCAAAGTTGATTTTCCGGCACCATTTTCACCAACCAAAGCATGCACTTCTCCGGCTTTTAATTCAAACCGGCATTTTTTAAGGGCATCTACACCGGGAAAAGACTTATCAATTCCCTCCATCAAGAGCAGGACATCATCCATGAGCCATCCTCACCACTAAAAATTTCACTTTGAGCATATACAAGTCCACGAAAATAATGGTAACGGGATATCATACTACCATTACATTATTAGCATATTAGCATATTTAGACATAATATATCAATAACCTATGCGCTTTTTCAAAGTCTCTGCGATCGCGGCGTGTTCGGCAATTCTTTGCCGTGGTTGCTTATCAATTCATACCTGCTCTGGAATCTGCCCGCGCTTTTCATAAATACTATAGCTTTTCTTCTTCTTTTTCTAGTATTTAAAATGCCTCCATAATGCCCTACTATCGTGTTTACCTTTAATGATTAATTTCATTGATAAACAGCTATTTATATTGCGAGAGGCTATTCATATCTTTTTGAACAGCCTCTCATTATTATTATAATATTTTAGTTTATTTGTTTATTCTAAGGTGTTTCTATTTATAGAGCAGCGCTGCAATTACCGGGTCATCAATATTAGTGCTGTCATACCAGTGGAAACCGGTGTCGATGAACAAAGGAAGTGTTTCGCCTTTAACAGCTTTCACCGCCGCCTCGACAGCCTTGTAGCCAATACCGATGGGGTCCTGGGTGATTGCGCCGGCTAGAAGCCCGGATCGGATAGCTTCCATCTGTTGCTGGCCGGAGTCATAACCGATAACCACCAGCTCGCCCTTCATTCCAAATTCTTGCACGGCATTCATGACACCAATGATCGAGCCCTCGTTGGCACCAAAGAAGCCTTTAAGCTCAGGGTTGCCCTGAATGACAGCTTTGGCCAGGTCAGTTGACCTCAGTTGGTCCCCACCGCCATACTGGGTAGAGACAATGGTGACGTTCGGATATTTTTCTGCAACTCTGTCGGTAAAGCCCTTGACGCGATCGATACCGGTACGGCTGGTCTGGTCATGAGCGATAATCGCCACTTCGCCGGCTCCGCCGATCAGTTCTACCATTTTATCGGCTGCCAATGCAGCTGCGGCAATATTATCGGTAGATGCTGTACTCATCGGAATGTCACTGTCAACACCGGAGTCAAAACCGATTATGGGGATACCCTTTGCTTTTGCCTGCTCAAGCAGAGGAATGGCAGCTTTGGAGTCAACGGCGGCAAAGCAAATTGCGGCAGGATCCTTGTCGATAGCGACCTGAAGCATATCCATTTGCTTGTCAACCATAGACTCGTTTTCTGGTCCTTCAAAGGTGATGGTCACATCATAGTCTACGGCAGCTTTTTCAGCCCCAACTTTAACTGCCAGCCAGAATTGGTGCTGGAAGCCCTTTGAAATTACGGGGATATAGAGTTTTTCCTCTGCTGCTGAAAAAGAAACCACAGATGCCATAAGAATTGCGATCAATACTATCATCAGTACAAATTTTTGTCTTTTCATTTTATTAACCTCCTTTTTTTTATAAAATGAAAACTGCTTGATAATATCTTATCTATTTTTTATCTTATTGTCAATAATTGTTATCATAATATTATCATACGTTGACTTTATTTTTATCATATAATATAATATTGGGCAAGTAAACAGATGCATTGTTCCGAATGTAATTTACTAATACTTACTAAATAGGTGGAAATTATATATGAGTAAAGCAGAACGACTCGAAAAAATGTTAGATTTAATCCAAAATAGTAATTTTATCTCTCCGGTAGAACTTGCTGAAAAAATGAATGTTTCTCTGGTTACCATTAGGAGAGATCTTAAAAAATTAGCAGACCAAAAATCTATAACAAAAGAGTACAGTACTATTAAAATAGCTCGGGATTACGATAAAAGATTTCATGAAAGGCTTAATACCAATCTCGAACAAAAAAGAACGATAGCAGAATTAGCCAAAAGATTTGTGCAATCAGGAGATACGATTTTTTTAGATACCAGCACAACTTGCTACGAGTTTGCCCGTACATTAGCCCTCTCTTCTTATAATCTACATATTATCACCAATAATATATACATGGCTGCTGAGTTAATGAGTATTTATAAAATAGATTTGGTTCTTATTGGAGGTAATATAAGACATGGCTACTTCTCAACGGTTGGTCCACTCGCAGAAAAAATGTTATCAAAAATAAAGGTGACTAAATTCTTCTTCTCCTGCACGATGTTAGATACAAGAGGCATCTATGAATCTAGTGTCATGGAAGGGAACATTAAAGTAAAGATGTTCGAAAATTCCAGGCTTCATTATCTTCTGGCAGATTCCAGTAAATTTGATAAGGCATCTATCTTCCGGACAACTGGTATTGAAAACGTAGATGCGATTATAACCGATAAATCATTATCAAAAGGATATCTCGATATATTGAAAAGAAAAAAAATTGAAATTATTTCCCCAACTCAATGACAAACTTTACAATAATCAATAAAAAATAAATTTATAAAAAAATTCTATTTACCTCTCTTTATGGTAGAGAGAGATAAATTCTTCTGCTTCTTGAAGTCGAGGCATAGAATTAGATGCTCCATACCGTGTTCCCACAATTGTAGCTACTCCATTTGCAAAAGTAAGAATATCTGTCAATTTTGATCTTGAAAAAACTAGAAAGTTATCATCTTTCAACAATCTATATATAACAGCTGCCATAAAGGCATCTCCGCAACCGGTTGTTTCCTTAATTCTTATTTTATTAAAAGTAGGGATATACATAAATTGTCCCTTATAATAACTTAGCACTCCATTTTTGCCAAGAGTAACTAAGATTAAAGAAGAATTAATTTTATTCAATATTTTTCTTAAACCTTCTTTTGCATCTCCTAAACCGGTAATATATTTCAGATCATCATCACTCATCTTTAAAATATCAACCATTTTAGATATTTTAAAAAACATATTTAAAAAATCTTTTTTATCTTTTATTAATGATGGTCTTATATTAGGATCGAAAGAGGTGATTACCTTCTCTTTATAAAACATATTCAATAGTTCCAAATAAGCATCTGAAGCAGGTTTTTCAAGTAAGGAAATTGAACCAAAATGATACATAGAATAATTCTTGGGATTTATATCCTTTACTTCAGGAATAGTCAACATTGTATCAGCTGCATTATCTCTGTAAAATCTAAATTCGGGTTTTCCTTCTTTATTAACTGCTACAAATGCGAGAGTGGTTTTTAAGTTAATATCTCTTTTTAGACATTCGCTATTTATTTTCTCTCTTCTTATAATATCCATCAGCCCTTGGGCAAATTCATCTCCCCCTACTTTTGTTAAGAAAGAAACTGAAACTCCCAGTCTTCTCAAACCTACAACAACATTAAAAATAGAGCCGCCAGACCTTTTTTCAAATATAACACTATGATCGAGCCCTTTACCTACTTCCTTTGAAATAAAATCAAGCAAGATTTCTCCTCCACAGAGGACCGGTTTCAACATCTAATTACTCCCTCACTTATAAAATATCGCTTTCAAGCTACGCCTTTTTTTAAAATTATATTTGCATAAAGTGCTCGCTCACTTGTTGCTATAATGAAAAAAAAATTGTCTGCCCTATTATAGAAGTCGTATCTTTCCGTGATAACAATTTTGCTATCTTTTGTTTTTTCTTTTAAGATTTTTTATATTCTTCCCAGATAACGGATTTTTTTTCTTCATCATTATTTTTGAAGATACTATTTTACTCTGCAAATCTCTCAATAAGACTTAGGAAATTATCTAATATTCTAAAACTATACCTGTGGAAAGATCATCACTTTCATGGATGGCTCTTTTCTATCTAATAAAAGGTGTATGCCATTCTCCAATCCATTCAATGGTAGTCGATGAGATATTAGATCCTTTACTATTATTCTCCCAGCAGAAATAAGATCAATAGCTTGTTTTGAGTTTCGCAGAGATGTATAGGATGACATAATAGTTAATTGTTTATTAAATAATCTAAAAGGTTCAATGGTCATAACTTTTCCTCTCGGTGCTACTCCAAAAAAAAGGATTTTTCCAGCAGGACGAACATACATTATACATTGCTCAAGTACGGGAATAACTCCGGTAGCATCAACGACCATATCATAACTCTCCTTTTTTACCTGGCTAAAATCAGAGAAAACTTGTCCGCTCCCCTCTGCAGCAGCAAAATCTCTTCGGCTTTCATTTTTTTCTACTATATCCAACTCAGCAGGTCCTATGTTCACAAGAGTACGCAGTAGTAACATCCCAATAGGCCCTGCTCCTATAAGTAGTATATGAGCACCTAGTGCAGAATGGATACCCAATGTAGATTCAATCAATTCTACTCCGTGTATCACACAGGATAAGGGCTCCATAAATGCAGCTTCTTCAAATGATAAATCCCCAATATTAAACGCAGCCTGCTGCGGAACCATAACATGTGTTGCCATCCCTCCTGGTATGGTCACTCCAATGGCTTGCCAATTTTCACAGAAATTCTGACGATTATGTAAACATGCATCACAGATCCCACAGGATAAATTTGGCTCTACTGCTACTCTATCTCCAATCTGAAACCTATCCACCTTATCTCCTATCGCAACTACATCACCTGAGAACTCATGTCCTGGAATAATAGGATAATTACCAAGATATTCACCAAGAAAAATATGTAAATCTGTTCCACAAATTCCACTTACACTAACCTGAATAGTTATCCAATCTTGAGGAGGATTTAGTATCTTTTGCTTATTTAATACAAGCTCCTTTATGATTCTTGGTTTAATAATTTGATAAGCTTTCATTATTATCAGCTCCTTTTTACTTTATCACTTAGAAATTCACAGATTATCAGAATATAATAAACTCTTGTCTTACCCAAATAATTGAACAGTTTTAATTAATGGCATCTCATTAATATAGTAGTTTTTCTTAACTTTACTCTAAAACAATCTCTCTGAAAACCAATGCTCTCATAATTACTCCTATCATCACTTCTTCTATAGATAAATTTGAATCTTTACAATATCCGGTTGATGCTTTGCAGCTAATTCAAAAGCCTCAATAGCCTTATCAAATGGAAAACGACGAGAGATACAAGGCTTTAGATCTATTTTCCCAGAATCTAGTAATGCTAATGTCTTAGGATACATATTAGCATATCGGAAAATTGGTATTGTAATTGCTTCTTTAGCCTGAGCCGCGGGAACATCAAATAATGCCGGTTCAGATGGGATACCTATGATAACGACCTTCCCCCCAGGGCAAACATAGTTAAATATTGTCGAGAAAGCTTTCTTATTTCCGGAAGCCTCAAAGACGATATTCACACCCCATTCATCCGTTTCATGTGATATAACACCTTTAAGATCATTTTTAGCAATATTGACTGTCTTAACAGGTGCTATAGATCGTATCAAATCAAGTTTTGGTTGCTGAAGGTCAGATATAATCACCTTACTACATCCACCTGCTAAAGCAGCTATCGCGGTAACAATACCTATAGTTCCAGCCCCAATTACAAGAGCAACATCCCCCGGTTGTATTCCTGCTTTGGTTGCTGCATACATACCAATCGCCATAGGTTCAACCATTGCAGCCTCTTCTAACGACACTGAGTCCGGAACCTTGAATGTCAAGGAAGCAGGATGAACTACCGATTCACGTAGGCAGCCGTGGATTGGAGGTGTAGCCCAGAACCGTACATTAGGATCAAGATTGTACATCCCTAATCTTGAAGCCTTACTAGTAAAATCGGGTATCCCTGGTTCCATGCAAACCCTATCCCCAATTACAAGGCGGGTAACTTGTTCACCAACCTCAACAACAATTCCTGATGCCTCATGACCAAGAACCATAGGTTCAGTAACAATATAAGGACCAATCTTCCCTTCTTCATAGTAGTGCACATCACTACCACAAATCCCTACATGTTTCACAGCAATACGAACATCATAGTGACCAAGATGCTCTTCCATTAAAAAATCATCTACAATAGTAATATCTTTAGTTTTGTTTAATATAACAGCTTTCATTCCAATTTCCTTTCTCTTATATAGTAATTACAATTATAATTATTATGTATGTTTCATGATATAACACAAGTCATGAAATGGATGATATAATTTACAGAATTTCTCATATTGTTTCTTATACTGAGTATAGGCTTCATTGTTAGGCCCGATTGAGTGACTGAATGATATCATCTGTGCCCCGCTCTCATAATTCTGAAACAATCCACTCCCTACTCCTACCGCTATAGCAGCCCCTAATGCTGTGGCTATCCTTGGGGAATTTGTTAAATGAATTGGTCGATGCAGAACATCACAGAAAATATGACTCCAGAAAACCGATTCAGCCCCACCACCAATAAGAGTGAGATCCTCAATGGATATCGAATTTTCCTCATATACATCTAAAACAGTATGAAGAGCATAAGCAACACCCTCAAAAATTGCACGTATCATATCTACTCTTGAGTGGGCCAACGATAAACCAACAAATGACCCCTGTAAATTTTGATCCCAATAAGGGGTTCTCTCCCCCATTAGATACGGAAGGAATAATACACCATGGGCTCCAATACCAGAATTTTCAGCCTGCTGATCCATGAATTTATACAGATCCACTGTGTCATCTACCCTAATCATATCAGTATATCCCAGTACCTCTGAAGCCCACTCACGTAATATACCAGCAGATTGCACTGTCCCACACACGTTGCACAAGTATCCATTGAGATCATAGAAATTTTGTACTCTTCTTTTATGTTCTATAAGAGGCTTTTCCTCTAGAACAGAAATCCAAGCACTACTCCCCACATATAATTGAGCTTTACCCTGCGCTACAATTCCAGCTCCTCTTGTGGAACAGGCGGCATCACCACCCCCAATGTATACCGGAATTCCTTCTTTTAATCCGGTCATACGTGCGACATCAGCACTCACCCTTCCTGCTAATTCATGAGAAAACCGAACCTGGGGGAATATGTTCACATCTAGTCCTAATTCGCACACCATATCTGTTGCCCACGTTCTCTTTTTAAAATTAAAGGCACCTGTAAGCGATGCGTCAGAATAATCAGTTACACCGTAATGCCCTCCAATAAGCCTTGAACGAATAAAATCCTTACTCTGTGTGACATACTTGGTCTTTTTATAAAGACTCGGAAGATAGTGCTTAAACCAAATTATTTTTGGTAAAGTAAAATGTGAATCAACCCTATTTCCAGTTATAGCAACAAATTTATCAGGTGATATTTGTTCTAATATATAAGAACAATATTGTTCACTTCGATTATCCGAATGGATTATTTCATTATAAACTGGCTCACCTTTCGCATCAATAGGGATCATCCCATTCATGTGACCAGAAAGTCCGATCCCAATAATATTAGTGGTATCAAGAAGTCCCTGATCTTTTAAGCAATGAATCCCCTTTAGAACACCCTGCCACATCTCATAAGGATCCTGCTCTGCCCAGCCCACATGAGAATAGGTCGTTTTTATTTTCTGTGTAGAGACACCCATAACTCTTCCTGTCTCATGAAACAGAACACTTTTGACCCCTGTCGTGCCTATATCAAATACTAATATGCCCATTTGTTTGCTCATCATTTTTTTCAATACCCTTTTAGACTACTATATACAGGTAAATCCACCATCAATCACAAGATCACTCCCGGTAGTGAACGAACTAGCGCTGCTAGCAAGATAAAGCAATGCCGATTGAAGCTCTTCTGGATTACCCATTCGGTTATAAAGACTCTTTTGGATCCACTCATCTTTCCATTCAATTGGAGCTTTTTTTGTTATATCTGTTGCAATATACCCTGGACTGATACTATTGACCCTCACATGGTAGGGAGCCCACTCTACAGCCAACGATTTTGTTAATTGAATAACTCCGGCTTTTGAAGCATTGTATGCACACTGAGGTTGTGGCATATTGACAATATGGGCTGACATGGATGCAGTATTAATTATCGATCCGTGCTTTTGTCGTATCATTACCTTACCAACCTCTTGCGCAACTAGAAAAACACCTGTAAGATTGACATCAATAACACGCTTCCATGAAGCAAATGACATAGTCTCTGCGGGTTCATTGATGCAAATCCCCGCGTTGTTGAATAGAATATCTATCTTTTTAAAATAATCCAAAGTCTGAAGCACCATTACCTTTACACTTTTAGGATCAGTTACATCCGTTCTTATTGCAATCACCGAAGAATCTGTCGTTTCAAGCTCTTTTGCAGTCTTTTGTGCGGTATTCATATCGATATCTGCTATAATTACATTCGATCCCGCTGCAACAAACGCTTCGGCTCCTTTTCTCCCTATTCCTCTTGCTCCTCCTGTCACTATTGCACAAGTATTCCTAAGATCAAACATATTTATTTTCATACTTCATAACCTTCCTTTAAGTTATTTATCTGTGATTTATCATTGTAAGTATTTCCAATTTAAGAATAGAATTTATCCTTTCACTGCACCCATAGTAAGTCCTTTAACTAATGCTTTTTGGGAAATAATTCCAAAAATGGCTGGTATCAAAATTGTTATTGTCGATATCGCACTTAGCTTAGCCCAGAATAATCCTTCCTGTGTCATAAATGAGGCCATATATACCGGTAAGGTATTTGCTTTTACTGCTGTAAGATTTACAGCAAAGAAAAATTCGTTCCAGATAAATACGAAAGTAAGTAGTGCTGATGATACTATTCCCGATTTTGAGAGAGGAAAAATTATTTTAAAGAAAGCACTCCATTTAGAACACCCATCAATATCTGCTGCTTCCAAAATCTCAATAGGAATATCTTTGAAAAACGATGTTACCATCCATATAATCAATGGTGTGTGAATGCCTACATATAAGAGGATAAGTCCGGTTCTCGTATCCAATAGATTCATCCAATTCATGATAAGAAATGCAGGAACAAGAACTGCACAAGGTGGTAATAACTGCGTTGAAATAAACCAAAAATAGAGGTTGGTTGGATTCTTCATTTTTCCAAATACAATTCTATAGGCTGCTAGTAAGCCAATAGCAAGACAAAGCAAAACTGAAATAACGGTTACCGACACAGAGTTAGTAATATGATAAAAAATCGTTTTATCAAAAATGATAGTATAATTATCTAAAGTAAATTTATGGATAAATAATGAGGGTGGAATAGCACTTTCTTCGGTCTTAAAACTGGTTAAAACCATATAGTAAATTGGAAACACCCATACAATGCAAAGAATATAGGTAAGAAAGGTGATCATAGAATCTCCTATTTTCTTATTGGTTGTTCGTATCATACTTACATCTCCAATCTTTTGATCCATTTTTGGATAAAATTAAACATAAACATAATAACGATAAGGGACATTGCTACCATAATAGTTGCATAACTTGTAGCCTGACCAATATCCCACTTATAATAACTGATTTTAAATACCTGATATGGAAGATTTGTTGTAGCAACTCCAGGTCCTCCACGAGTAGTAACATAAATGAGACCAAAAACTTTAAGTATAAATATCGTTCCCAACATAACTACAACTTGAATATGATAGCGCAATGCAGGAATTTTTATCTGGAACAGAATACGTATACTACTAGCTCCATCAATCATAGCACTTTCAATTATTTCAAGATCTATACCTTGCAATCCCGCCAGTATAATTAATACAAAAAATGGAGTCCACTGCCACACAATTAATATAATAATTGAAATAAATGCGTGTTTGCCAAAAAAATCAATTGGAACTGAATTGAACATTTGTGAAATGTAACCAGCAATACCAAAAGACGGATGAAGTAATAGAGTTTTCCAGATAATACCGATCACTGCATCCGTCATAAAAAATGGGATAAGAATAAACGTCCTACAAATATTTTGTAATGGAAATTTTCTGTCTAACAACAGGGCAAAACAAAATCCAAGAATAAGGCACAAAATTAGGGGAAGTGCGGTCATTAGAATAGTGTTGCCAATAATTTTATAGGTCTCTTGATTTGTGAAAACCCATTTATAGTTCTTTAAACCCACAAAAAATTTTCCCAAATCTGGACGAATTACAATCCATTTAATAAAACTTAAGAAAATAGTAGCAAGAAATAGGATCTGAGTAACTATCCCAACAATAATAACTGCTGGTAAACTAAGTAACGAATTCATTTTTAACTTCATAGCAATATTATACCTCTATGTAGATATAAGATAGGAGATGTCGGTAGATTTGATATTCTGCCGACATCTCGTATCTCTCATCACTATCTCACTAATAGTGAAACAATTCTCAATATTTAGTGTTACTCTTTATAGTACCCTCCATCTTTTGAGACTTCAAGTGCAGCTTTTTGACATGCTTTAATTACATTTTCAAGGTCCTTAGTCCCTGAAAGATATGCAGCAAGTTCTTGTCCCACTTGTTCTCCAAGTCCCTGGAATTCAGGAATTGAAACATATTGTACACCCTTATATGGTACAGGATCATATGTTGGTTTGTCATAATCTGCATTCTTCATGGAATCAAGTGTAAGAGTAGCAAAAGGAGCTACAGCTTGATATTTGGGATTTTCGTAAGTAGAGATACGTGTTCCTGGAGGAGCTTGCTGCCAGCCAATAGTTTCCCCTACTAATTTGATATAATCTTTATTTGTAGCCCATGTTATAAACTTAAATGCTTCATCTTTATTCTTAGAAGCTGACTCAATAGCAAGTGACCAAGCCCAAAGCCATCCATTATTCTTCTTTTTTGCAGAAGGAGCAAGAGCATAAGCAACTTTACCTTTCACTTTTGAGTCGGCACCTTCAAGAAATCCTGCAGCTACAGTTGCATCATACCACATACCAGCTCTTCCACTTGACATTAGAGCAAGAGCTTCAGTAAAACCTACAGTTGTAGGACCTGGCTCACCTACTTCAGTTACAATATTTTTGTAAAATTGAAAAGCATTTCGCATTTCTTCTGTATCAAACTGTGGATGCCATTTTTCATCAAACCATCTAGCTCCAAAAGCATTGATCACAGTTCCAAAAACAGCCATATTCTGACCCCAGCCCGGAAGACCACGAAGTACGATACCGTATATATTGTTAGCAGGGTCATTGAGGGCTTCTGCGAATTGATAGATTTCTTCCCATGTTGGAGCCTTTGGCATCTTTAAACCATGTTTTTCAAAAAGATCCTTTCTGTAAAAGACCATGCTGCTCTCACCATAAAATGGAATAGCAAACTGTTCACCATTCAATGAAAGTGCACTGATAACTGGTGAAAGAAAATCACCACGGTCGTATTCTTTCAGGTCAGTTGTTGACATTTTTTTAAAATATGACTCTAACGAGACAATCCATTTGTTTGCAGCCCAGAAGGGAGTGTCATATGTACCAATGGTTACAATATCATATTTTCCTGCACCGAGAGCAACATCCTGAGTGACTTTCTGTCGAAGTTCATTTTCAGGTAATACAACAAAACTTAGTTTAGTCCCTGTGTCTTTAGTAAATTCTTCTGACAACTTTTTCATAGTCATCATATCAGGGTTATTTACCGTGGCAATAACTAATTCCTTAGCAATTGCGGGTTGACAAAACAATAGAACAAACCCAAAAAATAATACAGCAAGTAATAATACAATAAAACGTTTCATTTTTTAATTTTCTCCTTTTTAATTAATATTTTACTAAACTTATTAAGTTTATATTGTTTCCAGTCCAATCACCCCCTTATTTAAAGTATCTCCTCTAAGATGATTTTCTGACAACAAGTGTTACAGGCAAGCGATATACCTTATAATCTCCGGTTTCTTCTTTTTTAATTCTTCTAATTAATAATTCAGAAGCTTTTTCTCCTATTCTGCGACTTGGCTGTTTTACCACAGATAATGGAGGGTTTGTAATTGAAGCCCATTTATAATCATCAAATCCTATAATTGCTAATTCATCTGGTACTTTTATCTGTTTTTCTTTTAAAAAATTTATAGCACCTATAGTCATTAGATTATTAACAACAAATAAAGCAGTTATATTTGTATTAAGTAATAATTCTTTCATTAATTTATAACCACTATCATGCCTGCCATCACCTATTTTTATCAAATTTTGGTCAACCTTTATCCCATAATTCACTAATGCTTTTTTGTAACCTATAATTCTTTCTTTGCTAGTGGTTAATCCTGGCAATCCAGCAATAACTCCTATTCTTGAATGTCCTTTTTTAATCAACATACTAACTGCCTTATATGCACCTTCAACATTCTCAACTAACATACAATCACCTGGACAATAACCTTGCGGCTTGCGATCAATAAATACTATGGGGATATTCCTATTTGATAACTTCTTTAAAAAAGTATGATCTCCAGATGTGGGGGCTAGAATTAAACCATCTATTAATTTGGCATTAAAGACTTTTATTTGATCTTTCTCAATTTCTAAATTTTCATCGGAATCAGCGAGTATAAGAGTGTATCTACATTTTTTTAATCTACTTTCTATTCCTCTAATCACGGCTGTAAAAAAGAAATTAGAAATATCAGGCACTATTAATCCTATTACCTTGCTTTTTTTACTACGTAGACTTTGCGCTGAAGAGTTTGGGTAATAATCTAATTTTTTCATAACTCTTAAAACTTTATCTTTAGTTTCTTTTTTAACAAACCGAGTTTTATTGATCACGTGGGAAACTGTTGCCGTTGATACCCCTGCTTTTTGGGCCACATCTTTCATGGTAATTTTCATATATACAAATAACTCCATTATTTAATGTTGTATGTATGATATCTTGAAGTAATCGATTACGTAATCGATTACTTCAAGATATCATATTTTATAAAAGTTGTCAAATTTTCCCTGAGCGTTGTCTGTGTCAACCTTTTGGGGGTAGTTTTCTTTGGTGAAAAAAATTCTTCTGGCTTTGGGCAGACCTACCCCTTGTTTTATTATGGCTTATTGTTTTTGCCAATAAGCATAATTGTCCTTATTTTCTTTAGGTTACAGTAATACATCTTAATCTTCTTTCTTGCATTTTCTTTAATTGATTAATAATATCCTACCTCAGATAGTTTTCGCAAAACACCCACCCAGGGTTTGCCCTAATCTGGTCCTCTTAAAGCAGGTAAATTCTTCTTCTCCTGCACGATGTTAGATACAAGAGGCATCTATGAATCTAGTGTCATGGAAGGGAATATTAAAGTAAAGATGTTCGAAAATTCCAGGCTTCATTATCTTCTGGCAGATTCCAGTAAATTTGATAAGGCATCTATCTTCCGGACAACTGGTATTGAAAACGTAGATGCGATTATAACCGATAAATCATTATCAAAAGGATATCTCGATATATTGAAAAGAAAAGAAATTGAAATTATTTCCCCAACTCAATAACAAACTTTACAATAATCAATAAAAAGCAAATCTTATTCTCTATTTTTTTTAATCTCTCTATCACCTGGTTAATTCCTCGACCAAAATAATCATGTAATTTTTTATATTCAGTAAATAACTGGTTGTAAGCCTTCACGTTTTCAGGGATAGGAAAATAATTTTTCTTCTCGATAGAGGCCATATGGGTTACCGCATCTTCAATAGAATCTACCCCCCCCCAACAGCTTCACTCTCTACGGCAATAGCCCCGAACATAGTTGCCCCTAGACAAAAGCCTGACGAGAAGAAGAGACTTTTAATTTCTCGTCCAGTTATATCAATATAAATCTACATCAATACCCTTATCTTCTACCATATAATGGTCCAAAATTAGCACATGCCCTAAAGTCAGCAGATTCTAAATCAGAAGTTCCAAAGGAGGTCCAGGTCTTGGGTCTGAAGATCTGTTCTTCGGGGACATTGTGCATACCCACCGGTATCCTGAGCATAGAGGATAGAGTAATCAGGTCTTTTCCGATATGTCCATAACTGATTGCTCCATGGTTAGCTCCCCAGTTGTTCATCACCGAATAAACATCTCTAAAGCTCCCCTTACCATTTAGAATAGGGGCAAACCAGGTGGTGGGCCAGGTGGGGTCAGTACGTTCATCTAAGATGTGATGAATTTCGGGAGGTATATCTACAGTATAGCCTTCGGCAATCTGGATTACCGGACCTAGACCTTTGATAAGGTTTATCCTTACCATAGTTACCGGCATAACTCCTTTGGTGTAGAAAGTAGATGAATATCCACCTCCCCGGAAATATTCTAAATTAGCCGGACTCCATTTAGTGTTTTGCAGACAATTTTTTACTTCTTCTTCGGTTATTTCCCAGAAAGGTTTCATAACTGATTTTCCTTTGGCTTTTTGTTCTCCTGTAGCATCCAAGGTGGTAGAACCGGAATTGATCAGATGAAGTATTCCATCTTTAGCTAAGCCGGTCAACTCCTTCCCGGTTACCCTCTTTACGGCCTCGGGACTCCAGTAAGTCCTGATATCAGAAAAGATCTGAGCTCTATCGCTTAAGAGGTGATTAAATAACATAGAAATCCCGTTTAGGCTATCGTTTTCGGTGGCAAAAACAAAGGCCTCCTTTATTCCATTCCAATCGAAGGAAGTGTTTAAGATAGTTTCCATAAAATCACCATTGGGAAGATAATCAGTCCATTGTCTTTGACCCTGAAAACCGGCTGCAAGGGCATTATGTCCTTCTGCCTCTTCGGCGTAACCTAATTTTATTAATTTTTTATTTCCCACCATTAAGTCCCGAGCTATTAAGGTCATCTTGACTACCATCTCCCATTCTTTATCTTTTTGGGAACGGGAGTGTCTGAGGGATTCTTTATTTCTATCTTCTTCTTCGGGACAATTCTCTTTAACCCAAGAGAAGGCTTTTTCATATTCTTCTTGATCATATATCTCTTCTTCTATCCTTCTTATAATCTCTGTCATATCTACGGATTCGGTTCTCATTCCCAGATAATCATGAAAGAAGGAAGGAGTAATCTGGGAACCGGCTATACCCATAGCAACACTGCCAATAGAAAGATAAGATTTTCCCCTCATAGTGGCTACAGCAAGACCAGTCTTAACAAATTGTAATAGCTTTTGTTGGACATCTTGGGGGATAGTAGTATCATCTTGGTCCTGGACATCCTTACCGTATATCCCAAAAGCGGGCAGACCCATCTGGTCATGGCCGGCAAGGGCGGCTGAGAGGTATACTGCGCCCGGTCTTTCAGTTCCGTTAAATCCCCAGATAGCCTTGGGAATAAGAGGGTCCATATCTATAGTTTCCATTCCATAACACCAGCAGGGAGTTACGCTTATGGATAACCCTACCCCTTCTTGTACAAATTTATCGGCACATTTAGCTGCTTCTGCTACTCCTCCGATTGTGGTATTAGCGATTACACATTCTACCGGCAGACCATTAGAATGTCTTAGGTTTTTGGATATTAATTGAGCGGCTGTTTGCGCCATACTCATAGTCTGATTTTCTAATGACTCCCTGATTCCTCTCCGACGGCCATCGATGATGGGACGGATACCAACTTTGGGGAGAGTACCAGCTAATCTGTTTTGGATATTTGACATATTTTGAATCTCCTTAATTATTATTAATTTAAAAAACTTAAAATTCCGAATTAAATTTCTTTATAATATTTCAAAATAATGGTGAGCTAATTTGCTTAGACTTTTTATGAATGTTTATTTAAAATTAAAGTCATCGGCATATTAAATTAAAAAAATTAGATATTTTTATTTTACTACAGACAAATCATTTTATAAAGATCTATATCATGGAATTAAAAATAAAATATATAATAAAGATAATAATGGAAATAATAGTATATGAAGTTAGTGAATTATTTACATATAATCTCTCCTTTTTACAATGTTGTGGTATATAAATCGGTATAATAAATGGGGGAGGTAAAATAAAAAGTGTAAAAAGAGCTGTTTTAAACATTTCATCTAAACCTAGCACTTTACCTATAAATATCCCTCCTAAAAATGCCATTGGTATTAATACAACCAACCTTGCAATCAACAGGGCCAGGAGATCTTTTAAAAAACCTTTTTGAAAATGTATACCGTAACCTACTACGAGCAATATCAGAGGTATAGTAATTTCCCCTAAGAGTTTAATTGTATTTATTACAGCTCCTGTAATAGTATAATTATATAAGAATTCCCTTAATCCTATTAGATTAAAAAATATTCCAAGAAATATGGCTATAATAACAGGCGATTTCCGAAAATTTCTGATCAATTGCTTGATATCCTGCTTCCCATTTCTTTTTGATAAAAGCAAGGACACAAAAATAAACCAGATAAAAAACTCATGCCCCAAATCCACAATAGCCAGATAACCTATATTTTCTAAGCCATATGCACTACCAAAAAGACCTACCCCTAACATTCCATATTCAAATCCAGTAACAAGAAATGGGAAGTACTCATGCTTAATACTAAAACGTTTTTTTATAAATCTTCCGTACCAGACCATAAATATACAAAAGAAAAACACTAAAGCAAATATTGCGACATATGAAAATTTTATTTCAATACCAAGAAATGAAATAAATAGTAGACAAGGTAAAGTAATATTTACAACAAGTTTTTTAACCTCTTCTATGGTCTTCTCTAAAAGAAAATTTTTAACCTTGATTAGGTGACCTAAAAATATTAGTAGAAGTATA
>Ga0208771_1000476_pt1 | contig 24253 bp, 24 predicted proteins | sample AntAceMetag02UKX_FD_184775 | JGI IMG/M metagenome (GOLD analysis project Ga0208771, IMG submission 184775) | Saline lake microbial communities from Ace Lake, Antarctica - Antarctic Ace Lake Metagenome 02UKX (SPAdes) (version 2) | ecosystem: Environmental > Aquatic > Non-marine Saline and... | reverse complement strand
TCAGGGCCTGTAATTCTGCTTTTACGGCTTGTAATTCTGCTTGCATTTCTTGAACGCCTTGGAAGGTGCGGGCAAATAGTTGGATGATTGCCTTTCCTCCTTGATGATGTGCCTCAAGAATTTCATCCTCGGTAGGTAAGTCCATTGAACCCTCCATTCGTTGTATTATTTGCAATCACTGCGAGGAATTAATATATCGTTAACCATAATAAATTTTGTGGTCAAGGGCTGAGTAGTTACCATATTTTGTGCCATTTCTACTAATGCACCAGATGAGCCCTTACAACACAAAACCAATTTATTTGCGGCGGTGGCAGAGTGGCCCAACGCAATAGCCTTAAGAGCTGTCGATCCGGGGGGATCTCATGGGTTCGAATCCCATCCGCCGCGTCATATCACCCATTACCTAATGGAAGGGGTAATTCGGTGGCAATAATAAGTGAGCGCCGTCCACACGATAGACGTCCCCATCCCTTGCATGGCAATGTCACTTTTGGGCTCAAAGATTGTATGTATCATATCGATATAAAGGTTATGTTGCTTCGAGTGATGGGCACGTATTAAACTACTATAGATGTAATACCCAGGACAATAAAGTTCATAGGTGATTTGATTGATCGAAGCGGTAGGGAAAATTGGAGGATATGTTCAAAGAACTAATGGCGAGGAAGGTCTGCTCAATACTTTTATAGAAAATCCGAACACCAATGGGAAATATAAATTTGTATTAATTGTGGTGTTGAGCGAGAACAACGGTGAGTACGTTTTTGATCGCGTGGAGTTGGAGGAGTTCGATAACTCTCATTACCAAAAATATCTCTACAAAAAAGGTGCGCCAAATGGCACCGATGCCACACCCACCAGCAAGATAGCAGGGAGCCTTGAGAAGACTTTCCAGAACAGATTCCTCAAATGGTTCCAGAACTATGATAGTTACGACGTATCAAAAGATGAAAAAGAAAATCTTCGACGAATGGATCTGGCAATAAAATCAAAAGCAGACCAGATATTGTCAGATCTGGATGAGAACTTTTCACTGAAAAAATCCAATGACAACGCCATCATCACACTTGGTATTGAGACCGACGAAGAGCTGAAATATCCAGGCAACCTCCCGGGTTTCAATGATATTCTGCTTCGGAAGGGAAAAGACAAGTATTTCCTCAAGAAGACTCAAGGAACATCGCTGGGAAAAGATGCGGTCTGCTCTGTTTGCAAGCAGAAAAAAGATGAAGTATACGGCTTTGCAATTCCCTGGACGTTCCACACATTCGACAAGCCAGGCTTCATCGCCGGAGGATTCAAGGTCTCTGAATCCTGGAAGAACACGCCAGTCTGCTTTGACTGTGCTACCCGTCTGGAGGTAGGCAAGAAGTACGTAGAAGAGAATCTCGATTTTGGATTCTACGGCTTTAGATATCTCCTTGTGCCAAAGCTGGCTTTGGGCGGAGATTATGAGGACGTCTTGGACATTCTAGGTACTAAAGATAATAATAGGAAGTTAAAAATAAAGCGAGAAGTTAAGAATCGTATAACTTCAGATGAAAACGAGATTTTGGATTTGGTCAAAGATCAGAATGATTTCTTCAGTAACAGTCTAATTTTTTATAAGAAAGAGCAATCCTCTTACAGGATTCTGCTTCTCATCGAGGGCATTCTTCCCTCGCGACTGAGGGCTCTTTTCAGCGCCAAAGAGAGTGTCGATGAGATATTCAAGATCTACAACGACACGATATTGAGCGAAGCTCAGAGAGAAAAAAATCACTTTGAGTTCAATTTCGGAGTCCTTAGGAGACTCTTCCCGAGGGAGTCCAAGAACAGAACCTTTGACAAGATATTCCTGGAGATAGTAGATAAGATATTTGTTGGAGAGAAAATCGATTACAATTTGCTGATGGACTTTATAATGAGACGTGTGAGGGCGGCTTTCATTGGTGGTTATTCTACCAATATTACGATCCTGAATGGGTTCTTGCTTTTAAATTATATACACGATCTAAATCTCTTCAGAAAAACAGAGGCGGAGATGAAAAATATGGATGAAACGGGAATAGAGGTCCTTCGCATAGAAGAGCTGGAGGATCTTCCTTTAGAGCAACGAGTTGAGAGATTCTTCGATGCCAACGGGGCGTTCTTCAATAGCGATGCCAAGAAAGCGACGTTTCTGGAAGGTGTGCTAGCCCAAAATCTCCTTAACATTCAGTGGATGGACAAAAACGCTACACCATTCCGCGCAAAGCTACACGGATTGAAGATGAACGAAGCGTTGATCAAGAGACTTCTTCCAGAAATTCAAAATAAGTTGGAGGAGTACGGGAAGAACTACTACCGTGACTTGGAACAAATCATAGCAAATCACTTCGTTTTGTCCGGAGTTAACTGGAAAGAAACAGATGACGAGCTGAGTTTCTATTTCGTTCTGGGAATGAATCTGCACAAGCTATTCAAGAATGCACGAAATGAAGTGGAAAAGATTGAAGGGGTGGCATAAAGATGAGTGAGGAAGTTAAGAACAGATCTGAGATTCTTTTCATCTACGACATAAGGGACGGAAATCCAAATGGAGATCCCTTGGACGAGAACAAGCCCAGAATCGACGAAGAGAGGGGGATAAACCTCGTTACTGATGTGAGGCTGAAAAGGACCATCAGGGACTATCTCCACGACTTCAAAGACCTGGAGATCTTCGTGAAAGAGATAGTCTACGATAAAGAGAAGGGTTCCATCCAGGATGGGAAAATGAGGGCCGGGAACTTTAGTAACGATGCTGAAAGAATTCTCAATGAGTGTATCGACATCCGGCTTTTTGGAGGGGTCATCCCACTCAAAAAGGACTCGATAATTTATACAGGTCCAGTTCAGTTCAAGATGGGTCGATCACTCCACAGAGTAAACATGAAGCACATAAGAGGCACAGGAGCCTTTGCCTCGAAAGAGGGTTCAAAACATGCAACCTTTCGGGAAGAAGATATCCTGCCGTATTCGCTCATCCTCTTCTACGGCATAATAAATGAGAACGCTGCCAAGCACACCAAACTTTCAGAAGAGGACGTAAAGCTGTTGCTAGAAAGTATCTGGAACGGAACCAAGAGCCTGATCTCCAGGACCAAGGTCGGGCAGGTGCCCAGGCTTCTCCTCAAGGTTAACTACAGCAAAGAAAACTATCACATCGGCGACCTGGATAAGATGGTGAAGTTGGTAACTGAGATGCACCATGAAAGCATTCGTGATACCACAGATTTCCAGCTTGAGATCTCTGAACTAATTGGAAAACTTACATCTGAGAACGGCTCGATCAAGGATATTGAGATTTGCGTGGACGATAGGATCGAGTTCAGCAAAGAAGGGATCGCGTTCCCGATAGAAGAATTGGCGAAAGCTACGGGCATAGCTATAAAACCAATAGTATTCTGAGGTCTAAGATGCCGGAGAGAGTAATAGTATTCGACGTGTGGGGGGACTACGCCCATTTCAGGAAGAACTACTCCACAAGCTCTCCTCTTACCTATTCTTTCCCACCGCGAACGGCCCTCTCAGGGCTGATCGGGGCCATAACCGGTCTGGACAAAGCGGAGTATTTCAGACATTTCTTTAAAGTCGATGCCAAGATCGGCTGCAAGATCCTTACGCCTGTGAAAAAGGTGAGGATTGGAGTGAACCTAATCGACACCAAAAGCACGGGCTCAGTGAAGATGCATCTGATCAAGAACCGAACTCAGATCAGATTCGAGTTCGTCAAGGACCCGAAGTACAGAACATACTTCTCCCACTCTGACGATGATTTTTATAAAAAACTTAGAAAATTGCTCATCAATCATCAGTCGGTGTACACGCCTTGCCTCGGACTGAGCCAGCTCGTTTGCAACTTTGCCTTTGTTGGGGATTTCAGGATGAAGAGATCTTCAGAAGAATTTCAGACGATAGATAGCGTTGTCCTTGGAAAATGCATTTTGGAGACTGATTTCGAGGAGGGGAAGGAATACTTCTCAGAGGTGATGCCCTGCGAGATGGGTGAGGAAAGAGAAGTAACCGATTACAGCGAGATTCTCTTTGAGAGGACTGGAAAGGCGATTAGAGCGAAGGCCAAAGAGCTTTGGGCGGTGGAGAATGGTGAGCGAATCGTATTCCTTTAAGCTGAAGTCTCATCCGGAGAAGCTTCTGGTAGATCACTTGAAAAACGTGGGATTTCTAAGCAGGCATGCGATATCGGATAAAGTCCTGAACATGGATGAGGTAGACCTTCTGAAGGATGCGGCTTACCTCATCGGCATTACCCACGATCTGGGGAAGGCCACGAGCTTCTTCCAGGAATACATTTCAGAAAAAGATGAGAAGATTAGAAGGTCCCTTAAAGCCAAAGAGAACACACATCACGGTCTACTCTCCGCCTTCTTCACTTATGCTGTGATCAAAGAACATATTAGACAGTCTGGAAGAAAGGGAGGGCTGGCCGACTATTTGCCCATCATATCTTTCCTGGTGGTTAAAAGGCATCACGGAAATCTCTTGAATGCCATGGACGAGATAAGTGAAGTGGATACTGAAAGGGAGAAGATCCTGAAGACGGTAGACGTGCAGATAGAATCCATGGATATGGCTGAAGTGAGAGCGTTCTTTTCGTTGTTCCTTTCTGGAGAGACGGTTAACCTAAAAATCGATGTAGATAACATTACCAATTATATATTGAATGATGCATCTAAGGATATTGGTAGAAAAGATAAACGACTGATCAGAAGCATGGGCCGCAAGGGCGATCTCTATCCGTATTTCATAACTCAATTTCTGTATTCCGCTCTTCTGGATGCCGATAAGACTGACGCCGGGCTAGATGGTGTTAATCTTAATCGGCTAGACCTAGCAGAAGATCTGGTCGATAAGTACAGAGATGCTCACCATTTCTCAACTAACCAGGAGAACATCAATAGACTCCGAAATCAGATCTATGAGGAGGCTGTGGAGAGGATCAAGGATTGGAATCTTGATGATAAGATTCTCTCTTTGAACGTTCCCACGGGCACGGGCAAGACCCTCGCCTCGCTCTCCCTGGCTTTGAAGCTAAGAGAGCGATTGAATAAAGAGCGAAGCTTCACGCCCAGAATAATCTATGCGCTACCGTTCTTGAGCATAATCGATCAAAACTATGGAGTCTTCGAAGATGTTGTGATCGCCGACGGAGAGGCCGTGGATTCCAGGCTACTTCTCAAGCACCATCATCTGGCAGATGTGGAATACAAGACCGAGGATAATGAGTTCGAGGTTGACAAAAGCCTGTTACTCTTGGAGGGTTGGAATGCAGAGATAATAGTAACCACGTTCTGGCAGCTTTTCCATACACTCTTTTCCAACAGAAATCGGCAGCTTCGCAAGTTCAACAAGCTTGCTAACTCCATAATCATCCTGGATGAGATTCAGTCAGTTCCTCACCATTATTGGCGTTTGATCCACGATTCGTTGAAACTGCTTTGTGAGAAGTTCAACAGCTACGTCGTCTTCGTCACTGCAACTCAGCCGCTCATCTTCGAGGAGGCAAAAGGAGAGATCAAGGAGATCGCCCAGAAGAAAGAAGAGTATTTCCGGGGTTTGAATAGAATCGAGCTCGTACCCAGGATTGAGAACGCTTTAACGTTGGAAGAATTCAAAGCCCTGCTGAAAAATGACTTGATTGAGAAGAAAGAGAAGGATTTCCTGATTGTTCTCAACACCATAAGCTCAGCCAACGATATTTATGACTTCGTGCAAGGCCTGGAGCTGGAGAACACGAAGCGATTTTATCTTTCCACGAATGTGGTCCCAAAGGTGAGGCTCAAGAGGATCAAAGATATTAAGGACGCCAAGGGATCAACAGGGCCTAGAAAGGTAATTGTCAGCACTCAGCTCATTGAAGCTGGCGTAGATATCGATGCTGATCTAGTTTACAGGGACTTTGCTCCTCTGGACTCCATCAATCAAGTCGCAGGCAGATGCAACAGGAACTCTGCTAAAGAAGATAAGGGCACAGTATCAATTTTTATTTTGAAAGATGATCAAAAAGAGTTATACAAATATATTTATGACCCATTCTTGATGAGCAAGACCCTGGATATCCTGAAGCCTATCAAAGGGCCAATCAAGGAATCAGAAATACTGGAGCTGAATAACAGATATTTCAAAGCGGTGAAGAGAGGAATGGGCGATGAGAAATACAGGGAGAATTTAGCCTGCCTTGCCCAACTTTCCTTCAAGGATTTGAGCAAGAAGTTCAAGCTGATCGAGGAGGACTATCCCAAGGTGGACGTCTTTGTGGAGCTGGACGATGACGCTGCAAATATCTGGAGGCAATATCAGGATCTGCAATCTGAGAAAAACTACTTGGAGAGAACGAAGAAATACCTTAAGATAAAGAAGGAGTTCAGCGAGTATTTGATCTCTGCTCCAGATAAATTCGCGCACTCTCTGGTTGCTGAGAATTCCAATATCGGCTACATTTCAATGCACGAGCTGCGTTACTACTATGATGTGGAAACAGGTTTCAAGCGAGAAGGGGCTGGAGAAGGCTCGATGATATTTTAATATGAGGAAATCCATGATACTCAAAATACTTTGCCTCACTTTGCGCTCTGACGCGCCCATGCGCGGGGACGCAGCTAAGTTGCGCGGCTTCTTTGCCACCAACTTCAACGAATACGCTCTCCTCCACCAACATGTAACGGACAAGCTGATCTACAGATATCCTCTCATCCAGTACAAGATGCTTCAGGGCAGCCCCCTCGTCCTCGGGATCAACGAAGGCGCAGAGGTCCTAACGAAAATCCACGATAAATTCGATGAGATAAAACTGGGCGAGAGCCGCTATTCCATCATGGAACGCGGGGTAATCCTGAAGAGTGAAGAGTTTGGCTGCTGTCCGGAGATTCACAGCTACAGGTTCGCAGCTCCCTGGCTGGCTCTGAGCCAGAAGAATTACCCGAAATATTTAGATGCTTCCTTGCAGGAAAGAAGAGATCTGCTGCGCAGAATACTGGTGGGCAACATCCTTTCGGCTTCCAAAGGGCTGGGGTATGTGGCCAAGGAGCATATCCGGCTGGAAGCTGGAAGGATGCAGGATGAGATTTGCCTGCTAAAAGGAGCGAGGGTGACCGGGATCCAAGGAGAGTTTGCAACAAACTTTGCGATACCGGAATTGATGGGACTGGGAAAGTCAGTCTCCAGAGGTTTTGGAGCGGTTACGAGGTTGAAATAGAGATGATTCATCTGTTTTTCTCGTGCGGATTGGGTGCGGGCCTCAAGCCACCCTGCAGGAATGAATTTATAAGGGATTCAATAAATTCCACACATGCCGAAAGGTGGGTGATAAAGGGCCGGTTTAAGGCTGAGAAACAGGGAAAAGGGCGAAAATTCGGCGCTGTTCGAGAGCAAGTTCCATAAAAACAAGGATTGAAACACTGGCATACCCGGAACGGTGGACAACGTTAGAAGAGAGTTCGAGAGCAAGTTCCACAAAAACAAGGATTGAAACAATGTATGTATGGGGTTATAGCTAGCATACCCACCAGTTCGAGAGCAAGTTCCACAAGAACAAGGATTGAAACTTGAAAACCTGAAACGCTGGCGAACTGTAAATAATCTTATATGCAATTGTTGTAAACGTGAGATCATGTCAACTGCAGTTTACAGCATTCGTTTGGAGAGCGAAGTCCGGCGGATGATGGACGAAATGGGCGACGTCGACTGGCAGGCGGAGATCAGACAGATGGTGAATATGATGGTCCGGGATAAAAAGAAGAAGAAGCTCTTAGACCGGGCAGAGGCACGATGGCAAGACCAGGTCGCAAACGACAAGGGCGCCGCATTGATGATACGAGAGGATCGAGATGCCAGTGCCAGATAGAGCTGTTCTGGATTCCTGCGTAATTGCCGCCATCTTCTTCAAAGAGGACGCATCCCCTCGAGCGCTGGAAAGCGTGGCCGAATGCGACCCATTCACCCTGGACCTGGCCGTTTGTGAAGTGGGAAACGTGGCCTGGAAGCAAGTCTCCTTTTTTGGCGAGGATAAAAAAAGGGCTTTGGACGCTCTTCGGGACGGCCTGGAGTTCATCAACACCACTTGCATCCTCCTAAACTCGTCCGATCTCCTGGAAGAAGCGTTCGAGATTGCCGTTCTGGATAAGACATCTTTCTACGATTCGCTCTTCCTAGCGGCGGCAGAAAAGGAGCGTGTGCCCCTCCTAACTCTCGATAAAAAATTGTATAATATGGTGAAAGAGACAAGAGATGTGCGTCTTGTTTAGCGCGCCCCCATCTAGCGCTATGGAATGGCGCTCCACCTCCTGCACGGGCTCGTCTGCGGCTTGCCATCGCCTTCGATGATTCCGGGCTTGAGAGAGATCTTGGTGATCGCCAGCCATCGCACGAAGTAGTCAGCAAGTTCCACAAAAACAAGGATTGAAACCCTACGCCAGGCCCAGGAGTGCCTTTGACGTCATGCCGTTCGAGAGCAAGTTCCACAAAAACAAGGATTGAAACGCGATGAAAAAGGAGATGGTCGCAATCCTGATATAGGGTCCGAGAGCAAGTTCTACAAAAACAAGGATTGAACCGCATTGAACCGCATTGAACGAAAGGCTTTGAGCGATATATCAAAGTCCGAGAGCAAGTTCTACAAAAACAAGGATTGAGCCCCACATGGAATGCAAAAAATGCATAAAATCACTTTTGAACTCGAAATCAAGTCCCACAAAAAAAAGGATTGAAACATCTTCACGGAGACATAATCCTCCACGTCGTACCGTTCGAGAGCAAGTTCCACGAAAACAAAGATTGGAACATTCTATGATGAATTGTTTCACGGCTACACGGCACCGTTCGAGGGCAAATTCCACAAAGGCAAGGATTGAAACACTTCTGGCTTTTCTGGCATTTTCGAACACTCCATGTTCTAGAACAAGTTCCACAAAAACGAGGATTGGAACTGTCAAAAGCACTGGTTTCAACAACCTCTTTACAATCGTTCGAGAGCAAGTTCCACGAGAACAAAGATTGAAACTAGATAAGACATCATTCTACGATTCTCTTTTCCTGGCGGCGACAGAAAAGGAGCGTGTGCCCCTCCTGACTCTCGATAAAAAATTGTATAATAAGGTGAAAGAGACAAGAGATGCACGTCTTGTTTAGCACGCCCCCATCTGGCGCCACCTTCTGCACAGCCTGGCAATAGGGCGGACGATCTTACGAAAGCTTGATCAATTCTCAAGTGGCGATTTTCGCATCTGGCAAGAAAAGGGTGGGCGGCGTAGGCAGGTCAGGTGTCACCGCCGCCGGGGCCAGGGGGCTTGGCGGCGGAGGGGGGTTTGGGCGTGGGGTCCGTCGACTATTTCTATCTCGCCCCCACCATCGCCCCCTTTTCCTTTTATAGTGTTTAACGATACCTTTCGGACAAATGTCGAACTCGTAAGAGTTCGATATTTTGGCCTATTCGTGTCGTTAAGCACTAATCTTTCGAGAACCGATCCGTCTCACCTAATCGGTTCTCGACTATAGTTTGAATTCGGTGGCGGATTGTGGGTTTGGGTCATTGAAAGAAATCTCTGAAACCAGCGCCATTCACCACATTTATGAAACTTCAGAAGTGCCAAACGTCGGGCGAGCGACTTACAACCAAGAAGGGGACGGCCACGATGAACGCGGCCTGGTACCCCGCCCTGAGATCGATCAGAGATTCATCCTCTCTCGTTTTCTGAGTTCTTTTGGGGTGCTGTTCCAGCCCTCGATATCATCGATGTGCTGCTTGTCCACCCACCCGCTCTTCGACTCTTCTCGATGGTCGAACTGGCGAACGTAAGGCTTGATGTCGAGGAGGGGCGTTTTGTCCAGGACGTCTACTCCGCAAACCTCCAAGACATTTCCCCTGATCGCCTTTAGTTCTACGATCGAGATCCCTATGGGATTTGGTCGGTTGAAGTGGCGTATGGAAAAGATCCCGCGCTCTTTTTCCTCATCGAGAAAGGGCTTCTGGAGGAGGGTGCAGCCCGTCGCCCGATGAAAGTGGTAGAGAAGGATGATGTGGGAGAATGACTCCAGGTCCTTTAGCCCCGGAACGTACTCGGCAAATAGCTCCACCTCGCCCTCGGAAGAGTTGAAAACTCCCTGGATGGGGGTATCCTCCTGTCTCGTATGCTCCGAATGGATGATCCCGATTGGTCGATATTTGATTTCCATAGTTTCAGTTTCCATTTTTATATCTGAATACACTCGGGTGTTGCGGGACGAGTATGAATTTATGAGCGCATCACCGCGCCAGATAGGGGTTTTGCATTGAACGCCTCTTCTGCAGGACCTGAGTGAATCACCTTTCCCGCCTCCAGGAGATTTACTTTGTCACCGATGCTGACCACATCCCGAAGGTCGTGAGTGACGACGATGCTCGGAACGCCAAAGTCACGGATCAAAGACCTCAGCTCCTTTCTCACCTCCGCCTGCCTCCTTATGTCTAAAGCTGCCAATGGCTCGTCCAACAAAAAGAGGCGTGGCTGGACAACGAGGGCTCTTGCGAGGGCCACGCGCTGCTTTTGCCCCCCCTGAAATATTGACGGCCTTCGCGTTTCTCGTATCCCAAAGATCGACGGCCTCCAGCTGTTCCTTCACCTTTTCCTCAATCTCTCGCCGGGAGTGGCGCCGGGTGCGCAGACCAAATGCCACGTTATCGTAGACGGAGAGGTGAGAGCGGGGGCGTAGTTCTGGAAGACGTATTCTACAAGATGGATCTGCACGCGGAACTAAAAGAGGACCTCTTAAAACTGAGACTAAAGATACTATCTTTGGATGATAGTTGACGTGGTTTCTTTGGGTGGGCGAGTGTCAAACCTAGTGCCCGAAACTGGCAACATCATTCAACTCTTTTTGCTTCCACGAACCTGAAAGCAACACCCCGCAAAACAAGCTCCTTTTCAATCTCCTCCATGAAGACGCCCATCCCTCGAATGTGCTCATGGATCTCGGGCTTTATCTTTCCGCCCTCGTAACCACTAGTTGTGCTCTCGATTCCGCATGAGGGGCTGTCTGCAACGCCCACGATCTCAATTGCGAACCCTTTTTGAGCGAACTGCTCGATCAAGTCTACCTGATGCTCGAAAACTTCACGACAGTAGCGCCTGTAGTTAGGAATATCGATCTGGTTCTTGGTGACCGCCCATCGATCAAGTCCAAGGTAGCCAGCTTCTGGACAGGGAAGTTGGATCAAGGGTGGCTCTGGATTGAAGATCGGCGGCCTGATCCCTTTCAGCCTGGTGTGAGGATTGAGAAGACAGTGGACCACCACCTGGAGCCTCATCGGTCTCACTCACCACGTCTGCCTTTGATATATTCCTTGATATGCTTGTAAAACTGGATTCCGTCAAGCTCGTCGTAAAACCTCACGTTCTCGGCGGCATCTTTGATCTTTATCTTTACGGTGTTGTCCTGAAACTCCTTCACGTATTCGACATCGTCAATGTTGCCCAAGGGAAACTTGTCCACCTTGTTCCTCAATAAACCGCCCCGTATGAAGATCAGGTTATCTTGGGTAACCACCAGCCAGGTGTTGACCCTCTTCTCGTTAAGAGCCCCTATCCTGGCCATGGCCACGCTCTGTTCGTTCTGATACCTTCGGGGAACCGCTGGGAATGTGAAGAGAGGCTCATCACCCTCCCCGCTCAATCGATCCAGTGTCTTTTGGAGCCTCTTTGGACGCTTCTTCTCAGGCATCGTTTGCATCTCATCCATCTCAGACATGAAAATCCAGCAAAAATATTGGCGAGGTTAAGATCTTTCTATCGTTCAAGTTACGATTTTGTCCAGCTCGTCGCTGTCAAGAGCCATCTTAACTTCTCGCATGAGCCTTCTTCCTGTGCTCATGCTGGTCCGCCACAGAGCGTTACCATAGGGGTGGCCGACTGCCATGTGGACGTTGGTTCCGCCTCCGATTCTTGGAGCAACGTCATAGATGTAGAAGTTCAGGTCCTTATCGACACAAGTCTGGAGACAGAAAGGCCCTATGATGCCGGGACTGTAATACTCTTTAGTGGCGGCCACATACTTTTCGGCCAGCTCAAATGCCTTGTCCAGAAGCGACTCACGAAGAGTTGCAGAGTTGTGGCCGCAGACGGTGTACTCTGGGTTGATCTGGTCCTCGTTCAGGGACAATTGCTGTGGTGCGGGCAACCTGACGTGACCGTCGAGGCTAGATTCAAACCTCCAGTCAATTCCAAGAAGCTCGATCTTGCCCGAGAGTGGCGAGTAGAAGAAATCCAGATTGAAGACCGGCCCGATTACGTACCGCTCGATCCTGGCAAGCTCGAGACCGTCTTGATCGATCACGCCTTGATTCAACAACGCTTCAGACTTTTTGTAATATTCATCGCTATCTGCCGCTGTGAAGAAACCTCGCTCCAGGGTCTTGACGGCATGGGGAAGTTTCACCATGACCAGCTCGTCGATATCATCGGGCTCGACAGTCTCGGGATATGGCAAACCTGCTTTTTCCAAAGTCCAGTAATAATCCCGCTCTTCACCCCTGTCTTCAGACCGAAGAAGGTTCCTGCTCCCCAGAAGCGGTAACTCGAAATCGTCCTCTACTGCATCCATCCCGCAGTAAGAGGTAAACGACCTGTTGGGAACGAAGAGGACGTTCTTGGATCTCAAAATATCTTGTTGATCTTTCTGTATTACGTCTGGGAACTTGTCCAGTATCCTGACATCGTCCACGACGCCGGTCAATACCTGGCCGTCGACACGATTGGTTCTGAAATACTGGGCGTAGGTCTTCTCCCTTCCTTTCTGGCAAACTGCCAGGGTTTTGAAACCCTCTTCGATGGCACCGTCGCAGGTGTCCAAAGCCGAATGAGACGCGATAACCCCTATCGTGGGGTTTCGCAGGTCATATCCATCCAAAATTTCCAGAATTCTGCTGCGATCGATCAATCCGAACACCTCAAAATTATCATGATTTTAACACCAATTGAATCAGTACTCATTTATCAAGCTGACTGTTATTCTACAGAGGCGGCATAGAGATTCCCTTTGCCGTTGTCCACCAGATCGCCCAAAAACTTCTTTAGGGTCATGCCTTCAAGCCCCACAGTTCCTTCGAGCTGATAAGATGGAAGTACTCTGGCACATCCTTTGACAACGATGGTCCCGCTGGCCATCTCTGCGCCGGGGAGGTACGCGTTTCCACCTATATGAATCGTCCCGCCCCGGTTGGAGGCGCCGGGAAAGTCTCCGACATCGCCTTCGACTGCGATCTTGCCTCCGCACATGTGTTCGCCCAAGTAATCTCCTGCCGAACCTTCGATTGCAATCTCGCCGCCGCGCATTCCGCAGCTTTCGCCTCTGTATCCTGAACCGACGTAATTTGCGGCGTTGCCCTTGACTGTGATCAGGCCGCCGTGCATCTCTCGTCCTAACCAATCGGCAGCATCGCCCTTTATAGTCATTTCGCCACCGGTCATGCTGTTTCCAGCATGCATTCCAGCGTTGCCTTCGACCACTACCTCACCTGTGCTCATCTTTTCGCCAAGCCTCTTAACCCGAGAAAAGTCGCCCTTGAGACTGATCAAGGTATCTTTTGGCGATGTGGAACCTTCGTCTCCTGAAATCTGGAATAAGTCTGATAAGGGCATCTTCCGGTTTCCTTCCCAGACTTCGATCCCTTCGATCTCCTTTAAAGCCAAAGACGAAACGGTGTCAGGACAGATCTTTTCGGCTTCGATTGGTACGCTGAACGTCTTTAGGGGTGTTATCACAATCTCTCTCATCTAGATCACCCCTGCCTTGACAACCATGGGATTTGTCACATAAGCGTCTTGGACCATGTAGTTGGACTTCTGGATACTGTAATATTTAGTAAATTTATCTACAAGGTCTGCTTCAACCCTCTGGGCGTGCTCTTCGGGTACGGTCGCATCGACCCAATAGGTCCTGCCCCGTGGCAAGGAGACGATCTCGCCGTCTTTGACAACCACTTCGCCACCTTTGACGTTGTACTTGGCCAAGGAGAATGCCGCTTTTACCTTCTTGTAATCTTTAGAAGGATCGATCTTTTCAGGGTTCAGATCGTATATGGTGACATCAGCATCGGCACCAATGCCTAGGTGACCTTTGTCTTTCAGCCCCAAAATCTTGGCCGGTGCCGCCCTGGTCATTATGGCGATCTCGCCCCAGTCCATCTCTCTGTCAAGAGTGGCAAGGATCGACCTTTTCGGGACCAGACTGTGCAAGGTGGCGATCTCCTCATCTCTCTTTGGCTTGCTCATCAGGAGAGTCATGACCTCTGGATAGTTGACGAAAGGACCGCCGTTGGGGTGATCTGTCGTCATCAATATCTTCCAGGGGCTTTCGGTGAGCAGAGCAAGCTCAAGGCCAATGGCCCATTGGATCGCGTTTATGGGCATCTTTCGCCCGTAGAACAAAGGCACAACACCGCTTGACTCTTCAAGCTCGATGTCGTGATTGGACCATTTTGCGTGAAGCAACCTTGCGTTGGCGTATTCGAGAGGCGCGTCTGCGGTCATGGTGGTGGCGCTTCCGAATATCAACTGGCCCATATCCATGGTGAACTGGTCATGTTTGTTGAAATAATCTGCAATTTCAGGCGCTTTGGACTCGAAATCTCGCCAACCAGTCCCACCATAAGCGCTGAACTGCATGTGGGTTATGTGAAGAACCTGTCGATCCATCGAAGACGTAATATCTTCTACTGCTTTGAGCGTCTCAAGAGTGGTGGCATAGTTTCCAGGTTTTCCAAGGTTGTTGGTGTGGAGGTGGACTGAATGAGGAAGATTCAACATCTCGTTTGCCTTCATGAGCGACCTTATGATCTCGCGCGGGGTCACATCAAAATCTGGCACTGGATCATCCAAGCCAGTGACGTTTCCTCCAAATCCCCAGGCTTCACCACCGCCGGGGTTGACAACCTTGACGCCGTAACCTCGACTCGCCCTAAGTCCCCAGGAGATGTAAGCCGCCAACTTGTCAATGTCGCCATCACGGGCGCATTCTAAAACTTCCCAGTTGTTACCAAAAAGGGTGAGCGCACCTTTGTCGATGATGGGGATCTCTTCTAGTTCTTCATGAGTGTGTCTTGACTCGATGATTGGAGTTGCAGCTTCAAACGAGGTGGTGTAACCCAGGCGAGCGTACCGGTATCCCATCGCATAACAGTTGGGGACTGTGTAGCCGGTCGAGGGTCTGAGCAGCTTGGTCTTTGGTTCAAGACCTTGCCTTCCGTCTTCTGGCCGCATGATCCTTCCTGTGTTGACCTTGGCCCCTGCGATGTGAGCGTGTGCATCCACTCCACCAGGCATGACCAAAAAGCCCTTTGCGTCGATCACATCTCCCTTTTTGGCCTCCTCGACTACCTTTCCGTTCTCGATGGAGATGTCCATTTCTTCGCCCAAGATCCCGTTTGTGGGATCGTAGACGGTTCCGCCCTTAATTATCATCTTGACGCCTCCTCACACACTCCAGAATGTTCTCCAGGATCTCCTCGTCGCTTGGGTAGCCTGAATCCACCAACTTTTTCATCCTCAGCGATAACCCGTCCATCCTGTAAGCCGTACCTTCAACCTCGACCCCTGCGACGGCGCTGGGTATGACCACATCAGAAAGATAAGTGGTAGGGTTTTCGAAAGGATCGACCTGTATCACTGGGATATCTGCCATCCCCTCAACGACTGCCTTGGGAAAGTTAGATGCAGGATCTCCTGCCACTACCAGCATGGCATCAGTCTCCCGTCTCCCTAAAACGTCGCAGGCCGCAGTCTCTCCGGGGTTGAAGTAAGGCATCCCACGTGAGAAATCGACTGACATGGGAAAGCCAGTCTCCCAAGCGCAAACCTGGCCAAATCCGGTCACGTTGTAGTGACCTCTCATGGGCATCACCACGAACTTTGTGTGGCTGTTCAGGTCTGTAATCAGCGAGAGGGCGTTATCGACGTTCTTGTACCGACCCCGGGTGTGCGTCAATCCAAGGCCGAAGTGGAAAGATCCAAACCGCGCAGACTTCATCATCTCTGCAGCCTCTTCAAGATCAGCTTTGGATACTCCTACTATCTGTTCTGGCAAAGCGTCGCCTTTTCCAGCGATGATCATCCGAAGAGCCGAGATCACCTCATAATCGGTCCCTGGCTTTATCTGGATGAACTTGTCCGCGTTTTTGGCGGTCCTAGTTTTTCTCACGTCCACAACTATGACTTTTCGGTTCTTGCGCCCTTTTGGTGTGTATTTTCCCTGTGAATTGGATGAATACCTCTGAGCATGCCGAGGATGGGCCTCGCTAGGGTTAGAGCCCCAAAAAACTATCAGGTCTGCCCTGTTCTTCACCTGGCCCAAGGTAGATCCTGCAAGCCCTTTCTCTTCAATCCCTATGATGGAAGGTCCGTGGCAGACCGTGGCAGTGGAATCGATGATCGCACCCAACTCTTCAGCGAGAAGGACGCCCTTCTTCTGGGCCTCACAGACCGTAGAACACCAGCCATAAAGGAGGGGCCTTTTCGCATCGAGGAGGAGCTGAGCCGCCTTTTCGTAGGCTTCCTCGTATGTCGTCTCCACGAGCTTTCCATCCTCTCTGATCATTGGAGCCTTTATCCTCTCATGTCCTCTTATCTTGCTGGACCCAAGCCTGCAAGCTCTCTTGACACTAACGATCTGGTTTTCTTCTACTTCGACCTTGATGTCGTCACAGAGACAACCACAGAATGGGCAAAGAACGTCTTCTATTATCACGATCTCACCTTCCTTTCGGCCTTGTCGAGGTCTGCGAACAGTTCGCGCACGTCTTTGACCTTCATATCCGTGGCCTCAACTTCAACTTCGATGCCCTTGTATTGGGGGGTTCCGCATCCTCCAGTGTCTGGGCCGACCAGGACATTGGCCCAGGGTCCCATCGGTATGAAGATGATGCCCGAGGGCAGACCTTCATCGGTCTGGGCCGAGACGACTACCTGGCCCGAAGGAGCGGTCACGAGGACGTTTTCGCCCTCTCTAATCCTCAAATAGTTGTAATCGTCCTCTGAAAGGGAACAAAAAGACGTCGCCTTGAAAAATTCGGACGACGTTTTAGACTCACAGGTTGCGCCCTGTCCCAGAGTGCGTCCAGAAATCATGATCGTCTTCAACAAAACCACCATCTCAACTTCAACTCCCCAACTCTTAACCTTCCAAGGGCTAAATATTGTGCGGTCTGGACGAAGGCACAAATCAGCTGCCAATCCTCACGCTTCGCTCACAGAAGGTTCGACGGTTAGACTTGACCAAAAAGGGTACGATGGCACCATTATCAGGCCGAATCATGCTAATAAGGTGCATATATCGCGGGAGGATAGTGTTTAGCGATACATTTCGGGCAAATCTCTAACTCGTAAAAGTTTGAGATTTGGCCTATTCGTATCGTTAAGCACTAATCTTTCGAGAACCGATTAGGCTCATCTAATCTAGTTCTCGACTATAATTGCTCGACTATGTCACTCAAAATCCTTAACTGATGACCGACGAATCCCCATTACGACGCCAAGAAGATTCTAGACAGAAAGAAGGGAACGGATTCATGGATATAGAAATACTCGGCACCGAATCGTTGGGCGTGAGGGGCCTATCTTGCGTTGTGAAGACCGATGGGCGCAATATCGTAATCGACCCAGGTGTTGCCCTGGGATATTTGCGACATGGAACGCTTCCTCATCCGCACCAAGTCGCGGTGGGGTGCCAGGTCAAAAGTAAGATCGTTGCTGCCCTCAAAGAAGCAACCGACGTTGTGATAAGCCACTACCATGGCGATCACATACCCTTAGCAGATGCAAACCCTTATCAGCTCTCCTTGCGCGACATCCCGCCTCTCGACGACGTCAGTCTTTGGTGCAAGGGCCCTCATGACATATCCAATCTGGCAGTCCAACGTTGGATCGATCTTTCGCAATTCTTAGGAAGAATCCTGCCGGACTCAGAAAACCAAACAGAGGGGATCATGAGCTTTTCTCGATCAGTTCCGCATGGATCTCAAAGTACGGGACTTGGCACCGTGATGATGACTCGCATTCAAGAAGGCGACGAAGTATTTGTTCACGCATCAGACATCCAACTCCTGGACGATGGCGCAGTCACAGCGATACTGGAGTGGAAACCCACAATCGTCTTCGCCTCCGGACCGCCGTTGTATCTGCCCAAGATAGATCAAAAGGCGCGAAAATATGCATGGAAGTGTGCAAAAAGGCTGGCTCTGAATGTGGAAACCTTGATCCTGGACCATCATCTGCTCAGATCGGATGAGGGATATCAATGGTTGAAGAAGCTTTCAGAGACCTCAGGAGGATCTGCCACTTGCGCTGCCACTTTCATGGGCAAAGATGTCCGCCTCCTTGAAGCCTGGAGAGATCAGCTCTACACGAAGATGCCGGTGCCGTCTGGGTGGCACGAGGGCTATGCCAGAGGCGAAAGCAGCTTTGAGCAGTACGTGACCCTCGAGTGAATATCTAACCCACCTTGAAATGAGGGCATACTCTCAAGTTACAGAAAAGACTAGGATCAGGTTTTTTTCAAGTCGCCTTTGGGTTGTCCCACCGCAGAGGCGATCGACTTATAGGTCGAAGCCACTTGATCGTAAAGAAATACGCCGAAGATACCTATCAACATCGCAAGCACCACAATTACGATTAATCCACCTATTACCCAGCTGATCAAGGCCATCTTTTTTCACCTCGTTGTGACGACTCTTCCGACTGAATCGGGTGCATAATAGGCTTTTGCCAGAGACTGTAGTCGGTTCCCGCCAAGGGCGGAGACACTTTCAGCGATTCGATGAAAGGTCAGTCTCAAAATGTTAATCGCCACATTCACATCACGATCTATTTACCAGCTCACACTGCGGACTATTCATGGACCCGATCAGATAGCGACTTTGGAAGTTTGATACCTCATTCAGAGCACATCTGAGTTGCATACCTGGGATCGACCAGTACCACCGCAGAACCCGCATCTTCCGCTTTGTTCTGAGTGGTCGTTACCATTGAAGCTATCGTATCGCCCTGCTCCTTTGAACTTTGGATAACCTGAATCTTCACCATTCTTGACTCTTCTGAAGAAGTTTTGGTATTCTAGGTCTACCCTTTGTTGACAGTCTTGGAGCACCTGGGAGTGGACGTTCTTTAGTTTTGGGTTCTCTTCTTTCTATACCGGAAGAAGTGCATTTGTTTCACATTTAGTGACGGGTTTTTGTTTTGCTTTCCATGTGTCCTTCCCACACAAATTGTACCATAACTATCCACGCTCAGTAGCTAAACACGTTATTGACGTAATCATAAGCGTCGTTTCCTTGAATTATGCGTCTTATCCCCCATTTTAAGGTTCTACGTCAAACAGAAAAGAAAACTGTTAAATAGATATAGGTAACACTATCATAGCCATCTTTAGAGAGAACGATATCAGCCGGGGAGATGAGGGGATTTCGATGAAATTGGTTATTTGCGTTCTGATTGTGTTTCTCTTTTTTGTGCCGCTTGCCTTTGGGGCGATAGGATCAGCTGAGAGTGCTACGGCCTTGGGGATCGAGACATATGCTCAGGTGTCGGACTTAAGTCCAAAGGCGCCCTCCATCGGAGGTCCTTATGAAGACGGATTCTCGCCAACAGAACTGAACTTGGGGGTTCCAACAGAAGATTCATTATCACCAGATGACTGTGTAAGCTTCAGGTCTGCAACGCCGCCCGAAGCGGTCCGCAAAAAAATGGATGGCATATCAGAAGAAAACTCTGGTTCTTGGTACTGGCCGGGATCAGTCACCACTCTGAACAAGCTTTATATCCAGACCTCGAAGGGTCTTTCCACCGTTGCTGGATGTAAATACGGCGGCCATCTTCCACTCTGGGCCAAGACTGCGTATACAGGAAACTTCTTCGTCTACGAATGGTACCCGACCAAGTCCATACCCCAAGTGAATTGGTGGTCTTGGACTTGGTCTGGCTACATGAAAGGATGGTTCAAGGGAGACGTTTCTGGCTGGCACGTAATTTGCTATCAATGCGAACACACCAGCAATTATGTCTACATCTATGTCTGGCCAGAGGGCGGATATAACATGTATGCAGCCACTCCCTATGCCACGCCTGCATCTGCATCCACACCTTACGGCACATCGACCACTTACCCCACTTCGTCTTATGCGGCTTCTACCACTACGTCGCCCTACTCCACACTGACTACATCTTCGCCTTACAGCACACAGGCCACTTACCCCACTTCGTCCTATGCGGCTTCTACCACTACGTCGCCCTACTCCACACTGACTACATCTTCGCCTTACGGCACACAGACCACTTACCCCACTTCGTCCTATGCGGCTTCTACCACTACGTCGCCCTACTCCACACTGACTACATCTTCGCCTTACGGCACACAGACCACTTACCCCACTTCGTCCTGTGCGACACCCACAACTACGCAGTATGCTTACACTTCGCCAACCACATATTCCACATTGCCACAGAGCAAAGGTTACACCACTACATCGATGGGCTCTGGCATGCCCACACCACCAGATCCCTACTCAGAAGGGCAGACACCCACCGCCCTTCGGCTGGTGGCACCAGAATACAGAGCTTCTAGTAGCTGTTACAGCTCAAATCCCATCAGATCTGGAAGTTACACAGGAAGCACTGCCGGAACTGTAGGACTGGCAGGCAGTTGCTACAAGCCTACCAATCTTCAATGCGCTACCGACATGTCATTGGTCTACACCAAAATGGTTGCTTCAAAACATAACGAGTATTACGTTCAGACTTGGCCCAATAAACTAAACAGCATAACGAGCGTCCGGCAGGGCGAATGGCTCCAGCTCTGGTCTCAGACAAGGAACCCTGGAATCTACTGGTCCTTTGAGTGGCGACCTTGCAGTGCAGGAAGGTCCTCATATCCTGAGGTCAAGAACTTTGGATACAAGAAGGCTGGATGGTTCTCGTCTTGGTTCCACAGCGATACGCCGGGGTGGCACCTTCTCTGCTATCAATGCGGCGACTGGAGCAATTACATCTACATCTACGTTTGGAACCCATAACTCATTGGATAGAAGTGGCGATCTCTTTATATACAGTAAGCTTGGGTCTAACCTGGAGAATTTAATCTTCCCGGAGGATGTTTATTGGCTAGAAGGATGAAGAGGAAGTCCGACAGCAGGAAAGCTAAGTCCAAAGAGTGGTACAAGATCATAGGACCAGACATGTTTGGAAAGTCTCAGGTCGGTGAGACCGTGTCCAGCGATCCCAAAAGCGTGGTGGGTAGAATCATCGAGACCACCCTGGGAGAGCTGACTAACAATTTCTCCAAACAGAATATCAAGCTCAAATTCAAGGTGAACCAGATTGCTGGTGATTCCGCCTACACGAAGTTCGTCGGTCACGAGCTGACCTCCGACTACGTGAGATCCCTGGTCAAGAGGAGAACGTCTAGGATCGATACCATTACCGATGTCATCACCAGCGACGGCTACAGAGTCAGAGTCAAGCCCAGCTGTTTCACAGTCAAGAGGGCCAAGACCACTCAAGTAAAATCGATACGAGAGGTCGCTACCCGTTTGATTCAAGAGAAAGCGAAGACGATGGACTTGGCCCAGTTCATTCAGGAGATCGTTCTGGGCAGGCTTTCCTTGGACATATACAAGAACGCAAAAGCAATCTACCCGCTCCGCAGAGTTGAGATCAGAAAAACCGAAGTTATCGGAGAGCCGGTGGCAGCATGAAAGTGATAGGATTCTTCGGCAAGGGTGGAACTGGCAAGACCACCCTGACGGCCCTTATCCTAAGAGAGCTGACCAAACGCGGCCAGGGAGACGTTCTGGTCGCCGATGCCGACCCTAACGAATGTCTGGCCTGTCTACTTGGCGCAGAGAACACGCCCAGCATCGCCGATATGCTCGATCGATACAAGAAGCAGCGAGAGCAGAGTCCAGAACTGACCGGTCTTGAAGTTTTTCAGCGCCTTTTTGACGCCCTCCTGATGGAAGGAGAGCAGAAAGGCTACGACATGTTGATCATGGGCCGAGGCGAAGGCGAGGGATGCTACTGCGCAATCAACGACCTACTCCAGTCGGTATTCAGATCGATCATCGATGGTGACACTTACGAGTATCTGCTCATAGACTGCGAGGCAGGCGTGGAACATATCGCCCGCAAGACTTCAGGCAAAATCAACAACGCCATAATAGTTACCGATGCGAGCAAAGTTAGCATTGACACTCTGAAACGCATACGGGATGTGGCAAGAGAAGTCAAAGCGGATATCGAGAACTACTATGTAGTGGCCAACCGAACTAATCCAGAGATGCTGGACAAGATCAAAGGGGCCGCAGAAAGTCTGGGGTTCAAGTATCTGGGGGCCATACCCCAAGACGAGTATTTCGCAGAGGTTGCCTACGAGGGAAGGACCGTCTTCGACTTGCCAGATGACTCACCTGCAGTCTTAGCAGTCAAGAAGATGGTAGACGAGCTCTTGGAGGATTAATTTCTCCGGAGTTTCGCAAATTTTATCGCGATCATGAAAACTTCAACGCTGATTGCACTGCTAGTGTGCGCGGTAGCTTGTCTTTTTGCTGGCTGTGCAGATCAGGGCGAAACCAAGTCCGAAGATAGTGCTGAGGCGGTGCCTGAACTTGTGGTGACCATAACTTCGCCCAATACTGGCACGGTAGTATCAGGTGACGATGAGATCGAGTTCGAAAGCTCGATAGAGGGCGGCAAGAAGCCTTACACCTATCGGTGGTCCACTGGCTTGGATGGAGTGATTTCCACGAAAAGCTCTTTTAAGCTTCGTTCTTCAGAGACGAGCAAAGGCCGTCATGTGGTAGTCTTCTTTGTGACAGATTCTTCAGGCCAGCAGAAGCAAGCAAGCGTGATAGTCACTACGCTCTAAACGCGGGTGGGTGTGGAATAGCAAAAGTCTCCCATCATGCAACGTGGTGCAGCCAAGTTCCAATTTGGCAGCGCACATCTTGAGTGCTACATAATTTTATTTTGGGGTTTAGAGCTTTGCTTGAGAAAGAGCATCCTTGCAAGGACAGGATCTCTCCGCTGGAATCTTTGTCAGAGCTGAAAAGACCACTTCTTTCAAGAGGCCCATGCTATTTGCCATCTGGTCCACTATCTCTGAGGCGGTCATGGAATCTGGCCTCATCCCTGCCGCCGGATTTGTCACTATGCAGAGTGCAGCATAGCAAAGCTCCAGCTCTCTTGCCAAAACCACTTCGGGATAACCAGTCATTCCAACAACGTTCCCAAAGTTTTTCATCATTCTTATCTGGGCAGGCGTTTCCAGGTGAGGCCCCTCAGTGCATACGTAAACTCCATCGTAGGGCTCTAACCCCTTTGCCTTCACACCCTCTTTTAGAGCGTCTCTGATCTCTGGACAGTAGGGATGAGTTAAGTCGACGTGAACTGCCCGTTCCTCAAAGAAGGTGGAAGGCCGCGATTTGGTAAACTCCACAAAGTCAAGAGGGATGACGAAACTTCCAACGGGATGGTGAGACATGCTGCCCACGGTGTTGGTGGAAACGACCCTTTCTGCGCCCGAGATCTGGGCTGCGCTGAGGAGCGCCCTGTAGTTAACCCTGTGGGGTGGAAAGTGGTCTTCGCCGTGGCGGAATATGAAGATGACATCCAGTTTTCCCAAAGAGGATTCTTTGGCCTGGACCTTCCCGTAAGGAGTGTTCAAGAGAACGGGGTCGCCCCCAAGATCAATCCCCACACCCTCGATCACAGCGACTTTATTTCTCATCAGGTGGGGGCAAGAACACCAACCTTTAAATCACTTACAGTTGGAACCAAAACCAGATCAAACAGATCGGCTTTTTGCCAAGTTTTGTGCTCGATAAAAGAGATCCTGCCCCGTCTCGAACTTGTAACATTTCAAGCGCATTTTAGAACAATCCCTGAACGTATCGCAAAAAGTCGTATCGTGAAAAATAGAGCGTGCAGCCGCCGAAATCTACATAAAGTACATCAGGCCAGTTGGCCCTGAGAAGCTCTCAACGCGAACCTTATAATCGAAAACCCAATTAAATCACACCAATTGGTTCTCGCCGGTAATGGTGTTTATAACCAAGAACCAGTTATAGTCGAAAACCAATTAGATGATACGTACGTGTTTAGCCCCCAAAAATGAATTGCTCGATGTTGGTTTTAGTCGGTGAACGCACGTCGATCAACAACTTGTGCCAGATTGGAAAACAATATCAGTAGCTGAAGTTGCTTGGAATCAGCTC
>Ga0208771_1000475_pt1 | contig 24328 bp, 20 predicted proteins | sample AntAceMetag02UKX_FD_184775 | JGI IMG/M metagenome (GOLD analysis project Ga0208771, IMG submission 184775) | Saline lake microbial communities from Ace Lake, Antarctica - Antarctic Ace Lake Metagenome 02UKX (SPAdes) (version 2) | ecosystem: Environmental > Aquatic > Non-marine Saline and... | reverse complement strand
CAGGAGTTTCGCAAAGCGAAACTCCAACGCGCTTCGAAGAAGCGCGCATGCGCCCGTAGCTCAGCGGATTAGAGCGTCGCACTGCGGCTGCGAAGGTCGGAGGTTCGAGTCCTCTCGGGCGTACCAGTTGGCAGAATGGGCCCCTTCGGCTACCAAGCTGAAGGGGCTTTTGTAGTTGGGGACTATCTTTTCGCCCTCTATGATGAAGTTCCAAGCCAGCGCATTCAGGAAACGAGCCCTCTGCTCGTCGTTTTGCCGCAAGTACAGACTAGGTGCCCTGTTCAGGAGTTCCAAGGTTGACGCCACGTCGTCTACTGAGGGCTCGGGGATGTCTTCGATCAGCTCAGCCTCGCACTTCAGCCGGAAGTCCTCCTGCGACCACTTCCGCTCCATCTCCATCCAGCGCTCTTCACTGATACGGCCATCGAGCTTGTCCTCGTACGCCGCCTCGCGTCGGTGGGCAATCTTCTCCCTACAACGCGCCACCTCGTCTGATCGCCCAAGTCGATCGTTCGTGCGCTCCTCTCGCCTGCCGCGCATCAGTTCGAGGAGATCCGTGACTTGCTCAGTCGTGAGATGAACGCTTTCGACGACAGAGACGAGCCGCTCGCCCAGCCGATCCTCTCGTACGTAGGGTTGAGGACAGGGTCCCCGGCTCTCGGTGCATCTGTAGTACACGTATTGCTCCTTCACCCTAGCTGCCGTGAGCTGGCAGCCGCAGTGGCCGCACGTGAGCAGCCCGCGGTATGGGAAGAACAGCCTCGTCTGGGGGCTCGGGTGGCCTCCGCTCTGCATGCGTTGCTGGACCCGCTCGAAGAGAGCCCTGGAAATGAGCGGCTCGTGCTTCCCCTCGTACACCTTTCCCACCCAGCGAATCGCTCCGCAATAGACCGGGTTCCGGAGGAGGTTGTGTATGGCCGACTTGCGTAGCACCCCGCCTTGCCGCGTCCGCAAACCTTGGCCCTCCGCCCACTTCGCGAGATCCGCAAGCGAGATCTCCGTCCGGGCGTAGGTCTCGAATGCCCTCCGCACAATCGGGGCGCGATCCGGATCGGGAACAATTCCGCCCGAGGGGACGTTAAGGTAACCCGTCGGCGCGTACGACGGCCACAAGCCGCTCTTGGCCTTCGTTTCCATGCCTAGACTCACCCGCTCACTGAGCTGTTGGCTGTAGTAGCGCGAGATCCCCGCCTGGATTACTCCGACAAGCTGCCCGGTGGCATTCTCCGGGAGCCCTTCCGTCGCGGAGATGATGCTCACCCACGCCATCTCATCTAGCTCCGCGTAGTCGCGGATGTTGCGTGCCAGCCGGTCGATCTTGTACACGAGGACCGCTCCCACGTCTTTGTGCCGTCTCAGGAAGTGGAGCATCCGCCGGAACTCCGGCCGCCCGGGCTTGAACGCGGATTCGGACTCGACGAACTCCTGGACGATCTCAAGGTCGTGGCTCTCGGCGTAAGCAGCGAGCACGTCTTTCTGAGAGTCGAGGGAGTAGCCGTGAGAGGCTTGCTCCTCGGTGCTGACTCTGATGTACGTCACAACTCGCCTTTTCATGGTTCCCCTCCTCATGGGACCAGTCTGCGGAACCCGCGCGGTTCGTTCAAGCATTGTCTGGGACCTTGTTTGCGTCATCGTCTTCCGTTTCCCTCCGTTCTGCCTCGTCCCACTCGGTGAGGATGGTCAGCACCTCGGCGAAGTTCTCCAGTGCTTCGGAGTCGAGTCCAACGCGAGCGGCTCGGGGGGCAGGGGCGGCGTATTCTTCGGCGCCCTCCCCCAGGACTCCTCTGCCGTCAGACCGGGAACTCATTGGGAACCCTCCCCACTATCTCCCAACCGTCCCTGCACTGAAGATGCGTTCGTAGCGTCATTGGGGATGGTTTGGGGATGGTTGGACGGTTTCTGCGCTTCTTCTTCTCTGTCGTCTCTCATGAGGGACTTCTCGGGAGAACCATCCAAACCCTCCGTACCCTCCCTGACAGCGACTCCCTGCCAATAGCGTCGGCCTGAGGACTTCTTCCTCTCGAACCCCCGCTCACCGAGCTGCCTGCCAAAGGCTGTCTGAGAGACGGGCTCCTCGCCGTTCCTGGCAGCCCACTCCTTGTAGGATGCGTAGATGTCCGAGGCGGCCACCCTCTCCGCCTCGCCCAGGACGCAACACTCCCCAAAGAAGGCTCCGAGGATGTCCGATCCCTCCCGGTACTCTCTCGTAGCTGCAGCGACTGCCAAGGCTAGGCCAAGGCCGTCCTGCTGCCACAGCAGGCAGCCCTGAACAGCCCACGCGAGGATGCCGGGTAGCTCCTCCCTCAACTTCTCGACCAGGTCCTTGTCCTGTTCCCGTTCGGGGATGGTCGCTGCAAACGGAATGAGCCTTACTCTCCGCCAGATGGCGTGGTCGGTCCCCCGGATCACGGGCTTGTGATTCGCCGCCAGGAACACCTTGAACGTCACCCGGAACTCGAAGTGCTCCGCGTATAGGAACCGTGCCAGCATGGTGTCACTGCCTGTCATCTGCTTGACCAAAGCTTCTGCCAGCCGGGCACTGCCGTCTATCTCGTGAGCCGTGACGAAGCGAGCCCCAGCCAGACGGGCAATGTCGTTCGGGACACCTGAGCGGTTTCTTCGGAGAAAGGTATCGAAGGCCGCCGTCCTCGCGTAGTCACCAAGCAGGGCTCGAACGACCTCAAGGAATGTTGTCTTCCCGTTCGCCCCCGTCCCGTAGAGAAAGAAGAAGACCTGTTCCTTCGTGCTTCCGGTCAGCGCATACCCCAAAGCCCGCTGGACAAAGGAGACGAGGTCCTCGTCTCCGTCGAAGATGCGCTGGAGGAACGCCTCCCATCGAGGGCACTGGGCATCTCGGTCATAGAACACTGGCGCGAGTTTCGTGAGGAGCCCATCGCGCGAGTGCGGAAGGAGTTCCCCGCTCTTGAGGTCGACCGTACCATTCGAGACGTTGAGCCTCCACGGGTCAGGGTCAAGATCCTGAGGCCGGATCGGAATGCCCGACTCGGATTGGGTGAGCGCAATCATTGCCCGAAGCCGACTCTCACCTTCCGAGCGCCGAGCGTGCTCAGCGGTCGCGCGTCTCCTGTCCCCATCGTCTTGCCTCGATGCCTCTTCGTAGATCAGGCGGACTGTGTCCTTCGCTCGTCGCACCACTTCGCCGGTCTCGTCGAACGCCCAACACTTACCATCCCAGAAGAGCCACTTCCCCCACACATGACAGTAGTGGAGGTCCTGCCCGTGGAGCCTGACGAAGCGTTCCGCGTTGCCGAGGTCTGTATGGTGTGCCAGGGACTCGTCCGGCACGGCTCCCTCTTCCACTGTAGGAACAATCGCTACAAGCCCCAGCAGTTCCTCCTTCGTGTGTCCTGCGTCGAGGTAGTCGCTCGCGTCGCCCTTTTCAGGCACGCCGGGCAAGTCAACGACCTTCACGGAGGAGGCAGTACCCAACAGGCTGTCCGCAACCTGTCTGGCGTGCTTGCGCCCCGTCTGGTCGTTGTCAGGGATGATGCAGACACGACAGCCGCGAAGGCTCTCGTTGTACTCGGCTTGCCACTTCCCCGCGCCGCCAGGATTACAGGTGGCAACGAGACCGAGCTTGGCGAGCCGATCGACGTCTCTTTCCCCCTCGACGACGAGGACTGCTGCATCCTGGCCAGCAGCAACAAGCTCTGGGAGACGATAGAGAGCCTTCCGAACGCCACGCAGGCTGTTGATCCATCCGCCATGCCCGTCAGGCCGGCGCTGGAAGAAGCCCTTCGGGTCGCCACGGACCACCTGGAACAGGAGATCGCCCCGCTCGTCTCGGTAGTCGTAGGTCGTAACGATTCGTCGAGAGGCGTTGTCCAGCGGCTCGATGAACAGGTCCGCCATCGTGAGGCCAAGCGCGGCGACAACCGCCTTTGGCTCGCAGCCCGCATGACAGTGAACAAGAATCCTCCCGCTACTCAGGGACACGGAGAGGGACGGCTTCTCGTCGGAGTGGGCCGGGCAACACGCCAGCCACTGGCCTGCCCCCACTTCGCGGCAACCTTCCAGCTGTCCGGTAAACTCCGCGATCCTCACGTCAGCCCACCCGCTCTCTTGACATCAAACCTCGTCTGTGTCACGCTCTAGAAGATACGTGGCCGGGATTGGGGGGAGAATACGGCTGCCATGGCGCGTTACGGGGTCTCGGACGTTTGGACCGCATTTGAAGCGACAGCCTCGATGAGGTATGGAGAGACGGCATTCCAGCGGGTCGCGGGTCGCAAGCAGTTACGGCAGAGGCTCGAGTACTGGCTCACACAGGAAGACTACCCTCTGGACGGGGAAACAGACGTTCAGGATGCAGCAGATGACTTCCTTGCCCATCATGAGTACGACTTCCAGCCGACGGAGGGCTCAGATTCAGGGGAACCCTCAGCTCGGGTGGTCGTCAAGAGCAGAGGGTCGTTGGCGAGGGTTGTCGCCTATGCCGAAGCATTGCCGGCTGTGTTGCGAGCCCGCGAGGAGGTACTCGGCACGCGCGAGCCGCTGCCGTATGCCGAAGCCATCGAGTGGCTCGTCCAAGAGACACAGAACCCGGAGGAGCACGTTCTCATCGAGTTGAAGTTTCGGTTCCTGGTGCCGAAGACGTCTCCGGTGCTGTGGACTGTTCAGAGCGGGATGCCCGGGCCGGAACTCCTGAACAGCCTCGACAAGGAGTCGATACACACTCCGATTGCGCCTGGAGCTCGTAAACTCTCGAAGAGACCAACGGAGAGGTCTCTGACCTTGCTTGTCGGTCCAGACGACAAGCGCGTTGAGGTTGACCTGCTCAGGGGCAACTCCGATAAGCTAAGCGCGTTGTTGTTCTGGGCGAATCGCCTCGCTGGCCGATGTGTCGGGGGAGGCAACCCCAAGGATGATCTCGGCAATCAAGAGGGATTTGTGCATGCCGTGTGGCTCATCCTCGCCGGCATCTGGCCTCGGATCTCCGTTGAAGCGTTGGTGTATCCGTGGAACAGAGGTGCATGCTTGGTCGCCGATGATCGCCGCCTCTCCCCTCAGACGCCCTACATGGTGATCCGAGTCGAAGCGATGGATACGCCGCCAGACGTGGTGTCCCACGCGTACCAGAGCCTGCGGAAAGCGGCGAAGCTCAGCAGGCCGGGCGGACCTATCGAACCGAAGTCCGAGGTCTTGTGTACGGCGGCGCTTGACGCGCAGGAGATCGACGGAGTCAGAGAAGGAAGCCCGGGGTTCATCGAGGCCGTTCTCCGCCGCTACAGAGCGAAGGCAGAGGATCATGGAGTCGAGCCATCCGCGTTTCCTGATACTCCCGCCGGTCATAGCAAGGCACGCCATGTCCTCGCAAGAGCACGAAAGACCTACGGGAAGCGGTATTCTGAATGGATCTCGGCAGGTGCGGCGGACACCGCCAGGTCTGAGGTCTCAATGGGGCCGCAATCTCTGTTCTAGCCTGCTCGTTGGCAACGCATTGGCAGAACTGTGCCGGGCCTCAATGCTCCTCTCGCCGCCTTGCTCGTTAACGACTTCAGCTTCCTCCACATACCTGCCGCACGGGCAGGGTGATCCAAGTCGTCCGCCGGACAGGTTCCCCGTACAATTGGTAGGAACCTAGGAGAGGAGGGAGTGTATCTCGTGGCAGCAAAGCCGTCAGCCGAAGATCTCTTCCGCGAGGACAACCCTGCGAAGTATGGAGAGCACCGGCGCCATCGTCGGCTCTTCATCCCAAAGCAGCTTGAAGATGCCGGCCGTTCCCTCCCCATGACGGCGCACCTTGACCCTGCAAAAGCCAAGGCATACGACATCGTCTCCAAGTGGGCCGAGCTGGCTAGGTCCGGCAACCTCGACAAGCAGAAGGAGAAGAGCCTGAAGCCCGAGTTTCTCACTCACGTGTTCGGGCAGGCGCTCGGATTCAAGCTTCTGAGTGAAGGCGAGGAGTCATGGAACCTTTGGCCAGAGTACCACGTGAATGGCGGTGACGCTGACGCAGCAATTGGGTGTTTCTCAACTGCCGGGCAGAAGCAGGTACGTGCGTTGGTCGAGATCAAGAGCCCTTCGGTCAACCTCGACAAGGACCGCGTGAAGGGGCGCACCGCAGTCCAGCAGTGTTGGGACTACTTGAACGCCGTGCCAGAGTGCCCATGGGGGATCGTCTCGAACTTCGTCAGCGTCCGGGTCTATCATCGTGCCCATACGCCAAGAGTCTATGAGCTGTTCCTGCTTGAGGATCTTCTCAATAGGGAGTCATTCGATCAGTTCTACTACATACTCAGCCACGACGGGCTTCTCACTTCTTCTGTAGGCGTCCCGCCCCGGATCGACGCGCTTCTTGAGAAGACGACCAAGCGTCAACGCGAGGTGGGCGACGAGCTGTATGACCTGTATCACGCCAAGAGGGTCGCACTGGTCCACCACCTGATGGAGTCCCCACATGGCTTCGATCTTGAGGCCGCCCTGGCCGTGGCTCAGAAACTCCTTGATAGGATCTTGTTCATTGCATTTTCCGAGGACCGAGATCTGCTGCCCCCGGAGACCATCAAGAGGGCATACGAGAGTGTTCCTCCATTCAGCCAAGCTCCCAATCCTCGGTGGCGCAACTTTCTTGACCTCTTCCGCAGCGTTGATGCTGGGCATGCTCCCTCAGGGATTCCTCCATTCGATGGTGGGTTGTTCAGGCACGATGAGCGGCTTGATGCGCTGCAGCTGGACAACGAGTGGACGGACTTCTTCGTCTCGATTGCCGGCTACAACTTCCGAGATGAGGTAAGCGTTGAGGTGCTTGGGCACCTGTTCGAGAAATCGATTCGCGACATCGAACGCATCCGACTCGGCGGACTGTTTGGCACAGAAGTCGAACAGACATCTCCTGGCGCAATGGCGAAGTCAGCGGAAAGGAAGCGACAGGGCATCTACTACACTCCGGCAGAGCTAACGAACCTCATCGTCTCGCGCACGGTGGGTGAGATTGCGGATCGCGCCATTGCAGACGCCGAGAAAGCGTCGGGGCCAGCGCTTTGGCAGGAGCCTCCCCTTGAGGCGGAGGTAGAGCGGTTCGCTGAGCTCGCAGTTTCAGCTCTCCGAGACATTGATGTGGTGGACCCAGCCTGTGGAAGTGGCGCATTTCTGATCCAAGCCTACGATGCACTTGAGGAGCGCTATCAGCTTGTGATCGATCTCGTTGCACAGGTCGACCTTGAGAGAGCGCGTGAGATCGAGTCGGAGCTTCCTCGGTACATCCTGCAAGACAACCTGCACGGCGTGGACCTTTCCCCAGAGGCCATCGAGATCGCTCAGCTCTCCCTCTGGATACGATCTGCGAGAAGCGAGAGACAGCTCGACGATCTCTCGGCGAACCTGATCTGTGGAAACAGCGTTGTGTCGGACGTGGCAGTCGACGAGCAAGCTCTTGACTGGGAGAAGACGTTCGATTCCGTACTCGGCGCAACCGGGAAGGGCTTCGACTGCGTCATCGGCAACCCTCCCTGGGAGCGGGTCAAGCTCCAAGAGCGAGAGTTCTTCAGTGATGTGGTCCCCGAGGTCGCCTCTGCAGTAAACGCGGCCAAGCGCAAAGAGCTGATCGCCAAACTGGAGAAGGATGACCCAGAGCTTTGGCAGCGGTACCTCGATGCTCGGGCTGGAGCCGAGTCGGTGCTGAACTACGCACGGACATCCAAGAGATTCCCTCAGACCGGCAAGGGTGATGTCAACTACTACGCTCTCTTCGCAGAGCTGGCTACGAGCTTGGTGTCGAAAAGCGGAGCAATCGGCATGCTCGTTCCATCTGGTATCGCAACCGACAAGACGACCAGCTCTTTCTTCTCGGACATCATCAACGACGGAAGGCTAGTCGCCATTTACGACTTCGAGAACAAGGCCCCCCTTTTCCCTGATGTGCATCGTTCGATGAGATTCAGCGTCTTCCACGTGTCCGGCTCTGGGATGCCGGATCGGCAAACGGATTTCGTCTTCTTCGCACACAAGGTTCAGGAACTGGGAGAGAAGAAGCGACACGTCGCTCTCTCCGCCAAGGACATCGCGCTGATGAATCCCAACACAGGGACGTGTCCTATCTTCAGGAACAACGTGGATGCTGGCCTGACGAGATCGATCTACAAGCGAGTTCCTGTTCTCGTGAGAAGGTCGGGAAGCGAAGTTGTGAACGCATGGGGTGTGCAGTTCCACACAATGTTCCATCAGACAAACGACGCTGCCAAGTTCTGCACGGCCAAGCAACTGAAGGACCAGGGGTTCGCTCTCGATGGCATGACGTGGAGGAAGGAGAACCAGCGTTTCATCTCTGTGTATGAGGCGAAGATGGTGCAAGCCTTCGATCACAGAGCTGCTAGCGTGATCGTCAGAGAAAGCAACTGGATGAGGCAGGGCCAGAAGGAGGAGACATCCCTTGTCGAGCACACAGATCCCTCCTTCTCGGCAGTTCCCCGATGGTGGGTTGACCAGGATGATGTTCTGGAACGGATGAAGAACGTTGAGCATCCAGCGTTCATCGGCTTCAAAGACATAACCAGCCCTACGAATCAGCGCACAATGATCGCTAGTGCTATCCCGTGGTCTGGAGTCACCAATCACTTCCCTCTCATCTTGACACACAAGGATTTGAGGCGTGAACTGTGCCTGCTGGCAAACCTGAACTCGTTTGTGCTCGACTACGTGTGCAAGCAGAAGATTAGCGGCGTTACGCTGAACTTCTTCATTGTGGAGCAGCTTCCGGTTCTGAGTCCCGATCAGTACGATGATGATTGCCCATGGACCGAGACGGGGACCCTCCTAGACTGGGTATCTGAACGGGTACTAGATCTGACGTTCACTAGCGGAGATCTTGCTCCGCTTGCCAATGCTCTGGGTCGCGAAGAGCCGACGAGGTGGGATGAGAACAAGCGACTTGATGCCATGTGCAAGCTCGATGCTGCATTCTTCATCCTGTACGGCCTAACAGAGCAGGAGACTCAGTACGTGTTGGACCAGTTCCCCTACACTTCAGTCCCTCAGGAGCGCCTTCTATCCCCAAACTCCATACGAGACCGAGTACTTGGAGCCCTCGAAGAACTGCGAGAGCGGAGCAAAACTGGCTCCTAGAATCTGGAGCGCGTCCGACCAGTCTTTCTGAAGGCAGCATCTCCTCAGCGCGCGGAGGCGAAAGCACGATCCGCGTCTCGATGTTCGCAGCTTCTGCACGGGGATTGGGGCACTTCGGGCAAGACATCATCCCCGTCTGGTTCCGTGAACAGCGCAACCATTTGCAGCTGCAGCTTTCACTCCATTCCTGACATTCGCGATGATCTCCTATCGCTGTGCAGCCCTCGGGACACGTTTGGCTGCACGTGCTTCGCCCCCTACGCGCTATCGTTGGCGTCGAACCCTTCAAGATGCGTGACCAGTGCGGTCGCGGCGTCTGCTGACTCCTAGGCTTCGAGTTCGGTAACGGTGCTTCCCCTGTGCACAATTCGGTCACGCCGCTTGGATGACGCTTTGAAGGCTTTCCACGAATCAAGGTCTTGAACCTTGTCCCCAGTAAGCGCCGTGTAGAGTCTCCGAGTTCTGTCGTTCGCCAAGTTGCAGCTGCTGAGCAGTTCGTACACAGGCTTCTCGAGGTACTTGATCCCTCTCTTCGAGAACGCTCTCGACAATGCCCGCTCAGCCGCGACTTCGCAGGCCATATGTGACACGACAACTGAGATGCTGGGCTGCCCGCTGTCGATAAGGTCCTTGGCAGCGACGAGCAGCGCCTATGGGCATGTCGTCACGGTGGCTCTTACCATCGCAGAGACTGCCACTCGGGCACTGACTTCCAAAGAGAACTTGCGAGCGGTCGAGCCACACGTCGGACACGGTTTGCGCTTCTTGGGATCGCCGCTTGGTGCCTCATCGTAGATCGGTGTCCCACACTTGCCACAGAATGTGTCAGTCTTTGTTCCGCTCATTCATCCCCTCCGAGAGCATCATGGGGCAGTCCCCATCACGCTATTCCTCCCTCATCTTCGCTTTCAGCTTTGGTCGCACATCGAACAGGAAACGCTTGCCCAGCTCCACCACAACCCTGTGTCGATCCTGGCTGGCCCCACCCAGATCCTCCAGATGGCGAATGTACTCCTCTTGGATCATTGCCAGGATGTGGTATAGGAATTCCAGGCCGATCAAGAAGCGCTTAGCACCGAAGTTGGAAACGAAGAGCGATGAAACAACCTGGTCGTCTAGGACAGCCACATTGCCAAGGACTACTTTCTCGCGGGACATGTGAGCCCCGTAGTTGTTGAGGAACTCAACGACCCCCCTAAGACCAGGCTTCTTTGAGAGGAATCCCGCAAGAGCTTTCTTGATCAGCTGCCACTCTGCTTTGCTTTGCTCCCTCCCACGCAAGCCTGACTTGAACATTGTTCGAAGGACCTCAATCTTGCTGGTACGCGAGATGTTGCCGTAGTGCATAATGCACGCTATCTCATAGAGAATCCGGCTCAGTCCGAACGCGTCGGAGTGGAGATTGCTTGAGAGCAGCCTAAGAGTAGTCGTCAACGTTGTGTTGCCTGCGACGGCAAGAAAGCGATACGTCTTCACGAGATCCTGATCCTCGTCCGGCAAGACCGCGAGCGCATCCCGCTCGAATCCTACAGAGGACTGTATGCTGATTAGCTCGTCAAGATAGTCAAGGTAGAATCCGAATTCCTCTCGGAATGACCCGCTCCACGTATCGCAAATATCCAAGACGTTTCGAGTTGTACTCATGGTCCCTTCCTCTCGGGGCACTGGAGGATTGCCTCGCATGCCAAGTAGTCGGCTGAGCGATCACGCTTTTCGCCGAGTTTGATGAGGCGCTCAACGGGCCGCAGCTTCAGGTTGTCCTGTGGAATGCAGATCGACATCTTGTCGAGGATCGTCTTCCCTTCAATCTTTCCTCCCTTGTTCCTCTTCAGTATGGGAACGACTCCAGGAAGAGCAAGCTCGCTACGCCCCTTCAGCTTCCCCCCCAACTCTGCAATCGGCTAGCTAGTCATCATCGGCAGATGCTGGCAAGAGGCGGAAGTGCACGGGGTTGTGGTCTGAGTAGTACTGGTAGAACGAATCGTGGTCATACGGATTGCCGGGATAGGGAGCCTCGAGGGACCAGGAGCTTTCCAGCTCGTCGACGAGATCGATTACACGGAACCCGTATGTAGTATCAACTTCACTCGTCCCAGAGGTCCGGTAGAGAACGTGATCATACGGTCTAGGCCTGTCTGGCTTCGTGTTTGTCGCCTCACATGATCCATTCAGCGACACGAACCCATCCGGCGTAAAACTGCCAAGCTCGCTGCAGTTCTCGATGTTCATGTCGCCGAGGATGATGAAGTCCTCCTCGGAGCTACTTGCAGTACCTATCCAATCCACGATGGCCTCTATCTCGTGCTTCCTCCTCGCCTTGTCAGCGGATGAGTCACCGGGCTGCAAGTGAACGGAGATCAGCACGAAATCCAGCAAGCCATTCAGGGTCCTAAACGAGAACGCGTAAGGCACACGCTCGTAGTCATCGTGATTGCTTCGATCGTCGGCAAGGAAGCCACTCGGCAGGTCAGTCGCTATCTCGACAGCTTCTGGCTTGTAGAAGGCCACCCACCACTCGGTGCCTGATCCGGCTTCGTGGATGTCGTCATTGGTCCCTGTGTCCTCCTCTGACAGCCAGTACGCGAAGCCCTTGGCCTCCATAGCATCGAAGAACTCCTTCGCTTCAGGGTCGGCTGGATCTGTGTCCCCGTCCGGATAGGTCACTTCTACCGGTGGCGCGACGAGCTCCTGAACCACAACGACGTCGAAATCATGTAGCAATCCGGCAAGCCCCTCGTCATCTCGATCAATCGCCTTGTAGAGGCCTAGAAAGCGAATGTTGAAGGAACAGATGGAAAGAGGCTCCGGCTGTGCAGTTGTCTCTCCGTTCGGCGGGGAAGCGCAGCTCGATAGGAAGACAATGCACGAAAGGATCAGTATCGGCAGAGAACGCACCCTCATTTCGCTTCCTCCCTTTCCAGGTACATGAGAATCGCCGCGACGACCAGGTAGTTGACCGATCGATCGCGCTTCTCACCGAGCTTGATGAGTCGTTCGACCGGGTTCTGCCCCTGCTTGCTCTGCGGGATGTAGATCGACAGCTTGTCGAGGATTGTCTTTCCTGCCATGTCCCCTCCCTTCACGTCCTCTATTATGGGAGATCCTTCGTCCGATCCAAGGCCGACGTGCTCCTTCTTCCTCAATCCTGCGGTCTCCTCTCCCCCGAACACGACACTGACCCGTCACCATTCCGAGGACCGAGCGATCTCGCAGTCGTTCTGCCTCTTCTCCGCCAAGACCTTGACAGTCGCTTTCGTCTTACCGCTTCCGCTTTCCCCTACGCAGGACCGTCTCCGCGTGTCGAAAGGACTTGAGAGCTTCCTCTAGCTCCTCGTCGACGACGTGTGTGTAGATCTGCGTGGTGGATAGGTTCGCGTGCCCGAGGGCCTTCTGCGTCAGCCGGATGTTCGTCGTCTCCCGGTACAGGTCGGTAGCGAAGGTGTGACGGAGAGTGTGCGGATGGACATCCTTCTCGATCCCGGCCTTGACGGCGTAACGCTTGACCATCTGCTGAACGTAGCGCCCGGAGATCGGATTCCCCGCCATCGTGGTGAACACGTGGTCCGGGTCCCCAGCTACATCCCTTGCTTGGCGTTCTCGCCAGTGTCGAAGGATCTTGAGATCGCCCTCGCTGACCCATAGCGTCCGATCCTTCGCGCCTTTGCCTTGTCGGACCATCAGCTTGCCGGTGGTGAGGTCAATGTCTCGCCACCGAAGCGCGCACGCTTCTGCCAGGCGAAGCCCGGTGTTCATCAGCAGCCGGAGCATGAGACGATTCCGCTCGCCCGTTGGATAGCGGGGATTGGGTTGCCGGAGGAGCGCCGCTTGCTCGTCCGCTTCCAGGACCTCGGGTATCTTCCGCCCTTGCAGTCTACGTCTTTCCGCCATCGGACCTCCAATTACAGTTCGTCTATTCTATCTTCTACGAACTGTATCGCAGACCTTGAGGAGCTGCGCCCGCGATGTCAAGGGAAAGCGAACTGATGCGCGTCAGACGCCCGTGTCCGTCCGAGGGAGATTGCTGGCACCGCGCAGCATCGTGAAGAGAGGAACGAGGCTCGCTTACACTCGATCCGCTACGCCCTGCTGAACTGCTTTCGAACCGCGGAGTGTGTTCGAGAAGCGTCCACTCCGGCATTCCCCAGGGGACGACTTCGGAGCTCTGATGTGGCCGAGTCAAGAGGGGATCGAACGACTGCACGTCGCAGCTTGGCCGAATCGTGCGGCTCCTAGCTTCTATTCTGGACCGAATCCCGGGGGCATGTGACGCATCAGTGGTGCAGAACTAGCGATCCCTTGCTGCAACCGATTGCGAAGGTTTGCCGCTGGTGCGCCGGACTACTCTGCGCGGTGGGATGGAATTGGAGGTTGTCTCCGGCTGTGGTATGGTAGTCAATGTGTCTACAGTGAGGGCGAGGCGATGATCCGATGCAGTGCTTGCGTTCCGGCGTCAGCAGCAAGCCGCAGTCTGTGTACGCTCCAGCACCCACGCATCCGCGCCGCGTGCGAATGGATGCGAAGGGAATGAGAACTTGAAGCGCAGAACTCGTTTGCGGCTGACATTGGTGGCCGTGCTGACTTGCCCCCTTAGCTTCTCACTGCTGGGTGCCTCCCTTGCGCTCGACGCGACGCTCATCAGTCTCGACTCGCAGAACTTCCCGTTCATCTACCTGACTGTCGCTGTTGAACAGAACGGGAGCGGGATCTCGACGCTCGGGAAGGCCAACTTTCTGGTGACGGAAGACGCGGTCCTCCAAACCGACTACTTCGATGTCATACCCCCAGATACCGGAGGGGGTGTCCGCACAGTTGACGTCGTCTTCCTGATGGACAACAGCGGCAGCATGGGCGTGGAGCAGGCGTCCGTCCGTGCGAACGTACAAGCATTCGTCGATGCGCTGGAAGATCAGGGGGTCGACTACCGCCTGGGACTCTGCCGATTCGGGGCTCTCGAGAACGGGGGCAACCCCATCATAGAAGACGGCGGCGCCCTTACGCCGGACGCCGACTACTTCAAGAACGACGTCTGGGAGAGGAACGTAGACGATGGATACGACGAACCTGGTTGGGATGCCCTGTTCGATGCCACGATCGGCTTCGCGTTCCGTGGCGGAGCGCAGAAGGTCTTCATCCTGATCACGGATGAGTGTGTGACGCACCCCGGAGACACGAACTACGGGGACGTCTCATATGCCGCCACCCTGAATGCACTGCAAGCTGGGTCAATCACGATGTTCGCCCTGATCAACCTCGCCTATGAGAACTCGATCGACGATTACGGAACGATGGCGCAGACCACGAATGGCCAGTACTTCGACATCTACTCCGCGCTTGACGACATCCTGGCATTCATATCCTCTCAGGTTGCGAATACGTACCGCATCACGTACAGGAGCAGCAACGACGTGTTTGATGGCATCGTGCGGCATGTATTGGTCCAGGTTCTCTACCAGGGCGATCAGGCGACGTGCCAGGGGACGTACACGCCCGGCTCAGCGCCGCGTATCCGGCGCACGCAGGATACGCTCAATCTGCATGACCGATCCTGGGCCGCGGGCACAACGCTCACGATTCGCGCCGAGATCACTGATACCACAGCGCCGCTCGTTCAGGACGCGACCCTCTACTACCGTAGAACGGGTGATACCGCCTACGCCACGGCTGCAATGGCGCACTCGTCTGATATCTGGACCGGCACGATCCCCGGAGCGGCTGTGGGCTCTCCCGGTGTGGACTACTACCTCTCGGCTGCCGATGGCGTGAGCACCTCGACGAATCCAACCGTCGATCCAAGAACTCGTCCGCATCAGCTTGCCGTGCTGCCCAACGTGGCTCCCGCGATCACGCACACTCCGGTGGCCGCGGCGGCGGAGAGCATGGCCGTGCCCATTGCCGCGACGATCGTGGACAACACCAACACCATGAGCTCGGCTCGCCTCTGGTACAGGAGTGTCGGGCAGCTGATCTACCAAACCAACGGAGAGATGGCGCACACCGGCGGTGACACGTATGAGGACACGATCCCGGTCAGCGCTGTGACCGCAGCGAGTGTCGAGTACTACATCCATGCCGAGGATGACCTCGGTGTCGGCAGCTCCCACGGCACGCTCGACAACCCCCACTTGATCACCGTGACGAGTGATCAACCGCCCACCACTACGATCGAATCGGCCACGATCAACGAATCGAGCGGGTCGGCTGCGTTCACCTGGAGCGGCACGGACGATCAGACACCGTCTGGAAGTCTAGTCTACTCCTATCGTCTCCTAGGCAAGGGACCGCCGGATTCCGAATGGTCTTCGTGGGGCTCAGGCAAGACCAAGACTTACAGCGGGCTGAGTGCGGGGAGCTACGAATTCCAAGTGCGTGCAAAGGACACCAGCGGAGCGATTGACAGTTCACCAGCGAGCAGAAGCTTCGCGATTGAACGGGGCGAAGAATGGGGTGCCGGCTACTGGGCTAGAGTAACCAACACCCCGCTAGGGATTTGGAGCGTACGCAAAGGACCTGGCACCGCGTACTCCGCTGTTAGGCGAGTACCCAATGACTGGATGCTCTGGGTTGTGAGTACTCACGACGATCTCAAGGCAACTGATGACGGATTCGTTTGGTGGGAAGTCGCAGATACACTGGGTAGTAGCAGCTACTGGATTGCAGCTAAGAATACCCGAACCACCCAGGTCTATCTAGTAGCAGCTGATGGTGGAGCGGCTAGGACAATAATCGGTGCCCGGAACGGCGGAGAGACCATTCCAACCGATTTCCGGTTTGACGAGAACAGGACACTGACGCTCGGGATGGTGGACGATAGGGACATCCGCTATCTGCAGATGCTCCTAGGTGCCGAAGGTCCAACCGTCTATCCTGAGCGGCTTGTCACCGGATACTACGGCGAACTCACAAAGGCTGCGGTGGCCCGCTTCCAATCCAAGTACAACCTGAGTCCAGCGCAGGCAGGCGTTCTGGATGGACCGACGGCACAGATGCTGAACTTCCTGATTGAGTACAAGTTCGAATTGGAAGTCAGTCGAGCAGCCGTTGCGCACGAAGCCGTTGATCACTACTACACCAACCGCAGCAGCGCTCCCTCACTCTATAGCGGCGATGACAACCCCAATCGATTCTCATCCGTTTTCGGCAATGGGCGATTCCCCAAGTCCGTTGTTCTAGCGGTAATCGCCCACGAATCAAAGACAACACTTGGTAGGTCCGGCCCAAGCTCAGAAGGCTACGGCATCTCTGCCGAGTTCGACAACGCATTGGTCACATGGGATGGAGGCTATGGCCTAATGCAGATCACGACCCCATCATTCCGTGGCCAGGGCTGTGGGTTGTCGGTGATGGAAGAGGAGAAGCATGTTTTCCGTTATGTGTGGATAGCCAACGCAAGTCAGTATAGACCCGAGTACTGGTCTAACTTCTACGGCAACACGAGACAGGGCATCTACGCTAACATCAAGGATGGGATGAGGGTGCTGCAGGACTACGCCACGACAACATGCTGTTATGATTCGCCCCTCTGCGCCGATCAAGCGGGCGCCACCATCACTGAACGTCCAGCTTCAGACTTGAGTCTCAAGCTCAGATGCGCGACGTGCGGAACGAGGAATAGCACGGTCGTCTCCATCAGTGGGACATACCAGCAGAGAGACGTCGTGATATCTTGTGACGAATTCGGAGTGATAGATAGTGTATGGAGGTTCAACGGGAGGGTGCGAACGACATACTTGAGCGCTGTGGCTAACGAGCTGCCTCTCTTGGGCGGCTACTTCGGCGCCTATGGAGCTGGCGACTCCACCTGGGAGGACAGGTTGAGATTCGTGAACTCCAAGAATGCAATACTGATACGAATCCACAGCAATGCTGTCGCTCTCGTGAAGGACTCGCAAGGGCGAGTGGTCGGACTAGCTAACGGAGATGCGAAAGAAGACATCCCGTTCTCTGCATACAACACAACGACGGAGTCCGCGAGCATAGCCTTTGCCTACGACTCATACACATATCAGGTAAGTGGTATATCGAAGGGTGGTTATGGACTGACAGTCGCGCTCATGATAGGCGATACTGAGGTCCTATTCGAAGCTTCCGCGATTCCGACAGACTCGGGGGCGCTTCACCAATACACCATCGACTGGGATGCCCTCGCCCGCGGCGAAGACGGAGTTACTCTGCAGGTGGACCACAACGGTGATGGGGAGTTCGAGAGGACCATCCTCACAGGATCAACACTGAGTGGGACAACGACCCCAATCGCGCCCCAGCCACCCAGAGTCAGTATCCTAGCACCCATCGAGGACGAGCCAGTAGTCGGCTGGAGCTGCCAGCTCCAGTGGCAAGCCACAAGCCTCGATCACTCTGCCGAATCTCTTGTGATCGGCCTATCCTACTCAGCTGACGGCGGCACTACGTGGATCACCATCGCAGCAGCCGAGGAGAATGACGGTACTTACACTTGGGATATCAGCAACCTTCCCGGCGGCGAATACTGGCTGAGGGCTGTGGCGACCGATCCCGATGGTGGGTCTTCGGAGGTTGTCAGGGGCCCCTTCACTATCATCACCTTCAAGGGCTCAATCATTGTGGGGCCGAATCCCGTCACTGGCATTGGCACTGCGTTCTTCTACAGGCTTCCATCCGGTGCGTCGAGAGCGGAGCTCATGATCTTCAACACCATGGGCCGCACAGTCTTCGAGCTCTCACTCGATGTGGGGTCCTCCCGCTTCCCGGAGACGGGTACCTGGGACCCGGTTGACATGGATGACATTCCTCTTGCGAACGGCCCCTACGTCTACGTTCTCATAGCGGACGGACGGGTGATCGGTCAGGGGAAGATGGTGATCCAACGGTAGATGGAGACGAAGCGGATCTGGATGAGAGCACGACTGGCGAGCGGCTTGCTCTTCGCTGTTCTTCTCCTGCTTCTTCCATCCAATGTGGCGGCACAGCCCCACAGCAATGTCGCGACCTTCTGGGGCCACGGCATGGGAGCTCGCCCACTTGCGATGGGTGGTGCGTTCGTGGGACTCGCAGACGACGGCAACGCGCTGTTCCACAACCCCGCCGGTCTGGCCTGGGGAGAAGGGCTGTCAGTTCTCTCCTCTGTCGAGATTCGCCCGCACACAGCAGGTTACGGGCATATCTCCGCGTGTCTGGAGAACCTCGCTGTGGGCCTCCACTACTTCGACTTCGGCGATGTGCCTGAAACGGACGAGTTCGGAAACGTCCTCGGCACGTTCTCGTACCGCAACTGCGGCCTCATCGTGGGGACTGGCGTCTCAGCGGCTGACGTGCCATTCCTGTCCGACTTGTCCTTCGCTAGTTGCTTGGCGTTCGGGCTCAGTGCGAAACTCGTCGCGATTGACACTCTCGAAGCGGGTGACGGCAACGGATTGGCTGCGGATCTCTCATTGCTGCTGAGAGCTGATGATCCCTGGCTCGGCGAGCCCTACGTCACCCGTCTCTCATTCGGCATCCTGGCAGAGAGTCTCTTCGCCACTCCCATCACCTATGGAAGCGGGCATGTGGAGGAGTTTGAGAAGCGGGCCGTTGTAGGTGCATCGATTGAGCTGTTGCACAAGATCATTGTCTCGCTGGCAGTAACGAGCAGGGAGACCGTGCACTTCGGAGCGGAATGGTCTCCGGCCTCAGCTTTGTCCGTCCGTGCTGGTCTCAAGAGAGACGGAGTGTGGATGTGGAGCTTCGGCGCAGGAGTTCACCGAAGGCAGTACGCCGTCGATTACGCTGTCGCCATTCATCCGTACCTAAGGAGCCAGTACCGCGCTTCCTTCGGAGTATCCTGGTAGGCTCCGTTGCCTCATCCCTGCTGTCCTCACCGCTCTACCAGTTCTCCTATGGTCACGGACAGGCTGCGGGGCTCACTCAAGAAGGCTCCGCCTATCACGAGGGGATGACCTGTCCCTGTTGTTCGATCCACCTCTAGGATCGGCTGCGGCGAGTGTGACCCTTAACGTCGGCAGAAGGTCAGGATCGGAAGTAGGAGTACGCCTTCTGCATGTTCCACGAACTGTATCGCAGAGCCTGAGAGGCTTTGCCCGCGATGTCAAGGGGAAGCGAACTGATTCGCGTCATACGCCCGTGTTCGCCCGAGGAAGATTGCCGGCACCACGTAGCTTCGTGAAGGAGGATGGGATCGAGGGTTTCTGGTCACTGCTCAAGACGGGATCAACAGCGTGTTCCATCACGTCAGTGCCAAGCACATCTCGCGGTACTTGAGTGAATTCGCGTGGCGTCATTTCAACAACCGGGAGAACGAAGGCACCTTCGAGGCGCACCTTGGGCGCTGCGAACAGGCCAAGCTGCCCTACGCAGCTCTTGCGGCCTAGATTCCATCCAGAGCTGCAACCTCTACGTACGCTTCGGGAACAGTCTTGTCAATCACGAGGCGGAGCTGCGAGAGCACATCCATGCCCAACAGGGAAGGGATTTCCTTCACGTCTTCCCAGTTCTCAGTGGGATGCCGAAGAACCCCAATGTGTGGTAGCTCCGCCTCCCAACCAACGCTCTTCTTGTCTTCTGAAAGCAGCAGCAATCGCACATCCTCCATGATGTATGTTTCGATTCGCTCCCCGGCTATCCCTTTGGCCCAGTCCTTCTCGGCCCTTCTCTCTAGGTCCCGATACTGAATCTTCAGGCGCTTGACATCCTTGTCCTGAAGCGATGTGTATGTGGCCCCAGTATCTACCAGGAAGGTCACCTGTTTCTCTATCATTGGGTACTTGCAGGCGAGCAACACCGGCAGGAAGAACTGATACGACGGAAGGCAACCGGCCGGGGTCAGCTCGTGGACTAGGAGACGGAACCTCACAGAAGCATCGCGCAGGGTTGCTCGCTCACGTAGTCAACCATGGCCGCCTCTGCGCTTTCCCTCTCTGGAAAGCTCTCAAGAACAGACGAGAGCACGTCAAGGTCCTCGTGGAACGCTATCACCTTCCCGTTGTCAATAGCGACGAAAGTGCCGCTGTATCGAGGATCTTGGCGCAAGTCACCTAGATGCTCGAAAAACCATCGCGCATTCTCGGAATAGCGAATCAGGCGAGCGCGGCGACTCATCAGAACCTCCTGTCCTTGGTGGCGCAGGATTATAGCACCGCACCGGGGCTCCGTGTCAACATGTTGACTCCTGCCCCCTCCCTGCCTCTGCAATCACCATCGGGGTCGGCAATCGCCAACGCCCTGGGAGGCCGCCCCGAGCCCCCGCTCATCCACGTGAGCCAACTCTCGGGGCCTCTCAGTCGATCAGCAGCGCTGTACGGCGGTGGCATCCATCGATAGGGATGAGGGGGAAGACGCCGCATGCGCTCAGAGAGGCTTGATGTGCCGCTGGACGTTCCGCTGCGTCAGTACCGCGAGATCACGATGTCGTCTTCGTAGATCAAGATCTCCTGGTGGATCTCGTCACGCGCCCCTTCGAGCGTCTGGACCAGGTAGCGGGCGCAGTCGGGCAGGTGATCATCCTTCTTGATCGGGTTCTCTCGACTCACGTTGCCAGTCATGGCATCGGTTGGGAAGCTGTACCGCTCCATCTGATCTACGAAGCTCGGGCAGCGGCCACGCATGACCTTGAGGCGCCCGTCGTTGATGAACCCTGTCAGCGTAGCGATGCCCGTCAGCACTGCGTTGGAAGCCGGCACCATCGGCCCGAGGCCGCGCGCCTCCAACTCGGCTGCATCTGTCGCTCTGGCTGGGTCATAGATGAAGGCTTGCACGATGCCTTCGACGAGTGCTTTGATCGCCGCAGCATGCACGGACGCTGGCTGGATTTCCTCCGTGTAGTGTTCGGCGTGGAGGTAGTACACCCCATCGTGCCACGCCGCAAAGAGTGCCCCGAAGAAGATGCCCGGATCAATCGCAACGTAGGTTGGCCAGTCCTCCGGCACCGCAAACGGTTCGACGAAGCACTGTTCGCCGAAGGTTGGATAGACAAGTCCGAGCGGCTTCCGAAACTTGCCGAGGTAGCGCATCTCAAACAGCCAGTCCGGCATCCTCTTCCGTGCCTTCTCAAACTCGTCGCGGGGGTAGTTCGGATTCTCAAGCGACGAGAACTGGATAACGTCGAAGTCCTGGTCGCCGGCAACCCACTGTCTGTAGACCTCGTGGTAGTACCACCCCATGTTCGTCGGGTAACCCGTCAGTAGCGTCGGCGCCTTGTAGAGAGCGGTGCGCGCCTGGATGACCGGCCACATCATTGCCTTCATCTGCGAAGGTTCATCCACTGAGCATGCCCGAACGTGATGCCCCTCGATGCGCAGCGGTTGATCCGCAGACCGGAAGAAGATCTGCCCGCCTGTCGGGAGCCTGTAGATCGCCGCCTGCTTCGCGTACTCCCCCTCGTACACGGTGCCCGCGAACTGCTTGATGAAGACCGGCGCGATCATGTCCCGCACCATGTCTGCCGTCGGCCCAATCGCCAGGTACTTGGCATCGGACCCGACTCCCGCCTCGATGTCCTTGGCGATGTGCTTCGCATGCCAGACTGGAACGAGGTGCGTCTTGCCGCTACCAGTCCCACCGAGGAGGACGACGTACCGCGCCTTCGAGCGCAGCGCCCTCTTCTGAAACTTGTACGGGATGAAGATCTTACCCGTCGCTGGCGGCTTGATTCCCGGCTTCGTCTTCGTCGGCATCGTCCCCCATCATCACGATAAGTGGTCCCTTGATGTTCCCAGTGACATCGTGCTCGCGTTTGTCTCGCCAGTCGCCCGATCTCCGGTTCTTGAGCCAGAAGATGCACGCCGTCGTGTCGGGCAGCGCAACCCTCTCCTTGCCGCCTTCGGTGTACTTGAATCCCTTCGCCCTGCGGAGGAGGGCTGCCTCAACCTCGTCATCGGGGGTTGTCTTCCCTCCCTTTAGGGACTCGGAAAACTCAGGATGGACCTTGCGCCACTCGTACAGCGTGTCGACGTGAATGCCGATCTCGTCAGCGATCTGCTCGTCGATGAGTCCGGCTTGTGCGAGCCAGAACGCGAGCTTCGGGTGAAGCTTTGGGTCATAGAGAGAGGGGCGGCCGGCCTTAGCCATCAGGAATCAGCCTCCTGAGCGCTGATTGCCTTTGCGTCCGTTCCTTCGTAAGACCATCGCGCAATGAAGGAGCAGAAGATCGATACCCTTGTCCGATACATGCGAAGCGAGAACTGGCCACGCGCTCTGCGTCTCGCCGCATCCTTCCCCCGCTTGGGCGAGCACCAGGCCGCGATTGTTCGCGCGCATGAGGTCCTTGCGCACCCCGGCTTCTACGCTCAGCTCGGATTCGATGAGACGAGCATCTTCGACAAGGGGATCGCTGCCCTTCGCGCACGCTACGCATCACGACTCACCGCCTGACCGTGCATCCACTTCCTCGACGAACCCCAGCGGGTCGCCCACCTCAACGGGGCCAATCGCCTTCGTCGCCTTCTTCGCATCGCCTTTGACGAAGACAAGAACGTTCTGATGGGTCTTCCCGAGCTTGCGGCTCGCCTCGAACGGATGCCCGGCGCGGATTGGCAGGCTGCCCAGTTGGGTGACGAGGATCGCCTCGTTGTAGTAGTCGAGACCCCCGTCACGGAACGCCTGGACCGTGTCACCGACGAAGTCGTAGTAGTGCCCGCGCTTGTCTCGTACCTCGCCCACCACGAAACACGCAAAGCGGTTGGGCCTCAGCAGTTTGCACGTCTCCGCGATGATCTCCGCGTAGTCACGGCGGAAGTCGTCATACCCGAGTGTGGACAGATCCGCCGGGTCGTCGCTGTACACCTCCAGGTCGGCATACGGTGGGCAGGAGAAGACGAAGTCAGCCTCGACACCAGTGGCAAGGGTCGCGATGTTCCGGCTGTCGCCAACATGCCATACCGGGCGCGGATCGTCGCAGATCGCCTCAGCTTGCTCCCTGTTCGCCGTGATCTGTTCCTCGCTCAAGTCGATGCCGACGTACTGTCGCCCGAGGACCGCCGCGACGATGCCGCGCACAGAGCCTCCAGCAAACGGGTCGAGGACAGTGCCGCCGGGAGGACAGAACCAGCGATAGGCGAGTTCGCACAGAACCGGGTCGAAGATCGACGTCCCTGACTGCACCGCCGCGTTGGGGTAGGCGGCGTAGAACTCGTCCCACGAGACCTTGCGGCCGACAGCGGCCTCATGGCGGTTCTTGGCGTTGTAGACTGAGACGGGCTGCGCGCTGCTGGAGAACGTCAAGCCGCGCTTCGTGCCATCTCCTTCATTGCCTCGTCCCTGCTCGCTTTGAAGCCCGAGTCCAAGCCACGCCTTCTTCCGCGCCTGCCACCATCCCGCGCGGGCACTCAGGACCGAGAACGGCGGAATCCCGAACCGCTCTGCCAGAGACACACTCTCGGGCAGATCGCCTAAGTGTTCCGGTGTGAGCGATGCGAAGCCCATCGTCTCGAACTCGATCTCCTCGACCTCGCCGAGAAGCTCGGAGAGAACGACTTCGTCCCATTCGGCCAGGGTCGCGATCTGGTTGTCGGCCAGGGCGAGCGCCTTGCGGCGGGGATCGTCGGTCGCGAGATCGACCCGGCGCACTACGACCAGCTCGTCGCCATTCGTTGCGATTTCGCGGACAGGGATGCCGAGTTCACGCGCCTTCTCATAGACCGCATTGCCACCGATAACGACTCCGTCGTTGTCGACGACGATCGAACGTCCTGCCCCGAGTTCGCGCAGGGACGCTTCCATGGCGCTCATGTTCCGCTCCGGGTGGCGGCGGGCATTCCGCGGGTCAAGGGCGTAGTTCTTGGCGTTCGTTGACGACTGGCCGGACGACGTCTTGCTCGAGCCCACCGGACGAGCCTTCCTCTTGCCCGGGGCGGTCATCTTGTGCCTCCCTGCTTTGCCCAGTACGCGAGGAGCAGCGCCATCGCTCCGTCCCTGCCTGGGTCCACGCCAATCCATGCGTGCTCAGTCAGCGACGACGGGCTCAGCTTCGGCTGTCTTGAGAAGACGGCGGTCTGGTCGTCAACGGCGACGGAGGGCGGTCTATCTTCCGCCGCCGCGCGTGCAGCGGCTGCTTGGCGCAGCCTGTCGCTACGCATTGAGGGTCACCAGGAGCTGCCGGATATCCTCCGCCCGAGGCCAAGCACAAGTTCCAAGTTCGTCCACCCAGGGGTACCAGATTGCACGCGCAACGCGCTACAGAAGGCCTGTTTCGGCCATGGAGAGCGAAGCGATCTCGTCAATGATCCGAGGCGGAAGAGTTCTAAGAGCGTCCTCCACTCCCAGCAAGTAGCGGAAT
>Ga0208771_1000473_pt1 | contig 24401 bp, 8 predicted proteins | sample AntAceMetag02UKX_FD_184775 | JGI IMG/M metagenome (GOLD analysis project Ga0208771, IMG submission 184775) | Saline lake microbial communities from Ace Lake, Antarctica - Antarctic Ace Lake Metagenome 02UKX (SPAdes) (version 2) | ecosystem: Environmental > Aquatic > Non-marine Saline and Alkaline... | reverse complement strand
AATAGGCGCCACCAGGGTGACACGTGTACCTCTGCCAGGTGACGAGGTTATGTCAAGGCGTCCGCCGATGTGACCTAATCGTTCGCGAATACTGAACAGACCAAATCCACCTGTGTCGCCGCCATACGATACGACGCCTGATGTCTCGAATCCGACTCCGTCATCGGCTACACCGACCTCAATCCGGTCATTGACCCTTCGCGTTGAAACCACGACTTTGTGTGCCTCTGCGTGCTTGGCGACATTGACCAGTAATTCCCTCACTGCCTGGAACAGCAAAACGCTGAGATCATGAGTCATCGGTTTGGGAAGATTGTCGCTTTCGTATTCAGCCGAAAGCCCATGCTGCTCTCTCATCTGCCGGGTAAGCCATTCCATCGCTGGCTCAAAGCCGAGTTCATATAAAACCGGCGGGCTCAGCTCGAAAGTCAGGCTGCGCGAACTCGCGATTGTCTGCGCAATCAGTTGGCTGATTTCCTTGAGAGAGGCGCCTGCCTCGGCCGAGGAGACCGATTCCTTCAGCGATTCCAGTTTAATCTTTGACATAGCCAGGTTCTGTCCGATGCCATCGTGGATCTCCGTTGCTATTCGCCGCCTGAGGCGTTCCTCGGCGTAAACCAGTTCCGAAGCCAGAGAGCGAAGTTGATTCTGATAGCTCACGAGTTGTTCCTCGGCCTCTTTTCGCTTGGTGACGTCCTCGGCTGTTCCCTCGTAGTAAAGAACGTTGCCATCATCGTCTCTGACCACAACTGCACTTTCGCGCACAAAGAGCTTTGTCCCGTCGCGTTTTCTCCAGGTCGACTCGACTCCGATGAGTTTGCCTTTTTCTTCCAGCCGCTGCCTGAAAACCGCGCGAAGATGGGGCGGGCTGAAGCCCTCTTTCTCCAAATCGGTCCGGGCCAGCTCGTTAAAAGAAGAATAGCCCAACATTTCCACGGCTGCAGGGTTCGCCATAAGTGTGCGACCGTCCGGGGTAGTTCGATAGATACCAACGACACTATTTTCAAAAATGGTTCTGAAACGCTCTTCAGCCTTGCCCAGTGCTTTATTAGCCACCTCAATGTCGGCCGTCCTTTGCTTTACGCGCAATTCCAACTCGGCATGTGCTTGCTGCAGCGCCAGTTGGGCCTCTTTGCGGTCAGTGATATCTGTGAAGAAACCTACATTACAATCTCTTCCATCTATCAAAACCCGGGTAGCATGGATATCGGCATATACTATCGAACCGTCCTTTCGCAAACACGACAGGTCCGTCGCCAAAGTTTTTTCCCCTCGCGACTGGGCCCGGAATTCAGAAATGACATGCTCCAGACTCTCTTTGGGGTGAATGTCATACACACTTAATTTCTTCAACTCATCCTGGGCATAACCCAACATTCTACATATAGATGGATTGACATATTTGAACTCCTTCGTTTCGATGTCTGCGACAATCATGCCCTCAGCAGCAGCCTCAAAGAGCGCTCTATATCTCATCTCAGATTCTTTGAGGGCTTGCTCGATGCGTTTGCGTTCGGTTATGTCGAACACAATGCCATCCATTCCGACATAGAGCCCTTGATCTGTGAACTCGGAGGTCTTGTGGTCTTCGACCCAACGAACGTTTCCCCCTTTATCGATAATTCTGTACTCCTGAATAATAGCGACAGGTCCCCTGTCAAGTTCCCGAGCCTCTTTGGTCACTCTTTGCTTGTCGTCCGGGTGTATGATTTCCAGCCAGTTGACTCTTCCTGAATCGAAATCTTCAACACAATAGCCACAAACAGCTTCACTGTTGGAAACGACATTTGCCGACCAGTCAGGATGTCCGATATAAACCATGCCCGGAATGCTTTGAGTCAAAGTTTTGTATTTGGTCTCTGACTGCCGCACGGCGTTGTGGAAACGCTGCAAATCCTCAACCATGTTGTTGAAAGAGGCGGCGAGAGTTCCAACCTCGTCTTTTGAATTGATCTTTACTCTGTTGCTCAAATCTCCGCTTCCGACGGCACGCGCAGCCGACGCAATCGCGAGAATCGGCCTGGTAATCTTATCTGCAAAAACGAACGAGACGAAGGCAAGTATCATCACGGAAATCAACAAAGTGTATGTCATCGTTCGTTTCAACGAATGAACGGTGGCGAACACCCGCTGAGGGTCATGGTAAACCAACAGAGACCAGCCCAAATCAGGAAGGTCTTTATATTGCCTGAGGTAAGTATAAGCTGAAAAGGAAGGGACATTATGTTCGGTTAATTCATCGAGAATAAAACCATCTTTTTTTTCCGTGGCATATCGGGCTGATTTCATCCTTGTTTCAATCAGATTTGTCTTAAACATGGCGTTCGGATCAAAGCAAGAGATGACAAGGCCCTCGGAGTTGAACAACATCAGATGATCAGATTTGGTTTGCTTTCGTCCGCCAATTTCCAGGGTGGTAATCATCTGGTTAATTTTGTCCCATTTCAGGGCGGCTGAAATCACGCCTACAGTTTCAGAATGTTCGACCGCATCGGTAACCGGAAAGGAAATAATTATCGCATATCCATCCGCGACAGCGTCAAATGCCACATCCTCAACGCTCTCCTTGCCTTCAACAGCTGTACGAAAATCAGGCTCGGCGGATCTGTCGTGCCCAATCAACTGCGGCTCGCTTGCCGCCACAACCTGCCCCACTCTATTTGAAACAACAATATAGTAGTATTCGTCGTATGCCTGTCTGTCGCGCGTCAGAATGCGCGAGATATGAGCCTGCTGGTCTTGATTTGCACTCCCAAGGCGACCGGTCGTCTCGGCCCAGCCTCGTACATGTTGAAATTCCGAATAGAGGTATTCATTGATTCTTTGCAGGACCAATTGGGCAAATTCGAGAGAATCGGCGCCGATTTGCTGCGTGAGGACTTGCTGGTCTCTTCTTGTTTCGATCAATCCAATGACGACCACTGGAATGACTGAAAAGAACAGCAGTATCAGCACAATCTTATTTCTCAGGCTCATGATTGATCACCTCAACCTGAACTTTTGTAAGCCGGGAATTTCTATCCACACAAGCAAACTACACCGCTAAGAGCAGTTTGGTTCGTCCGGCATATTTCAATTGAACTACCCATAAGATAGCAATTTGGGCCCGAAAAATCAGGTGAGTTTTGCGCTCAGCGTGACTTTTTTTCGCGAAATATCATTCTTCAATCCCGAAAACTTTGAGCCACTGGTCTGTTTCACCTTCGCTGAGCCCTTGCCTTTTTGCGGACGGCTCTTTCTCCTTGGGGGGGCGGGCCAATCTTCTGCAGAGATTGGTCCAGAAGATTTCAGATTTGACTGCCGTCGCCTTTCTTGCCATCGCCGCTTTTCGCACCCTTCGGTCACTGCTGACCACTGTCAGTCTTTTAGGAGCAGAACTTGCCTTTATTTTGTCCTCGATCACGGTGTCGGCATCAGTGCTCAGGCCGGCAAAAAACACCTCCATGCTTGCAATGTTCTCGAAACGGCCTTTGTCAGGCGGGCCTGTGCCGTCGAAAACAATCTCGCCGGTGTCGGCGACCAATTTCAAATACCTTCCCACTACATGAGATAAGCGCACAGCATCGACTGACGCGTCTTCTTCGGACGCTTTTTGAATTGACCACAACAGATTGTGACCGTCAATAATTAGCGGCATCTATTTTTGGTAATTAGTGAATGGTAATTGGTTATTGCTTTTCATCCGAATCTTATTTCTCCGCCGACTATTGTCTTTTCGACCCTCCCCTTTACCATCCAGCCGTGATAGGGGCAGTTTCTGCTTTTCGAGCGGAACTTACCGACGTCAATTTTGTACTCGGCATTGGGGTCGATTATGGTGACATCCGCCTGTTTGCCTTTGCCTAATGTCCCCTTGTCGACGCCGATTATTTGCGCCGGTTTTTCTGTCATTAATCGTATCAGGCCTGTCCAATCGAGAACGCCGGGCTCGATCAGGGCCTTGATATAAAGGCCCAATGCGCACTCGAGAGATGCTATGCCGAAGGGAGCAGCGAGAAATTCGAGTTCTTTTTCACTCTGCAAGTGAGGGGCATGGTCGGTCACGAGAGCATCTACGAGACCATCGCCGACGGCCTGTTTGAGAGCTTCGATGTCTTTGTCGGTTCGCAGGGGCGGATTAATTTTATAGTTCGTATCATACTCGGCGCAGCACTGCTCGGTCAAAAGCAGATGATGGGGCGTGACCTCGCAGGTAATCGGCAGGGACTCTTGTTTGGCGGCCCTTATCAACTCGACGGAGCCGGCGGTGGATATATGCTGAGCATGGTAGCGAACCCGGCTGGGACTGACCTTCTTTATCAGTTGGATGTCCCTCCAGAGCATCGCCTGCTCAGCCAAAGCGTCAATGCCGGGCAGTCCGAGGACGGTTGACTGATAGCCCGAGTTCATAACGCCTTCGGCGGCAAAGCTGTTGTCCTGGCAGTGCTGAGCTATTACGACGTCAAACATCGCGGCATACTTAAGGGCACGGAGCATGACGGCCGGGTCCTGAACGCCGTTGCCGTCATCGGTAAAACCCACCGCACCGGCCTCTGCCATAAAACCCATCTCGGCAAGCTCGATCCCCTCCCGCTTTTTCGTTATTGCGCCCATCGTGTAGACGTGCGTTTTTCTCGTCTGCCTGCCTTTGCGGTGTATATATTCAACATCGGTTTCATTCTCGATGGGAGGGTCGGTATTCGGCATACACACCACGGACGTGAAACCTGCGGCAACCGCGACGGCTGAACCGCTGGCTATTGTCTCTTCTTCTTCGTTACCGGGCTCACGAAAATGCACGTGGATATCAATCAGGCCCGGCGTGACCAACTTATCTGCAGCATCAATGACGGCTGCGTCGGCCTTTTCAATCCTGCCGATTTGGGCGATCTTGTCGCCGACTATAAGCAGGTCGCATTTCTCATCGACGCCGTTTGCCGGGTCTATCACTCGGCCGTTTTTTATCAGAAGTTGATCACTCATACTATGCGCCAGAAAAATCAATGACTTTGTGCGGCGGCCTGATTAACGAGAAACAGAACCGCCATTCTGACAGCCAGGCCGTTCTTGACCTGTTCGAGAATAACACTGTTTTGGCCGTCGGCCACTTCGCTTTCCATCTCCAGACCCCTGTTAATCGGGCCGGGGTGCATAACTAAAATATCCGGTTTGGCTCGCTTCATTCTCTCAACGGTCAGGCCGAAATAGTGCGAGTATTCACGTATCGAAGGAAATGGATTTCCCCCAATGCGCTCGAACTGAATCCGCAGCATGTTAATTACATCGACCTTTTCTATGACTTCATCGAGCGAGTAACTTACGCTGACGGGAAGCTGCTCCACGCCGGCGGGCATCAATGTCGGAGGACCTACGAATGTCACTTCGGCGCCGAGTTTGGTCATCGCCCATAAGTCACTGCGTGCGACACGTGAGTGCGCTATATCGCCGACAATAGCTATTTTCACACCTTCGAGAGTCCCCTTGATTTTGCGAATAGTGTACACATCCAGCAGACCCTGTGTGGGATGCTCACAGAAGCCGTCACCTGCATTTATGACACAGCTATCAATATTCCTGCTCAAGAGCTTCGCCGCCCCGCCGGCGCCGTGGCGAATAACAACAATGTCAGTACCCATAGCTTCCATGTTTCTGGCGGTGTCCAGGAGCGTCTCGCCCTTACTTACCGAGCTTGTTTTCATAGTGAATTCTATGATATCGGCGCTGAGTCGGCTCGCCGCGAGGACAAAGCTGTTGCGGGTGCGCGTGCTGTCTTCAAAGAAAAGGTTCACAACAACTTTGCCGCGCAAAGGCGGCGCTTTCTTGACCGAGCGCGTGCTTATCTCTTCAAAGCCTTCGGCGGTGTCAAGAATGAACTTGATCTCTTCGGAACTGAGTTCCCGCAGGCCGAGCAGGTGTTTGCGATTCCATGTCAACGGCTTATTCTTTTTTCTTATCGCCATACTTTCGCATCCGGTGCAACCTCATTTGCGATCCGTTCCAGGATCACAGCCTCTACTCGATAACGACCTGGTCGGTCCCATCGGACTCTACAAGATTGACCTGGACCAACTGGCCGGGCGCAGCATCGGTTTTATGTCCGATGTAATCGGCCTGTATAGGCAGTTCTCTTCCGCCCCTGTCAATGAGAACCGCCAATCGGACAGCCTCAGGCCTTCCGAGATCTATCAGGGCGTCCATAGCCGCCCGAGTCGAACGCCCCGTATACAATACATCATCAACTAAAATAATTACCTTAGCATCTATGTTGAAGCCGATTTCGGTCGTGCGAACCTGCGGCTGAGAATCACCATGAGGCGAGTTCAGGTCGTCACGGTAGAGCGTTATATCGAGAGTCCCGCAGGGCACGTCCTTGCCAAGGCGTTTTGCCAACAGAGAGGCCAGTCTCTGGGCAAGAATCTCTCCCCTGCTGCGGATTCCGATTACCGCAAGATCCACACCTTCTGGGGCATCGGCTATTATCTGGGCCGTAACCTCGTCCAGGGCTTGCTCGATTTGTTCGCGATTCAGAATTACCGTCATAATCCCAGACAACCTCAACCTAAGAAATACTCTAAAATCCGCCAGAGTATAGCAGCCATTCCGGACAAAGGCAAGATTTCCCGGTGAAGTTTTGCCAAAGGGCGTTTTCAATACTGAAACGGCGGTTTTTACAGGGATTTTACAGACAATTTGCTTGAATGCTCGATCGTTTTCTGGTATTATAGGGTTTGACTACCGGGGTATGATTTGCAGCATCAGCGGTTGGGCAGCCAGTGAACAGCATTGTGCTTTCATTGGTTTTGCCACGACCTCCGGAGGAATGTGATAGTGCGGTTTATGAAAAGGCCATTTTACTTTTGCGTGATAGCTTTCGCAACGCTGTTGGTTGCTGCTGCACCCGCTCTGGCTGCAGCCGAACAACCAGCCGACGAAGAGCCCCAGCCCATCGCGATCACCCGTTCAGGCCTGCATCAACTTCGAGACGCTGATCCGAATCTCACGGGCGAGGGCGTCCGGTTCGCCGTGGTCAGCAGAAGTTTCACTTACACCGATAAAGAGCCGCAGAACGATTATCGCCCGAATATCAGCCATAATTGTTTCAGCAACAACGAAATAGTTTTTCACGACGGCGGCCATGCTCCAGCGGGAATCTCGCCTCATTCGACAGCCATCTGCTCAATCCTGCTGGGCGAGGACACCGATGCTTTTTATCCCAACCTCGGTCAATTCCATTATCAGGGCGCCGCGCCGCAGGCACAGGCCGATGTCTACGAATTCTGGTATTTTTTGATCAACGAGGTGTTTCCGCACAGACGGCCGAATGCAGATATTCTAACCGCCAGCATCGGCAACCAATCCGAAGACTGGTGGACACGAGGCATCGAAGCATTGGCAGAACACTACGGACTTATTGTTGTCGCCGGTACAGGTAACGGCTCCGACGCTTATGACCCGCTGCTGTATCCCGGCGCCGGAGCAAACGTTATTGGTGTTGGCGTTGTCGACTCAGTAGAAAGCGACGACATGGTGACAAGCCTGTCGCAGTTTGCACTGGCTTACCCGGAGCATTCGAGCGTGGGCCCTACCTCAGACGGCCGATGCAAACCTGATATTGTGGCGCCTGGCAATTGCCTGGCCGCCGATATAGATGACCCTAACCGCTACGAGGCAACCGGCAGTTGGTCGAGCTTTTCAACTCCGATAGTTGCAGGCGCAATCGGCCTGCTCGTGGAGAAGGCCAAGCAGGACCCCAATTTGAATCCTGCCGTCTCGTCTGCCGGGGGAAACTGCGTAATCAAAGCCATCCTGCTCAATTCCGCAACCAAACTACCCTACTGGCACAAGGGCCGACTCGAAAAAGACGACGATCATCAGGCGCCGCTGGATTGTATTCAGGGAGCGGGGATGCTAAATGCGGTCGGCGCTTACGAGCATTTGACGGCCGGTCGCAACAAGCCCGGAGACGCACCACAAACCGGTTGGGATTTGAACCATCTCGAAAAAAGGGAAAGGCCGGAAAACACGTACAGTATTACAGTATCGCAACCGGCGGGAACACTCATTACAGCCACCGCCGTGTGGAACAGACACTTCACGAGGATATATCCGTTCGAGCGAATCCCGGAAAAGGACGCCGACCTGCGACTCGAACTCTGGGCGGTGGACCCGAATGACCCCAACAACGACTACATAGTCGATTACAGTGACAGCAACACCGACAATCTCGAACACATTTATTGCCGCACAGACGCCAATTACACTGATTACGAAATTGTCCTATCCTTCAGTGACATCGAAGAGGCGGACTTGAAAGGTATGATCGCGCGATACGGCCTGGCCTGGAATGTGAGCGAGCCGCAGGACGACGACAGCATATTCTGGTACGACCTCAACGCCGATGGCATCGTCGATGACCTCGATCTTGGCACATTGATCGATTACTGGATCGGTACGGTTCAAACGCCGAACGGCTATTTTCTCGGAGATGTCAACGGCAATGGCGAGTTCGACGCCGCCGATGTCGAAAGCTTCCTCAGCCACAAAAACGACCAGGCCGACTGGTACAGCCCGCAAGCGAACAAGCCCGACTAAGAACACATCGGCAGAGAAAAACTTCTTTTAATTGTCCTTCGTTTCTGCTAAAAGCATTCCTAATGCAGCTTGTAACAAGAAAATCCTGTTTGAAAGGGACGGTCAGAATTCCCGCTTCGAAATCGCATACTATAAGGGCGGTTGCGATTGCATCGTTGGCGCCCGGTGCGAGTATCATTCGCAACCCACTTCTCTCAAGCGACACGCAAGCCGCGGTGGACTGCTACAGGGCGCTGGGAGCGGTAATTGACACGTCGGATTCGTCGGCATGGCAGGTGAGCGGCACCGGCGGAAGAATCAAAGCACCACAGGACATCATCGACGTGGGCAACTCAGGAACAACGCTGCGTGTGGCGATGGGCTCGGCTGCGCTGGCCGGGGCCGGAGAAAGCACAGTATTTACAGGCGACGAGCAAATCCGCAGCCGATCAGTAGGGCCATTGATCGAGGCGCTGAGTAATCTTGGGGCAGTGTGTACAAGTCTCAAGGCCAAAGGCAAGGCGCCGGTCGAGGTGGCCGGGCATCTGACCGGCGGGAAGACAAGCATAGCAGCACCAACAAGTCAATACCTGTCGAGCCTGCTTTTGTGTACGCCCCTGGCTACAGAGGACAGTGAGATAGATGTCACCCTGCTTAACGAACCGGGCTACGTGCAGATGACGCTGGACTGGCTCGATAAGCAGGATATAGAATATAAAAATCAGGGCCTCCGCAAATTCAACATTAAGGGCAATCAAAACTATAAGCCGTTTGAGGCAGTGATACCGGCAGATTTTTCCAGCGCAACCTTCTTTCTTTGCGCCGCGGCTTTGGTTGGCGAGGAAGTAACGTTAACAGGATTGGATTTTTCCGACAGTCAGCCCGACAAAGTCGTAGTCGATTACCTCAAGGCAATGGGTGCCGATATCAAGATCGAGAAGGCCGGTTTAACGGTTAAGGCGGTCCCGCTGAGGGGCATTGAAATCGATATGAACCAGACGCCCGACGCCCTGCCGGCTATGGCGGTGACGGCAGCGTTCGCCCAGAGGACAACAAGGCTTGTCAATGTCCCTCAGGCGCGCGGCAAGGAGACCGACCGAATCACGTGCATGGCCGAGGAACTGAAAAAAATGGGCGCCAATGTTGAAGAATTGCCCGACGGGCTTATTATAGAAGGCGGAAAGCTCAACGGTGCGAATTTGAACGGCAGAAGCGACCATCGAATCGTAATGGCTTTGTCGCTGTCGGGCATGGCCATTGACGGAGAATGTAAAATTGACACCGCCGAGGCAATGAATGTCACTTTTCCCGACTACGTGGAACTGATGAAAAGCATCGGGGCGAACATCCAAATCAGTAAATAGTGTCGCTTCCAATCATTAAGTGTCATTTGGCTTCGCTTTCGGCGAGGCGGGGCCGCTGAAATTAAGCGTTGCATTGAGGGGGCTTTTCTGCTCTAATATCCGATTAAAATGTATTGATGCTTGATTTTCAGGAGATTACAGAATGATTGGTTGTCACATTGGACGTTGTTTTCAGGTAACAGTCGGAGGCGGTTCCTATCAGGACGGCCTGACCGTAGTAGTGCAGGGCAATCCGCCTGGAATGGCCATAACAGAGCAGGAAATCTACGGAGACCTACTTCTGAGAAAGCCCGGGGCGGACGAGTTGTCGAGCCCTCGCAAAGAGCCGGACCTTCCGGTTATCTACACCGGACTCAATGCGGCCGATACCATCGAAGATGCCGGAAACAAGAACCACACAAATGGAACGCCGCTTACGATCCTTATTCCCAACCTGGACCGGCACTTTATCCATATCAAGCAGTACCAGGATACGAACCGCACGCCGCGGCCGGGCCATGCTTCGTACGCCTCCTTCAAGAAATACGGTCCTAACGATGATGCTATCGGAGCGGGGATATTCAGCGGCCGATATACGTCAACGATTGTGGCAGCCGGCTATGTGGCAAAAAAGGTGCTGAAAAAATGCGGCATCGACGTATTCTCTTATGTTAAAGAACTGGCCTCGGTGAAATGCGGCGATGTCGCTCATGACAAGGCGCTGAAATACACCAACGATTACAAACAGATGCGGCATGACCTTGATCCGTTTTACCAAGAGATTTACGTCAAAGGTCGTATCAATATGGATATGAGATTCCTAGAAAAGGTCAAAGTCCTCGCTGAAATCGAGAACGAAATCGACGACATCCGCGATACTGCTCCGAAGATCAAAGCCGCTGAGATCAGAGAGAAATACGGTGTGCATCCGGTGCTGAACTGTCCGGATATTGAAGCGGCAGAGGAGATGGTCGAGGCGTGCAACAAGATATCAGCTACCGGCGATTCTGCCGGTGGCACCGTTGAAGTAGTAGTAACCGGTATCCCGGCTGGACTGGGTGAGCCCGTGTTCTCAAAGCTCGACGCCGAACTGGGCCGAATGCTCGGTATCGGAGCGATAAAAGGCGTTGAGGTCGGGGCGGGTTTGGCGGTCAAGGACATGACAGGCTACGAGTGCAACGACCAGATGCACAGTGATCAAGGCAAGATAGTTTTCGATTCGAATAATGCAGGCGGTATAACCGGCGGGCTCTCTACAGGCCAGTCCATCGTCGCCAGGTTGGCCGTCAAGCCGACTCCGACAATCGACAAGCCACAAAGAACTGTCGATAAGTATACCCTGGAAAACAAAGACCTGGCCGCGATTACACGACGCGACCCCACGATAGTAGCACGAGTATGGCCGGTCGCAGAAAACTATACGGCCCTTGTAATACTCGACCATTTGTTTATGCATTACGGCTATCAGATGCTCAAGGACAAATAGTACATCTGCCGAAAAGTCGGTTTCAAACCAATAGGTGCATAAATCTTTCAATAGTTCAAAAGCAAAGCCCCGGCAAAAACCGGGGCTTTTTTTGATTTTCGTTTCAGCCTCCGGAGGAGAGAGGATCGAAACGTCTGCTTCACATCTGTTAGTTCCACGGCAAAACAGGTGACGGACCAGTATCGTTGTGGTTCGGCGACCTGTCACGCACTATCACATAGAAAGAGGCAGAATACGACTTCGGGCCAAGAAGAACCTTGTATACACTCGGGTCCTCGCCCAACGGAACGTTGTCGACGTTTCGCCACTCCGGACCACCTGGGTCGCCTGATCCGCCGCTGTTGTAGTCATTCTCGGTGCTACAGAAGAACTTGTACTCTACGCCGCTGTCATCGGTGGCGTCCAGCGCTTTCATCACAGCCCAGTAATCGAAGGTACCGCCGCCTATATTGATCTGGTGGGGTTCACCACTGAAGCCGTTCGCATCCACTGCCGGATCCCATTGGGCCGGATCCGGGAACGGCTTAGTCATATCGGGCTCTTCCGGAGTCGTTTCACATTCGGAATCCGACCAGTTGGTCTTGTTGCCCGGCTCGCCTGTTCCATCATCAGGTATTTCAGGGACACTGTCACGCGCCCTTACTCTGTAGCAATACGTAGTCTCGGGCTCCAGGTTGCCGTCCGTATACGTTGTTTCCAACTGCCAGCCGCTGTCGTGTCCGCTGACTGTCATGTTCTCGAAATAGTACTCTACCGGCAAAGTATAGTCGGTAGTTATCGTCGACGCAAACATCGTGATAGAATTCGGCGAGTTCGGATATATGGTCTCTATGTACGGTTCCGGAGTCGGCGGTGTGGTATCATCTGGTTCGAGGTCAGGGTCGGGTATCGCACATCGGCCAGGCGCCCACTCGGTCTCTATCCACTGGTCCTGAGGCATTCCCGGCCGCACTTCGCGTGCCTTTACAGTGTAACAATATTCGCTGCCCGTAGTCAGACCTGTTTGTTCATACGTCGGACTACTGTTCCAGACCACACTGTCGCAATCCGGATCTGTCGTCAGGTTGCAGAAGCCATACTCGATAGCCCAGTCCCAGGCATCAACGGTAGTGACCGCTGTCATGCGGATCGACGTCGCCGAAACACCATTGGGCTCAACTGCCCATTCGCTGGGGTTCGGAACCGGTGCCTCGGTATCCTGCATCAGCCAGCATTCAGCGAGGAAACGCAGATCCCTGTTGTCTACATTCGTATCAAACGTGAAGTCTGCGCCGCTACACCAGTCGTCACCGGCCGAGCACCCCGCGTCCAGCCAACTCAAAGCAAGTACGCAGTAATCCTTGAAGTTCACAATGCCATCGGATGCCGGATCACAGAATCGGCACGGCTCCATCAATGTACTGAGCGGATAGTGATAACCCATATCCACAGTCAGTGTGTCGAATCCTTCGTTGGTGCGTGTCGTGTATTCGTTCAGGCCAAAGGCGTTTGCCGAGTCACTTCCGGTATCAACGCACGGACTGTTCTGTGACTGCCCGGCAGCAGTCTGGCTGAGATAGTAATTGCCGAGCGGTCCTGTAACAAAGAGCGGATCGGCCAAGGTATTGCCGCTGCCCCAGTCGAGCGTGCAGCCCAGATCAACTTGCGCAGCGGATTTTCCACCCTTGACGGCACTATAGGAAACAGTAATCGTAGACGGTTTCTGATCATAGACAAGGAAACCGCTTCCGACATGGAGTTCGGACCCTGCCAACGCATAGTTATCCCACAGGATAGAGTTAATAATCTCAGAGTTGCTATAGTACGAACTGTAGAAGCCGCCGCCGAAGCCTGTATAGCCTTCTTCGCCGAAACTACCCGGCGCCGAGTTGCTGACAATCGTGCAGTTCGATACCAGTGGCGCCGCATACCAGTTCGCAGAGACGCCCCCGCCGTCCCTGCCGGCAACGTTGTTGACTATAAGGCAGTTATCAAGCGTGGGAACGCAGGGTCTGCCGGCTATATAAACAGCACCTCCTGAAGTGTTGGCAATGTTGTACGTCATGACACAGTCGCGAATCAGCGCCGGTGTAGCGTAGCAGTACATTGCACCGCCCTCGCCAACGAGCAATGCGTTGGGATCATTCGGGTCATTCGGGTCAACCGCATCGAGCGGAGCGCTGTTCAATCTGAATGTGCAGCCGACAATCGAAGTAGCGGGCGAATCCTTGAAGAATAAGCCTGCCCCGCGTTCGGCCGCGTTTTCGAGGACCTCCGTTTCCGTCATGTACATGTAGGCCCCATTCCAGTATGCAGCACCACCATCACTATCAGCTATGTTGCCGACGAATGCGCCGCCTGTAACTACCATGGATGAGTTGGGTTCACCATAAAGACCTGCACCATACGGAGACAAATTATCAGTGAAGTTGCAATCGTCAATGGTTATCAGACTGTTGGAATCACAGAGCAAGCCGCCGCCGATTTCGATAGCAGAGTTCTGGATGAACGTGCAATGCGTGAATGTCGGCCGGCTGTTCACGTCACAGAACGCGCCGCCACCACTCTCAGCAGAGCAATCGATGACGGTGCAGTTTATGAATTCGGGATCGGTATCTCTGGCGACATAGATACCACCACCTTGGCCGCCGCCGTTCGGGTCGGCGTACGTTGCGGTGCAGCCGCTGATAATAAGGTTCATAATCGTCGGGCTGCTGTTTGAATCAACGTAGACACCGCCGCCGTTTTCACCGGCGACACTGCCGTTTATTATCATGAAGCCGTCGACGACTGTGTTGGCGTCTTCGGCGGTGTTAAAGATGAAGCCTCGACCGTCACCCATAGCATCTATGATAGTCGAAGCAATAACGTTAGGATCGTCGGGATTGGCACAAACGACCGTGATGGCCTTGCCGCGTAAATTGATGTTGCCATTGTATGTGTCCGGAGCAACGACGAGAGTATCGCCGTCCCTCGCCTGGTCAATAGCATCCTGGATGGCATTGGCATCGCCGGAGACTTCTATTACGCGCGGCTCTTCAAAGACAACAGCAATCTCCGTATCATAGAGCAGCGTAATCGTGTTTGTCAGTTCCGTCGAGGTGTCATCATCGGTTGCCATCCACCTCGCCACTCGATAACCTTCATCGGGATGTGCTATGAGATCTATGACGCCCTCGAACATCGGACCACCTGCCGGCTCAAGCCAGCCGTGACCGCCTATGACTGTTGTCCCCAATTGATGGATTGGGGTCAGTTCGAATTCGACCGTAATGTGTTTGTCTTCGGTCATAGTTACTATGTTGTTGGGCTCAGTAGACGCTTCGTTATCGATTCCGGTCCAGGCCGCGACACGATAACCAAAGTCAGGATATGCCCACAATCGCACCTCCGCACCCTTTGGATAAATGCCCATATTCGGGTCGATGTAGCCGTTTGCAAGATTCGCATCGACAACGTTGCCCCATGCATCGACAATATCAACAGTCAGTTTCGGCATATTTGAAATCAGATAATGATACCCGACATCGACTGTACCGGCGTCACCGTGACCATCAATACGGGTGGTATACTCGTTGGGATCGAGTCCGAGAGTGACAGCGAGGTCACTTCCGGCATCGACGCAGTTACTATCGGTAAGCTGGCCAGTAGCAATGTGACTCAGGTAATAGCCAGGTATGAAGTTCGGGCCTTCGACGATATTCACGAAGCACGGATCGTCGTTGAGGTTGTTGCTGTAAGGATCCCATTCGATTATGTCCCAGATGTAGAATTCCTCCGGGCCGGCGGGCTCGCGTCCGTTAAGTGTGCAGCCTTCTTCGATGTAGATAGGCGGACCGTACGACATTGCAAGGATCGCAGAACCGAGATCGACTCGCGGCTTTGTTATAGCAACCTTTGTATCGGTCACCGGGACGCCGGTGGTTATCAGTATGTGCCTGACCTCATTCGGTGAAAGGTAACTGCCGATTTTGTCGAGGGCGGCAGCCTGCAGGTCGGCGACGATACCTGCGGCAAACGGACATGCTGAAGATGTTCCAGCGAAGGTCGGATTGTAATCGCCTGCATCATAACCGGGTTCGCCAACAATGTCGGTCGTATACATGGGGTCGGCAGGCGCCAGGATGTCAAGGTTGTCGGCGGTATTCGAATACTCGGTGACTTGATCTGTTGTATCATAGACGGCGCCGACGGAAATTACATCAGACATGGCGGAAGGCCATGATATGCCATCGCCGGCAAATCCGTCGTTACCGGAGGCAGCCAGTATTGTGATGCCGGCGCTAACAGCAGTGTCGGCGGCAATGGTCATCGCCGGTGCGTAGATATCAGCGTCTTTAGCGTCATCAAAAGGCAGATCGGGCATGCCCCAACTGTTGCTGATGATCATGATCGGATTGACCGGATCGTCGTTGCGGTGCGTCACGCACCAGTCCCATGCAGCGAGGGTATCGTCATCCCAGAAGCCGTCGTCATCGTCGGCTGTAGCTTTGAGAGCGTATATTTTCGCCCCGTAGGCCACTCCGCCGATGTAATCGCCGACATTACCCAGGTCCCCTGCTGCTATACCGGCACAGGCGGTCCCGTGGGCGGTGCCGTCGGTTACGCCGCCGGGAATCGGATCGGCATCACCATCAGCAAAATCATAGCCGCCAATGATTTTGTTATTCGGGAAAGTTCCGTTGCCAAGCATCGGATGCGTGTAATCAACGCCGGTATCAACAATAGCGATAGCTATGTCCGCACCGTTATAGGTTTGTCGGACTTCCATCGCACTGGCCAGCGGAATTGACTGGGCAAGCATTTTCTTGAGCTTGCGCACCGGCTCTACATGAGCCACCAACGAGTTGCTGAGCAACTTGTTGAGACCTGCCGTAGTGACCTCACCGGAGAAACCGGCCTGGTTCTCGAAACGATGTCGTAAAGTGAACTCGGATGATGACAATGTCGAGAGAACCGACGACTGGCGATTGGCAATTTCAGCTCTGAGCACGGCAACGGAATCAGCCGAGTCCCAGTCAGTGGCCGCTCTGGTTTGTGCCGGCTCGGCAAGACTGACCATAACTTTGACTGTTGCATCGCCGGAGTCGAACTGGTCGTAAATGGTCTGGGCATCGACCAGAACTGAACTCGGACCGCCCGAACCACCTGATGGCTGTTGGGGCACACTGAAATCAACCGCATCGTTGGGATCATACGACGGTCCAACGTCGGTGTGAGAGAGCTCGAGAGTTGATGACAACATCCATCCAAACACTTCTCCGCTGCCGACAGCCAACTGCGAACCGTCGTTGGCCGAATTGCCCCAGATGATCGAGTCCTTGACTTTGACATCGCAACGATACGAGCAGTAGAGACCTCCGCCATAGGAGGGTACCTGCGTTAACTTGTTATCAGATATCGTGGTGTGGATTATTGTGGCTTCAATCATCCAGTTGCAGGAAACGCCGCCGCCGTCTCTGCCGGCCGTGTTGCTGGTTACCAGGCAGTTTCTCAACACCGGACCAATATCCGAGAGTGAATCATGGTCGCCGGCCAGGTATAATCCACCGCCGGAGGTTCTCGCGTAATTATGGTTGATCCGGGTGTCGATAATCAGCATCGGTCCGGCCCAGGAATATATTCCACCGCCCTCTGCAACCGCAGAGGTATCCGTGCGCTGAATGACTACAACGTTCGGGTCGTTGGGATCACCATTCGGATTGTTCGGATCGACCGGGGCATTCGGGTCATTGGGATCTGGATTGAAGTACTCGACGTATGTGAATATCCCGGAAGCGTCGTTGTATGTAATATCGCAGTTGGTAATACTCGACAGCGGCGAACTAACACAATAGATTCCGGCTCCGTTTGTTGCGCTGCCGTAGGAGATATCGCATGCTGTGATTGCCAGGTTGGCGTCAGTCATGAATATTCCACCGCCGTTGAGCCCGGCTTCATTGCCTGTCAACGTAGTCTCCTCAATCGTACCGGAGGCATCGTGACTGAAGTAGATTCCGGCCCCGTATTCACCGGCAATGTTGTCGGTGAAGCTGCAGCCGCTGATTGTCACGGTGTTTTCGCTGTTGTAGAAGATGCCGCCGCCGGAGAAATCGGCTTCATTGCGTGTGAACTTGCAGCCGTTCAACTGCGATGCACAATTGAAAGCATAGTAGATAGCGCCACCGTCGCCGCCTGCACTGAAGACACCTGCACCCATGCGGTCGCCGCCGAAGGTAGCGGAGTTGTCGGTAAACGTGCAATTTGTGAACGTCGTTGAACTGCCGAAGGCGCAGTAAACTGCGCCGCCGGAGCCGCGGACGGCCGAGCAGTAGGCCACAGTGCAGTCGATGAACACCGGGCTGCTGTCGAAGCCTACATAAATGGCCCCTCCGACCGAATCAGTGATGTAGCAGTTGGTTATGTCAACATTGTAGAAGGTCGGGCTGCTTTCGGAATCAACGAATATGGCCCCGCCTTCGCCGTTCTCCACCTTGCAGCCTACTATCTGGATGTTGCCGATAAGCGGGCTGGTGCCTTCTCCGACATATATGGCGCCGCCCTTCCCTTCGGTAATGCTGCCGTTGATGATCTTGAAACCGTCGATCAATGTGTATTCGTTTTCACCATTTTCAAACGTAAACGCACGGTTTTCACCATGGCAATCAATAATTGTCCTGGCGATTACATTCGCATCGTCAGGATTGATACCATACAATTTAATTTCCTTGCCGCGCAAATTGATATTACCTTCGTAAGTTTCGGCGGCCGCAACAATAACATCACCGTTTTCAGCGGCATCAATTGCGCGCTGAATCGCCGCGCCTCCGCCTGAAACCGGGATTACGTCGCCACGTCTGAATACGACGGTATAGGCCTGGTTGGAATCCATTACCACCTCAAGCGTCCTTTTGATAGATACGCGCGTGCCGTCTTCGTCGTACCAGCCCATGACATAGTAGTTCGGGTCAGGCATCGCAGTCAAAGTAAGCACGGCGCCTTCGTAATACCAGCCGCTGTTCGGATCAACTATTCCGTGGACGCCGGGATCGTTCGCGTCTTGCTCAACGGTGATATTCAATTCATGCATGGCGGCGCCTTGCCTGTAGTGGTAACCTATATCAACGACGCCATCGTCACCGACGCCGGTTGTTCGCGTAGTATAGTTATCCATGCCAACATTGACAGCAAAGTCGCTGCCGGCATCGACGTAGTTGCTGTCGACCGGCTGACCGGAGTCAATCTGACTGAGGTAGTAGCCGGCGACAAAGCACGGGTCATCCTCACCGTTATGGTTGTTGGCATCCCAGCTATTGCTGTCGGCGTTCCACCCGTCGAGCGTACACTCATCTTCGACATAAATCGGGTCACCGGCGGATAGGCCTATCTGGCCGCTCTTGACCTGGAAGATATACCTTCCATTTACATTGCTGTCCCGGTTGCCATGGACCAGTCCATCGGGACTGCCATCCAGGAAAGAAAGAGTGAGGCCGGAGCCTGCGAGTTCGATAAAGGTCCCGGGATAACCGGTCCCGTTCGAGAAGCCAACGTGCACCGGCATCCCACCGAAGCCATCCTGGCCTCCGCTGGCGTCGCCGGTCTCCCACAGTAGTTGTCCATAGTTGAACTCAATATCGAAGTCGCCAGGAGCACGATCGGAGCGATCAATCATGACAAGCTGGAAACTGTTGAGCTTATCGACGTGCGTGGAATAGTATCCGACTTCAATCCAGTTAACGACAAAGGTAAGATGGCCGTCAATCATACCCGTGCCATAGGTAACCTCATTGCCCGTGCGAGTATCAACATCCGCAAAGAACGGCGCGATGATTGACGTGCCGATATCACCTGTCAGACCAAACGGCGTGAAGGTCCCCATTGGAGCGTCAAAGGTAACGTTGCCGTTGTTGTTGACGTACAGGCCGTTGGTAATAGTGCCGTAGTAGTTGATCGTAAAGCCTATATCAACCAAACCGGTAGAACCGTCGTCGTTCGCTAGCAGCGTTTCGGAATCGAAGCCTTCGCGGATAACTGGTCGCGAATCGGGATCGACCGCTACGAGTTCTTCGGCCACACGAAGGTCGACAGAACTTCGTGTGATGGTTACGTTTGACGGCCACGGCCAGAAGGCGTCTCCGCTGCCCACAGCCACCTGTGAACCGTTCAGGCCGAAGTTGCCCCAGATAATCGTATCTTTAACATCGGCGGTGCTGCTGTATGAGCAGTATAAGCCGCCGCCGAAAGAGAGCAGTCCCGTAAGCCTGTTGTCGGCTATCGTGCAGTTGGTAATCGTCGCATGGGTGTTCCAGTTGCACGAGACGCCGGCGCCATCGGTGCGTGCTTCGTTATTGGTTATCAGATTGTTCCGCAGATGCGGCCCGACCGGCGATTCGAGGTCGCCGTAACCAACCAGATAAATTGCACCGCCCGAGGTTCCGCCAACGTTGAAACTGATGTCGGAATCGGCGATCAATAGCGGTCCTGCGAGTGAGTATATACCGCCGCCTGCGGAAATCGCGGATTCATCTATAAGATCCTCGGTAACGAGATTCGGATCGTTAAGGTCGAAATTCGGGTCATCCGGCGATATCGGAATCATCGGAGCCACAGCATTCGGATCGGTCGGGTCGGGCTGCCAATTCGGGTCGGGGATGGAATACTCGTAAGTTATGACAGTACCCGAAGCATCGTTGTGCCTGATTTCGCAGCCAATGATCGATGCCGCCGGCGAGTACTCACTATAGATGGCACCGCCGTAGATAGCTGTGTTGCGGGAAATATTGCAGTCGATGATGGACAAATCGCCCGATTCGATAATGTAAACAGCACCGCCGGTTTCCTCGGCAATATTCTTGACCATTATCGTATCGAGAACGGTTCCGGCACTGTTGGGATCGAAGTACAATGCTCCACCGGAAACAGCCGAGTTACCCGTAAAGTTGGAGTCGGTGATGTTTAGATCGCTTTCAGCATCGTAGAAGATACCGCCGCCGTATTGCTCGGCTGCATTATCTTCAAACACGCATTCGTTCACATCTGAGAAGCAGTCAGCATCAAAGTAGATTGCTCCGCCGTAATCGGATGTATTGTTTATGAATATGCAGCTTTCTACCGATGATATACAACCGGCACTGAATGCAAGAGCACCACCGGAACCGGCAGAGTTGTCGCTGAATTCACACCGCCTGAGCACTGCATTGCAATCGTACCCGTAGTAGATCGCGCCGCCGTAGCCGCCGAGAACTGAGCAATCGGTAATCGTGCAGTCTTCAATTACAGAACTGTTCCCGGCGCCGACGTATATGGCCCCACCGCCAATAGCAGCGCTACAGTTGCTTATTGTAATATTCCCCAGGACGGGACTGGCGCCGGAACTAATGTATATTGCACCACCCCTGGAATTGCTCGCATTGCAGTCGGTGATCACAAGGTTTACAAGGACCGGGCTGGCGTCAGGACCTATGAAGATAGCGCCGCCACCATGGGCGTTAACACCGCAATTGACGAGAGTGAAGCCGTCAATTAATGTACCCGTGCCTTCGCCGTTATTGAATGTAAAGGCTCGATCACTGCCGCCGCCGTCAATAATCGTAGCAGCAATATAATTGGGGTCGTCGGGTCGCATGCTGACCAACTTTAACTGCTTGCCCTGCAAGTCGATATCTCCATCGTAAGTTTCGGCGCGTACGAGGAGGAGGTCTCCATTTTCAGCGTCTTCTACCGCTTCCTTGAGGGCATCACCGCCGCCTTCGACAATGATCGTATCCGGCCATCTGAACTGCACCGTGATGTCGCGATCGGAATTCATTACCACTTCCAGAGTGTCCTTGATCGACAGCAGCGTGCCATTGGCGTCATCCCACCAGCCCCTCACATAGTAATTAGGATCGGCCATTGCATTGATGGTGACAACATCGCCTTCGTTGTAAGTTCCGCTGGTCAGATCAACGGTTCCGTGGCCGCCGACCACATTAACGGTCAACTCGTACTGAGCGACACCATGATCGTAGTGATAGCCCATATCAATCACATCGACGTCGCTGTAACCATCGGTCCGCGTAGTGTATTTGCTCGGGTACAGAGCTGTGTTTGGATCGCCGGCATCTACACACGGACTGTTAATATCCTGGCCGGCCTTAATCTGGCTCAGGTAGTAGCCGTGCGTGAAGCACGGATCGTCATCGATATTGTGCAGACTGGGATCCCATGCGTTGGCGTCCCAGCTCCAGAAGTCATTCGGATCATTCGGATCCCACCCAATCAGTGTACAATCCTGTCCAATATAAATCGGCGGGCTGGGTGGAACTTCGCCGCCAATCCGCAGTTGCAGTATTCCGCCGCCAAATTCGCTGACCGTATTGCCATGGGAGCCGACCCAGAAGTGACCCAATGCATCGAATCCCATACCCTCGAGTTCATGACCAAGCGGTTCGTGATAGTAGACATCCACCAGCGTACCGTCGGTGGTGAAGGTCTTGATATAATCGCCCTGATAGTCGGCTAAGTACAGGTATCCGTTGACATACTCCATACCATCATGGTGACTTCCACCTTCATATGTGAATGCCACTACCCAGACTCCGTTCTCACCCTGCGAACCGTCATAGCTCCAGACTTGTCTCTCGGTCTCGCCCCAGGAAATCGAACCGGCGTACCAGACGTCATTGTCCGGGTCATAAGCCAGAGACTGTGTCCAGGCTGCCTCCGAGGGAGTCGCCGGAGCAATCGTCGAGTCATACACGTAATTGCCCGCTGGCCCGCCGGCTACCGGGTTGTTTACATCCGAGTCGAATACATATTTTCGAATACCATAAACGTCAGCGCCCAAATATATCACGTTATTCTCGGCATCTACGTAAAGTTCGTTACCATGACCCGGCGATTCTTCCAGGTCGAAAGTTCTTTCGAGCACGAACGTTCGCTCGGCAATTTCGCCGGGCGCGTAAGGATTGAGCGGGTGCGAATGCGGATTGTCGCCGGCTGGAATACTGACAGTAAGGATAGATGCCGTGTCGCCTCCGAAGAAGACGACTCTTTCGGTGCCCTCATCGTCCACCCATCCGTCAACACCATAGCTGCCGGATGTATTGTAGTCGTCAGTTTCCAGTTGCCAGTATCTGAAGTAATCCGGAGTATTGGGACCTACCAGACTCGCATCAACTATCTGGGGCACGTCCTCTTCATTCGGATCCGGAGATTCCTGGAAGACCTGAATAGCACTGTAAGTAATCTTAATCGTTGAAGGCCAAGCGGTGTACTCGTCGCCGCTGCCCACAGCTACCTGAGAGCCGGTGCTGCCGGAATTGCCCCAGATGATTGAGTCAATAACCTCTGCGTTGCTCTCATGCGAGCAATACAGACCGCCGCCATAAGAAGGCTTTCCTGAAAGCACGTTATCCGCGATCGTACAATTGGAGATCATCACTTCCGCCCACCAATCGCAGGAGACACCGCCGCCACCGCTGGTTGCCTTGTTATTGTTTATCAGGCAGTTGGTAAGCTCCACCTCATAGGGGATATCCAGGTACTCGTCGCCGGCCAGGTACACACCACCACCAGACGTTCGGGCGGAGTTGTAACTGATTTCACAATCGGCAATCAGGCTTGTCCCGATCCAGGAACTGATTCCGCCGCCGCGAGCAATACCGATAAAACCTTCATGGTGCTCGACAATAAGATTCGGGTCGTTCGGGTCGAAACTCGGATCGCTGGTATCAAGCGGATTGTCCGGTGTGAGCGGAACGTTGGCGTCATTCGGGTCGGGTTCAAAGTACAGGGTCCATACAGAGAGTGATCCGACGGCTTCGTTGTATTTGATTTCACAGCCGGTGATTGTCGTCAACGGAGAATCGTAACAATACAAACCCCCACCCTGGCCACCCTGGTTGTACGAGATATTGCAGTCGGCAATCGCTATATTGCAGTCGGTATCGACAAATATGGCGCCCCCCGGCCCGTCTGCAATGTTGTTAACCAATACGGTATCGACAACCGTTCCGGCACTGTCAGGATCGAAGTACAATGCACCGCCGAATGCAGCCGAGTTGCCTGTAAAGTTAGAGTCGGCCACTGTCACAGAACTGTCGACGTCGTAGAAGATACCGCCGCCGTATTCAACGGCTGTATTATCCTCAAACAAGCATTCGTCCAGATTCGATACACAGCCGAAGTCATAGCAGATTGCTCCGCCGGAATGATTGGCCGTGTTATTGCTAAACGTACATCGTGTCAGCATCGACACGCTCGCGTTAGAGTAATAGAAGCCGCCGCCGGAGTTCGCGGAGTTGTCGCTGAACTGACAATCAGTAAATTCCGGCGAACTGCCGGTGTCACAGTAAGCCGCACCGCCGTAACCACCGGCAGCGAAACCACCGGTAGCAGAGCAGCCGGTAACTGAGCAGTTCGTGAATATGGGGGTACTGCCGATATCAGCGAATATACCACCGCCATCTCCGCCGGAGACACTGCAGTGGCTTATTATAACATCGCTAAAGATTGGACTACTGTAGGAACCAACGTATATGGCGCCGCCGTCACCAGCACTGACGCTACAATCGTCTATCGTAACATCACCAATGGTCGGATTGCTGTTGGCGCCGATATATATAGCACCGCCGCCGCCGTTATTGGCGCTGCAGTCATTTATTATCAGATGCGCTATGGTCGGACTGCTGTTGTCGCCGATATATATCGCGCCGCCACCTTCAAGTGAAGAGTTGCCGTTGACTATTGTAAAGCCATCCAGAACGGTGTCGGGGCCTTCACTATGTTTGAACGTAAAGGCACGACTGCTGCCTTGGCAATCGATAATTGTATTCCTGACAATCTCGATATTTCCGGGATTAGCGCTGGCCAACCTGATGTCTTTTCTGCCGCCAAAGTTGATGCCGCCTTCATACGTACCCTCGTAAACCACAATTGTATCGCCGCTTCTGGCGATTGGCTCGACGCCGGTGACTGGGTCGGCAAGAGCCGCCTGAATCGAGCTATGGTCGTAGCCCTCGCCCTGACCGACAGAAATAATATCCGGCTGTCAGGGCGAGGGCTACGACCATAGCTCGATT
>Ga0208771_1000462_pt1 | contig 24638 bp, 20 predicted proteins | sample AntAceMetag02UKX_FD_184775 | JGI IMG/M metagenome (GOLD analysis project Ga0208771, IMG submission 184775) | Saline lake microbial communities from Ace Lake, Antarctica - Antarctic Ace Lake Metagenome 02UKX (SPAdes) (version 2) | ecosystem: Environmental > Aquatic > Non-marine Saline and... | reverse complement strand
TTTCGGTGAAAAAATTCCAGAAATTGGTAAAGCAAATCAAGATTCTAAGGAAGATAATCTCTATCTTATCGGGCGTTCATGCATGCGATGGTGTTATTATGAATTGAATCTATTCGGAGATCCGTCTCTTTCTTTTTACTATAACAGGCCCGATAAACCGCAGACTCCTTCTGGCCCATCATATGGAGAAAAGGGGATTGAATATATTTATACTACACGTACAACTGATCCCAATGATGATCAGGTATTCTACAAGTGGGATTGGGGGGACGGAAATTTTAGTGAATGGTTTGGGCCACATGAGTCTGGTGAAGAGGTCTCAGCATCCTACAATTGGAGTCAAGGAAGCTACGACGTGAGAGTTAAAGCCATGGACGTCAATGGCGAAGAGAGCCTATGGTCGGACCCACTACCGATTACTATGCCTAGATTTAAGTTATCTAAACCATTTTTTATTCGTATGTTAAATAAGGTTATAACTTGTTTTCCATTGTTGGAACAGCTGTACAAGACGTTCTAGTCTTAAAATTAGTCTAAAATTCACTTATAGTGTCCAGAGCTAAACATTTTCACAGAACCTTTTATTAAAAAGATTTATATTCTACTAAGACATTAGAAGTAATAATATGGGGATAATGATATGAACAAAATATTGCCGATATTTGTAATAGGAATTTTAGTCATAAGTGGATTTGGAACTGCTGCTATTTCTAATAATGAAAATATACAAACTCAAAATACGCATTCAAAGGTCGCTAGTACTGCTGAGGAACCTATCCTGCCCACCCATAAAGAATTGCCCCTAATGGATCTGCCCAGTTCGTTTGATCTGAGAGACGTTAATGGAACAGACTATGTGACCTCTGTCAAAGATCAGAATGGTGGTACATGCTGGACACATGGTGCAATGGCCGCTATGGAAGGTAATCTTCTTATGACTGGTAACTGGAAAGCAGCAGGGGAAAAGGGTGAACCCAATCTGGCAGAATATCATTTGGATTGGTGGAATGGTTTTAACAAACATAACAATGATGATACAGATCCTCCAACCGGAGGGGGGCTTACAGTACATCAAGGCGGTGATTATAGAGTGACTTCATCATATCTCGCACGCGGTGAAGGTGCAGTACGAGAGATGGATGGCCAGTCCTATTCTACACCACCAGATAGATATAATTCTAGTTATCATTACTATTATTCAAGAGATATAGAATGGTATTTTATGGATTCAGATCTAAACAATATCGATACTATTAAATACAAGATAATGACAGAAGGCGTCATGGGAACCTGTTTGTGTTCCAGTGGATCGTTTATGGATGATAACTTTGTGCATTATCAGCCACCTAGCAGCTCTAAGGATCCCAACCATGCCGTTGCAATTGTAGGCTGGGACGATAATAAAACTACACAGGCTCCAGAACCTGGTGCGTGGCTAGTGAAAAATAGTTGGGGAAAAGGCTGGGGTAATAGTGGATACTTCTGGATTTCTTATTATGATAAGCATTGTGGTCAGCATTCTGAAATGGGCGCTGTTTCCTTCCAGGATGTTGAACCTTTTACCTATGATCACATTTATTATCATGATTATCACGGCTGGCGTGATACAAAAATAGACTGTACCAAAGCTTTCAATGCTTACATTGCTATAGAAAACGATTTGCTAAAAGCCGTTAGTTTCTTTACCGCAGCAGATAATGTAGATTACACAGTAAAAATCTATGACAGATTTGAAAGTGGCATACTGCAAGATGAGCTTTCTTCGCAATCTAATCATATTAACTACACAGGTTTTCATACCATTGATCTAAGTACTCCTGTTGGGTTCACGTCCGGTGATGATTTTTATATTTACCTAGATTTATCAACAGGTGGTCATCCATATGATAGAACTTCTGAGGTTTCAGTATTGCTAGGCGCCAGCGGCCCTTCAGTTATTGTAGAATCAACATCTCAGCCAGGTGAGAGCTATTATTACCATGGCAATGACTGGTATGATTTATATAATTACAAATTTGAGGAGTCACAATGGGATGGCACTGCAAACTTCTGCATGAAAGGGTTAACAAATCTTTGGTCTCCTACCACTCCTAATTTAGAATGTGAGGGATCTCTCAGTTGGAGCGATGTGAAACCAGGTACAGCAATTCATGGTAGTTTTACTGTTGAGAATATTGGTGAACCACTTTCTAGCCTTGGCTGGGAAATTGAAGAAGTGCCAGATTGGGGAACATGGAGTTTCACTCCTGCATATGGGGATTATCTTAAACCAGAGGGCGGGACAGCTACTGTAGAAGTATCTGTCAACGCACCTGGAGAAAAAAACCAAAATTTCAGTGGGCAATTAAAGATAGTTAATAAACATGACAGCAGCGATTACTGTACAATAGATGTTTCCATGGTTACACCAATGAAAGAATATCGAATTATTTTATCTGCTCTAAAATCTCTGGAAAAATATCCGCAACTATTTACAACCATTAAACAGCTTCTTAAATTATGGTGAGGAGAAAGTTCTTTGGATCGAGGGAAATCTATATAATATGCTAAAGGTTATATAATATTATATAGTACATCGGAGTACATCGGCTAAAACATATTTAGAGGCAAACAATATGAAGAAAATATTGACAATATTTGTAATAGGAATATTAATGATAAGTGGACTTGGAGCAGTTGTTATATCGGAAAGCGAGAATGAAGATAAGAATGTTTTGACGGAAACATGGGCAATCTCAGTTTCAGAACCAGCTATTAAAGAAGAAGATGGATATGTAATTGTTAATCTAGAAGAACAGACATCTATGCTTTCAGATATGGGTAAACCTATGATGCCCGTAATAACAAAAACATTTACATTTCCAGTTGGAACAAGGATTGTTGATGTGGGCGTGGACTTTGACGTGATGGATTATAGTCTTTCTAAAAAAATTCAACCATCTCCTAGATTAATTCCCTTGTCCTTGGAGCCTATGCCTGGAACATCGATAGAGGTCATTCCAGATGAGTCGGTGTATTCAAGTACAGATCTCTATCCTTCTGAACCATACACTGTTAAAAAAGGTGTTGGATTGTGTAACAACCAACGAGTTGTCTATTTTACTGTTCATTGCTATGTTCAATATGTTCCGGCAGAAAATCTTCTTAAGATACCAAAATTCATTGATATATCCATTGATTATCAACCTCCTGCAGAACCGCTATTTGGAGAAAGTGCGTTTGATTTATTGATTATCACATCTGAAAACTTTGTTGACGAATTACAGCCATTAGTTGATCATAAAAACAGCATTGGCATTAATACAAAGATGGAGGCAGTAGAAGACATTTATCCTCAATATGATGGTGTAGCTGACTGGGAAGACATAAAACTACGGATTAAAGATGCTATCGAATCGTGGAACATTAAATATGTTTTACTGGCCGGCGGCCATAAAGGTCAGACAAATGAATGGTGGGTACCTGATTTTAGAAGTCATAATTGGAACCCAGGAGATACATATGAACCACCATATGATGAAACCTATTCTTCTGATCTTTACTATGCAGATGTCTATAAATATGATAACAAAGGTATTCCATACTTTGACGATTGGGATTCCAACAACAATGGGGTTTATGCAGAAGGGCCCTCACTTGTCCCTACAAATTATGATACGCCGGATTTTTATCCAGATGTGCATGTTGGAAGACTCCCAATACGGTATTCATGGGAAGCATCCATTGCAGTAGATAAGATAATAGATTATGAAAATAACGCTGATGATTCCTGGTTTAAAAAGGGAGTTATGGTAGGAGGCGATGGATTCCCAGCTGAGCGATACCCTGGCCAGGCTACACCAGGCGTCTATGAAGGAGAGATAACTGGTGACGCATTTGCAAACTATTTGGAAACGAAAGATTTTGAAATTACGAAATGTTATTGTTCGGGCGAGGGTGACGTGTTGGTTGAAGATTCCGATGATGTCTATGATGTTATAAGTGAAGGCTGTGGTTTTGTACATATGACCGGACATGCCAATGCAATGCTATTGGGTAGCTATGCACCGGATGTATTACCTCTCATACCCTTTTACAGTGGTTTCAATGTAAGAAAATTTGATAACACTGGAAAACTTCCATTTATGATTTGTGAAGGCTGCCACAACGCACAGTTCGATGTCACCACGCAGGATCTTGTTGAATACATATCCGGGGTTAGCAATTATCCACTTCATAGGTGGGAATGGATTCCACATGATTCGTCATCATGGTTTGTTCTACAGGAAGGCGGCGGAGCTATTGGTATCATCGGAAACACTGCTCTTGGATTGGGTGGTTTAGATTACGGTTGTACTGAATTTGTTGGAGGATGGCTAATGTTGCGGTTTGCTCATGCCTTTGCCATACAAGGAAAACAATACACTGGAACAGTTTGGTCCCAGGGGATAACAGACTACATTAATAATTTTCCAGTAGATAAAGACATGGGCGATAGAAAAACCATCGAGGAACGTGTTTTACTTGGTGATCCAAGTGTTAAACTAGGCGGATATGGCAGTTCAATGACTTCTGATTCAGGAGATTCAGATAATGACGATAACGAGAAAACTAATGAAAACCCTGCTTCAGTAGATGTTCCAATATGGGAAAAAGGTGACAGTTGGACATACAATTTAGATACCATTGATTTCAACTTATCTGAAGTTGATGGAAGATCCATTGATTTTGAACTTAATACGGGCGATATAAAACTTGAAGTTGTTGATGTCACTGCTGATTCATATATCACTAGTATTTCTTCTGATGATATTGATGCATCTTTTGGATTGTCCTTTGACTTTTACATAGAGGATAAGGAACCTATTGAAATACCATCTATGAGTTTCCAGAATATCACGCTTGACGGTCAAATGGTTTTAGAGAAGGAGACACTTGGTATTGAAACCGTTGAAATTACATTAGCGATTGATCTTATAGAGAATTTAGATGCATTACCACTTGAGCTACCTCCAATTGTGTATAAGCTTAAATCATTTATGTCCATTCCTGCAAATATTGACCTGACTATTGAGTTTGACAATCCTTTTGTCTTGCTGGATTTCCCATTGGATGACAGTAACGCCTGGGGTCTTTCAGAGGGAAGTGTCACAGTCACTATCGATGGGAAAATTGAATCAATATGGCTAAGAATCCTTAACATCGTCAACAAAATAATACCTTTAATACCAGAAGAGTTTGCTCAATATCTGCCAGTTGTTGATATCTCTGACGTGTTAAATGATTTCGGAATTGAAACAGTATATAACATTAATATTTCTGAACGACAGGAGCTTGAGGGATCACCTTTGTTTGAAGTAAAAGGTCAGGAGACCGTTAATGTCGAAGCTGGTTCCTATGATACTTCCAAAATCTCGGTGCTTGAAGGTAATGGAAAATTATATTATTCTCAGGATGCTAGAAACATTGTGAAGATTTCTATCCCAATCAGTGATTACATCCCTATCATTGAAGACATAAACCTGGAACTCAAAGAATAAACAAAAAACCATTCTATGGTAATTTACGGGACATGGGACGTAATCTCATGGCATCGTGTTGCTTTTTTCAAATATATTTATCTATTGTCTCTAATTCATACCTTTTACAGTCCTAAAAAAACGAGGAATATATTCCATGTTATTGAACTAATTGGGAGGAAGTTTGAGGTTAGTGAAAAAACACGACGACTTTTTTCCTGGCTGATAAATTGTTTAAATGCAAGATCCATTCCAAAAGATGAAAATGAACATTAAAAAATTGTTACCTGCTGTAGGTATCATCATCTTCATTTATTTATTATCAATCATAGATTTGGGAAAAATCATAACAGATTTTTCTCATATAAATCCGGTATATTCTATTCTATCGTTTTTTTCATTGGTCCCTATTTTAATCATGTCTAACTACCAGTGGCAACTGATACTAAAAAAACAGAAAATTGATGTGAGTTACATTTATTCATTGAAAAACATTCTCATAGGTTACTTTTATGGTTTTATAACTCCTGGAGGATACGGTGCTTATGCACGCACATTATATCTGCAAGACAAAAGCGAGGCGCCCCTTCAAAAATGCGTATCTAATGTTATAATTTTCAACACTATTGATTATATATCCCTTTTACTGATAGGAATCATAGGGGGGGTGATATTAAGCATTAGATTTCCCCATCTAGTTAACCTATTTATTGCGATAGTGGTTATTTTCATTATCGTTATTTTTATGTTCTTTTCTTTTCTAAAAAAGGGGATGTGGGCCAGTTTTTTAAAAAAGATTTTCCAATCAAGACTTTTCAATCCCTTTAGAGAAATATTAAGCAAGTCGGACGGTCTTTTTTATGAAAACATGCCAGCACTTAAAGATCTCATATTGCCTTTTTTCATTTCCTTTTTCGGTTGGATATTGCGGTTCTTTGAGTTATACCTGATATCAAAGTTATTCTTCATACATGTTGACATCATATATTTCATTCCAATAATTGCCATTGCAAATATCATTGCATCTCTTCCTATCACAATTTATGGATTGGGAACAAGAGAGGTTACATTGATAAGTTTATTTTCAGTTTTTGGTGTATTGCCTGAAAGTGTCATAAGTCTCTCACTATTTTGGTTTGTTATAGTATGGCTTTTACCAAGTATTCTTGGAGCGATTATTGCAATTAGGGAAGGCAGATATGATGACCATGTACATATGGAAAAACAATTCTAAAAAATGCAACTGAAATCATGGTACGTCTTTATTTCACATTCCTGTTAATTACTTTTTCACTTGTTGCTCCACTCCATGCAAACAAGATGGTTACCATAGATGCCAAACCTACAAATATTTGTTTATTTTTAGGAAAAGGTTTTAACTAATTTAGAAATAATGTATCGTTGGAGAGACTATAATTTGCTAATAGATGATGTCACTGCTGAAAAATTTGCAACATATATGGAGAAGTATCCTGAATTTTATCAAAATCTTGCAAAGATAGTTCGCCAAAACACTCCTCATCAAATAGATAGACCAGCAGTAGTTGATTTGGGGGTGGGACCAGGTCTGTTATCTCTAGAAATTCAGAGAGTGATGCCAGAAGTTTCTATAATGGGTTTAGATCCATCTATTAAAATGCTCAAATTGGCCAGGAAACGTGCATTTAAGGCCGATTTTAAAAGATTTGGAGTAATACTATCCGTTGCAGAGAATATCCCATTAAAAAGCGATTCTGTTGATGTTTTAATGAGTAGATTTAGCCTTCTTTATTGGAAACACCCAAAAGACGGTTTTTCAGAGATTTTTAGAGTATTGAAGCCAGGTGGGAAGTTGATTTTGGAGGCTTTAAATGCTGATTTTCCTATATGGAAATTATTTTTAATAAAATTACACATGCGGTCCAATTCAGCTGGACAGGAAGTAATTAGGTATCATTCCAATGCATACAAATCAGCGTATACAATGATTCAAGTTGAACAACTCCTTACAGATAGTCGGTTTAGATTACTCGCAAAAGAAGGAAATAAAAAAGATTGGAAATTTGTGATCATTGCAGAAAAAAACCGCAAAATAGGAAAAATGATGGATTTCAAAATTTAGTGGCATTTTTCAAATAAATTTATTATGTTTATGCAGTTACACGTTACTATGGCTGAATCTAGAAATGAAACAAAAAAACATCCTATGCCAATAACTAAATATATTCTACTTGCAGTAATCGTATTTCTTATTTTTTCACTGGGTTTTTTCCCCGTAGTATTTACAGGAAAAATGCTATTGTATTTTTTAGCTTTTGATGAGTTGTGGCATTGGCTGCTATTGCCCTTTATAATTTACATTGGTTTTGTTATTCTGATTGTTTCTGAATTATTGTTTTCTGGTTTTATGATGTGGGTGTTAAAGATTAGATATGAACCTGGTGAATGTGATTATTCCCTCAGAAATAAGAATGCTTTTAAGTGGATTATAATCTGTTCACTGTACACACCATGTAGGAAAATTATCGAAATATTTCCTGTAGGTGGATTAAAAAATGTTTACTACAAACTATTAGGAATGAAAATTGGTAAGAACACATTAGTTGGAGGGGTGATCAAGGATCCTTGTGTTACAACATTTGGAGATAATACGACGATGGGGGAATATGCAATTATCTATGGACACATTCACAATCGTGAAAAGGGCAAAATTATGATTGGCAGTGTCATAGTTGGAGATAATTGTGTTATTGGGGCAGGATCGATTATTATGCCAGGTGCAGTTTTACAAGATAATGTTGTACTTGCTGCAGGTGCAGTTGTAGTACAAAATCAGGTTTTAGAAAAAGACAATACATATGCAGGCATACCAGCAAAGGAAATTAAAATGTCTATAAAAACCAAGGGCGATAATTAGGTTTGATAAGCAAATTATATATTTTTCATACATTTTTAGTACAAAGATTTATATTTATCTGATGCATTGTAAGTAATGGGGATAAAAGATATGAACAAAAAATTGAATGTATCTCTAATTGTACTTATGTTGTTTCTAATTAATTTTGTAATGGTTGGTGCTTATGAAAGCAATTCTGTTGTCAACGAGAGTAAAACTCTTGGAATACTTAACCATAATGGGGAATATAGTGTCCAATGGCAACACAATTATGGGCCCGATTGGCAAGGTGGGCGATACGAGGGGCCACAACCTATTGGTGATTGTGATAACGATGGCAAGAATGAATTGCTCATAGGTGGGCGAGATTCGACATTAACTGTTATGGAATGGGATAAGGAAAAGCAGATTTATAGGGAGAATGCTTTGTTGCATAGTCCCTTTTATCCTCTGTTTCTTATCAGACAACATCTTACTGGTGAAACGCCTCCTAGCCCAGGTGGCTTTGCCATTGGAGACGTTACAGGTGATGGGGAAAATGAAATAGTTGCTACATGGTATGGAGCTGTTTATAAATATATTGCTGGCAGTTATCGGATTATTGGATTGAACTCATGGATCTTCAGAAATGGTGGAGCAAACGGTGATTGCTACATTGGTGATTGTGATAATGATGGACAAAACGAAGTAATCATGAGCGGTGGTGGTGGCACTCGAGATGAACCGGTTCCAGAAATTGTGATTTTAAAATGGAATGGATGGCAGTTGGAAAAAGTCGCAGTCTATGATGACCCTGCTTTTGGATATGCATATATGGCAGGTCTTGGGGATGTTGATGATGATGGGGAAAATGAAATTGCAGTTGGTATTACAAACTGGCGTATTGGGCCTTTTGAAAATCATAAGGTTGTTGTACTGGACTGGAATAAAGAGACTGAATCGTTTGATCCGACAATTATCTATGAGACTAATGATTATGATGAGGGACCATTTGGTGGCTGGTGTGCTGATAGTGATATGGATGGAAAAGATGAGATTCATGTTGGTTTTGAAGCACCTAAGATTATGATTTTTGAGTGGAATGGAAGTAGTTATGAAATAAAATTTGAAAAGGAATGGCCAGGCGAAGGAATGCTCATTGAAAGTCTCAACGTTGGAGATGTTGATGATGACGGATTTCCTGAAGTATGCGCAGGTACCGATATTGTGCACATTCTTCAATGGGATGGTTTAACGTATGTTGAAGAAGCTGTTATCAATCAGACCTATGGCGCTCTTGCAGTTTTGAATATTGGAGATTGTGACAACGATGGAAAAAATGAAATCAACGTTGCACCTGTATTTGTAAAGGAAGGAGATGATTACATCACTTGGGTATTCAAATATGGGTGGGATAACAGTTAGAGTAAATCAATAAAATTCCCGTTTTTATTACAAAGCTTTATATTTGCGACATCTATTATAATCAATAGGAGTTAAAAATATGAATAAAATATTACCAATATTCGTAGTAGGAGTTTTGATCATAAGTGGACTTGGGGCTGTAGCTTTGCATAATGTACATGAAGATATCGTAATAAAAAAAACAGATTCTTTCATGTTATCTACACCTACCGTGTCTGAATATGATGAATATGTTTCTGTGGAACTAGCAGAGGCTACCTCTCTTGTAATGGAGCCAGGAGAACCAGTTTTACCAAAGATTACAAAAGTATATGTTCTTCCTTTTACTTCAACTGTTAAAGATGTATCTGTTAAGTTTTCTGAAATAAAAGAACAGGTCCTTTCAAAGGAAATTAGACCTGCTTCCGAACCAATTGTCGATGGAGAAAATGCAGTTAAAACAGAGGTGAAATCAAGTGAGATATATTCAAGTTCTGAGGTATATCCTAAATCATCATATGCTTATAGAACCAGTACAGGATTAGATGGCAAAGAACATGTTGTATTTCTAACAGTTCAATGCTATCCAGTGAGATATTCGCCTGCTCGAAACATATTATATTATAGCAATACTATTGATATAAAGATCACATATGAACAACCGTCAAAACCAATTACATTTCCAGATGAATATGATCTTCTCATTATAGCACCCTCTGAATTTGAACAGGCACTTCAACCATTAGTTGATCATAAAAATGATCACAATTTAAAAACGATACTTGTTACCTTGGAGGAGATTTATGCAGAACACATCGAGGGACGAGATGATCAAGAAAACATTAAGCTTTGCATCAAAGATGCCATTGAGGAAATGGGGATAACTTATGTCCTTTTAGTAGGTGGTATGAAAGGCCAGAAAAATGAATGGTATCTTCCCATTAGATATGGTCATTCACCTAGCGAGGATGCTTATATTAGTGATTTATATTATTCAGATATTTATAAAGAAAATGGAACGGCTTTTGAAGATTGGGATTCCAATGGCAATAATAATTTTGCTGAATATGGAATGTTTAGTAAAGACATAATTGATGGATCTCCAGATGTATATGTTGGCAGACTTGCATGCAGGTCACTTGGCCAAGTTACAACTATGGTAAACAAAATTATCAATTATGAGAAAAATCCAGCTGATGATTCATGGTTTAAAAAGATGCTACTCATAGGAGGAGATACATACCCTGAATCGCCTGAAGGATTTGAGGCAGAAATTGATACAAATCTTTCAGCAAGTCATATGAATGGGTTTGAAATTGTTAGGTTATGGGCATCTCTTGGTGCACTCACTGGTCAAGAAGATGTTGAACAAGAAATCAATAGCGGTGCTGGTTTTATTCATATGGCCGGTCATGCAAACCCTTCCATCTTAGTGACATTTCCGCCCTATGATGCGGATAAAGAATATAAAATTACTATCCTTAAAATGTATGGAATCCCACCGGCGGATGCCTTTTGGGCATTGTTTTATCAGAATGAAGGTATATCTGGTTTTATCTCCAAACTGCTCCAACCTATAAACCCCAGATTAAATAATGGGGAGAAGCTTCCAATAATCGTTGTAGGTGGCTGTCATAACAGTCAGTTCAACACATCTATTTTGAATATCTTGCAAGGTTTTAGTTATGCGTATGGACACGGAATACATGCCCCAAACTGCTGGAGTTGGTGGCTGACAAGTAAGGAAGATGGAGGAGCTATTGCGACAATGGGAAATACAGGTCTAGGAATGGGGTTGTGGGGTTTTGATTACACAACAGGTCTTGATGGCTGGTTATTCCCACGATATTTCTATCATTATGGGCAACTTGGCGAAGAGCATGTCGGGATGGCACACAGCTCTGCGATCACAGACTATGTAAATGAATTTGATATCAACAATGATGGCGAAGATAGACAGATGATACAACAATGGGTTTTACTTGGCGATCCAAGTCTTGTGCCTGGCGGATATCACAGTTGATTAATTATAGATAAACATTGGCCAAAAACCGTTTATGACAAATGGTCTCAACACCGCCAAAATAAATATAATGCCATAATAATATAAACAAAAGATTTAAAAACAACGGAAGCATTGTTGCTTTGGGGTTGTAGAGTCATTAAGGAGAGTAACTAATTTTTATCTCATCCTCACCACCTATTCTCCTCCACAGGCTTTACAATCCCCAATTTATAAAATGTAGCGTCAAACTGTTTATAAGATTTTTTATTTTTTTCCTTTTTTGTGAATGGATTTTTGATGTTTCAATAAATCAAAAAAACATCTACTTTTTTAAAGGGATAGCTATTACATAACCCGTGTGGGGACAAAGGGATGTACGAGATAAACTTATACATATTATGCCAATGCGTATGCTGTTTTTAATAGGAGGAATAAATTTCAATAAGTTTCAATAGAACAGAAGCGAAACAATCAATAAATTAGGAGGTATTTTTTGTCAGATATCGGTGTCCAGGATTTACAAAAGTTTGGCCAAAATATAGAAAATAGGCAAAAGAAAAACTCAGATAAAAAGGTAAAGGCGAAGCGCTATAAATCAAAAAAACTAATTGAATATGTTAAAAATCTTAAGAAAAAGTGTTATGGTGCAATCACAAAGCTGTCAAAAATTACCATTGCCGGTGCTCAGCAGGCGAACAAGCAGTTGTACGGCATCATTAGGCAAATACGTCAATGGCCGCAGATAAGGTCAACATATTTGCAGGTTCGGCAAAGACAATGTGTGCATTATCCATGTTACAAACTTGTTGAGACACAGAAGCAACGTGGGAATAAAACCATTATAATTAGAAAACGTGTACCTGTCAAGTTCAATGATGGAAATCAACAAACTATCTTTAGATTGCCATCTGGTCTCTGCGAAGACTACAACTCGGAAAACAAAGAAACAACCGGCAAGCACCTAAAAAAATCCATTTGGGATATGCCTATCAAACTTGAAGAAGGAAAAGAGGAATGGAAAATATTTGACTTTTGGAAAAACTGGCAAAAGTAGTTGATTTTGTTGATAGCTGTTTTTAATATGAAAACATATTTCTAATTTACATTTGTGTATGGTGGCTTATTAAAACAGCCAAGAGACATCATTTTGTTTACAAAACTTAAATAATTTCGTAAATATTATAAATGGCTTTTACATATTATATATGACTGCGTTGATTTCTTTGAGGGGGGAGTGACAAGGATACTTAGTTGGGAGAATGGGGAATATGTGGGGAAGAATGATGTGGGGAAAGATGGGTTATAAAAAAACCTCCCCTTTCCCCATTTCTTAAATAATAGATATGTTATAAATATTTTAATATATAAATATTGTAATCATGTTGGTTTGATGAAAAAAACTGTATTATGTCTAGGACGACTCAATCCAAATCGGGGTTACTATGATGGCGGGAAATTTGATATAAATCCTGATATATCTCCGGTCTTATATCTCTAATTACAGGACGGTTTGCTCGTGCAGTTTTAATTTGTTTAAGATCTACTTCACAGGTTGTAATGCTTTCTTTAAAGTATGGGGCTTTCGTCAGCAAATTACCAAATGGATCATATGCCTGTGAGCCACCCCAAAATACGAGATCCTCCTGAGTTCCAACAATATTTGTGTATATCATAAATGTTGTATTTTCTATAGCACGCGCAGGCAGCAGGGATTCAAAGTATTTTCTAGTAATTGACGGTGAGGCAGAAAGGCAAATAATGATATCTGCACCTTGAAGAGAATATGCTCTGCATAGCTCTGGGAAAAATAGGTCATAGCAGATTATTATCCCTATTTTACCAAACTTTGTATTGAATATCTTTAGATCTTCACCGCCATCGAAAAATAATTTTTCTTCAAATGGCCCAAAATTAGGGAAAAACCATTTGGAATATACATCCACTTTTCCATCAGGGTGAATGAGAATTGCTGAGTTGTGAATGAGCCCTTCAACATCATCGTTTTTCAAAGGCATTCCAAAAATGATGTGACAATTTTTGTCTTTTGCAATTTTTTTCATGTAACTTATAGATGGCCCATTTACAGATTCGGCAAGATCTCTTATTTCATCCTTACATCGATAGCCAGTAAGAGTCATTTCGCCAAAGATGTAAATATCTGCATTTGTTTTCGATATGTGTTTTTTCATGGCTTGTAGATTTGCCTTTTTATCTGCTATCTTTGGCCTCATCGATATTAAAGCTGCCTTCATTTCAATACCCACAACGTGTATTATTAAAGATTATTAAAATGTTTGTTGAACCGTTTAAAGTTGAGAATTTTTGGCAAAAATATGGTTAAGAATTATTTCTTTAACCTTATTGATATCTGAATCTAAATAAATGGCCCCGATTAATGCTTCTAGTGCATTAGCAAGGTTTGTAGGGTTTATGTTGCCTTTCTGTATTTCTTCGCCTCTGCCCAACAGTAGGAATTTCCCTAAATCCATCTCTTTGGCCACATCTGCCAAAAATTTATTATTTATAAACAATGCTCGTCGGCGAGTAAGTTCCCCTTCAGAAAAATATTTATTACTTTGATATAATTGTTCAGCTGCAACAAAACCAAGGACACTGTCCCCCAAAAACTCTAAACGTTCATTATATTCAAGAGGAGTTTCATCCTCAAAAGCATATGTTTTATGCGTTAGCGCATTCTTTAGTAATTTCTTGTTGTTGAACTTGTAGTTTATTTTCTTCTCAAGTCGTTCCAATTTTCTTTCTTTCATAACAGCCACCAAGTATTGCCTTCATTCCCTTTATATGTCGCTATTTAATCAATATATGCTCTAATATTTTGTCTCCAATAAGAGGGTCGTCAAGAGAGTTGATAAAATGCTCTTTGTTTTTATATGGTCGATTTGCTAAAATTCTTATGGCTCTTTTTTTGCCGATGCCGGGCAATGCTTCAATTGTCTCTCGTTGGGCATTGTTTATGTAAAGGGGAAATGGTACTCCTGTTATAGACCTATAACCATGATCTGTGACTTTTACGTTTAGAGTAGTATGCAATGGGTGGACGCCAGGTATTCCAACAAGCAATGGATAGCTACCCATCTGCCTACCAAACGTCAGTTTTCCTTTATATATCTCTGTGAGAACATCCTTTAAAACAGTACCTTCAGGCAGCATCTTTTTGAGCAGAGGAAATTCTATATTTTCACTGACCTTCTTTTTGAATCGCTTGAACTCACGTTTATGCTTGGATATTATTTTGTTACCTGTCTTAAACATTCTAGTACCTGGAATTGGTATAATCTGACGTAGATTGATGCGCCTGAGTAGCATTCCATCATCCAAAATTTTCTTTAGAAAGTCGTAATCTAAGTCATAGGTATCTTTCGTTTCGCCCTCTAGTCCAAATACAAAGTTAAGTCCAGGCAACAGCTCAGGCATCCCATTGCATCCAGTAGTGGAGCCAACATCATTGAGAAGTTTTATAGCGCGATATGCCTCTTCGGCTGATGCCTTTAGATTATTCTTTTTGATAACAACTGGATCAGTACTTTCAACACCAAAGGCAGCTACATCACCTGATGTATGATATTTGACAATAGTTTTGGCGATGCGTCTGCATTCATTTGGATATCGAGCTAATATACCCGGATTAGCATTGTCAATATGAAGGGTTTTTAAATTCGGAGCAACATTTCTAATGCCTTTGAATAATTTCTCCAAGGCATCTGGATTGGGTTGTGGAAATTCACTTTCGTCTGCATGCTTTGACATATAGGAGAAGATGCATGGCTGATTGCCAAGACGAAAATGTCTGACTCCATTTGTATACAATGCTTGAATCTCTGCAAGAATATCTTTAATAGGGCGAAAATCAGGAGGGCCTTTGCTTGGCTCGCTGCAGAAGGAACATCCGCCAACAATGCTACGAGGGCATCCTCTGTATGTTTCGATTTCTGTTATTAAACGGTTGGGATAAAAAGGATGTTGTTTTACGATACTAGAACCTTTTACTGAAAAACCTCCAATATCACTGGCATGTTTGCGGAATTGTGAGGAATTTACGTTTTCAACATCATACTTATTGTTCAAAATTTCAGGGACAACAGTCTCGCAATCGCCTTTCACTATTAAATCAAAGACTGCCTCAACGAAATGCGTTTCTCTTACTTTTTTGCCACCAGAAATGCCAAAACCATAACGAGCAGCTGGGCCACAGAGTATTTTTAACGGTTGAGGAATATCGCTTAGAAGTGATACAAGTTCACCAGGACTGACTGGAAAACCAGAGAGGTATCTTCCAGGCACAGACATTCCAGCAATAACAATAACCATGTCAGATTTTGATAGTACTGACAGCAGGGCCATGTCATTTCTTAATTGATCAATAGTTAAATAAAAAATCCGTGCGGATTTATCAAAGCTCCAAACGGCTCCAGCAACATACCTGGGATATGGACTAATGTAGGGCGGCACACCAAGGCACGTTGGTTCATCTACATATCCATCAAGTATTGATACTTTAAGCATAGTAATGCTAGTAAAAACCTATTTGGGCTATATCTATTTTTTTGAACTTGATGTCAACTCTGGTTCTTAAGTCTCCAGTACTGAAATGTTTACAAAAATTCTTTTAACTTTTCCATGATGTGATACCATTTACAAATCTATTTTTCATTGAGAAATAGGTAGAAAAATATTGGTTTAAGGCAACATCTTTTGACTCTAAGTGAAAGGATTACTATACAGATTGCATAATCATCATTTGATTATTCAAACAACTTCTGATAATATACGTCAAAGATGGTTGGTAATAGTTGTACAACAACTCCTTAATAAGCAAACCTACAAAAGTAGGTATTGAGGAATGATGGAAAATGATGATTGTAGGACAAGTATCAAACTCTAAAGAGGCTGAAGAAATAGAATTCATTACCAAATCATTTGTTGTTGGAAACCGAGTTAGAGCACTTGCTTTAAAGGCAAGAAGAAAAACTAGTAATGCATGATATTGACCTATCACGTTATTGACTGTATTGTGGAGTGAATATAATGGGAATAGTCATAAAACCATCTAATTGTATATGTATATCTGTACTGCAACTTGAGTCAGGAAATTACAAGATTTGGATTGATAAGGTTATGGATCGCATAATCAAAAGGATTCCCAAAAGGCAATAGTAGTACAATTCTTGCCGTTCGATTTTGCAGCATAACTGTTTTTGAATCATTCTCCAACAATTTGTACAATAATGCTTCTGTCTCTAGGTCTCGTATCTAGTTCTATGAAAACAATTTGTTGCCAAGTACCATGGATTAATTTACTATTTTTAATAGGAAAGGTTGAACTAGCGCCCATAAGACTGGCCTTTACATGTGAACGGCCATTATCATCATGCCATGTTTCATGATGATCGTAATGAATATTTTTAGGAGCTATTTTTTCGAGGGCTCTTGGAAAATCCTTCATCAAACCAGGTTCATATTCTATTGTTGTAATGGCTCCTGTGGATCCTGGCACGAAAACACAGACAATACCATTTTTTATTTTTGATATTGCAATAACTTTCTGAACATTTGAGGTAATATCAACAATATCTGCTTCTCCGTTAGTTTTTATATTTATCTCACCGTTATATGTGCCCATATTATCTCCCCTTATTATTGATTTAAAAATTATCTAGAACCGAATTTTTCTCCCAGTAGCATCTCTTTTATATGTGCCAAATTCCTCAATGTTTTTTAATGCATCTTCGTCAAATACGGGGCCTTCAACGCATACTCGCAAACCATTGCCGATACAACATTGGCTGCATAACCCTATGCCGCATTTCATATATCTTTCCAAAGAGGCTTGAAAAGGGGTAGTACCGCAAATATCAAACAATTTTTTCATCATAATCTCTGGGCCGCATGTCAAGACAGACGTAAATTTTTCTTTGTATAAAAGTTCTTCAGCAAGATCAGATGCAAAACCATTGTATCCTCTGGATCCATCATCTGTAGCAATATATGTTTTAGCGCCACATTTTCTAAGTCTGTCTTCAAAAAATATTTCTCTGCTGTTTTTCACTCCAATGATGGCTGTGGACAAAACATTCTTTGCTACGGCTTCCTCAACAGCAGGAGCCAGCATAGCAACACCTGTACCACCACCAACAAAAAGTATTTTTTCTCCATTTATTTTAAAGCCAGTACCATATGGTCCTCTTATACCAATTTTATCTCCAACATCCAAATTGAAAAGAGCGTTTGTAGCTTCCCCTACTTTTCTAAATGTTACGCCTCTGATCCCTTTGTTGATATGTGAAACACTCATAGGTATTTCATCCACGCCGGGGATCCAAATCATGAAAAATTGGCCAGGGTTTATCTCTTTTGGATATTCAAACATAAATGTTTTGATATCTTCGTTTTCTGTTTTAACTTCAATAATTTCTGTTATTTGCGGACTATTCATACGTGTGCTGCTCCAATTAATTCTGATAATGTTTTATAATTGTGATCTTTCATCCAATGTTCCATTTCTTTGCGGACCTTTTCGAATATGTCAATTCCTCTATAATGTATCCCAGTTCCAATTTGTACTGCCGAGGCACCAGCCATGACATATTCTAATGCATCTTCCCCTGTCATTACCCCGCCAACTCCTATGATCGGAATGTCTACATTCTTTGCTATATCATACACACAACGTACTCCAATAGGTTTTATTGCACTGCCAGAATACCCTCCAATTTTGTTAGCAAGTACTGGCATTTTCATATCTAAATTAATCTTCATAGCTTTTACACTGTTGATAGCTACAATCGCATCGGCGTTGCCTTTTTCAGCTGATTTTGCAATTTTCACCATATCTGTCAAATTTGATGAAAGTTTAACAAAGACCGGTATGTCAGATGATTTCTTTACCTTTGAGGTTATTTCCTGTACTAATTTAGAATCCGATCCTATTTCCAAGCCATATCCTTTTGCATGTGGACAACTCATGTTTAATTCTAGAGCATTTGCACCATAGCTACACATCTTTTCACTTAACTCTATAAATTCATGGGAATTTGAACCGAAAATGCTGCCAATTACAGGAATATTTAAGTTCTTGAGTTTTTTAATTTCCTCGCCGAATTCCTTTATTCCAGGGTTGGGTAGACCCATGGCATTTAAAATTCCATGTTCTAACTCTACAAATGTTGGGTTTGGATACCCTTCCTTCGGATTCAAACCTATGGATTTTGTAACAACAGCGCTTGCACCGCCATCAAAAACTCTCTTCATGCTCTCTGCATCTTCATCCATTATTCCAGATGCTAGTATTGTTGGATTGCTTAGATTCATAGATGCAATTTTTGTAGTGAGATTTACCAAGATGATGCCCCATTCATAAATTAAGAGGCATTATTTATTAGTTGGCTTTTAGATGATTTCAACAGGCGTAACTCGAGAAATACAAGTCAGAATTTTTTTAAAAATTCTATTATGCAATGAGCAATTTTGTGTGATCGATATTCAAGCGCAAAATACATTAAAAAAGATTTCTTATAAGATACGATTCAAATGTATTTGATAACACAATGGTTTGGCATATTCCTCTATGATAAAAACGGCATAAAAAATAAAGTTCTGTTTCCAAAAGATCCAGAGAAAATTGCTGAGAAATTGCTAAAAATGGATGGGAACGAGGTACTTCTTGAAGAGAAAAAGTTTTCAAAAAATGTTGATGTAATTGTAAATGAGAAAAGATTGCGAAAAATAGGTACCTTCAGTCCAGACGATTTATTCTTTAAAAAGACAAAAATTAATCCTGAAGATTTTGATTTTACACAAGATTTAATCCATAATGCATCGGTAATATTAGCCGAAAAAAAAGTTGAAAAAAAGTTGAAATCCGAGGACCTGCAAATCATTCAGATGGTCAATGCTTTGGATGATCTCATACAGACGTCGAACTTGTTATCAGAACGTTTGGATTGCTGGTCAGTACTTCCGGCACCAAAATACAAAATTGAACCATTTGAAAAAGTATCTGCGGCTGTTAATAATGAAATGAAACGGTTGGAAAAACAAATTGAAATTGATATGATGAAAGCAGCTCCAAACATTAGTAAAATTATAGGGACTTTGATAAGTGCCCGGTTGATTTCACTTGCTGGTGGAATAGAACGACTTGCCACGAGGCCTGCATCTACAATACAACTTTTAGGTGCTGAAAAAGCACTATTCAGATTCAAGAAGGAAGGAGGCAACCCTCCAAAGCATGGCGTCATTTTTCAACATCCTTTAATTAACAAGGCACCCAAAATGAATAGGGGAAAGATTGCTCGTGCACTCGCAGCAAAAATAGCAATTGCGACAAAAGCAGATGTATTTACGAAAAGAGACATTTCAGATGATCTAAAGAAAGATCTGGAAAAGAGAATAAAGGAAATAAAGAATCTGTAAGATATAAGTAGTTGTTGTTTATTGTTAATTGAAATTTGAATGGTCAAGTGGTTTGGAAGGAAGATTAGAGGAACATGAACGATATTAAAACAGTTCTTAGAGATGTTGGGGCAATATCTATAATGGTGGGAGTTGTAACACTCGTAGCGTTAGCCATTCCACTTTTCTTTGGAGAATACGGGGCAAATAGCTCATTTGATGCACTGAGTCCATTAATTCTTACATCATTGGTTTTCTTTGGGATAGGATTTACATTATATTATACATTCAAAAAAGCTGATCCAGCTAATTTTAAAAGTGCAATGATCACTGCTGCATTAGGGTGGTTGTTCATCTCGTTAATTGGCAGTATCCCATTTTGGCTTATACCATATAATATATCTACAATGGCCCATATGGATCCTCTGTCGGCTTTCTTTGAATCAATGTCTGGATGGACAGGTACTGGCCTTACTATGGTGGAAAACGAAGGTCTTCTCCCATACACATTACAATTTTGGCGTACCATTATTCAGTGGATTGGTGGAGTAGGTGTAATTGTTCTAACTCTATCCATTCTTGCACGACCCGGGACTGGTTCTTTCGTACTCTATAAAGGCGAAGCACGTGACCAAAAAACACATCCCTCAATAGTTTCTACAGTCAGAACGATTTGGTGGATATTCTTACTTTACACCATAATAGGAATTATTTCGCTGGCCATAATTGGAAGTGTAACAAATGACGGTATGACTTTGTGGGAGTCACTTAATCATGCCATGACGGGAATTGCAACAGGCGGTTTCTCAGTAACAGATGATAGCATTGCAGGTTTTGGAATGATTAGCCAAATCGCTGTCATTGTCCTTATGATATTTGGTAGCATTGCCTTTGCTGCCCATTATGATCTTCTTAAAGGTAGAATTAAAAAATTTCTTTCTGACACACAGTTTAAGGCAATTGTAGTACTGATTATCTTGGGAGTTGCAGTGTTAACTTTCATTAATCTAGGGATCTACGGGGATGATATTTTTTATTCATTAAGGCAATCCAGCTTCCAATTTATATCTGCGATAACCTGCACTGGATTTGCTTCAGTGGAGAATTTGTCGGAATGGACAGAATCTGCAAAACTGATGCTTTCATTTGCTATGGTTATTGGAGGGGCAGCAGGATCAACAGCAGGAGGAATAAAACTCTTTAGAGCCGTACTGCTGTATAAAGGGGTTGGATGGAGGATAAAACGAGCGATTTCAACTCCTCGAAGAGTCTTTGTCCATAAATTTGGTGGAAAATCCCTATCAAAAGAGGGTGCTATGGATTTGATCAATGAGGCAGCCATTATTTCGTTTATGTGGGTCATCTTATTATCTGTAGGTGTACTTATTATTGCCACTTTACGTCCAAGTGAAACTCTTGGAAGTGTAATATTTGAGGTGTGTTCCGCTCAGGGAAATGTAGGGCTTTCTACAGGGATAACCCATATTGGTATGTCCCCTATTGCAAAAACGATGCTTATTTTTAACATGTGGATCGGGCGACTAGAAATTATACCTATAATTGTTCTTATAAGATCTATGGTTGGTATTAGGAGAAATATAGTATAAAAGGATGGGTGTTATTTATTATCCTCTTCTTTGATTAATTCAAATTGTTCATCCTGCAATTTTTTAATATAAAATTCAAGTTGCTGTATTGCATTTAGAAGTTTGTATATTTCCTTATCCTCTGGTGTTGCTGGAGCAGTTGAATTGGGGTGCTCTTCTTTCTTTTTATGAAATTCTGTTTGAGAGTATTCCTGCTGTAAAATATCACGAGCAGTTTTGAGAGCTTTAATTTTCCCACCAAGTTCACCAAGGCCATCCATAGTTTCTTTCCTCCAATCTTTGTAATTTGCTATCGATGTAATCTTCTTTTTATCATAAATACTTTTACTCTATAAACATACCTTTCAGGTCAGTTTTTTCTTCAATCTTGCGCTCAATGTTCACATATGTTTTGAGTAATACATTCTCATTTGTGATTATTCAATAAGCATAAAACAATTTATATGTTTCTCCCATTAGATAGGACAATTTCTCCAAGAAACAGAAGGTTTATATATAATAAAAATTGTGAATGTATGATTGCTTCCCGTTCTTTCATTATTTATCACCATCTAATACTCTTCCTCAAACTACAGTTTCATAACATTTCTTTCTTTAAAAAACCAACCAATTATTTTTAAAAATGGGTAACAACTGTTCAATATCATCTAACCATAGTGATAAAAATCAATTCTAAGGAAGGTGGGATAAAAAGGTGTTGAAAAACAGGTATTCCTAATATCAGATAAAAAAATGAAGAGAAAGTAAGAATGAGTTAATTACTCTCTATGTTTCTATGTAATCCCACTCATCACATATTCCGAATACAACAATCGAAAAATCATTGGTGAATATGCCAGTAAGAGGTTTTGAGATTTTTATTGGACAAAAGAATAAGTGATAAACTGCTACTCCATTTCCAAATCCACGTAATTTGGCAGATATTGCCTTTAGATAGATATATTCTTCATCTTCATCTAAAAACTTAAATGCCCCCTTTACAAGCCAGATGTTCATGGATGGAATTATGTTCGTTGTACTGGCTTCAGCATCATTTTCACTACTATTCACTTCTCCTACCGCTGGTAACGCTGTAACAATCAACAGCATACATACAAATATTCCAATTATTTTTTTTTGCATATTTTTCTCCCACTAAATATATAGTTAAAATATAGTATATAAATCATTTCATTGAAAATTTGTTCAATCTAACAATTTATTATGCAAAATCCTTTATTCCTCTAAAGATATTGATTAAAGGTAGGTAATCGTACATATCAACGGTTTTAAGGCATTATCCCTCTAAATCCAACCTTCCCCCACTAACGGATTCTTCCAGCCACAATAGCATTTCTTAGCATCAGTAGTCTATTAGAAACCTATTAGCTTATCGTAGACTGGCTGTAATATCTGTTCCAACATTGGAAACCGCTCCATGAGTTTTTCCAAGAATGGTATGAATAGATTGATTGCTTTATTCTTAGGCATAGTAATCGGTAATGGGTCTGACCATGGGCTTTCTTCACCATGCACATCTTTTGCCTTGACCTTGATACTGTAATCTCCCTTTTCATCCCATATATGAGATGCATCAACAGCATCACCAGAATCATATGGTCCATCCCAACCACTTGTTTCATCTCCCCAGTCCCATTTATACCAGACTTGGTCACCATCGGGGTCTGTCGTTGATGATGAGTATGAATAAGATGTCCCTGCTTTTCCACTTGTTGGACCAGATGGTTTAGATGGTTTCTCGGGGGGCTCGTTTTCTGGTGGGTCATCATGGTTCTTTATTTGGAATGGTTCACTGCTATCGTGTCCAATATTATTATCACTATCAACTGCTTCAATCAGTAACTCGTAGATTCCATCAGGTAGATTTGTAGTATCCCACTCATATTCACCAGTGTTCTCCAATATCCCATTTATCCTAAACCAAGTGTCACCATCATCGTCACTGTAAAACAGATGAATTGGCAGATTGCTACTATCCTCTGAATCAATTGCATACCATCTGATAGTAGCAGTGTCCTTCAGTATCTCGCCACCTGTTGGATAAATGAGTTGAATAAGTGGTGGATTCCCATGACCGATTACTGCAGTTGTACCATTTGTATCAGTCAGTCCATCATCATCTGTGACTGTTAGAGTAATATCGTAAGTTCCTGAACTTGAGTATTTATGTGAAGGTTTTACTCCTGTACCTATATGTCCATCTCCATAGTCCCATTCATAAGAGACTATAGTCCCATCAGGGTCATAGCTGCCTGAACCGTCAAAGTGAACGGAATCATCAGTTGTTCCAGTATAAGGTCCGTTTGCATCTGCAATTGGTGGAATATTCGGCCATCCACTTGGATTCATTAATGGATAATTATCCTCGTTACTGCCTCCAGATATATGATATGGCGTATCCCCTATACCATCACTACCTGGAATATCTTGATTTACTCCATGATAGTTGTCAACACCAGAATAATCATCAAAATAATTTCCACCAGATGGATAACCATTATCCCAGAAATTATTGTTATCAGAATATGCTTGCCCACTATTAATGACATTATTGTGATATACTTTATTATTATGACAAGAAGCTCCAAGAAAAATACTTCCAGCATTTTTTGAAATCGTGTTACGTAAAATATTATTTGAACCTGAAAAATGAAAGTATATGCCATTCCAACCATTTTTCATAATAGTGTTTTTCAAAATGTAATTGTTATTGGAATAATAGAGCTCCATACCATCGAATGCATTTGAACTGATATTGTTTCCAGAGATAATGTTGCCTATGCATCCATCAAGATGCATTCCATAACAAGTATTTGAGCTAATATTATTTCCTGAGATAAGACAGTTACTAGTGTCCA
>Ga0208771_1000460_pt1 | contig 24687 bp, 23 predicted proteins | sample AntAceMetag02UKX_FD_184775 | JGI IMG/M metagenome (GOLD analysis project Ga0208771, IMG submission 184775) | Saline lake microbial communities from Ace Lake, Antarctica - Antarctic Ace Lake Metagenome 02UKX (SPAdes) (version 2) | ecosystem: Environmental > Aquatic > Non-marine Saline and... | reverse complement strand
GAAACAAGTCTGGGATGCCGTAGCCCCGATAAATCGGGGTAGATTGTACGGAGGTCCCGCTGAAAGCGGGATATGAAGTGGAGATCCCGCTGGCAGGCGGGACCTAAGTACTTGGATATTGGATATTCCTTGTTGGTTGTTGGATATTGAAAAAGGGGGGGGAAAAGAAGAACCAGTAGTTTTAACCGGAAAAAGTGACAATTTTAAATCAGGACATGACATCAACTTTCTTCTCCCGTCAACTTTTTTCTCCTGTCTATGCCATTATCCTGGCCGCCGGTGAGTCCCGCCGGTTTGGCCAAAAAAATAAACTCTTCCTCCCCTGCGGTCGCGCAACAATCCTGGAAGCTTCAGTCAAGAGTATCCTCAATTCCCGGGTGGACGGAACAGTGATTGTTCTGGGGCATCAGGCGGATCTGGTCAAGGAACTCCTGCGAAATTTTTCCTGTCCCACTGTCATCAACCCAAATTATCGGGAGGGGATGGGAAGCTCGGTTGTCGTTGGAATTGATTATTGGCTGGAGAGGATCGGGCGGATCCCTACGGCGGGTCTTCTCTTCGCTCTCAGCGATCAGCCCTTCATCCCGACCGCGGTAATAGATACTCTGATCGAAAAATACCGTGATTCCGGGGCGGATATCGTGGTTCCGGTCTTTAATGGCCGCCGTGGGCACCCCTCAATCGTTAACAGAAAGTATGCCGATGAGATCCGGCAAGTAGCCGGCCGATGGGGCGCCCGGGAGGTTCTCCTTCGTCATCCGGATAAGATCTTAAGCGTCCCGGTCGAGGCGGAAGGGGTGATTCTGGATATCGATACACCGGAGGATTATAATAATTTGGAGTAATCCACCTCCCGAACAAAGTTTTCTTATCCTTCGGTGCTTTTATTGATATTTACTTTTTGGATATATTATTTCTTTCAGTTAGCCATCTTTTCTGGTTGACGCGGCAATCTGATGATGATAGCTTCCCCTCTTCGTAATCATTAACAGAATTTTCAAAAAGCAAAACCAAGATACTAATATATATTATAGAAAGTATTTATTTATCCAAGGGCGTTAGTTTTAGTGTATTCTCACTAAGTTAGCGCCGAAGGCGCTAACTTATGAAGACATATTCAGCAAAACCAAAAGATATCGAGAGGAAGTGGTATCTGATCGACGCGAAAGATCAGGTGCTGGGGAGGATGTCAACCCGGATCGCCGATCTGTTGAGGGGAAAGAGTAAGGCTATCTATACTCCCCATATGGATACCGGTGATTTCGTGGTAGTGATCAATGCCGAGAAGGTAATAGTGACCGGGAAGAAGGCGGAGCAGAAGGAATATCAGCGATATAGCGGATATCCCGGCGGCCTGAAGAAGATCCCATACAGACGGATGATGGATACTCATCCGGAGAGGATAATCGAGCACGCGGTTCGGGGGATGATCCCACATAATCGTCTGGGGAGGGCAATGATTAAAAAATTAAAGGTATATGCCGGATCCAATCACCCGCACGAGGCCCAGCAGCCGGAAGTATTGGATCTGAGTTAGTGCCTATGGCGCTAACTGACCGATTCGGAAAATTTCCGATATATATCTGAATTTTGATTTGTTGGATAACTTAAGTATTCGGGGCAATTATAAATAAATATGGCGGATTGATAAGGAAAATAATTAACAAATGGCGTTAATCTTAGTGTAGCTTCATTAAGTTAGCACCGGAGGCACCAACTTAAAATGAGTGACAAAGTAAAATATTACGCGACCGGGAGACGGAAGACAGCTGTAGCTAAGGTCTGGATCCGTCCTGGCGTCGGAAAATTTAGTATCAATCGTCGGCATGACCTGGAAGAATATTTCCATCGGGAAGTGCTGGTAAAGATAATAAAAGCACCCTTGCAGGTAACGGATAATATGGGACAGTTTGATGTCATTGCCCAGGTATCCGGCGGTGGTAAAGCGGGGCAGGCCGGTGCTCTCTGTCATGGAATCGCCCGGGCTTTGGTTGAGTCTAACGCGGATCTCCGTTCTCCACTTAAATCCGCCGGTCTCCTGACCCGTGATCCCCGGAAGAAAGAGAGGAAAAAATATGGTCAGGCTGGCGCCCGAAAGAAATTCCAGTTCTCAAAGAGATAAAATCGGATCATCCGATTCTGTCTTTTTGATGAAAAAGTCCCGCAGTTTGCGGGGCTTTTTTTATGTTATAATCAGGTCATTTTTGGTAAAACAAAGAAAAGTTATATATTGTTATATGTCCTAGATAGTATTGATTTATCCGGGAGCGTTAGTTTAAGTGTATTTTCATTAAGTTAGCGCCGAAGGCGATAACTTATAAAGGAGTACGATCATGTTGAAAGTTGCGATAGTCGGAGCGACCGGATATACCGGGTTGGAGTTGCTGAAATTATTGATATCTCATCCCCGGATTGAGATTACATCCCTTACGGCTAAAGTTGACAGTACAATCGGTATCCACGAAGTATTCCCGGAGTTGACCGGTCGGCTGGAGATGGACTGTACCAACCTCGATGTGGAGGAGGTCTGCGCTAAGGCTGATTTTATATTTCTGGCATTGCCGCATACCGTCTCTTTCCTATTCGCCCCCGAATTTATCAAGGCGGGTAAGAAGGTGGTTGATCTGAGCGCGGATTACCGGTTTGCCGACCCCGTGGTCTATGAAGAGTGGTATGGAGGCAAGCATGGCGATCCGGAAGGAGTATCTCAAGCTGTTTACGGTCTTTGTGAGCTCTTCCGGGATCAGATCAAGTCGGCCGTTCTTCTGGCCAATCCCGGCTGCTATCCCACCGGCACGATCCTGGGGAGCTGGCCGGCCTTGAAGGCTGGCTTGAGCCCGCGGGGAGAGATAATCGTCGATGCCAAGACCGGAGTAACCGGCGCCGGTCGGAAAGCCAGTCTGGCTCTCCTCTTCCCGGAAGTAAACGAGAATTTTAAGGCCTACAGCCTGGCATCACACAAGCATACCCCTGAGATGGAAGAGGTTCTGACCAGGCTGACCGGGCGGCCGGTCGGGGTGGAGTTTGCTCCTCATCTTCTCCCGGTTAACCGGGGCATTCTCAGTACAATCTATATCTCTCTCGCGGAAGATACCTCCGAGGATGAAATTCTGGATATCTATCGCCGGGAATATGCCGATGAACCTTTTATAACCGTTTATCCGAAAGGAACTCTCCCTCAGCTCCGGGAAGCGGTCGGCACCAATAAGTGTTTGATCGGTCTCAGGGTTAATCCCCGGACCAGAAACCTGATTGTGGTGAGTGTGATCGACAATCTTTTGAAAGGCGCTGCCGGGCAGGCCGTTCAGAATATGAATATCATGGAAGGTTTTGAAGAGAGGGAAGGCTTGCTTTAGGCAAACCGTACTCGAAGAGGTCTTTTTAACTTTTCGTGCTAAAAAAACTAAATATTCACCACGAAGGTCACGAAGAACACGAAGAAAAACAAAGAAAACTATGTATTTTTTCTGTTTTTTTAAATTCCTTCGTGAATGCAGTCTACCCCTAAAAATTCGGGGTGTTCTTCGTGGTTTAAAAGGGTTTTCGCGTAAGATATAAATAGGTAACGCTCATGATTGAAGACAGACAGATAAAACAGTTGGATCCTTCAGAAATGCCCATAGGATTCCGCTCCGCCGGATTCGCCAGTGGAATCAAAGCCAATGGGGATAATGATATGGCTCTGATTTTCTCTGAAGTGGAGGCGACGGCTGCCGGGGCGTTTACAACAAACAGGGTCGCGGCGGTGCCGGTATGGCTGGATAAGAAAGTTCTGGCCGGCGGTCGATGCCGGGCGGTTATCGTGAACAGCGGTTGCGCCAATGCCTGTACTGGACCTCAGGGAGAAGCTGATGCTGAACGCATGGCGCGATTGACTGCCGAAGGACTGTCGATTGATCCAGGAGTAGTCGTGGTCTGCTCGACCGGGCGGATCGGGAAACTACTCCCGATGAAAAAGATTGAGACTGGTATCGCCGGGCTGAGCAAGATTATCAAGTCCGGCGGAAATGATTCGGCTAGCAAGGCTATTATGACTACCGATACGCATCCCAAAGAGGTGGCGGTCGAATTTGAAGTTGGAGGTAGAATCTGTCGGGTCTGGGGGATCGCGAAAGGGGCCGGGATGATCTATCCCCGGATGACAGTTGATGGTCTGCCCCATGCCACTATGCTGTCTTTTCTGACAACTGATCTCGGGGTTAGCGCTGACTTGCTCAGGACCTCTCTCTCTCTCAGCCTCGCTCAGTCTTTTAACCGGATCACGGTTGACGGTGATACCAGCACCAATGATTCGGTTATTATGATGGCTAACGGAGAGTCACAGGCGGTAATTGAGTCTGGAAGTAATGACTTGGAAGTCTTTCAGGACGCACTCAATCTGGTTACCGGTGAACTGGCCCGAATGATTGCCCGTGATGGTGAAGGCGCGACTAGGTTAATTAAGATAGAAGTACAATCCGCCTCTACCCGGGAAGATGCCCGAATCGCTGCCGCCTCGGTTGCCAACTCGCTTCTATTTAAGTGCGCTCTCTACGGCGAGACACCGAACTGGGGACGTCTTATGGCCGCCCTGGGATATTCCGGCGCGTTGATTGAAGAGAAGAAGATAACCACTTCCCTGAACGGAATCGAGATTATCCGGAAGGGACTTTTGTCGGAAGTTGATCCCGCGGTGATCGCCGAAAAATTGAAATCGAAATTTCTAACTATTTTAATCGATCTTGGATTGGGGGATGGAAGTGATTTTTATTATACCTGTGACATATCTCCGGAATATGTGGAGATCAATAAATATTAGGGAATAGGAAATAGGAAATGGGAGCGGGAGTTTCCCGGGAAAATGATAGTGTGAAGAAAATAATTGAGAAAGCAGCAGTTTTGATTGAGGCGCTTCCATATATCCAGTCATTTCAAAGAAAGGTGGTGGTGATAAAACTGGGGGGGAGCGCGATGATATCCCCGGAATGCATTGAGGGGGTGCTTCGGGACGTGGTATTTATGGAAGCGGTTAAGATGAAGCCGGTCTTGGTTCATGGCGGGGGTAATGCGATCAGTCGAAGGATGAAGGAAGCCGGGATACAGCCCCGATTCATTGATGGTCTGAGGGTAACCGATTCGGACGTAATCGGAATTGTGATGGAGGTTCTCGCTGGAATTAATGGTACTTTAAGTGCGCGGATCAACGATATGGGCGGTCGGTCGGTGGGGTTATGCCGCCGGGAGGAGTTGGTTATTAAAGCTAATAAACATCTTCCGCTGCTATCCACCAAGTCGGGCAAGTCTAAGCCTACTGATATCGGATTTGTCGGGGAAGTTGACCGGATTGATGTGGATGCTATAAGGAATATCACTCGGCGCGATAGGGTTCCGGTTATTGCTCCTCTCGGAGAAGATAAGAAAGGAGATGTATATAATATAAATGGGGATATGGCGGCCGGGGCGATCGCGGCGGAACTGAATGCGGAGAAACTGGTTTTTCTCACAGATGTGGAAGGGATTATGACCAAATCGGATCACAGACAGGTTCTATCATCATTGAAGAGAGAAGATATCATTCGCCTGATGGAAGAGGGGACGATTGCCGGAGGGATGATCCCCAAGGTGACGGCTGGTCTTCATGCTCTCGAGAATGGGGTCAAGAAGATACATATCATCGATGGGAGGATCAAACACTCGCTCCTGTTGGAGATATTTACCGACAAAGGAATCGGGACCGAGATCGTGATGTAAGAATGAACGTTAAACGTCGAACTTTCAACGCCGAACATCGAACGAAAAGCCTCGACTTGTCCGCCGTAGCTCGAAGAGTGAAGGAGGAAGGGGCGGTAGATAATAGGTAGGAGCGTTAGTCCTGATTTAAAAGACGAACATCGAATGAAAGCGACTAAGCCGAGGCGAAACAATTAGTGTGAATTAGTGTAATTAGTGGACAGCAAAGCCGCCAAGACGAGGCGAAACAATCAGAGTAATCTGTGTAATATCTGTGGAACAAAAAAGGCAAGGAATAAAAAGATGAGCAAGACCGAAGATTACATTAAAGAATACGATCAATTTGTCCTGGAGACCTATACCCGCAATCCGGTAGTGGCTGAACGGGGAGAAGGGTCATGGATCTGGGACGCGGAAGGAAAGAAGTACCTGGATTTTTTTCCCGGCTGGGGGGTGAGCAGCTTGGGTCATTGTCATCCGGCCGTGGTTAAGGCGGTGAAAGAACAGGCCGGCCGGCTGTTTCATATGCCGAATAATTTCTATAATGAATGGCAGGGTCTTCTCGCCCGTAAGATCGTGGAGCAGGCCTTCCCCGGGAAAGTTTTCTTTGGAAACTCCGGGGCGGAAGCCAATGAGGGCGCTTTAAAGCTGGCCCGGAGATTCGGTGAACCCGAGGGCCGGTTCGAGATCATAACGATGAATGCTTCCTTCCATGGGCGTTCTCTGGCCACTATCACCGCCACCGGTCAGGAGAAATACCACTCCGGGTTTGGTCCTCTCATCCCCGGGTTTAAGTATGTTCCATTTAATGACCTTTCCAAGTTGAATGGTGCTATTACCGATCGGACGGCAGCAATTATGCTGGAACTGGTCCAGGGTGAAGGAGGAGTAAATATGGCCCGGCCGGATTATGTGCGGGCCATCCGGAATATCTGCGATGAGAAGCGTATCCTGATGATCGTCGATGAAGTGCAGACCGGGATGGGGAGAACCGGAGATTACTTTGCTTTTCAGCAGTACGGGATTGAACCGGATGTGATGACCCTGGCTAAAGCACTGGGCGGCGGCCTGCCGATCGGAGCGTTTGTGGTAAAAGATGAGTTTACCGGGTATCTTCCTCCCGGAACCCACGCCTCCACCTTTGGAGGCAGTCCGATAGTTTGTGCCGCTTCCCTGGCGGTCTTCCGGGTGATGGAAGAAGAGAAAATCCTGGATAATGTCGGGAAGATGGGCGATTATCTTCGGGAGGAACTCATGGGACTGAAGACGGAGTTCTCCGTCATTAATGAAGTCCGTGGGATTGGATTGATGCGGGGTATGGAGCTTGACCAGGAATGCAAACCGGTGGTTGATAGATGTCTTGATCAGGGTTTGATCATCAATTGCACCGCCGGTAACGTCCTGCGGGTCATGCCGGCCTGTAACATCAAAAAAGAAGAGATCGATCATGCGATTGAAATAATCAGAACCACTCTTCGGGAGTTAGACCGTACCTGAACCTAAAAAAGTATTTTCAAATTTCATCTGAAATAGCAAATTAATTAACCACGAAGATCACGAAGTACACGAAGATAAGTTATAAAAATCTTAAAGATTATTATTGGTATTCTGAAAACCCTTCGTGAGCTTCGTGTACTTCGTGGTTGAAAAAGGCTGTAAAGACACTAAATTAAAAGGAAGAAATCATGAGCAAAGTAGTACTGGCGTATTCAGGAGGTCTTGATACCTCCATCATTTTAAAGTGGCTCCAGACCGAGAAAGGGCTCGATGTCGTGGCGTTTATCGCCGATGTGGGACAGGCGGAAGAAGTCGAGGAAGCCGCTCTGAAGGCGGAGAAGACCGGAGCCTGCGCGGTCTATGTGGAGGATCTTCAGGAAGAATTTGTCCGGGATTTTGTTTTTCCGGCGCTCCAGGCCAATGCGGTCTATGAGGGGACTTATCTGCTGGGGACCTCTCTGGCCCGACCCCTGATAGCAAAAAAGATGGTTGAGATAGCGGAGAAAGAGGGGGCTGAGTATGTATCCCATGGCTCGACCGGGAAAGGTAATGACCAGGTGCGCTTTGAGATAAGTGCGATCGCGCTTAATCCTGATATCAAGATCATCGCCCCCTGGCGGGAGTGGAGTTATAAATCCCGGAGCGATCTGATGGATTACGCCCGGGAGCATGGGATTGAGATTCCGGTGAGCAAGGAGAAACCATACAGCAGTGACCGTAATCTTCTCCATATCAGTTTTGAAGGCGGCATCCTGGAAGACCCCTGGAATGCCCCTCCGGAAGAAATATTCGTGCTCAGTGTTTCTCCTCAGGCGGCACCGGATCAGCTCACCACAATTGAGATCGAATTTAAGGGCGGCATCCCGATCGCGGTGGATGGAGAAGAGCTTTCCCCGGCTAATCTGTTGGCCCGGGTGAACAAGCTGGGAGGCGAGAATGGAATCGGACGGCTTGATATCGTTGAGAACCGGTATGTGGGGATGAAGAGCCGGGGTGTTTATGAAACTCCGGGCGGAACCATACTGCATATTGCTCACCGGGCTCTGGAGACGATTACTCTGGATAGGGAAGTATTTCACTTCAAGGATTCTCTGATCACGAAATACTCGGAGCTAGCCTATAACGGATTCTGGTATTCCCCGGAGATGGAGTTGCTGAGAAATACAATTTCGGATAGTCAGAGAAATGTGAACGGGACGGTTCGATTGGAACTATATAAAGGCAACTGCACAGTAAACGGTAGAAAGTCACCGAACTCTCTATATGATCCGGAGATGGTGACCTTCGAGGAAGACGATGTCTACCAGCAGAGCGACGCGACCGGATTCATCCGGTTGAATGCTCTACGATTAAAAATTGGAGCTAAACTAAGGAAGAAGTTATAAGTGTCTAAAGTGATTGAAGTTTGAAGTGCCTAAAGTGCCTAAAGTTATTCGCTTTCGCCCGGCTTTTTCGGCTAATGCTGTGAGGCGAAGGCAACAACTTTAGGCACTTAAGCGCACTTTAGGCACTTAAGGCACTCTTTTAAAACGCACTTTAGGCACTTTTTATATAGGAGGCACATGATGGCTGGTAAGCTTTGGGGAGGAAGATTCCGGAAGAAGACCGATGAACTGATGGAGAGATTCGGTTCTTCTCTCCCGTTTGATTGGCGTCTCTACCGGGCGGATATTAAAGCTGGTATCGCTCATGCCCATATCTTGCGAGAAGGGGGATATATTACCACTAAAGATAGGGATGGGATCATCAGAGCGCTGAAGGAGATCGAGAAGGAGATTGCGGAGGGAAAGGTTGATCTCTCCTTCGGGTATGAGGATATCCATAGTCTGGTTTTGGGATTGCTGGCAGAGAAGACCGGAGAACTGGGAGAGAAACTTCATGCCGGCCGTTCCCGCAATGACCTGGTGGTTCTGGATACCAGGATTTATCTGAAGGAAGAGATTGGCGGATTGATTGAACTCATCCGGAGATTGCAGTCCGCTCTGGTGGAGAAGGGGATAGAGTATAGGGATCTGGTCATGCCGGGTTATACCCATCTCCAGCACGCGCAATCTGTCCTGGTTCCTCATCATCTGCTGGCTTATGTTGAGATGCTGGCCCGCGACCGGTCCAGATTGGATGACGCCCGGGAGCGGATGGATTTTCTTCCGGCCGGATCCGCGGCGATGGGTGGGAGTAACTTGAAGCTGGACCAGAAGCTCATGGCGGAACTCCTCGGATTCAAGAGGCTCGCGGCCAACAGTCTTGACGCGGTCGGTGATCGAGATTTTATCGTGGAAAGTCTCTCCGCTCTGGCTATGATCGGGATGCACCTCTCCCGCCTGGCGGGGGAACTGGTTCTATGGTCGACTTTCGAGTTTAATTTCGTTGAGTTTGACGAAGCATACTCTACCGGGAGCAGTTTCCTCCCTCAGAAAAAGAACCCCGATCCGGCTGAACTGGTCCGGGGTAAAGCCGGGCGGCTCTATGGAAACCTTATCTCGGTCCTGGTCGCATTAAAGGGATTGCCCCTGGCCTATAACCGGGATCTCCAGGAAGATAAAGAGCCGCTCTTTGATTCACTCGACACCGTCCGGGATTCTCTGGCAATTATGGCTGGAGTTGTCAAAACTCTGAAATTTAACGCCGGTATTCTTGAAGCCGCCGCCGAGAAGGGCTTCTCCTCAGCTCCGGATCTGGCGGAGTATCTGGTTGAGAAGCGGGTTCCCTTTCATCAGGCTCATCGGTTGGTTGGAGAACTGGTTAGCTGGGCAATAAGAAAGGGAAGAAACCCGGAGGATATTACTCTGGAAGATCTGCGTAGGTTCTCTCCATCTTTCGATGGCCCGGCCTTGAAACTTATGACTCCTCTGGCGTCGATCCAGAGAAAGAAGACCATAGGAAGTACCGCGCCGGCAAAGGTGAGACGGCAGTTGAACCGGTGGAGGAAGAAGCTGGATAATAAAAGATGAACGTTGAATGCCGAACCAACCTTCGCTAAAGCTACGGCGGGCACGGCGTACAACGTCGAACGACAAATCGCCTTTTCAAATTCGTGAAATTCGCGTAATTCGTAGTTCATAAAAAGGGAGCGGCGAGGGAGCAATTAGTGCAAATTAGTATAATTAGTGGACAGCAAAGCCGCCAAGCCGAGGCGAAACAATCAGAGTAATCTGCGTAATCCGTGGATAAAAAGGGGCCGAGGTAGGGGGGGATAAATATAATTCGTGGATTAAAAAAGGGTATAAGGATGAAATTGGAGATAAACAGCAAATCCTGGAACTACCGGGACGGAACCCTTTACTGTGAAGATGTCCCCCTTGACCTGATCGGCAGGGAGGTGGGGACACCGGTATATGTATATAGTTACCGGCATTTGGTTGACCGCCTTAATGAGGTAAAGAAAGCCTGGGGAGAGAAAGAATCTCTGGTCTGCTTTTCATTAAAATCAAACTCCAGCCTGGGGGTAGCCGCTACTCTGATCGATGAAGGGGTGGGGGTTGATGTTGTCTCGGGCGGTGAACTCTTCCGGGCTCTTAAGGCGGGAGCATCACCGGATACTATCGTCTATGCCGGGGTAGGCAAGACCTCCAGCGAAATTGCCGAAGCTCTTCGTGCCGGGATCCTCTTTTTTACGGTTGAGTCGGTCCCGGAACTCCACCTGATCAATGAGATCGCGGAGGAGATGGGGGAGACCGCTCCGGTTGCCCTGAGGGTAACACCGGATGTCGATCCCCGGACCCATGAATATATCACCACCGGGAAAGCCGAGAATAAGTTCGGACTTGATCCGGAAGTGTCCCTGGATTTTTATCGGCTTTGCCGTGATCTGCCCGGGATAAATCCGGTAGGTATTCAGATGCATATCGGTTCCCAGATTCTCCTGACCGAACCTTATCGGGAAGGTGTGGAACTTCTGATTTCCATGGTCAGAAAACTTAAAGAAGAGGGGATCGAACTGAAATATCTGGATATCGGCGGAGGGATGGGGGTGAGTTATCAGGGAGAGGATCCTCCGGCGATCGGGGATTACGCCAGGACACTTGCTCCTCTGCTGAAAGGCCTACCGCTAAAAATAATTCTGGAACCGGGTCGTTTTATCACCGCGAATTCCGGAGTCCTGCTGACTCAGGTAGTTTATATCAAAAAGAAAGCCCGGAGAAATTTTATCATTATTGATTCCGCGATGAATGATCTGATCCGTCCGGCATTATATCAGGCATATCACCAGATTGTCCCGGTATCTCCGCGGGATTGCGAAGAGATTGAAGCTGATGTGGTTGGTCCGATCTGCGAGACCGGCGATCTCCTGGGCTCGTCTCGTCAGCTTCCGGAGCCGGTCGCCGGAGACTACCTGGCGATAATGAGTGCCGGAGCTTACGGATATGTGATGAGTTCTAACTACAACTCCCGTCCCCGTCCGGCAGAGGTGATGGTTAAAGGCGATCAGTATCGGGTGATAAGGAAGAGGGAGACATATATAGACCTGATCCGCGGGGAGCAGCGCCCTGATTTTCAGGAAGAACTTTAGATAGACCATACTCGAAAAGGCTTTTTGAGCAAGGTCTGGATAGATGACTGGCTTTTCTTGAGGCTAGAATTATGAGAATAGAATTCACCAAAATGCAAGGTCTGGGGAATGACTTTATTCTGGTCGATGATCGGGATGACGCTCTCAATTTCCACCCGGAACAGATACGGTTCTTATGCGATCGACATTTCGGGGTTGGGGCCGATGGTATTATCACGGTCGGTCAGAGCGCGAGCGCCGATCTGAAGATGCGGATATTCAATTCGGATGGAACAGAGCCGGAGATGTGCGGCAACGGGATTCGTTGTTTCGCTATCTATGCGCGGGATCATGGTCTGGTTCAGGGGAATGAGATGACTGTCGAGACCCTGGCCGGTATTATGCGTCCGCGGATCGTCGGTAATAGGGTTATTGTTGATATGGGAATACCGGAGCTTTCCGGGCCGATGATTCCGGTCGATCTTCCCGGGAGGGTGATTGACCATCCGGCCGTCTTTGGAGAGTACCAGGTATCGATAACCTGTATTTCAATGGGAAATCCCCATTGTGTTATCTTCTATCCAGATGACCAGGACCTCCCGGTAGAAGAATTAGGGCCAATTATCGAATCTGATCCGCTCTTCCCGGAGAAGATCAATGTTGAATTTATCCAGGTGATCAGCCGGGAAGAGATTAACTTCCAGGTTTGGGAGAGGGGTGCCGGGAGGACACTGGCCTGCGGAACCGGCGCCTGCGCCGCGGCGGTAGCGGGGGCTATCACCAACCGGACCGGGAGAAAAGTCCTGGTCCATCTTTCGGGCGGCGATCTGATGGTGGAATGGAAAGAAGACAATCACGTCTTCATGTCCGGCTCCGCCGCGACAGTTTTTGCCGGGGAGATTAATCTGGATTAATATTTTTCCTGCCCCGATTAATACTTCGGGGGTGACCGGGAAAATAATAATGAATAAAAACATGCAAGCATTGGGACAACATTTTGGTTGAATTTCTAAAGTTAATTCGTGTAATTCGCGAAATTCGTAGTTCTATTTATTTGCCCGAGTGGAACGAGGGCTAAGTATTTAAAGGGGGGTTATTATGTTTCGAGGTGCAATGGTGGCTATAGTTACACCGTTCAATGAAGGAGAAGTCGATTACGAGACACTGGGAAGGTTGATTGACTTTCAGATTGAGAATGGTACTGACGCGATTGTTCCCTGCGGGACTACCGGCGAGTCTCCGACTCTATCCCATGAAGAACATGACCGGGTGATTGAATTCACCGTGGAGAAGGTCAACCGGCGGGTGAAAGTGATCGCCGGCGCCGGTTCCAATTCTACCCGGGAGGCTCTGCGGTTGACCACCCATGCCCAGGATGTGGGTGCGGACGGTGCCCTGGTGATTACCCCATATTATAATAAGCCCACCCAGCTTGGCCTGATTGAGCATTTTGGGAAGATAGCCCGGGAGACCGATATCCCGCTGGTACTCTATAATGTCCCGGGGAGGACCGGTGTCAAGCTGGAACCGGAGACGATTGCGGAACTCTCTGCTTATGATAATATAGTTGCCGTCAAGGAAGCCTGTGGTTCGGTAGATCAGGTTAATAAGATCTTAAATCTCTGTGATATCACCGTTATCTCCGGTGACGATTCTCTGACCCTTCCGATGATGGCGGTGGGGGGACAGGGAGTGATATCGGTAGCCGCGAACATTGTTCCAGGAGCTGTATCAAGAATGGTCCATAACGCTCTGGATGGGAAGTGGGATGAGGCCCGGAAGGATCATTATGAACTCTATTCCCTATTTCAGATGATGTTCATCGAGACTAATCCAATCCCGGTCAAGACCTCCCTGGCTATGATGGGAAAGGTCCGGGAGGAGTTCCGTCTGCCACTCTGTGGTTTGTCTCCGGTCTCAAGGGCAAAACTGGATGAATTGCTGGGAAGGTATGGGCTTAAATAAGTTATAAGTGCCTAAAGAGAGAAAAGTTATAAGTGCCTAAAGTGCGCTAAAGTGCCTAAAGTTGTTGCCTTCGCATCGGTGCTTTGGTTACCTTTCATTGAACCTGTTACCTATTGTTTGCAGTGGGGTGTTGTAGCCGCGGTCGTTGACCGCGGAAGCCAAGGCCAAGGTAAACGAGTCGAAGGCGACAACTTTAGGCACTTCAAACTTTAGGCACTTTAGGCACTTCAAACTTTAGGCACTTATTTTTAAAAGGAACCAAGAACATGATCAAAATAATAGTTTGCGGAGCAGCCGGGCGGATGGGAAAGAGGATTATCGCCTGCGCGGAGGATGAAGAAGGACTTGAGATAACCGGGGCGGTGGAATGGTCCGGCCATTCCGACCTGGGGATAGACGCGGGGGAGTTGAGTGGTAGGGGGAAGATTGCTGTTCCCCTGACCGACGATCTTTCGGCAGTGATTGAAGGAGGAGACGTGGTTATCGACTTTTCTTCTCCGGAGTCGAGTTTGGCGAACGCGGCGGTCGCGGCAAAGTATCATAAATCTCTGGTAGTCGGGACGACAGGTTTCAGCCCGGAAGAGGAGACCTTGCTGGAAGAAACTGTTAAGGAAATTTCCTGCATCTTCTCTCCCAATATGAGTGTAGGGGTGAACCTTCTCTTCCGGCTGGTGGAGGAGGTGGCGGGTACGCTTGGCGATGATTATGATATCGAGATCGTGGAGGCTCATCATCGTCTGAAGAAGGATGCTCCCAGCGGGACTGCCTCGAAACTGGCCCAGTACGCCGCAGCCGGCCGTGACCGCAATCTGTCAGATGTCGCGGTATATGGCAGGGAAGGAATGGTTGGCGAGAGACCCCGCGGCGAGATCGGGATCCATGCCGTTCGGGCCGGTGATATTGTGGGGGAACATACGGTAATATTCTCCACCCCGGGAGAAAGAATTGAACTGATCCACCGGGCCCATAGCCGGGATACCTTCGCCCGCGGCGCCCTCCGCGCCGCCCGCTTTGCCGTCAATGCTGTACCCGGTCTCTATAATATGCAGGATATTCTTAAGATTGGGGAAAAATGAAATGCCCGGAGACCAGGCGAAGGCGACAACTTTAGGCACTTTAGCGCACTTTAGGCACTTAAGGCACTTCAATCACTGATAAACTGAATACGTAGTAACATTTTAGTACTTTGAAAATATCTACCACCGACCTTGCGTCGGTGGAGATGTGATTGATTACTAAAATATATCCCCCCCCAAAAAAAGATCTCCCTCCTCCCGCGCCGGAGGCGTGGGAGGAGGGAGAGGGACTGGACAAGGGAGCAAAGTAGTTTTCAGTCATATCTCCACCGACGCAAGGTTGATGGTGGCTTTTCAAAGAGATAAAGTATTATAATATGTGTAATATAGGATTTGAAGGTAAAAAAATGAAATATATGTTATCTGAACGTTTAAAAAAGCTCCCGCCATACCTCTTTGCTGAAATTGATCGGGTAAAGAGGGAGTTGCGATCTCAGGGAAAGGAATTGATAGATCTTGGCGTCGGAGATCCCGATCAGCCAACCCCCCCTCATGTCATTGAAGCATTAGCCCAAGCGGCCCGGGATCCGTCAACCCATACCTATGCTCTGGATTCCGGAATGGAAGAGTTGCGGGAAGCGATCGCTGATTGGTATCTCCGGCGGTTCGGTGTGGAATTGGACCCGGCTACCGAAGTTCTTCCGCTTTTAGGTTCCAAGGAGGGAATTGCCCATATCCCCCTGGCCTTTGTCAATCCGGGCGAGGTCGTACTGGTCCCCAATCCCGGATATCCGGTCTATATTTCCGGCACAATATTCGCGGGTGGGATACCGGTAGCGATGGGCTTGACGAAAGAGAATGGATTTCTGGCTGATCTGGATGCTATCGATGATGATACCGCCTCCCGTGCCCGATTAATGTTTTTGAACTACCCCAACAATCCGACCTCAGCGGTCTGCGATCTGGATTATTTCGAATCGGCTTCCGCCTTCGCTCGAAAGAATGAGATTATCCTCTGCCACGACGCGGCCTACACCGAACTGGCTTTTGATGGCTATACCCCTCCCAGTTTCCTCCAGGCGGAAGGGGCGAAAGAGGTCGGGATTGAATTTCATTCTCTCTCAAAGACATATAACATGACCGGCTGGAGAGCCGGCTTCGCGGTTGGTAACGCCGGGATCATCAGTGGATTGAACAAGGTTAAGTCCAACATCGACTCCGGCATCTTCCGGGCGGTTCAGATCGCGGCCATCGCGGCGCTGAATGGGCCGCAGGACTTCCGGATGGAATTGCTGGATATGTACCGTCGGCGCCGTGATACGCTGGTGGAAGGATTGAACTCTCTGGGATGGAAAGTGAAGAAGCCCCGGGCGACATTTTATGTCTGGTGCCGTGTCCCCGGTGATTATGACTCAGCCTCCTTTACGACATTACTCATGGAAGAAGCCGGCATAGTAACCACTCCCGGAGTCGGCCTGGGATCATACGGGGAAGGATACGTCCGGATGACACTGACCCGTCCCGAAGAAGAACTGGCTCAAGCGGTGGAACGAATGGGAAAGCTTGAAGTGTTTAGAAGTTAGTGCCTGTGGCGGTATCTTCTGTGGGAGGGGTTTTAACCTCGATCCAGGCCTGGCGAATGGTGGGAGAGGTTTCCAACCTCGATCCGGGCTCGGCCCGCCAGTCGGGCTTATAAACACCTCCCACAGAGGTTAACCTATGGTTTATCCGGGACTGAGTTCTTTATAATCTGTTAAAATCCTACTTGACATATGTGCATTAAACGTGCATATTGGTATGCATGAGAACAACATTAAATATTGATGATATAATATTGGCCAAGGCCATGGAGTTGACAGGGGTAAAAGAAAAAACCGCTCTGGTTAGAATTGGATTGGAGACATTAATCGCTCTAGAAAACAGCAAGCGATTGGCCAGACTGGGCGGAACGGAAAAATCTCTGCGTTCTATCCCGAGAAGAAGAGATTTAAGGAAATAGCCATGGTCCTTATCGATACGTCTGTTTGGATCAGCCATTTTAAAAAAAGAAACAACTTCCTGGTTGAAATCCTTTCAAATGGTATGGCTGCCTGTCACCCATTCATTATTGGTGAATTGGCATGTGGGAGGTTAAATAATCGGGAAGAGATCATTTCGCTGATGCAGAAGCTATTCCAGGCAGAGGAGGCCAGCCATGAAGAGGTATTGCAATTCATCGAAATTCATGATCTGATGGGTATGGGTATCGGTTTGATTGATGTTCATTTATTGGCGTCCACTCTGCTCACGGGGATATCATTGTGGACATACGACAAGAAACTGCAAACGGCGGCAGGGAAGTTGGGGGTATTCTATGTGCAGGAATAGTGAGATTGATACCTTCATCTCCCTTGGTTCCAACCGTGCTGACCGGGACGGTTATATCAGGAAGGCGTTATTTCTTCTGGGCCGCACCCCCGGTATCAGAGTGAGGGATGTCTCCGCTCTCTACGAGAGTGAGCCGATGTATCTCCGGGAGCAACCCCTCTTCCTAAACTGTGTCGCGATTATTTCTACCACTCTGGAGCCAAACATCCTGCTAGCGGCCTGCCAGAAGATAGAAAAAGTCCTGGGAAGAAGACGGAGGATACGATACGGACCGCGGGTGATTGATCTGGATATAATCTCTTACGGGAGGCGACTAGTTAATAGTCCGGGACTGACAATTCCACACCCACGCCTTACGGAACGCCGGTTTGTCCTCCAGCCCCTATTTGAACTGGCTCCTTACTGGAGACATCCTGGTCTGGGCCGGTCCGTGAAAGAACTGCTCGGCCTGCTTCAGAGCGGGGATAAAGTAATCTACTATGGAGAGATCAGATGAATGAATTGCCGAAAGTAACAGTTGCCACACTGAAAAAGAAGAAGGAGAGGGGGGATAAGATTGTCACCCTGACCGCCTATGATTACTTTACCTCCCGGATGATGAATGAAGCCGGAGTCGATCTGATCCTGGTCGGAGATTCCCTGGGGATGGTTGTCCTGGGTTATGAAAATACCATTCCGGTAACCATGGAGGATATGCTCCATCATACCCGGGCGGTGGTCCGGGGAAATAGCCGTTCTCTGGTGGTGGCGGATATGCCGTTTCTCTCTTACCAGGTCAGCGATGAGGAAGCACTTCACAATGCCGGTCGTTTTATCCAGGAGGCGGGTGCCCAGGCTATCAAACTGGAAGGTGGCAAGGAGATGGCCCCGCTGGTCCATAAGATGGTTCGGGCTGGTCTCCCGGTGATAGGCCATATCGGACTACTTCCACAGGATATTCTCAAGGATGGAGCGTATATTCTCCGGGGGAAGGATAATGAGTCCGCCGAAAGACTTCTGGGAGATGCTCGGTCACTGGAAGATGCCGGTGCCTTCGCGGTGGTCTTGGAATGTGTTGCCGCTAAGGTGGCGGGGGTGATTACAAACTCCGTCTCTATCCCTACCATCGGCATTGGTTCGGGTCCATTATGCGATGGTCAGATCCTGGTAACTCACGATCTCCTGGGAATCTTCGATCAATTTAAACCAAAGTTCGTAAAGCAGTACGCGCAGGTGAATGAGATCATGCTCAACGCCTTCAAGGAATATAAAAAAGATGTGGAAGAAGGGACTTTCCCCGGCCCTGAGCACTCTTTTTAAATTTTGCTACGCAAAATTTAAGTTAATACTTCGATCAGGAATTTTCTTCGTAGTGCAGGACTTCAGTCCTGCCCGGATACGAAAGAGAGAATTAGTAGCCGTACCTTTTAAGGTGCGCAATTATTTGATTACATCGTTACCACGCTTCGCGTGGTAACACTTAAATAATTTTTACGGAGTAAAAATTAGATGGAAGTAATAAGTTCCCCGGATAAAATGCAGCAGAAGGCTCTTTCCCTGAAGGGAAAGAGCAAGACCATCTCCTGTGTCCCCACGATGGGTTTTCTCCATGAGGGGCATCTAAGTCTGATCCGCGCGGCCCGGGCGGATGCGGATATCCTGGTTGTAACCATCTTCGTCAACCCGGCCCAGTTTGGCCCTTCTGAAGACTTAAGCTCCTACCCACGTGATCTCAAACGCGATCTTTCTCTCTGTGAGCAGGAAGGAGTGGATATAGTCTTTACTCCCGAGGCCGAAGATATCTATCCGGAGGGATACTCAACCTATATCGAAGAGAATGATCTGAGCAAGGGGCTTTGCGGCGCTACCCGCCCCGGCCATTTCCGGGGAGTGGCGACGGTGGTGGCCAAGCTCTTTAACATCGTCCAGCCGGATAGCTCCTTCTTTGGCCGCAAAGACTACCAGCAGTTATGTGTCATCAAAAAGATGGTGAAAGACCTCAATATTCCGATCCGGATTATCGGTTGCCCGATTGTCCGGGAAGAGGATGGCCTGGCGATGAGTTCCCGGAATAAAAACTTAGACCCTGACCAGCGACAGGAGGCCCTCTGCCTCCGCCGGGCCTTATTGAGAGCGGAAGAATTGGTCGGGAGAGGGGAGAAGGGCGCGGCCGTGATCAGGGAATCAATGGTGGAGATAATCGAGAAGGAACCTTCCTCCAGAATCGACTACATTGAGATCCGGGACGGTGAAACACTGGAACTAAAGTATCAGATAGAGGAGGGGACTATGATAGCCCTCGCGGTCTTCATAGGCAAGACCCGCCTGATTGATAATATCCTTATCTGACAAAACACGTCAAACGTGTTTTGTCAGATAAGGATATATTTACTCACTGATAACCGGTTTCTCTTTGGTTGGTCTTAGCTTGTTCTTATTTTTCTGATACCAGGCGATCCAGCCTTCGGGATTGGAGATATTTTCTCCGGTTACCTTTCGGAGAGTAGAGATGGCGACTTTTCCAAGTTTAATCCTGGTCAGTTCCCAGACCTCATTATCGCCGGATGTCTTCAATATCTCCATCTGTACCATTTCCCGTCTGTCAATAAATGGGATAGCCGCCAGGACGGTTCTATTTCCGGGGAAGGCCTCTAAGCGATCCAGGATAAGGGCCAGGTTTTGAGGTGTGATCTCTCTCCTGCCGGCCAACTCGATCAGTTCCTCTCCAGAGAGTTCGGCTATATTCAGATCTTCCGTTTCTTCATCGGGGAGATACCGGACCTGTCGGGTTTTTCCTTCCCCCGCGGAAGTCTCCTCTGAATTTCCGGAACATCCTGCCGTGATGAGTAACGCCAGCATTATGGTAAAGATAATCGTCTTCATTATCAGTCTCCTTTTTTAATCAGACGGATCGGTCTGATCTGACGGATCCGTCTGATATTAAACAGTAATCTTGTATTGTTATTATCTTTCCAATGCCGTATTAACCGCCTCCGTAAACCCATTCTCCTGGTTGGAGGAGACAAAGTTGAATCTCTCCTTTAACGGTTTTTAATTTCAACCCTCTTTTTCCCGACTCCGTCGGGAAAGGAGGAGAATGTGTCGCAGTTCATCTTCTCCTCTGGCATCTTTCCATCGCTGGTCGAAATCGACACTGTGGGCGATCTGGGCGATGGCCATAAGGGCCCGGAGATGAAAGTTCCTCTCATCCATGGTTCCGATCAGCACAAACATGGCGTGTACCGGATGATTGACACAGGGGAAGTTGATGCCTTCTCTTGCCCGGACCAGGAGAATGCGGAATGATCCCTCTCCTTTAATCAGGATATGGGGGATAGCCAGGCCAGGATGGATGACGGTACAGGATTGTTCTTCGCGTTCCAGAAACATATCGAAGAGAGTATCTTCCCTCATCCCGACCAGCGGGGAGAGTCTTTGCGCTATCTCTCGAAATGCTTCGTGGGAGCTCAGAGATCCAGGGAAGTCAATAATGGGGCAGCTATTGATGAGTTCATCGAAACGATCTTCAACGATCGCGTCCCGTTCCAGCAGGATATTTTTCAGCTCGTTCTCCAGCGTGGGACGATGGAGTTCCCGGGCGGTGACCCGTTGAACCACGTGCATTAAGGCCGAATGGCGACGGACCCGTTTGCGAGCGTAGATAAAATACCAGAGTATGCCGAGGAGAATGAATCCCCCGGTAATGAGGAGTGGGACCGTTCCCATCTCAAAGATGAGAAAAATGTAGATAATCACCGCCCCGATCTGAATCCAGGGGTATAAGGGGGAGCGGAAGAGCGGTCGGTAACTATGGATCTTGCTCTCTCTCATAATGATGACGGAGATATTGACGGAGATAAAGAGGAGGAGCATCATGGTCGAGGCGGTCTTGACCAGATCCTTAAGGTCCAAAAAGAGGATGACGCAGATCATGAACGCCGAGGTGGAGAGTATGGATATGACCGGGGTATTGGTTCTGGGATGGATCTTGCTGAAGAAAGCAGGGAGAAGGTTGTCGGAGCTCATCGCCATCGGGGATCGTGAGGCGGAGAGGATCCCGGCGTTGGCCGTGGTTATGAAAGCGATCAGGGCCGCGCCCGAAAGGATAATTAGACCGGGTGTCCCCATAAATGATTGTGCGGCCAGTGAGATCGGGGTGAGATTATTATTGAGGGTTGCTTCTTTCAGAACCCCAACTGTGATACTGACAATAACAATGTAAAAGAGGCCGACTACTATATAGGCGGCGAACATACCGAGCGGGATATTTCGGCCCGGGTTTTTTGTCTCCTCCGCTACGCTTGCCACCTTGGTCAAACCGCCGTAGGAGACAAAGATTAATCCCACGGTGGCGAAGACGGCCTTTAACCCAAAAGGATTGAAGTCCTTGAAATGATCGAGTTCTATCTCCTGGATACCGAGGAGAGAAAAGAGTGCCAGGACTACCAGGAGGATAAAGATCAGGATGATCTGGAGCCTTCCCGCGTGTTTGACCGAGACCAGATTGACTATGGTGAAGAGGAGACAGAAGAATATAGCGATCATATCCATCTGAAGTTCGGTAATGCCGGGGAGGATCAGGATGCCGAAGGCGCCCATTCCGGCTAGGGCGAAGGCGCTCTTGAAGCTGATCGAGAACCAGCTTGCCAGACCAGCCAGCATACCCGCCAGCGGCCCCAGACTCCTCTCAATAAAGAAGTAGGTCCCCCCGGACTTGGGCATGGCGGTAGCTAACTCTGCCTTGGAGAGGAGGCTGGGGATGACGAGAATCCAGGCCAGGAGATAGGCGAGAATTACCGCCGGCCCGGCTACACCGAAGGCTATTCCGGGGAGGACAAAAAGCCCTGAACTGATCATTGCCCCGGCAGCGATACTGAATATGCCGACCGCTCCCAATGTTTTTTTTAACTTCATATTTAATATGCCCCTGCCTCGGCCCCATTATTGTCCACAGATTACACGAATTACTCAGATTTATTATTGTGGTCTTTTCGTTCGACGTTCGAAGTTGAATGTTCGACGTTCGATGTTCAGTCTTTCCGCTCCCTCTACCTTGGCTCCTTTGCAGTCCACTAATTACACGAATTACACTAATTGATGCCTCGGCCTGGCGCCTTTTAGAAACCGCTAATTTTACCCCGCGATGACCGCAGGTCATTTTGCGGGGCTACACTAATCTTCACTAAAACTACTGCCCATCGGAGCGAAGCGTAGATCCCGCCAACGGCGGGACTGCCCACTCCCCACTGCTTATTCCCCCATCTCCCGCAGCCGTTTAATCCGGTCCTCAACCGGGGGATGGGTACTGAAGAGGCTGCTCTTCTTCTTCCGGTCCCGGATAGATTTGATCGGGCTGATTATGTAGAGGTGCTGGGTGGCTCGGTTGGAGACTTCCAGAACTCCGGGGTCGCGGGAGATCTTCTCCAGGGCGGAGGCCAGACCTTCCGGGTAGCGGGTCATCAGAGCGGCATTGGCATCGGCCAGATACTCCCGCTGGCGGGATACCGCCAACTGGATGATAAGGGCGAAGAGAGGCGCCAGGATTGCTAGCGCCAGAGCAAGTATCATAATAAATCCGTTCCCACTTGAGGAATTGTTGCTTGACCGGCGTCGTCCGCCGCCCCAGAAGGTATAGCGGAGGAAGAAGTCGGCCATCAGGGCCACCATTCCGACCATAATTCCGATCAGAGTGGCAAAGAGGATGTCATAATCTCCGATGTGGCTCAATTCATGAGCCAGCACCCCCTGAAGTTCGGTCCGATTCAGGCGGTTGAGGAGTGCGGTGGTAACGGCGATTGACGCGTGATCTGGGTCGCGGCCGGTGGCAAAGGCGTTGGGAGCGTCGTTATCATGGATGATATAGAGTTTCGGCATCGGGAGGCCGGAAGCGATAATAAGTTCCTCCACGATATTATAAAGCTGTGGATATTTTTCCCGCGATGCCGGTTTTGCCCGGCTTACCGCAAGAACGATCTTATCCCCTCTGAAGTAACCGGTCAGGGCCATGGCCGTTGAGATAATAAATGCCAGAACAATCCCGAAATACCCGAATCCGGCCACCTGCCCGAAAATATATCCGAGGAGGATTAATACGGCCGCGAAGACAACAACCAGGATTATGGAATTGCGTTTATTCTGTCCGATTTCTTCATACATTTTAAAAATCCTTATGGATTTTTAAAATAGATTAAAAATTCACTTTAATCGGTTCCCTTTCCTCAGGTACCTCGGTCTGGAAAAAATCCTTTTTGGTGAAGCCGAATGCGCCGGCGATCAGGTTGGTGGGGAAGACCTCGGTTTTGGTATTAAACTTCATGACCTGGTCGTTATAGTGCTGGCGCGCGAAAGAGACCCTGTTCTCCGTAGTTGTCAGTTCCTCCTGGAGTTTGAGCATATTTTCGTTTGCCTTCAGCTGCGGATAGTTCTCAGCAACAGCGAAGAGGGAACGTAGGGTCTGGGAGAGGAAGTTCTCGGCTTTGGCCTGCTCGGCCGCTCCTCCGCTAACCTCGATAGCCTGGGTCCGGGCTCTGGTTACATTCTCCAGCACCTCGCGCTCGTGCTGCATGTAACCCTTACAGGTTTCTACCAGGTTAGGGATCAGATCGTAGCGTCGCTTGAGTTGGACATCGATCTGAGACCATCCATTCTTCACCCGCTGGCGGAGCCGGATCAGACCGTTATAAGCCGAGATCAGCCAGATTAGCCCGACTGCGATTATCACTACCAGAATCCAGAGCATAATATACCTCCTTTGTTATGTCCTACTAATAAAACGTATCTTATTCACAAAAATCAAATTTAAACCACGAAGATCACGAAGATTTCTAAAGAAAGAGATGAAACTTGTTTGTTTTTTGAATTATTCTTCGTGATCTTCGTGTTCTTCGTGGTAAATCATTTAATTGTTTTTAGCTTAGATTTAGGAAATCATTTTTTGAGTAAGTTATTGCTATTTTTTGATTTCCATGGTGGTCTGCTTAAAAGGTAGTCGGAGATTACCCGGGTGATATGTTCCGAACCTTTGACGATAAAGTGGCAGTCATCCGGGACAATAAACCGCGGATTAAGCGGATTTGGCGGATTGGTTTTTCTTTTAATCAGCATAATCCGCTTAATCTGCGGTTAAATAAGTTGCCCGAACGAAGTGAGGGCTAAGCTCTGTAATTATAATACTATCATATATTAAGTTAATCACGGTTATTCCTATTGTCAACCCCGGGTTCTTGCAATATCTTATTTTTTCTGCCCCCGATTAAAACTTCGGGGCGGGGGAAAAAATAAGAATGTACAAGCATTGGAACAACATTTTAGGTATCTTCTCAATAAATAGGGGAAACCTCAATTATTGATTTTTCATCGGGTATCCCGCCAAAGTCGTAGAGTTGGTAACATTGGTAGAGAAAGTCCGGTAATATCTATGCCCGATCCCCCCGGTGGGACCATTCTATGGCCCCTGACTCCACGACCATCCCAACTGGAGTTTATCAGCTCTCTCGGCGATTAGATCCGCCAGATGGGGCATTTCATAGCCACCGGAGATACGATCATAGATGTACTTGTAGAAGCTGACCTTCAATTTCTTCGCGGTAGCCGCAAGGGTCATAAATGTGTCCCAGGCTTTTATCCCATCGTTGCTCCGTGTGCCAAAGCTGACGTCGCGCTTGC
>Ga0208771_1000457_pt1 | contig 24717 bp, 17 predicted proteins | sample AntAceMetag02UKX_FD_184775 | JGI IMG/M metagenome (GOLD analysis project Ga0208771, IMG submission 184775) | Saline lake microbial communities from Ace Lake, Antarctica - Antarctic Ace Lake Metagenome 02UKX (SPAdes) (version 2) | ecosystem: Environmental > Aquatic > Non-marine Saline and... | reverse complement strand
AATAAGTTCTAAATCCTTCAAGTCTCATCCCTATTCTATAGGTTGCAAATGTAGGAGATGTACTACTAAATTTAATCAAGGTATTTACAAATCTTTGCTGGTATTTAAAAAAATTCTCGTACTCATTGATCATCAATATGAAATTTATCTTTTCATCAAATACAGTAATTGTTTTTTTTAATAATTCGGGAATTTTTCTACTTAAAGATTGTGATATAAAACCTTTTGATGGTTTGAAACTTATATCAGAAAAGGAGACTTCACTTCGGAATGTATTAACTTCTTCCAGTTTTTGATCAAAATCATTTAGAATGTCGTTAAGACTATTGAGGTCTTGTTGTCTTCCAAGAATTTTTGCCATTTTAGGAACAAAATCTGAATCAATTTCATCATGATCGATTAAATTAAGTTTGTAAAGATCTTCAATAACCTCGATTATTTCCCTACCAATCTTTAATTCTAAAAAATGAGTAAAAATTGATTCCCACTTTTCTTTACTTACTCCAAGATCTGAGAATGATTTTAGATGTGGATTATCAACTCTTATATAGAATCCAATACCACCTTTTTCTTTAAAATGGTTGAATATTTTGTTCTTGTCATCAGCATAAAGCTTAATGGCTTCTTGTAATTGCACTTGATAAGAAAAATATCTTAAAAACATGGTTTTACCTGAACCACGACCACCCTTAAAAACAATAGGCATTTTATCATTATATACATCAGATTCACTAATTTTAAAATGTAAGAATTTAAATGGATTACACCAGTAGTCTAAGATAGTATTTGAATCCATTACATTTGCATTATATTCAACAAAAGGATTGCTATACAAATCGTTCAAGTTCAACATATTTATTCTTCCTATAGTTCTTATCGTACCTTTTAATGACAGGATACCATCCATTATTCTCAGACCAGAATATTGGTAAAACATTATCAGGTGTATTATAAAAAAACCAAATATATATTGTCCATCATTATATCCTAATGGAGATAATGGTTTTATTTGGTTACCATAATGTGCAGCAAATTTTTTTCCATCTTCCAAGAGTTTAGGAAAGTTTCTAAAAACATTTGAATTGCTCGAAAAACATTTGTTTTTGTTTTCTAATGTTATACAAGAAATCACATTATAACCAAAGTTATTCAGAAATGTTTTTGCGTTTTTTGAAGCAATTAATGTCAATAGTATAATGTTCTTTTTAGAAAAGTATTTTTTGATTGTTTTTTCCAAGTAATTAAATGCTTGGCTACCTGCTCCACCTGTGAGAGTTACATCATCAAGGAATATTACGGTCTCTATGTTTTTTTGTAAATTTTCTGGATTAGAGATAAAATTTGAAATCGGGATGTTATTAACTTGTCTGAATAAATATGAAATAAACGCGCCACTTTCACCGGGTTTGCCCAGATAATAAAATCGGGATGTATCAAGAAACTCCGATATGGAATTGCTTAAAGTACTATTTTTGACATTTCTATCGACTAATATTTTGTGAACAAAATCTCTGTATAATGTTTTACATAAATGCCTTACTTCATTTTCATTATAATATACGAAATTAACAAGTAACCATAAAGCAAGCTGTCTCTCATATTTATTGCCAAAAACTTCTCCCTTAAAGTTACTTAACCATTTTTTGATATCATTTTCAAATAATTCAAATTTCCATGATATAATACTATTTAGCATAATAAGTTTCATTAATTCTTTTTCTGATGGTAGTGCTTTTCGTATGTTTTTCATATTATTCAAATTCCTTAATTTCAGAGAATCTACCTTTTGACCCTAGTATATAATCCATATTAGTCTCAATTGAAATCCATCTTCTATTTAATTCCTCAGAAGATTGTCCTGTTGTATTACTACCCGCAAAAGTATCCATTACAATATCACCAGGAGAAGTTAATAGATTAATAAAAAAATTTGGAATATTTATTGGCATTCTTGCTGGATGTGGTACAAGGTTATTGTCACGACAGTAGTTCAAATAATTTGTACTTGAATTTGTATTTGTTGATATTAGTACGTTTGATGGAATTGCTCCATTGTTATTTTTCAGGAATGATTTACTGCCAATTACATGTTCAGAAGGTCTTTTGCCTGCATTATATTTCTTCGTTTTTAATAGATTTTTCATTGATTTACTGTATTCTTCTAATACATTTTTATTATTTGCTTTTGGGAAAGGCGTTTTACTCATCCACCAAATATGTGTAAAAGAATCTTTTACTCTTATTCGTTCAATATTAACCCATTGTGCAGGGCTTGGAAGCTTTGCAGGATTATACCATATGAATTGTTGGCATAGGTATAAGTTACCCATATCTAAAAATGCAAGTAATGATCTCAAAGCAAGGGTTGACATAACTGGTTTTCTGGGTTCCCAAGAATTGCCCATTTCGATTACAATTGAACCATCATCAGTTAAGAAATCGCTAAAAAGTGGTGCAAGGTTAGAAAACCATTCAGAATACTCAGACCCTTGCAAATTACCATATTTCTTTTTTCGATTAAGAGGAAACGGAGGTGAAGTAAAAATTAGATTTACTTTATTGCGATAAACATTAAATTCTCTATTTGATAATAAAGTTTTCACTTCTCCTTTGTAAAACGCACCTAGCTTAGTTTGATATCTAATCATATTTTATTCTCTAGAAAAAAGAAATATTAATTAATTTTAATTCTACTCCAATAATTCTTTATCTTATTTTTTGAAACAAATTTAAATACTTCAAAACCGAAATTGAAAAAGAAATGGATAAGTGTCAATAATAATAGTATTTAACAGTGTAAATAGTTTTTGCAATTCTCTTATTTAATTAATCTTTTACAGATCAAAGAAGCAATATATGCTTCAACCAAATTAAATGGTAAAATTGTTTTTTTTAACAATTATAGCCTCCTTATTATTATCATTAAATAAACGGATTAGGATAGTTAGCAATTTTTTCCAAAATGGGATTCACAATATTACCACCATCTTTATAAATACTGGAAGCTGGAGAGATCGTTTTTTTAGTGTTTTTAATAATTGTTTTGTTCTCGGGATTCCAGGTAATATTAATTTCATTATTCTTATCTGCTATTCTCATAAATTCGATTTGAAGAAAATCATCATTCTCAGGATCGGTTATACAAACAGCAGTTGTGTCCGAAAAAGTTTGCAATCCCCAAGTATTTCCATCACAATCTACAACTTCCAGTGAATCAGCATCGGAAAGGTTAATAAATGGTTTTCTGTTGATGGTGCTGAACTTTCCTTCGGTGTCGGTAGTGCCGTTTTTATGATATTCACCTAAAGACATTAAATACATGGTTCGTTCAGCCTGAAAAGATATTGTATCGTTTCTAGTGAACACGACGGTGCTATAATAAACACCGTTAGGCAAGTAATTTCCATCATCATCTGTTCCATTCCAAATAATGTTGTGAAAGCCCTGAAATATTTCTTCATTTATAAGAGTGCGAATTCGGTTCCTTTCGATATCTTCTACATACAATTCGATATTACAATCGTAACTTATTGTAAGAACAATTGTTGTCTGTGCCCGTGTTTCCCAATTTAATTCATTCCAGAATGGGCAGTTTATTTTATTCAGTAATGATATGTTCAAGCCTTCCACAGGATTGCCGTCGGTATCTTTAACAGTAACAGAAAAAGAAAAATCTTCATCATCAGGTCCAAAAATGCAACTAAATATAACTATGCAAATTATAAACAAAAATATAAATCTTTTCATTTAATTTCCATCGATTCAATTCTTTAAGAATCTTGTTATTTAACTATTTTCTACTTTTCTTTGTTCAACGCAATGTAACAATATCACATCCGAAATTGTTAAAGCTTTGATAATGTGTCAAATAGAAAAGTGAAATTATGAAAGAAGGGTAGGAAGAAAAAAGTACCTGAGTGCGAAGTGCGGAAGTGCGAGAGTACGAGAGAAATTACGAATTACGAATTACGAATTAGTGTTAGTGTTAATTCTCTCAATCCTTTCGCATAACTATCGTTTTAAAGAGAAGATCTTCAGAATCTTTATCTCCGCTGTCTGCCAAAACTTTTTGCTCTTTCAGAATTTTTAAGCCAAGTTCTTCTGATATGGAGCAAATGTATTCATCTGAGTGTTTGAAAATTGGAATTCCCCAGGCAGTGGGAGATTCAATAAAATCTGGTAAACTGCCAATAACAAAAGCTTTATCTTTTGCAGATGGTGAAGCAATTGTGAAGGCAAAGATCCCACCTGTTTTAAGAAGTCGAAAAGAATCTTTAATTATGGGCATTAGATCACCAAAGAAATGAAATACACCGCAACAAATTATATGAGAAAATGAATTATCAGGATAGGGAAGAGGAACATCCTGTATATTGTATAGTTTTAACTCTTTAGCAAAATCTTTTTTCCTGCATTCTTCCAGCATTTCCGTTGAACCGTCTAAGCCTGTAATATCTAATCCTATCCTGGCAAAGTTAATTGAACTTAGCCCAGTACCAATACCTAGATCCAGCAGATTTTCATCTGTTTTAATATATTCAAAGCACATTCCAAAAAGAACATCATGTCCATAACTGTGATATTCTTCCACTTGAGCATCATAGGATTTGGCAAATTTGCCGTGGTTTTTTATGTGATCGATATCTTTCATTTGAATTTTATTTACCCCTTTTATTACTTCATGTTTTTTAATATCACAATCTAAGTGATATCACTTATAAATTGTGTCAAATAGAAAAAGCCTCTGGTCTGTTTTATTAAACCAAAGGCTTGATATTTATAGTATGTTTAATTGTTAATCAAATGCTTTATCTGTGGTCCATACTTCCCAAACTTTTCCCACCAGTTCCGGACCTGGTTTCAATGTCATCTTCCCGGGTCTCCAGCCGGAAGGTGTGGCTTCTCCACCTTTGCTGTTTCTTACTAATTGGAAAGCCTGGAGTTGTCTTAGAGTCTCACTTACATTTCTGCCGACAGGTGGTGTAAGCACTTCAAATCCCTGTACATTTCCATCCGGATCAATAATGAAACGACCACGAGTTTCTGCTCCGCCAGCTTCATCATAGATCCCATAAAGTTGCCCAACTTTTCCACCAGCGTCAGACATCATAGCATAAGGAACTCCACCTTTCACCATTTTAGATAATTCATTTTCATTCCACATTTTGTGTACAAATACACTGTCTACACTCATAGAAAGAACCTCAACTCCCAGTTTTTGGAATTCAGGATATTTATCGGCAACTGCCGATACTTCGGTAGCTCAAACGAAGGTGAAATCGCCCGGGTAAAAACATACAACAACCCATTTCCCCAAATAATCTGATAATTTAACGTTAATAAATTTTCCCTTATGATAAGCCGGTGCTGTAAAATCCGGTGCTTTTTGTCCAACCTTGATCATATTTTCCTCCTTCTTTACTTCAATTGCTTTCCCTTTTGGTTCAGTTTTTACATTGTCGCCCACAGGTCCGCCCGTAGGTCTGGCACAGCCGATTTTCATTTCTTCAGGCATAAATGCACTCCTTTTTTTAAACTAAATTTATCTATTTTAAACCAAGACCTTTAGCAATTCCATCTCCATAAGCTTTATCTGCTTTACGGAAATGAACAATCATCTTTTCCTGGATTTCCCTTGGAACGTTCTTTAGTGGTTTGATAATATTCTCGATTAATTCTTGCTGCTGATCGGCACTCATTATTCTAAATAAATTTCCAGGTTGAATATAGTCATCATCAGCACCGCGTTTTTGCTCATAGCGAGCCGCATCACCTGATATTTTTAACGGAGGTTCATCATAGGAGTGGTCTTCTTTAGGACCGCTAAAGCTGTTTGGCTCATAGTTTGGACCTGGACCACCATTGTCATCAAATCTCATGAGACCATCACGCTGATAAGGATTATTGACTTTGGTTGCATGAGGAGCATTGATAGGCAGACGCTCAAAATTTGCACCCAGCCTGTAACGGTGGGCATCTGTATAAGAAAAAATTCGAGCTTGCAGCATTTTATCTGGAGAAAAAGAAATACCAGGTACTACATTGGATGGTGAAAATGCTGTCTGTTCTACTTCTGCAAAATAATTAACTGGGTTTTGGTTCAATTCCATCACGCCCACTTCTATCAAGGGATAATCTACATGCGGCCACACTTTGGTTAAGTCGAATGGATTCCACTTATAATTATCAGCTTCTAATTCCGGCATTATCTGAACAGAAAGAGTCCATTTGGGATAATTACCTTTTTTAATAGTTTCAAAAAGCTGGTGAGTATGATAATCAGGATCCTCTCCAGCAAGTTTATCAGCTTCTGCAGGTGCCATGCATTGAATACCCTGTTGAGTTTTAAAATGAAATTTTACCCAGAATCTTTCATCATCAGCATTAATGAAACTGAAAGTGTGACACCCGTAACCATTCATAAAAGGAATTCCTTTCGGTATTCCACGCTCTGAAAAAAGAACAGTTATCTGATGCAACGCTTCCGGCACTTGCGACCAAAAATCCCATTGCATAACATCTGATTTGCGATTTGTTTGAGGATCACGCTTTTGGGTGTGAATAAAATCTGGAAATTTAATAGCATCGCGAATAAAGAAGACAGGTGTATTGTTCCCAACCAGATCCCAATTACCTTCTTCAGTATAAAACTTGAGGGCAAATCCTCTCACATCGCGAACTGTATCAGCGGAACCTTTTTCTCCGGCAACTGTAGAGAATCGACCAAACATTTCAGTTTTCTTTCCTACTTCAGAAAAAATCTTAGCTTTTGTGTATTTAGTGATATCTTTGGTAACTGTAAAAGTTCCATGAGCTCCGGCAGCTTTGGCATGGACTACTCTTTCGGGAATTCTTTCCCGGTTGAAATGTGCCAGTTTTTCTTGAAGATAATGGTCTTGTAGCAAAACAGGACCACGCTTTCCTGCCGTCATAGAAGTTTGATTGTCAGGAACTGGAATACCCGCAGCAGTTGTTAAAGTTTTTTTCTTTTCGCTCATGATTTACCTCCTCTTGTTTTTTAATTCTGAAAATGTTTTTTTAATTTTTTTAACTTGTTTATTAATTTAAGAATTCTCAGTTTGCTTTTCATTACAACTCCAAATTAAAAATTAGTTTAAACAATTTTCTGTCAACATGAAAAAAGTGTAAGCTAACTTCATACTTCGATGAACTCAGCATGACAAAGGAGAATAAAATTGTAGTGACAGATCATTGATTTGTCTAAAAAAAACAGCTCATCCCAATTTCCTGGAATGAGCTGTTTTATTTATTTATGCTCTACTTTAATAGCAGGCATTTTTTCATTGCTACAGCTTCTCCATTCACGATGAGTTTATACAAATATATCCCGGAACTAACAGGTTGATCATTGTCATCAGTTCCGTTCCATGTAATATTATTAATTCCTAATTCCAAATTCCTAATTTCTAATTTTTTTACTTTCTGTCCTTTTAAGTTATAAATTTCAATTTCAGAATTCTCGGTGTTCAGGTTGTTTAATGAAAAAGAGATCGTAGTTATTGGATTAAATGGGTTGGGGTAATTGCCTTTAAGCTCAGTTTTATTAATGATGGTTCCATTAACTCCCGTTCCCGTAAATTCAAAATCAAGTAACATAATATCGGAGTTACCAAGGTCATAAACAGCTTGAATTCCTGCTGTATATATTTGTCCATTGATCAAATTCTCAAAAAGCCATTGTGTTTCTGTAGTACTAAACATTTGAGCATCCAAGAAAACATTATACCCTACTAACGTTACTCCCGGTGAAGGGATTGGTGGATCCCAAGTTGCTAATCCTGATGTAGGGTCAACTGCAAAATTTTGAGGAGGGTTGAAGACAGGAAGCTTTTCCACTACATTAGAAAATGCAGCTTCTGCTACGATGCTGTTAGTATACTGTGCAACAATAGCATATTGATACATCTCGGGTTCAAGTTGTTCCCAGCCAGTATCTGTATAAACTGTTTCAGTTATAGAAGCAAGCAGTTCCCACTCATTAGGATTCTGATTATTAACCTCAAAGAAACGGAAGACATCATAAGATTCAAGTTCTCTTGTAGCAGGTGCATCCCAGGTGAGTGAAACTTCTGTATTTTCCTCATTAATAATTGCAACAACATTACTTGCAGGAAACGCAGTTTCATTTAGGGTTATTGTTCCCATATCAATATTAGCTGTTCCCACATTAACAGTTTCAGAATAAATGTCATAGCCTTCAAGAGTGATCTCTAAAGTGTAATCATCATTCTGCTCAACTTCTGGGAAGAAAAAATCCCCATTGGCATCTGTTAACATTTGATAGCTTTCATTTCCGGTTAATGTAACGTCACAACCTTCTAAACCCACATCAGGTTGATTACTGCCAACCACGTGTCCGCTTAGTTCAATAGTTGTAACGGGATCGGGTATAAAGGCTGCACCACCAGTTGAATGGTAAGCAGGATAAGGATTAGGGAATTCAACCCAATTACCACCAACACCTTGTGCAATGTCGTAAGCAAAATATGGAATTCCATCGTCTCCACGAGTTGCTGTGAGATAAACTGTGTTGTTGCCAACAGCCATTCCGCGTCCTTGTCCGTTACTGGCAGGAATTGAACCAGTAAGCTGGATCATTTCACCGGTATCAATATTTATAGAATAAAGTCCGGAAGCGCCGTATTCTGTATAACCATAGAAGAGATCATCAACGGGATTGTAATCAAGAGCAAAGAACCTGAAGCCATAACCTGTATAAACATCCAAAGCTAATGTGGCTTCTCCGGTGTTTGTATTTATGCTATAAATTCCTTTAGGATCAGCATAATTAGAGAATCCCCAAAGTGTATCTCTACCATATGCAAGGCTGCTCATATCTTCACTGATAGTACATATTTGCTGTGGTGTTGAAGTTAGAGTTGCTTCATAGAGATGAGTAGTAAATGCACCATTACCAATATAAAGTAATCCTTCTGGTGTAGCAGCAGCGCCGCTTACATCAAAAGAGTAATGCTGTGTCCAGTTTACATTTGGAAATCCGCTGAGATCTGATGAAAATGTAGGTGGGGATGAACCTTCTAAACCTACAAAAAGCGTTCCTGCGCTTGCGAAAGTTATGAGACATAGGAATGTGATAATTGTTGTGATTTTTTTCATATTGTTCCTCCATTCTAGAATAATATTTTAAAAACCGAAACAGTTTTTAATAGATAGATATGTCAAATATTAAAAATTAATGCAACTTGACATTTACGTAATATAATTTTTTTAGGAATAGTAAATTATAAATAAGGTATAAGCAGAACTTGGAGAGAAAATGGAAAACATAAATCAGTTACTTGCAGTAAAAAGGCAGAAGCTGGAAAAACTAAAAGAACTGGGTGTGGATCCTTATCCACCCAGAAGTGCTCGCACACATAAAATTAAGGTTTTAATAGATAATAAAGATGGTTATGTCTCTTCGGAAGAGGTTGTAACTATAACCGGAAGATTAAAAGCGATGCGCCGTCAGGGTAAAGTTGGTTTTGGCAACATTGCAGATGATAGCGGCAATATGCAAATATTTGTGAAAAAAGACAAAGTTGGTGAAGAAAATTATGAAGTTTTCAAACTGCTTGATCTGGGTGATTTTGTTCAGATTACCGGTGTATGTTTTGTTACCCAACGTGGTGAATTTTCTATTCGTGCTCATGAAGTTACAGTTTTAGGAAAAAGTTTACTTCCGCTTCCAACTGTTAAAGAAAAAATTGTTGATGGCAAGAAACAACGTTTTGATGAATTCACTGATATTGAACTTAGATATCGTAAACGTTATCTTGATCTACTTCTTAATCCGGAAGTAAAAAAGAATTTTGAAATTCGTGCTCAAATAATCAAAGAGATCAGAAGTTTCTTGAATGAAAAAGGTTTTATGGAAGTGGAAACACCCATTTTGCAACCGCTTTATGGTGGGGCTAATGCACGTCCATTTGTTACCCATCACAACACACTTGATATTGATCTTTATATGAGAATCGCTTTAGAACTTTATCACAAGAGATTGATTGTGGGAGGAATTGAACGCGTGTTTGAAATCGGCAAGAATTTCCGTAATGAAGGAATGGATAGAACACATAATCCCGAATTCACAATGCTGGAACTCTATCAAGCATACGCAGATTATAATGATATGATGGATATCACTGAAGATATGATCCTGCATGTTGCAAATGAAGTTTTTGGGAAAAAAATTGTTCCTTTTGGAGATACGGAAATATCTTTCAAAAAACCGTGGAAACGTGCTTCCATGATAGAACTCATCAAAGAGGAAAGTGGTTTTGATACTTCAAATTTTGATTTTGATAAGATCAAGAAATTCTGCAAAGAGCATGGAATTGAAGTACAAAAAACTGATGGTTCGGGCAAACTTATCGAAGCACTTTTTGAAAAGTTCGTTGAACCTAAATTAATTCAGCCTACTTTTGTGACAGATTTTCCAAAAGAAGTTTCGCCGCTGGCAAAAGTAAAACCGGGGTATCCAAATCTCACGGAACGCTTTGAGTTATTTATAAATGGTAATGAATATGGAAATGCTTTTACTGAGTTGAATGATCCTATTGATCAACGAGCAAGATTGGAAGCACAGAGTAAATTGCGTGAAATGGGAGATGTGGAAGCAAATGTGGTTGATGAAGATTTTCTGGAAGCCTTAGAATATGGAATGCCTCCAACGGGTGGATTGGGTATTGGAATTGACAGGCTAATTATGTTGTTTACAAATAATACATCCATCAAAGAGGTTATATTCTTTCCACAAATGAAACCGGAAGAATAAGATAATTAACCGCATATAAACGCGGATTAACACAGATAATAACGTGTGAGTGAAAATAAATAAAAAGCCTGTTGAATTCCAGCAGACTTTTTGTTATATATTTATTGCTTCTTCTTGCGGGATAGTAACCAGTAAATAATAAACAATGGACCAGGTATAGCCAGTAATTCAATGAAGAGTACAAAATCAGGTTTACTATTAACAATAAGCATGATTAGATGAAATGCAATTATGCTACCGGTTGCAATAATGCCACCCAATCCTTCCTTCCACCAGGCAATTATTAATCCGATTGTCAGACCAATGGGGAAGAAGGCAAAGGCAATTGCTTCACCGGAACTCATTGAACCAACTCCTGATTCAAAAAGACTTGCTCCAACAAATAAAACAATAAATGTAACAACAATGTAGCTCCAGATCCTGGCTGTCCAACGAAGAATGATTAGCGTAAGATTTTTGTGCACATTTTCTTTCTTTTCAGCATTCATTTGATCCTCCAATAAATAAAAATTATTTAAAATCAAACTAAGACAATGACAAGATGTTTAATGTCAATAAGTTACGCAAGTTATTTTTTGGATTGGATAAACTACCATGTTAACAATATCCTTGCCATTTTTTACTTAATAATTATTTTAAACTAAATTAAATAATCGGAGATGGAATGTTTCATATAGTAATAGCGTTACGGTACCTTAAAGGAAGAAAGAAATTCTTCTTCACTTTTTCTAATATGCTGTCGCTATTAGGAATTGTAATAGGTGTGTTTTCGCTTTTAGTAGTTTCTTCAGTAATGAACGGATTTGATTCTGATATGCGTGACAGAGTTATTGGTTCTAAGGCAGAGATCAAAATTCATAAAGAGGATTATTCACCGATTTCCAACTATAATGAACTTATTGAAAATATTTCAACTAATAAAAAAATGATAGGTGCTGCACCTGTATGTGATATTGAATTGATGATACAGAAAGAGAAGAACCTGTCTTCCACTTTATGTTATGGAATTGATCTGGATAAGCAAAAGAATGTAACCGAACTTCTTAATAAAATCGTGGTTGGAATACCTGATAAAAAAGCTCTGGGAGATGATGGAATAATAATTGGTATGGATCTTTCCTTAACTCTTAGTGCTACTGTAGGAGAGTATATCCAACTTACATCCCCCATAGGGACTCAGCCTTCTCCATTTGGTTTGCTTCCAAGAAACAAGAAACTAAAAGTGGTTGGAATTTACATTTCGGGGATGCCGGAGTATGATCGGATCTATACTTATATCTCACTTAAGAATTCCCAGTATTTTCTTGGGTATGAAGATGAAGTTACTCAAATAGAAGTTAAATCTGTAGATTCTTCCCATTCAGCACGATTAGCAGAAGAAATTCAAGATAAAATAGGTGATGATTATATAGTTGAAGATTGGAGTGAATTTGAAGCCAATCTTTTTAATGCGATAAAAATGGAAAAAGCTGTTATGTTTTTTGTCCTAGCACTCATGATAATAATTGCTTCGTTTAACATGAGTGGAAATTTTGTAAAATTAGTTACCGAAAAGCGAGTAGAGATTGGAGTCTTGAAATCAATGGGTGCTTCTGGTAAAGATATAGTGAAAATATTTATTAATATTGGTGTGATCATTGGATTCTTAGGAACACTTACCGGTTTGCTGCTGGCTGTGATCTTGCTTTCTGCACAGATGAAATTTCAATTTATTGTCATTCCTGTTCAGGGTTTTCCATTGCAGTGGCTTCCTGTTGAAATGCGGTTGTTAGATTTTATTCTCGTTCCAGTTATTACAATTGCAATTAGTTTGCTTACAACACTTTATCCAGCAGGCAGGACAGTGAAAATAGATCCAATGAAGATAATAAGGAATTAAAGAAAAAAAAATTTCGCTTAATCATTTTCTTTTTCCAGTTGTATAATTATTTAAAAAACAGGATAATAAATTAAATATTTCTAAAATAATTTACCCTTAAAAATCAAAATAGATTCTTAATAAAAAAAAATATCCATAGAAATGACGGTTATTAGCAGGTCTACGAATATCACAATTTCACTAAATTAATTTCATCTTGACAGTACCGTTAAGTAGCTGGAAATTAACCATTAAAACAATAGAATTCAAAGGTTGCAGATTGTTACTTAAGCTGTTAACTTCTTGTAATTTATAGAGTTATGGATTTATAAATATTCATAGCATCATTATGTTGATAAATTTTAATATTTTCAGGAGTCTTAATGAAACTAACAAATAATGCTTTGACTGTGCTTGAAAAGCGCTATTTCCGAAAGGATAAAAATGGAAAGCCAATAGAAGATTGGAAAAAAATGATCACACGGGTTGCTGTGAATATCAGTAATGGGAATAAAGAAAAAGAGAAAATATATTTTGATCTTCTAGACTCCGGATATTTTCTTCCAAACTCACCAACACTTATGAATGCAGGTCATGATCTTCAACAATTATCGGCCTGTTTTGTCTTGCCTTTGGAAGACAGCATGGAGAGTATTTTTGAATCAGTAAAGAATGCAGCATTGATTCATAAAAGTGGTGGTGGTACAGGATTTAGTTTTTCCAAATTACGTGAGGCTGATGCACGTGTAAAAAGTACAAATGGAGTATCCAGCGGACCTATCTCATTTTTGAAAGTATTCAATTCCGCAACGGATGCGGTGAAACAAGGTGGTACACGTCGGGGTGCTAATATGGCAATTCTGAATGTTGATCATCCACAAATTCTGGATTTTATAACTTGCAAAGAGAATACTCAGGAACTTACTAACTTTAATCTTAGTGTGGGGATCACAGAAAAATTCATGAATGCTGTTTATGAAGATAGCGAATATGAATTAATTTCACCGCATACAAAAGATATTATAAAAAAATTAAAAGCACGTGATGTCTTTGACCTGATCGTTAAAATGGCACATCAAAATGGTGAACCGGGTATTATATTTTTAGATAGAATCAATAAATACAATCCAACTCCGCATATTGGTAAAATCGAATCAACAAATCCTTGTGGTGAACAACCTCTTCTTCCAAACGAAGCTTGTAATCTAGGTTCTCTGAACTTAGCAGTAATGATCAAAGATAATAAAGTCGATTGGGATATCTTGAAAAAGGCAACGAGAGACGCAGTAGATTTTCTGGATAGTGTAATTGACATGTCCAAATTTCCGCTTCCCGAAATTAATAAAATGGTGAAATCGAACAGAAAAATTGGTCTCGGTGTGATGGGCTGGGCAGACCTGCTTTTCTTGCTAAAAATCCCTTATAATAGTGATGAAGCTATCAAACTTGCAGAGCAAGTAATGGAATTTGTGGATTACCATTCTAAGGTTAGGTCAATTGAATTGGCTGAAGAAAAAGGAGCATTTCCGAATTTTAAAGGTAGTATCTACGAGACAAAGAAGTTAATCAGAGAAGATCTAAAAATGAATTGGAAAGAACTCAATAAAATTATTGCAAAAAAAGGCATAAGAAATTCAACAACAACTACAATAGCACCAACAGGTACAATTAGCATGATTTGTAATACTTCCGGTGGTGTTGAACCACAATTTTCTCTGGTTTATGTTAAAAACGTGATGGACGGTAATAAACTTTTATATATAAATCCTCATTTTGAAAAAGCAATTAGAGACGCAGGAATATATTCGGAAGAATTAATGGAAAAAGTTGCTGATGAAGGAAGTGTGATACATATTGATGAAATTCCGGAAGATATAAAAAAGACATTTGTAACTTCTCATGACATCTCACCCAAATGGCATATTCGTATGCAGAGCGCTTTCCAAAAATATGTAGATAATGCAGTTTCTAAGACTATTAATTTTACTAAAGAAGCGACTAAAGAAGAGATAAAAATGGCTTATGAACTTGCCTATGAATTGGGCTGTAAAGGTATTACTGTTTATCGTGATGGCAGCCGAGAAAATCAGGTTCTAAATGTTGGTAAAGAAATTAAGGACGTAACAACAACTAATGGTCATAGATTTGCTCCTCGTGAACGTCCTGAGATAACTACCGGTATGACCCAGAAGATAGAAACAGGTTGCGGACATCTTTACATTACTATCAATTCCGATGAAAAAGGAGCCTGCGAAATTTTCACACAAATGGGAAAGGTAGGTGGTTGTGCTTCTGCTCAATTAGAAGCAATTGCAAGACTTACATCTCTGTTGCTTCGTTCTAATGTAAAAGTTAGTTCTATCGCACGTCAATTGAAAGGAATTCGTTGTCCTTCTCCTATGTGGAATAATGGAGAAATAATTACTTCCTGTGCTGACGGCATTGCCAAATCGTTAGAAACTTTTCTTACACTTGATAAAGATACCCATGAGGATATAAAAAAAATTAATAAAAAAACATCAGAAAAACCGAAAAAAAAATCAACTTCTGCAATGAAAATCTGCCCCGATTGCGGTAGTACTGTGGAGCATTCTGAGGGTTGTTTGAAATGTAATTCATGTGGCTGGTCTAAATGTTAAGATAGAATTTATTTTAGAAATAGAAAATAATTCAAAAAATGGGTAGGCAATTTTCCTGCCCATTTTTTTATTGGTACAAGGGGTATATATGAAAAAAATAATTATCAGCTTAGTATTTTTTACACTAACACTTTCAGTAGCAGCATCTGTACGTGTTGTCACGTATAATGCACTAAATTTTGGCGGGAATGACGAAGATAGACTCCCCTTTTTTGAAACAATTTTTAATGATGTAGATGCTGATCTATTTCTATTCCAAGAGATCGAAGATGGAATAGGTGGAGAACTTTTATTGTCTGTAATTAATAATGGTACGAACGATTTTTCCGGAGCTATATATTTAAATGGACCCGATACAAATAATTTTTTGATTTATCGTAATTCATTAATTACTTTTGGATCTCAGGATACAATTGGTACTGATCTAAGAAATATTGCAGAATATGAATTGATAATAGATGGTAATTTAGTTCGGTTTTATAGCTGTCATTTAAAGGCAAGTACAGGTTATGAGAATGATCGTTTGGAAGAAGTTACAAAACTGCGTGATCATTTGAATTCATTACCAGAAGGATCAGAATTTATTATTGTTGGTGATATGAATTTCTATACAAGTTCCGAACCAGGATATCAAAAATTCATTGCTGATGAAACTATCAATATTGGCAGAGCTGAAGATCTTTCTGATCAGGTTGGTGAGTGGCATAATAATAGTGATTATACAAATGTTCACACTCAATCAACCCGTTCTACTCAATTTGGTGGCGGTGCCAGCGGCGGACTTGATGATAGGTTTGACTTTATTTTTTCTTCTTATCAATTAAATAATGGAACTGGATTAGAGTATATAAATGATACAAATACATCATTCGGGAATGATGGTGAACATTTCAATTTATCGATAAACAATGGAACAAATTCAGTAGTTTCGCAAGAAGTGGCAGAAGCTTTGTATCAAGCTTCAGATCATCTTCCGGTTTATGCAGATTTTAATACAATCACTTCTTCCGAGCCAGTACTTATCGTTAGTATCCCAAATATTGAAGAGGAATGGCAGCAGGGGACAGATCATAATATAGAATGGGCAAGTGCTAATTTTAATGGGAACGTAAAGATCGAACTACAAAATGAGATGTATGAAGAGCGAGAGGTGCTTGCAGCATCTACGGAGAATGATGGCGGATGGTTATGGACTATTCCTTTAGAGCAAATTTTGGGGGGTTATAAAATTGTGATCTCTGATGCACCTGATGGTAATCCAATAGATGAAAGTAATAATCCTTTTCATATTATCGAACCAACAACAAATTACTCGATCTATGATATACAATATTCTATTGAAGGACCATCTTCTTTAGAGGGTGTAGAAGTTATCACATATGGCATTGTAACGACTGTTGGGGAATATGGTTTCTTTTTGCAGGATGAATCCGGTGCTTGGAATGGGATATTTGTTTATGAATACGGTGTTAATGTAAGTCAGGGTGATGAGATCGATATTATTGCTACAGTAGCAGAATATTTTGATAAAACAGAGTTAACCGATGTTTGGGAATATAATGTTCTTTCAAGTGGGAATACTCTTCCTGAAGCTTTTTCTTTATCTACTGTGGCTGTAAATCAGGAAGATTATGAAGGAGTGCTTGTCCAGATTGAAAATGGTGAATGCACTAATTATAATCCTGAATATGGTGAATGGCTGGTTGATGATGGCTCAGGTGAAATAATGATAGATGATCTGCTTTACGAATTTATTCCTGTTATTGGTGAATTTTATGATATTACAGGTGTGGTTGATTATGCATATGGTTCATTTAGAATTGAGCCCCGATATTCAAATGATATCAGCATTACTTCGTTAGTTCAAGAAAATGTTGTAAATATTGATCTTAATTTATTTAATTATCCCAATCCGTTTAATCCAACAACTACTATTAATTTTGAAATCAACAATTTATACGAAATACCACAAATTGAAATTTATAACTTAAAAGGACAGAAGATTAAAGAATTGGAAATTAAAAACTTAAAATTAGGAATAAATAGCATTATTTGGAACGGAACAGATAATAATGATCAATCTGTTTCCAGTGGAATTTATTTTTATAAATTAATTTCAGGAGATTACCAGCAAACCAAGAAAATGATCTTGCTGAAATAATCAGTTTCTGCGTATAAATTTTCCGTAACCCGGTTTTTGTAAAATTCCTTTTTCGGAATCAAATACAATTTTACCACGAACAATAGTTTTATTTATTGAACAGGAAAATTCAGTGTTATTAAATGGTGAATATTTACCTTTTGAATGGATGTGAGTTTCATCGACTAAATAGGGTCTGTTCAAATCTATAATTGTAAAATCTGCATCTGTACCAATTTGTAAGCTTCCTTTTTCAGGGTATAACCCATAACGTTTTGCAGCATTTTCCGATGTCAATTCTATAATTGTTTTTAGATCAACTTTTTCTTTAAGATAGAATTCAGAGAGAAGGTACGGGATCACTAATTCAGTACCCGGAATTCCATTGTAAACCTTTGAAAAATCATCAAAGGTTTTTCCACTCTCATAATCACATCCTGCATGATCGGTCGTAACAAAATCCAGTGTTCCGGTTTTTAAACAATTTCTCAAGAAACCTTTGTCCTCGTCATATTTAACAGGTGGTGCGGTTTTTAGTCTTCCTTTTAGAATGGGAAGATCTTCAGATGTAAATTGAAGATAATGAGGACAGGATTCGAAAGTTACATCGAATTGCTTTTTGCTTTTCAAGATCAGCTCTGCTGCTCCCTTACTGCTGATATGAACAAAGTGAATTTTATTCTTTTTGCCGAGAGATGAGAGGATTTTTTTTACAGCTTCTACCTCTGCTTTCACAGGTCTGGTCTTCACAAAATATTCTGGTAATTTCATTTGTTCAGCTGTTAATTTGCGAATAGAATTCTTTATGATATTCTCATCTTCGGCATGAAAAGCAAAAAGGATTTCTGGAAATTGTTTAAAAACAACTCCAATTTCTTTGTAGGAAAGAGCTGCAAACGTTTTCATACCTGAGATTGTATAAATTTTAAATCCCACAACTCCATCATCCCAAAGTTCTTTGATTATATTATAATTAAGTGGGGCATCGTTTTTTCTAATTCCTCCCCAAAGAGCAAAATCTATTATAGCCTTAGGTTTGATAACAGCCAATTTATTGTTCAAGTTTTCACGGTTTGTTACAGCAGGAATGGAAGTACATGGCATATCAATAATCGTTGTTATACCTCCGCAGGCTGCAGCTGTTGTGCCGGATGTAAAGTCTTCGCGATTAGTCAATCCAGGATCATTGAAGTGCACATGAGCATCTATACAACCCGGTATAAGTAATTTCCCATGAAGATCGATAACTTTGATTTCCTTCCCGGATTTTATATCTCTGCCAATTTGTATGATCTTTTCGCTAAAAAGTATATCAGATATCTGAGTTTTTTCTTCATTTAGTATGAATGCATTCTTTAAAATTTTCATATTTGCCTCTGGTTAGAAGAGAATTCATGTAATAATATTGTCAACTCAATAATAGATTTAGGAATATCTGATAAGTCATTTGACAAAAATGGTAACTTTTTATAATTAACATTGTTAAAACTATTAGTAGTAAATTCATATAGTTCTAAAAAAGAGGTAGAATGTTTTATACTGAAATTTTAAGCAAAATGCTAAAAGAAGAAAAAAATCCTGTTAATAAAATGTATCTCCATGAAATCTACATTAAATGGAATAAAATCTTAAAAGCAATTGAAACAAGCAATGGATCGAACAAAGAAATTGTTGAAATGCTCAATATTTTTCGTGATTCCATAACAAACCATAAATTCAAATTTAATAAACTAAATGCAAAAGGTTTTATTGAGGGATCTCTAATATTTTCTGTGAATTATCTTAATGATCTTGTTTCTGTTTTGGTGAAAAGACAGAGTATAATTAATCATCAAGGTATTTTCTGGGGATGCGGTAAATTTAATATGAATTATGAATTTTCACCGATCAGCTTTTATGCATTAGAGACAAAACTTAGTTTTGAACAATTATTTTCTCCTGAGGTGCTTTTTTTAGGTCAGAATATTGATCTTTATTATCGTGTTTCCGGTAAGAGAAATTTTGAAAAACACACAAGTCTTCTTCCACTAATTGTATTCCATACTTTTAAAATTTTGGGGAATAAAAATATGTTATTTTTAAATCATCTTACAGGATTGTCTAAGAATGCTTTTAGCAAATCCAGAACAATTATGTTAACTGAAAAATTAGAAACAGATTTTATTCCTAATCTTGCTTCAACGAATATAGATCATGTATGTGTATTAACTAAAGAAAATGATAACAAAATTTCAGTAGAAGTGGTTGATGAGTTAGAAAAACTTATAGATGAAATACTAAATGAAAAATATACAATTTCCAAAAATATATTAAATACAGGTTTAATTACGAAACGGAGATAGAATGAATAATAATAAAATCTCAGAATCAATGACAATAAAATTGGATTCCATTTTACCAGAATATCCTAAATTTGTTGAAGGAATTCGTCGAGCACCTCGTCGTGAAATGGAATTGAATAGACAAGAAATCGAACTTGCACTTAAAAATGCTTTACGTTATATATCAGAAAAACTGCATGAAAAGCTTGCACCAGAATTTCTGGATGAACTTGTAGAACACGGTCATATTTATGGTTACCGTTTCCGACCTGATAGAAAAATTTATGGAAAACCTGTAGATGAATATAAAGGTAAATGTCTGGAAGGGAAAGCTTTTCAGGTAATGATAGATAATAATTTGGATTTTGCAACTGCGCTATACCCTTATGAACTTGTGACTTATGGTGAAACAGGTGCTGTCTGCCAGAACTGGATGCAGTACATGCTCATAAAGAAATATTTGGAAAATCTTACACACGAGAATACACTTGTGGTTATGAGTGGACATCCCCTTGGTTTATTTAAATCATCTCCCCGTTCTCCACGTGTGATAAATACAAATGGTTTGATGATAGGTGAATTTGATAATCAGGCAGATTTTAACCGTGCGAATGCACTCGGTGTGGCAAACTATGGTCAAATGACAGCTGGTGGTTGGATGTATATAGGTCCTCAGGGCATTGTGCACGGAACTTATAACACAATTCTTATTGCTGGAAGAATGAAGCTTGGTGTTCCTGAAAATGGAGATTTAAAAGGAAAATTATTTGTATCCTCCGGTTTAGGTGGAATGAGCGGTGCACAACCAAAAGCAGTTGAAATTGCTAACGGAATAGGTATTTTCGCTGAAGTAGATTTGTCCAGAATTGAAACACGTCATGAACAAGGTTGGGTTGGAAAAGTAGTAAAATCTCCTAAAGATACATTTGCTTTGGCGGCAGAATATATTAAAAGCAAACAAAGTGTTTCAATAGCTTATCATGGGAATATCGTTGATCTATTAGAATATGCCGTTAAAGAGAATATCCATATTGATCTTCTTTCTGATCAAACTTCTTGTCATGCAGCTTATGAAGGCGGGTATTGTCCACAAGGGCTTACTTTTGATGAACGCACAAAAATGCTGTCTGAAGATAGGAAGAAATTTGTAAAACTTGTAGATATTTCATTACAGAAACACTTTGAATATATAAAAATTCTTTCACAGCGTGGAACATATTTCTTTGATTATGGTAATAGCTTCATGAAAGCAGTTTATGATGCAGGAGTGAAAGAGATTGCTAAGAATGGTGAAAATACTTATGATGGATTTATTTTCCCAAGTTATGTTGAAGATATATTGGGACCCGAACTTTTTGATTTTGGTTATGGTCCATTTCGCTGGGTTTGCCTTTCTGGAAAGGAAGAAGATCTCATCAAGACAGATAATGCAGCAGCAGAAATTATAAAAAATCTCCGTGAAGAACCACGATATCAAGATATGGACAATTATGTATGGGTTCGAAATGCCATGAAAAATAAATTGGTTGTTGGAACACAGGCTCGTATACTTTATCAAGATGCACCAGGCAGACTTGCAATAGCTCTTAAATTTAATGAAATGGTTCTCAAAGGTGTGATTGGGCCAATCATGCTTGGTAGAGATCATCATGATACAGGAGGAACAGACTCGCCTTACAGAGAAACTTCTAATATTAAAGATGGTTCCAATATAATGGCAGAAATGAGTACTGAATGTTTTGCCGGCAATGCAGCTCGTGGAATAAGTATGGTTACAATGCATAATGGTGGTGGTGTTGGGATTAGTAAAGTTTCTAATAGTGGATTTGGTATGGTTTTAGATGGAAGTGAGAGGGTAAATTTTATTCTTGAACGTGCTTTTCCATGGGATGTTATGTGTGGAGTTGCCAGACGTGCCTGGGCAAGAAATGAAAACTCTATAACTACTGCTATCGACTTTAATGAGAAAAATCGAGAAACAGATCATATTACTCTTCCCTTCATTCCAGAAAGGGAATTGATAGAAAGAATTGTAACTGAAAGATTTAAGAAATAATTGAGTAAATTATTTAACGGATTTTCGATATAAGTATTGAATTATAAAAAATGATGTTGACAAGTTAATCACCGTATCTTTTTTGTCTTCGTGTGATTAAAAATTCTAATACGTAAAAATTTTATCCCATAGTTTTATGGAATTAAATGTGTAGTATTAAGATGATTTCACTTGGGATAAATCCCGCAAAATTAGTAGGAGAAAGAAAAATGAAAAACGGCACAGTAAAATGGTTTAACGAGAAGAAAGGTTTTGGTTTCTTATCATGTGAAGATGGTAACGATTATTTTTGTCATCATTCAAACATTAGCGGTGATGGATTCAAAACACTTAACGAAGGCGAAAAAGTAACTTTTGACGTTGAAGAAAGCGATAAAGGTCCAAGAGCTATAAACGTTACAAGAGCTTAACTCTTAAAATCAAAAAACAAAAAAGCTCGATCAAAAGATCGAGCTTTTTTTTTTGCTCAACTTAACCCTAACTTATAGTTAAATCCATATCCTGGTTGTTCCGCTTCAGAATATTTATATCTTTTTTGTAATCGATTGAAAGTATTTTGTGATGGTTTCACATGAGAAAGATCAATTAGGAACCTACGAAAACCATTCTTGTGAATATCATCTTTATACTGAAAGAGCGATACTGGCAGTTCAGGAATAACTATTGTAACACCATCACGCACAATTTTCCTATACGAATGATCTCTATCTTTAAAATGTGAATAACCATCAGAATCAGGTTTATCCATTTTAACAGGCATCCTTGAATGGAATAACTCAGGATAAAAATAAAGAGGAACGATTCCATTTCTATCTTTACCGTTTATAAGATTTTCAAAATCAAATTCATATGGATAAATATATAAAGCGGTATTATCTTCTTTTAAAAATTGAATTGCAGCATCATTAAGAGCATATACATTTTCATTGACGGATGACCTGATTCCAACTGGTAATAACAATTTTTGTGAAATATGACTGATCATGTAATTCTTAATTCCCTGTCGTGAAAGATTCAAACAAAGATCACGGTAATAAGATACATCATCTTCAGGTATGAACTTTGGAAGTTCAACAATAAATTTGTGAATATTCTTTTTCATAAACGTTGATTGCAGATCAAGTTGGCGCCATTCACTTTTTGTTAAGTGCAAGATGAGTTGATCGAATTTATCCAGATATAATTTCCGTAACCAGCGTAATGAATTGATACGAACGAATAGTTCGTTACGACGTAGCTGTTTACCTGAACCAATTATATTAAGAATATTTTGCTTCTTCTTTGTGGGAATAGAGAGATTTAATCTTTTGCCATCTAGTTGGAATTTTGTGCGGAATTTTTCGGTAGGTGCTCCAATTAGAAATACCTTATCACCTTTCTTAAAAGTTTCCTGTTTGAAATTCAGATTAGCAAGTTCACTATTTTTAACATCAGTGAATCCATACTCTTTTTTCAATTTTATTGCCTTGCTATCCATTCCATTCTGAGGTTGAATGCGAATTCGGTAGTTTTGTTTAAGATCTTCAGAAGTTGTGAAAGAAAATTCTGTTCCTTTGGTTTTAGCTACCTCTCCAATATGAATACCAATGAATGGATTTTCAGTAATAGCATTTGATACATTTCCACCTAAAAAATAGGAAGTTTTTTCTCTTCCCATATCATATGCAAGAAGTTGCTTAGCTTGTTGCAATTCATTGGGATCATCAATGACCATTCGATATGCTTTTGCTACCCGATTAACATATTCGGCAGATTTCATACGACCTTCAACTTTTAGTGAAGATATTCCCAGCTTCATTAGTTCTGGTACGATTTCAATCTGTTGATTATCTTTTAAACTAAAGAAGTAATCTTCTTTCTCTCCAGATTTGAATGTCCTTCTACATGGTTGTCTGCATTGCCCTCGATTTGCACTCATCCTCCCTAAGAAACTGCTGAAAAGGCACACACCCGAAAATGAATAACACAATGCACCATGTGTAAATATTTCTAATTCTATTTTGCTTTTTTTACTTATTGTTCTCAATTCTTCTAAAGTAAGTTCTCTTGCCATGATAACACGTTCAAAGTTTTTACGCTTGGCGAATTCAGTTCCAATTGAGTTGTGAAAAGCCATCTGAGTACTGGCATGAAGAATAATATTAGGGAAGAATTTACGCGCGAGATAATATACACCCCAATCTTGAATTATTATTGATGAGAGAGATGTTTGCGAAACCTGATAAAGCACATCAAGCAATTCAGGAAGTTCAGAATTTTTTATCAATGTATTTAGCGTTAAATATACTTTGGTATTACTTCTTTTTGATTCGGATAAAATAGATTGCAATTGGTTGAGGGTGAAATTTTTCGCTCTGTTACGTGCATTGAAATATCGGAGTCCTAAATAAATTGCATCAGCGCCACCTTCTACAGCAGCATAGAAAGCTTCAGTATTGCCAACTGGTAAGAGTAACTCAGGTTTCTTCATATCTCTTCAAGAAGTACAATGGATGCTGCAGTAATACCTCTGCCCTTACCGGTTATTCCCAAATTTTCTTCGGTTGTTGCCTTAATTGAAATATTAGAAATATTAGTATGCAAGTCGGATGCCACATTCTCACGCATTTGATTAATATAGCTTTGCAATTTGGGTTGTTGAGCGCAAATAATTGCATCCAGATTCCCAATTTCATAACTTGAATCAAGCATTATTTTATATATTTTTCTTAGTAGTATTCTACTATCAATATCTTTGTAATCATTCTCAGAATCAGGGAACAGTAAACCAATATCTCCTTTAGCAAGTGCTCCTAAAACGGCATCAATTATTGCATGAATGAGAACATCGGCATCAGAATGACCAAGTAATCCTTTTTTAAAAGCGATATCTACTCCACCTAATATCAATTTATGATTCTCAACCAAT
>Ga0208771_1000456_pt1 | contig 24747 bp, 22 predicted proteins | sample AntAceMetag02UKX_FD_184775 | JGI IMG/M metagenome (GOLD analysis project Ga0208771, IMG submission 184775) | Saline lake microbial communities from Ace Lake, Antarctica - Antarctic Ace Lake Metagenome 02UKX (SPAdes) (version 2) | ecosystem: Environmental > Aquatic > Non-marine Saline and... | reverse complement strand
CGCCAAATAATCGCTGATGCCACAGGGCAACGATAACCTTCCCTCCGGCTTCCATGTGTTTTACGGGACCATCCTCATTGATGACCGTGAGCCTTACGAACCTGAGATAGAGGCGCGTGATATGATACGCTACGGGGATCCCCACCCTTGCAATAAACGAATCGATCCTACGTTTTCCCACCATGAATGCCTTTCGATCTGATTATTCATCTGTTTACCTTATTTTACACAGATCAATCAAGCACCCATATACCTGAAGCAGCATCCCGTAGACCATCTCTTTAAGCGACAGAAGGAGAGTAAAAGGGGACAGATTTATTTATTTGTTTTGCTCGGTCTCCCTTGTCCACAAAATTCCACCCGCCTTGCGATTTTCTTCTCGATCTCATCCACAACCTTGGAACTGCCAGTCAACTGCCCCAGTTGTAGCGATTGACGAATTAGGGTAAAAATAAATCTGTCCCCTTTTACCTTTTTCAGCCATTGCCGGTTTGATGGTAATCTACTGTATCAAACTGTTTGGCATTGATGCTCTGAAGGCCGCGGGAATGACCGCTGCCGCCGCCTCCGCAGCGGCCGGCACAGCCATGGCCCTGTACGCGATCTTCAACGGCCTCGGTCGGATCATCTGGGGGATTGCTTCGGATAAAATCGGACGCAAAACATCCATTTTCCTCATGTGTCTCCTCCAGGGAATCATCATGCTTCTCTTTTACAAGATGGGAGGATCGGTCGCTATGCTGGTTGTCGGAGCCTGCATCATCGGTTTTAACTTCGGTGGCAATTTCGCCCTCTTCCCGGCCATCACGGCAGACTATTTCGGCAACAAAAACGTGGGATTGAACTACGGCTTCATATTTGTTGCGTATGGTATCGCCGGTATCATCGGACCTCAGATCGCCGGATACTTCAAGGATGCAGCCAAGGGTGGGGGTGACCCTTCAATATGGGTAACTCCTTTTATCATTGCGGGAGTTGCGTGCCTGCTGGGAGCTGCTGTTACACTGTTGTTAAAACCCCCGAAAAAGTCATAAGCAACAAAGCAGCAAAGAACGCCGGCCAGATGGCCGGCGTTCTTATTCCTGTCCACAAAAAAAGTTAACTGGCCCCTCAACAAGTTGCAGGGAATGCGCTCGTTGTTCAGTTCAAAACTTACACTTTCTTGCGCCGCCTGATTACACGCCGGATAAGATCGGCAATCAAAATAACAATTAAAAGAACTATGAAAATCGAATTCCGGGGACACAATACTAAATTATTTACTTCCCCTGTTTTTCCACGGACCTTTTGGCCCGGTTTTTTTCTTCCGCAGTTGTTTCCCTAATAGCGCCTCAAGCTTATCAATGAGCAAATCACTGCCAAGTGGTCTGCCTGTTCGTTCATGCTGACGTATTGTTTGTAGTCATCATCTCAAAAGAATTTTTCCTGCCTGCGATTCCCGCGTTGCGTTATGTGGTGCGGATATCCGGGGACGACTATTCTTGCTATACGTGCCATGAGCAACTAATGTAAAGATTGATATAAATTGTCAATAATTTAGTATTGATGTACCGAACAGAAATGAACTACCTCGGCAAGCAACGGGGAATTAAACCCTACAAATTTCGCATCGCACTTCAAGTGATTAGAGTAATCCGTGTAATCTGCGAAATCTGTGGATTAATATCCTTGATTTTTCTATGTTTTCAAATTATATATTTTACGGAAACTAACAAGAGGGGGGATTTTACAACTTTTCTACAGAGCCACTACGACATCTCATCTCACACACATTCGCTGACCCGCTACGGGTACTCTTCTGAACCTGCCGCACCATCAGAGCTACTCCTGAAATTAACAGTTGAAGACACGACACCATTTAGTCCCCTGAAGATTGAGACTAAGTAAAGTACAGGTAAAAAACCAAATGGGGGGAAGAAATAGATATAGTGTCCCCTTATTTTGATAGTAGTAAGGTAGCTTATGAAATATTCTAAAAATGAAGAGTTTTTAAATAAAGCTGAAAGGGCTTTTCGCGCCTTGTTTTCAAAAGCTAAGGAAAAAGACGAAGTGCATTTCGCGTTTTCTCTTAGTCCAGAATTTCGACCTTATACTATTAATACCGCGCTGGAGGGGTTAAATATGTAGTAGGCCTTGGAATTTTATACGTTATATTCATAACAGTCACGGGTAATGCTATGTATGCTTTAACGGCTGCAAATTTATTATCAGTAGAGGTTATGTGTTGGAGGTTCTTAAAGCTAGATGGGAAATCTTAGAAAAAAATCTAAAAAAGACAAGTAGGAAATGGAGGGATGCTTTCCATATTTTACTAAAGAATTTTTGTTGAATGATTTGAAAAACCCAAGAAAGGCAGAACGTTCGAAAAAGAATCTGTAAATTAATACGAGGCGTGTTGTCCCTATTTTTTCAGCGTAGTAACGGTACTTCGAAGGAGGTGTGTGATGTGGAGGCGAAATCTTTCGTTTCGGTACAACTAAAGTACTTGGCTACGTGTGCGCTGGCGGCGCTGTTTCTTGCGTTTGCTAGCGGTGCGTTTACAGGAGAGTACTTCGACAAAGAAGTCGAGAAGGGCATCGAGCATATTTCGAACGCATTGATGGCTTGGCATGAAGTCAATCAGCTAGGGCTGCCGAATAGTGACGTGGATCTCAAGCACATTATCGCCCTGCTTAAACGCGTACATTCTGAGTGCGCGAAGGTGCCGGATAAGACCTTAAGGAAAATGGATGCCGAGTTGGCAAAGGAATTCAGAAACAATTTACAGGAGGGAGCGTGCCTGTATGCGAGTGGTATGAGTGAGTACCGGAAGGCCGTTAAAAAAGTTGCTACTCCTTCGTCGCGAGCAAGGACTGACATGACCAATGGTCAGCAAAAATTGGTTCGGTTTCAGCGGTTTTATAATGCAAATATCGAGCGCATCATAAGATTTCTCAAATCGAAGGGTGTTGACATTATTGGCTAGTGGTGGAGTTGTCGTCAATGCCAAGCTCAGGCGACGGAGGGAATTCCGGGGAATTCCGGACGGATGGTCTTCTGTCAAGAATGAAGACGTGACCCCTCAAAAACACTGCATTCGCACCTCTCAAGCTGGGTGTTATGTGTGAATTGGAGGTAGTTGTGGCCTTAAAAGAACAAATCGAGAATATATTAAACAAATTGACAGATGATCAGCGTGAACTGTTTGTACGTAATATTAATCTCTGGGAGAAAACGGCTGAATTTAATGAAAGGCCACAGCATTTCGATAGTTTCGAGGTAGATAGACATATGTTGATGCAGGAATGGTACTTTATTTTAGAAGATATTAATACCATTGAATTCGATTCTGAAATTTCTCAGACAGCATTAGAAGCTGATTGTGGCGACTCAATTCAACAAAAGCCTAATTCTTCAATATCTCATAAGTTGCGTTTTGAGATCTTGGAGAGAGACGGCTTTCGCTGCCAGCTTTGTGGTGCCACCGCACAGCATAGATCCCGTTTGGAAATTGACCACAAGGTCCCGAAGAAACAAGGTGGGTCTAATGAACCTGACAATCTGTGGACACTTTGTTTTTCATGTAATCGAGGGAAAGGGACTAAGATTATATGAAAATACTCGCCATTATTGTAATTTTCGCTTTCTTATATTGGTTCTTTATTCTTCGACCCGGAAGATTAGATTTCTGGAAAATTGCAGGTAAATACCCTGATGAGGCATTCGATTTTTTTAGATCAAAAGAATGTTGGAAGGTTTTTGAAGGAAATCTTCCAGATGATTATCGCGCTATTGTTCCTAAAGATGATTGGACAGGACCATTTCGACTTTGGATTCCGAAAATAGGAAACAAGGTGATTTATGTCTTTGGTAGGTATCCCGACTTTGAGCAAGCACAGAAAGAATTTATGGCTAAAATAGACGGGGGCACATAACAAGGCGGATTAAGTCCGACTGAAAAAGCCGGTGCAATTTCTATTCTGCATAATTTATTGTCAAACGAGCATTTAGCCAATGCCTTCTTGGCTTTTTTCATCGGCTTATCCGCAACGTTGGGCATTGAAATAGAGGTAGAGTAGAGAACTGGCTTTGTCTCCTTTAGGCTGGCTTATCTGTTTCCGTCCCTTTCGTCTGACGGTGCCTAAATAGCCATACCATGGTTAACGTGCCAATTCTCCCTCATCAAACCGTGCATGCGATTTTCCCGCACACGGCTTTCCGATGTCCTTCATCACAAGGCATGCATAGCACTCGCTGTACCCCGGCATTAAGTGGGTTGAGGAGACCCGCCGAGTACCAGCGTTTCCTACTTGGCCTTACAATAGAGCTTCCTCCATCGTGTCCTGGTGATATTACAAAGTGAATAGCCATTCGGCAATCTTCATCACCCTCTACTCTTCGGTTGCGTGAACAAAGTAGGGTCCCTTCCCTCGGGCAGGGTTATGTTGTCCCATGCCCTCAAACGGTACTATAAACCCCTCCGACTCCCGATACAGCCCGCCGCGTTTTCGTTGCCTTATACGCGCCAGTTGTCATCCCTCTCAATCACCATATCGGGTCTCCAGCACTGAACTGTTTGTCTTCCGCAACATGCCGACCCTGCCACCCCGGAAGATTCCACGGACGGGACTTTAACCCGTTAGATCAAACAGTTGTTACTGCATACGGACATGATACTTAATTATTCAAAATAGTTTGCAGTACTATATTTGTATAGGTGTAATAATAACAGCAGGTTCGCCCAACCATGCTCTTGCTGCGGATCGCAAAAAACCGTTTATCATTGCGGGAGTTGCGTGCCTGCTGGGAGCTGCTGTTACACTGTTGTTAAAACCCCCGAAAAAGTCATAAGCAACAAAGCAGCAAAGAACGCCGGCCAGATGGCCGGCGTTCTTATTCCTGTCCACAAAAAAAGTTAACTGAAGTGCCCCTCAACAAGTTGCAGGGAATGCGCTCGTTGTTCAGTTCAAAACTTACACTTTCTTGCGCCGCCTGATTACACGCCGGATAAGATCGGCGATCAAAATAACAATTAAAAGAACTATGAAAATCGCACCGCAGGCAATCCACGTAACACGGGTCCCGCGCTTCAGCAGCTTGAAGGGATTCCAGCTGGCCTCGACAAGCTGACGTCCCAGTTTGCCCCTGTATTTTTCCGGGATATCCGGCACCCCGTCACCCGTAGTATCGGGAAAGCTCCTGACATACTCCAGAACGCCCGCATACTCCTTGAATTCCTGGATTCCAGGGGCCTGTTTGTCTGCATCGACCCGAAGGGTTCTCAGGTCGTCAACAGGATTCCCGTCTCGGTCTTTTGGAGCAATATCCAGGACATGCCAGGTAAAGTTTCCCACGACTTTTAAAAAGGTGGCATTGTAGATGTCGGCGGCAACCCGTATGAGTCTCTTATTCGATTCCGAATAGTCCAGCAGCTTATATCCATTCTCTTCATCCCCCAGCCATATCTCTGTTACCCGATCAAAGATCATCCGGTTGGGATTGTATGAGAGTTTGATTCCGGAGGCCTGGAGGTAGTAGTCGCCCCCCTTCAGGGGATAGACACTGGTCAATATCTCCAGGGCTTTTTTCATCTCACTCGGATAGATATAAAATGCTATAAGGGGATAGCCCATAGAGGCCTTATCATCGAAACCGATCCCCAGCGGTATGGCACGGAAGACATCGCACACCGCGACATCTCCTGTCCTGCCGATCTCTATATCATCGCGAATAACCCCGTTGCTGATTACCCCCACTTCCACCCTGGTGGCAGGATCATCCGGATCGGAATCGTACTTATTGATGTACCAGCGGATTGAATCAGAGATAAGGTTACCGAGATTGCACTCATCTTCCACGATTTCAAGTCTGAAAGGGGTGTGTGCGATAATCTCACGAAATTCAAGTCCTTCCCCGGACAGGATATCTTTATTGATACGATCTTCAAAGCCACTGATCATGGCGGTAATCCGGGCATCACCCTTGATAGAATCATTGATATCGATGAGGTGATAATCTTTCAGAGATACCTTCCCACCGGTCCAGTCGATATCCATCACACCCACCTGTCTTCCATAGCACCACGCCTGAACTACAAGGGTATCATTCACCTTTCGGACATCGGTTTTCGTATGGGTATGGCCGCTGATGACGATATCGATCCCCGGCGCCTCTCTTGCCAGGATTTCATCCTCGGATTTTTCCGGATTGTCTGAAAGGCCGCTATGCGACAGGCAGATTACGATATCCGCCTTCTCCTCTTCACGCAGTTTTTTGACCATCCTTTTTGCCGTGGTAACCGGGTCTTCAAATTTCACCGGCGAAGCAAAAGGCGCTACTTCGGCGGCATTTTTTCCCATAAGTCCAAAAAAACCTATCCGGACGCCGCTTCTTTCCAACACCAGGTACTGCGCTACAAGTCCTTCGGCAAAAATCTTTTCAAGCTCATCATCGGCCTTGCTTTTGCTGCTGAAAATCGCATTGGAAAAGACAATAGATGGAATCTGATCCCGTCGATTAGCAGTTAAAATGCGGGCCAGTCCGGCGGGTTTGAGATCAAACTCGTGATTTCCGAGGGTAGTGATATCATAACCCATCGCCTTCATCAGCCTGAGTTCAAAAGACTCCTCCCGGCTCAGCATATGAAACAGTGAGCCCATGAGAAAATCGCCGGCATCTACAACCAGCACGGGGTTCTTTCTGCTCTGTTTTACATCCTGTATAACCGTTGCTATCCTGGCCCATCCGCCGACGGTCTTATCATCGCCGGTTTCTGAAGGTGTATAATCAATATTGGGTGAAAATCCCAGAAGATGAGAGTGCAGGTCATTAGAGTGGACTATGGTTAACATTTTTCCATCAGCCGCACCAATTGGTTGGGCAACTAATAGCAGAAATAATATCAGATAAAACCAACATTTTGACTTCATAAAACACCTCCCAAAGATTTAAAATTTACCCGTAAGGGTTTTAAAACTGGAAACTTGACGCATTCGTAAAAAGTCTGTCATTCCCGCGCAGGCGGGAATCCATGGAGGGCTAAGTACCTAAAAGGACTGGATTCCCGTTTTCACGGGAATGACAAAATTGTGCATATTTCGACTTTTTACGAGACCATCAAACTTGATACTTGAAACTGGAGTCAACCCCCTTTGAATCCCTGATCCCTGATCCCTGACCTCTGACTCCTGTCTTTAAGGTTCTATAATCATCGCAACCTCATCACAGAAATCAGGATATTTCGGACAGTTGATACAATCGGACCATACTTTTTCAGGAAGATCCTCCTTATCAATCACTATAAATCCAAGACTTTTAAAGAATTCGGTCTGATAGGTAAGTGTGAATATTCTCAGCAGGTCGAGTGTTATCGCCTCGGAGATGCATGCCTCAACCAGATTTCTGCCGATACCCGATCTCCTGTACTCCTTTTTCACGTAAAGGGACCTTACCTCGGCCAGATTTTCCCAGAAGATATGCATGGCACAGATACCAGCGATGGAGCCATCATCGTCGTCAAGATATACGAAAAAGTCCCTCAAGCTGCCATACAGATTCATCAGCGACCGCGGAAGCATTTCGTCTCTGTTTGATGAAAGATTGATCATCCGGTGAACTATCTTTACATCGCTTACCTTTGCCTTTCTCAACATCTCCCGCACCACCTTATTCTCTCGACATTTTAAGCATCTCAGATGCGTGTTGTCTGGTTTTTTCCGTGATTTCAACACCACCCAGCATCCGGGTGACTTCGTCGATGCGTTGAGCCTCCGAAAGCAGATTCACGCCGGCGTTTGTTCTGTTTTTATACACCTCTTTTGAAACAAGGAAGTGCGTATCTCCGAAACACGCTATCTGTGGGAGATGGGTTATACATATAACCTGGTGATGTTTTGATACCTCTTTCAGCTTTTTTCCCACGACCTCTGCCGCCGCCCCGCCTATGCCACTGTCCACTTCGTCGAACACAACTGTACCGATCGATCCGCTGCCGGCAAGGACTTTTTTCATGGCAAGTATTATTCTGGACAGCTCACCCCCGGAGGCTATACGATTCAGGGGCATCAATTTTTCACCCACATTTGTTGACAGGTAAAACTCCACATCATCCACACCTTTCGAGCTCAGGCAAGAGATATCTCCCTTTCCGGGATAATTCGCAAATCGGACATCAAACAGCGTATCGGTCATCCTCATCGAGTGAATCTCATCCTCTATTGCCTTCTTTAAAACATTCGAGACATCTCTCCTCTTTTCCGACAATTTCTCCGCCTTATCCAGGAGCAGTTTTTCTCTCTGGTCGATCTCCCCGGAAATGCGGGCTATTTCTTCGCCGAGATAGGCCATTCCTTCCAGTTCTTCTGCTATCTCTTCCTTTCTTCTCAGGATATTCTCTATCGTTTCTCCATACTTGCGCTTCAGTTTGCCCAGATATTCAAGCCTGTCATCAATTTCCTCAAGCCGCGCCGGGTCAAATGTTATACCCTTCACATAATCCCTCAGCACAAAAGCGATTTCCTCAAGGTTGAAAAAGGCCGATTCGAGTTCTTCTTCCGAGATCTTCAGACCGGGATCTATTTTCTTTATCTTCTTTATATTACCGACAACACTGTCCAGCTCTTCCAGAACAGAGCCCTCTCTGGTATAGAGAGCATCATGTGCCTCACCGGCGTACTCATCAAGTTTCTTTGCGTTGGCAAGAATCCTTTTCTCATCCTGCAACAACAGGTCCTCACCAATCTTAAGGCTGCTCTTTTCGAGTTCATCCAGCTGGAATCTCAGGAGTTCTTCTCTCTCGCGTTTTTCATTATTTCTTGTTTTAAGTTCATCAAGTTTCTTTTCCAACACCTGCCAGTCACTGTAAAGACCGGCAAATTCGGCCCTGAGGGGCATAAGCCCGCCAAATTTGTCCAATATGTCGATATGGTTATCGGCATCCAGAAGAACCTGGTGCTCACGTTGACCACAGATATTGACAAGCGACTCTCCAAGCGATGAAAGCATTCCCAGGGTCGCCAGATTACCATTTATGTAAATCCTGTTTCTGCCACCTCTGGAAACAACTCTTTTGAGCACCAGCTCGTTGTTCTCGCCCATGTCCGCTTCTTTCAGTTTTTTCCTTATATCTTCATTGTCGCTCACATCAAAAAGGGCCTCAACCACTGCGGAGTCCTCGAAAGATCGCACAAAATCGCTCGATGCCCTGTCACCAAGGAGAAGACTCACGGCGCCGATGATTATGGATTTACCGGCGCCTGTCTCTCCGGAGATCACGTTCAGTCCCTTTGTGAAAGTAACATTCAATTCATCAATGATGGCGAAATTTTTTATACTCAGCTCTGTCAGCATCTTATCAGGGTAATTCACCCCATCCCAGTTTGGTTCGCAGGATCTCCAGATAATCACGATGGGGAGATTCTACAAGGTTTATACGGTTCTCTGATTTTTTTATACCCACCCTGTCGCCCGATTTTAATATAAAAAGATCCTGCCCGTCGAGTGTCACGGACGCCTCGCCTTTTTTTGTCCATACTATCACTTCTATGATGGAATCTGGAGGTAGTACAATAGGCCTCTTCGTAAGGATGTGCGGACATATGGGATTTATAATGATAGAATCGAGCTCCGGCATAACAATGGGGCCACCTGAAGACAGTGAATACGCGGTGGAACCTGTAGGGGTGGATATTATAAGGCCGTCCGCTCTGAAGGTACTCAGATACTTTCCATCAACAAAGGTTTCCAGATTGACCATCCTGGAGAGATTTCCCCTGTTAATTACAACGTCATTAAGTGCGGGATATTCCGCGCCTTTCACGGAAACGTTGAGCATCATTCTCCTGGATATGCCGTATTCCCCCTTAAGAATCATTTCCATGGTGCCGAGCATTTCGTTCAGATTGACCACCGTCATAAAACCAAACCCTCCCAGATTAACACCCAGGACAGGCACATCAGACCCTATTGTCATACGCGCCGCCATAAGGAGAGTCCCGTCACCACCGAAAACTACGATCATATCCACCGCGGATGCCAGATTCCCCCTGGAAACCCCGGGCATATTTATCTTTCCGGCTATTTCTTCCTCGAAGAGAACTTCCAACCCCCTATCGGAAAGCCATCTGCCAAGCCGCAATGAATATTCGGCGGCCTTTTCCTTATCACTGTTTGCGATAATTCCGACTCTTTTTATATCCATAAATATCTCCACATGTTACCTAACGTTACCTGACACCGATTATTGAAAACCTTGTAAATGATTCTGTTTATTTATGAGGATTTTCGTTCAAGATCAAGGCGTGCGAAAAAAATAACCACAGGCATATAGTTGATATTCCGAGGATTATTTTTTGAGCATAACGCAGAGATTGGGCGAAAAAACCATTAATAAATAGCATCATAAACAACTATCACAAAAAAAAAGAGGTGTCTATTGTAAATGGCTTGACACCGACTCCTGAACTGCGTTAGTTTCCCCGCCTGGCAGATAACTGATTCTGTTGATCAAGAAAGGTGATATATTATGGGGCTATCAAAAGGAAATCTAACTTTCACAAAATATCGCGTTGCCGGCAAATTGCCGGATAAATTTCCAGATTTTATAGACAGACAGATAAAGTCCTTCGCCTTCAGGGAACTGTCGTCCGGGGGCGAAGAAAAATCTCTTGGCTGGACCAGTTTTGACAATATACTGGATACCGATTTTGAATATGCGAACTACTCAATAGCCGATTATATCGTCTTCTCCCTTCGTATTGATCGCCGGACAGTGCCCCCCGCCCTACTGAAGCTGAGGGTACTCAAAGCGGAAAAAGAGTTCCTGGAGGAAAAAGGGCTGAAGAAGCTCTACAAGGGACAGAGAGAAGATATCAGGGAAACTGTCAAATTAGGATTGTTAAGCAGGGCGCAACCGGTCCCTTCATTCTACGAGGTCTGCTGGTCGGTATCGGGGAAATGGCTGCTGTTCGGCTCGCTCTCGGAAAAGGTGAACGACGATTTTAAGGAATTGTTCAAAAGATCATTCGACCTGCCCCTCACCCATCTTATGCCATGGGACGCGGAGTCGATGCCCAGCGATATCCCGCTTCCGGGAAGAGAGTTTTTGACGTGGCTCTGGTTCAAGAGCGAAGAGCGCGGTGGAAGCATCATGATCCCCAACAGTGGAGACACTGAAGTAATATTCCTGCAGAAGATAGTGTTGGAATCGGGCGAAGGAGAGTATTCCGAGACGGTGGCTTGCAGGGGGCTTCACGCGGACCTAGAGGAAGGCAAGTCGGCGCTGCGCAAGGGTAAAAAAGTAACGGAAGCGCGGATAAGCCTCGGCGCGGGGAATGCCCAGTTTGAATTCACATTCAAGGCTGACACCTTCTGCTTTCAGGCCCTCAGACTTCCTGTGCCAGCGGATGAAGAGGAAGATGACCGGGATGGAAGAATCCTTGAGAGAATCTATCTCGTAGAGGTCACAATGAAGTCAATGGAGCAGTTGTTTGCCCTTTTCCTTGAAAAGCGACTGTCCCCTCAATGGGCATCTGAAGAACTGCCGCACATGAAAAAATGGCTGACCGACTGATCTGGACATTGGGCCATATCTTGGTTTCTGCCACTTTTACCGGTTAAGCCAAGATTCAATTTGACAATAACAAAAATAATGGTATATTTCCAACTATGGCAGCGAGAAAAAAAGAAACAGACTTTAATGAGTATTTTGATTTTCTGTGGGAATATGCCCGGTCGAAGAAGATAAGCAAAGGCAAGTTTATGAAGGACTCCGGCCTCTCTCCCCAGAGGTTCAGTGAGTTCTCACAGAAGAGCCGGAATATAACCGGCGAGTATTTCCTCAAAATGCTGAGCGGTGTCGGGTTATCCCCTGGGGAAATGGAAAAACTCAGTAATATGCCCTTCTCCGAAAAACAGTCAGTCCAGCTTGAATTCGACAGCTTTGTCAAGGGCCAGAAATCCTTTCTCGAAGAATTGATGAAAGATCCGGCAAAATTACATATCTGTAAAACAGTAATCCGATCCAGAGGCCTCTGGGACAATCGCTATATCCAAAAGCTGTTTCTGAAGTTATCAGAAATATTCAAGAAATAACGCCCTCTATCTCTTGTTCCTCCGATCTCAACAAAAACGAAAATGATGACAAAAGAAAAAATACCTTCAACCCCGGCCATTCGCTTTCTGAGAAAAAACAGAGTCGACTTCACGCCCTGTCCTTACAAATACGAAGACAGGGGGGGCACAAAGGTAGCCTCAAGGGAGCTGAAATGTGACGAGCACCAGATGGTCAAGACACTCGTCATGGAAGATGAGTACAAAAATCCTCTTATCATACTCATGCACGGAGATATGCAGGTATCAACAAAGAAACTGGCCAGGACAATCGAAACAAAATCGGTAATTCCATGCGATCCCAAAACGGCACAGAAGCACACGGGATACCTGGTTGGCGGAACCTCCCCCTTTGGAACAAGGAGAGATATGCCAATATATATGGAAGAAAGCATCATAGACCTTCCAAGTATGTTCATAAACGCCGGGCGCAGGGGTCTTCTCGTCGAAATGCAACCGACGGAGATTGTAAGGATTCTTGATCCCAGACCGGTTAGTGTGGGGATATGAAAATCTGGATTCAGACCGGAGAAATGTTTCAACAATAAACAGCGTTGACAAAAGTTTACTTACATATTAGTAACCGTTTATGGTTTACAGTTATCAGTTTACGGTTAAAAAAATAGAAGGTTTACAAATATTGCACAGGGATCGGCTGAAGAACTGTGAACACAGCTATCGCATAGTTCATCGAAAGAACCGTGAACGGTAACTAATATTATTGGTAGCTCGTAGTTGCAACAACACGTGAGGACAAAAGTATATGGAACAGTTTTTCAATCTCTACAACCAGGGCTTCATAAGAACCGCCGTATGCGTACCGGAAGTACAGGTGGCAGACCCCTCTTTCAACGCCACGCGCACCATCGAACTCGCCCGGAAGTCCGCTGAAAATGATGCCATTTTTGCACTGTTCCCTGAGCTCGGCATATCGGCCTACTCCAACGAAGATCTCTTTCATCAGGATGCTCTTCTGGAAGGCACCCTCGCGGCGGTAGAAACCATCCTTGACGCCACAAGAAACCTCAACATGATCATGACCATAGGCGCGCCCCTGCGGGTTGATTCACTCCTATTCAACTGCGGGCTGATACTCTACAAGGGGAAGATTCTGGGGGCAGCAGTAAAATCTTATCTCCCCAACTACCGTGAATTTTATGAAGGGCGCCAGTTCAGCCCCGCCGAAGAAGCCATATCAGAAACGGTCAATATATGCGGCCAGCACGACATCCCCTTCGGCGCCGACCTGATCTTTGAAGTGGATAATATAAAACATTTCAAGCTGTTTATTGAGATATGCGAGGATGTATGGGTCTCCATACCTCCGTCAAGTTTCGCGGCCCTCGCGGGAGCCACCGTTATAGGCAATCTTTCCGCCTCCAATATTACAGTGGGAAAATCCGAATACAGAAACAGCCTCGTTATGAACCAGTCGGCCCGCTCACTGGCCGCTTATCTTTACGCAGCATCAGGCCCCGGAGAATCCACCACCGATCTGGCCTGGGACGGTCACGCCATGATATGTGAAAATGGAAACCTTCTTGCCGAATCGGAAAGATTTTCTCAAAAGTCCCAGATAATCTATGCGGATATCGATCTGGATCGTCTCGTTCAGGACAGGATGCGGATGACCAGTTTCGGGCAGAACGCGCGAACCCACAGAGACATCGTCTCCCGATTCCGCACCGTGTCTTTCCATATCGATATTCCAAAAAAAAAACTATATCTGAATAGAGAATACCCTCGATATCCCTACATCCCGGCAGACCAGACCATGAGAAACCAAAGATGCTACGAGGCCTACAACATACAGGTAAACGGCCTCTCGAAAAGACTGCAATCATCGGGCATACAGAATCTTGTTATAGGCGTATCCGGGGGCCTCGATTCGACACACGCCCTGATAGTCGCCGCGCGCACCATGGACCTTCTGGAACTTCCCCGGACAAATATCAAGGCCTACACCATGCCCGGTTTCGCCACGTCGGACAAGACTTATGCCAGCGCTACCGCTCTTATGAAATCCCTGGGTGTGGAATCCAATGAAATCGACATAAGGGCAAGCTGCCTGCAGATGTTCAAAGATATCGGGCATCCCTTCGCGCAGGAAGAGAAGGTCTACGACATAACATTTGAAAATGTGCAGGCCGGAGAACGCACGTCCCATCTGTTCCGCATCGCCAATCTGAGGAATGCCCTAGTCGTCGGAACGGGAGACCTGAGCGAGCTGGCCCTGGGCTGGTGTACATACGGGGTGGGAGATCACATGTCCCACTATAACGTCAACGCGAGCGTACCCAAGACGCTTATACAATATTTGATTCGCTGGGTGGCTCGATCGGGTCAATTCGACAGTGAAACATCGGATATCCTCATCGGTATCCTTGAGACTGAGATAAGCCCTGAACTGATTCCCGGCCAAAATGGAGACCAGCCGGCACAGGTAACGGAAGAGACTATAGGTCCTTACGAGCTGCAGGATTTCAACAACTTTTATACTACGCGATTCGGATATGCTCCCACAAAGATTGCCTTCATGGAATACTGCGCGTGGAGAGACAGAGGGAAAGGCCTCTGGCCCGATGTCCCGGAACACAAAAAAACACAATATACTATAGGCGAGATTAAACACTGGCTGCAGGTTTATCTCTACCGCTTTTTCAAGACCAGCCAGTTTAAGCGATCCTGCGTTCCCAACAGTCCCAAGGTCGGATCGGGAGGATCGCTCTCTCCAAGGGGGGATTACAGGGCGCCCAGCGACAGCGAAGCCACTGTGTGGCTTGAAAATGCTGAAAAAATACCAGATAAGGATGATTAATCAAAGATGACAGGAAGATCTTACGACGATTTTGATGCCACAGAACTGTACTGCCCCAAATGCAAAAGGGCTGTACCGGTAAGAAAAAGACTGCTCCTCGTCTTGAACGGCGAAGATAGATATGACTACACGTGCGTTTATTGCGGGACATCCATCGGTGACAAAATCACCTCGAGCGGGAAAAACTCCAGGATATTGATACACCCATAAAAAATTCAAGAAGACGTCATTGCAAGTCTCGATATAATTGTGGACGAAGCAATGCTTGATGCACCTGTAAAAAGTCGAGATCCGTCTCTGTTTGTCATTCCCGTGGAAACGGGAATCCAGTGTTTTAAGGTACTTAACCCTCTATAGATTCCCGCCTACGCGGGAATGACACACTTTTTACAAAGCCATCAATCCTTAACTCTGTATAATCATATTAAATTGCTTTGTCGCTACGCTTCTCGCGACAACCCGGTTTATGACTTTTTACAAAGCCGTCAATTTTGCTTCTATTGATTTTACCCGGAATAAGGGGGGCGGTACCAGGGTTATGTGTACATTGAGGATGGCTGCGGAGTGAGGTAGACGGGTGACCCTGAGCGTGTCGGACCACTGTGTTACTTCTTTCATGAACAGCATAAATTTTTTTTAAGATGTCTTTATAATAGATCATTCTTGAATTTTTTCAACAGCTATTTTTTGCTGATATTTATCTCTTCTGCTATTGTGGTCTTGGAAATTTTGTTTTAGTAATTTCCTTATCATAAGGCACTTTTCTCGTTGGGCACTTTTCCCGGGGACATAGCTGGCAGTTATAATATTGCTCCTTAGAGGGAAACTGAATGCCTGATACTGATTTCGAAGGAATCATTACCGCATTTTTAGTTAAACGCACACCTGACAGATCACAGGCATTGCCAAGAATTTTAAAAATTTTGTGCTGTTCCTGAAGAGGCCAGTCATCCAGAGAGCCTGGATTCATGCTTGAGGTTAAGCCGGGCTGAAAGCGTCCCGCCAGGTCTTGTCCAAAGGCTTTAATGGCTGCTCCCAGGGCAATCATTTTTATATTCTCAGCCCAAAATTTTTGCTGAAAATTTTTGATTGCACCTGACCATTTTTCCAGCTCAATTCCGCATGTAGCAATATAAGGGAAAGCCCTCTGTGATTTATTCATGTTCATGTACATTATTTTGCTCTCCATCTTTATCCCTTCTATAAGAATAAATCCATCTTTAGTACATTCAACGGGAGAAAGTCGGTATGCAGCCTTCGGTCTTGCAATTTTAACGGCAAAGGAGACAAGATTACATATATCATGTGCAAATTTGCTTCCTTTTTTTATATGTAATGACTTTAAAAGCTCTTCTATATCAATTTTCAATGAAATTTTATTAAGGAATATTGTTTTCATATTTTAATTAAAATTTATTGCATTTATAAATTCATTATTAAACTCATTTTTTTGGGAAAGTTCAACTTCATTTATTCTCTCTCTTAATTGTTTAACTTTTTTTAGGAAATTTTTATCAAGGCATACCCTTTGAGCTGCTTCAAGGCTTGTATTTCCAAAATAATGGTATTCTGCATTTGGAAAATTTGGTATAAATTCAAGTCTTTTGAAATTGTCAATTTCCAAATGCTCACCAAAGGCCCCTGAAATTACAACATACTTAATTTCTTTTTCAGAGCATACTGCCTCTCTTAAGAGAATTCTTGATGCAGCAAGACTTGCAGCTTTTGCAAGCTGTACATTGCGTATATCTTTTTGAGTAAGAGCCAGATTGTTCCACAGGGTAACTTGCTTAATGCCTGAATTATATGAAAAGTATAAAGGTGAGGGAAGTGTTATATGAGAATGATTTTTTATGAAGGTCCCATTTACCTGTATTATATTTTTTTTGAGTAAAATAGATATAATATCAATTACTGCTGTGCCTGTTATGCCTGCAGGTCTACCTGTGCCGATCATCTGATACTGCAGGGAGCCGGATTCAATCCATGCATGTGTTATTGCTCCAGTATCAGCAGTCATGCCACATGAGATATTCATGCCCTCAAGTGCGGGGCCTATGGCACATGATGTTGCGAATATTTTTTTATTTGAGTTAATTAGAAACATCTCACCATTTGTACCAAGGTCAATAAAGTATACATTTTTTGTTAAATCCCTTTCATGACAAATGGCAAGGCCCCCCATAAAATCACTGCCTAAAAATGAACTGGCAGCGGGTAATGCTAAAATTTTTGAATTGAAAAACTTTTTAGCGTCGATATCAGCCGCAGAAAAATTATTAAAATCGAGTCGTTCTGCTGTGTAGGGATATTTTCCGAGAGGCTGCACATCGATTCCAAAGAGCAGGTAAAGCATTGTCGTGTTTCCTGAAAAGGATATTGCTTCAATTTGATTATGTGATATGGACATTTCATTACAGGCTTCGGATATAGATAAAGATAGAATGTTTCTAATTTGTCTGATCATGATCTGATGTTTTTTTGGATCAGCTGCTGCAGCAATCCTGGTGATTACATCATAGCCAAATTTTCTCTGGGGGTTAAGAAAGTCATCCAATTTATATGATCTATTGGATGAATGGTCTACAATGGAGATTTTAACAGAGGTGGTCCCAATGTCAACTGCAATTGAAAATAGGCCTTTGCTATTAACCATTGGGTATTGTTTTGATTTAATGGAGTAAGCCCTATCAATAAATACCTCAACGTCTCCTGTGATAGAGGCCTGACATGCAAGGCGGTATTCTGTCCTGTTTATGAGAAATTTTTTTTCCTGATCTGTTGGTTCAGATAATGAACCATGTACCTTTACACTACATTTTCCGCATGTGCCCCTGCCGCCGCAGGGAGTTTTAAGCATGATTCCCATTTCCATTAGCGCATCTAAAAGTAGTGTACCCTTTTCAAATGTTTGAGATGTATTTTCAGGCACCAGTCTGATGGAATAGGTTTCCATAATTTTATCTGTATTTTAATCCTGTTTCAATAAATGAATCAAGGTTTTCAAGGGGTGTATCAGGCATAAGGTCACACCCTGTTGAGAGAATAAACTTCTCTCCTTTCATTGCCTTAAGTAAAATATCGACTTTTCCCTTTACAAATTCCGGTGTGCCCTTTTGCATTATTCCAGCTGGTTCAATATTTCCAATTAGCATTTTATTTTTAAGGGGTGAGTTATTCAGAAGAGCAGTTTCGAAATCTACAAGAAAGTCGAGGCTCAGTCCGGGAATGTTATCTGTTGCTGCAAAATCCAGCAAATGAGGGGTTGTATTTCCGCATACATGCAAAATAATATTTGGCAGCCCATATGCGAGTTGTTCCAGGTGTTTTCTGATTGATTCTCTATATGTTTTTGGAGAAAAAATACCAACCTGAGGTTCAAGAATAATTAATGAGGAAGCGCCTGCATTAACAAGCGCCTCAGCATAGGGTTTAATAATTTTATTGCAATGTTTAAGAGTATTATGGAACAAATCCTTCTCACGCATCGCAAGCTTAATAAGGTCCGTGATTCCCATGAAATGCGCAGCAAGGGTAACCGGGCCTATAATATAAGAAATAATCGATTTTGGTTTTATTTTGGAGAGTCCCCTTATTACATCAATATTCAACTTCATACAGGGTGTTTTATCCGGATCAGGGACAGGTATTCTAACAATAGATTCGATTGTTTTATATCTATGTTCTGTAATTACAGGAACATTCTCTTTGAATTCAAAGGGACAACCCACAGCCCTGGCCTCAACTGATGTATCCATAATGGGGAATAATATATCAATATCCGGGAAACGCTTAAAAAATTTTCCCAGGGATTTAATCTGAATTTTTGGATTGCTGATATTGTCCTTGATTGATGTTTCGGATAACTGAATGCCCATGCTTGAAGCAAGGGGAGCAATAAGAGGAAATACCCCTTTTGTTAGAATTTCCACAAGTGATACCTCTAAACCATATTATTTTTAAAACCATTGATAACAGGTGTATTTTATTGTATTTTTATATCCTGGGGTTTTAAGCTGAAACGAATTCATAAGATTGCAACTCATTTCCAGAAGCAATTCAACTTGATAAATTTGAGTAAAGCCGCGTATTCCCTGGTTGAATTAAAGACTCCAGCGAGGTTTATTCCCATATATCTTTTTTATAAAAAAAGGAGCCAATAAAAAATAAAATTCCTGCAATAAATGCAAATACGGGCAGAATTGTCATGGCCTGATCAAGGCCATGTGTATCAGAAAGCCTTCCAATTACAATGGGAGCAAGGCTTGAACCTAAAAGATGCTGGATGATAATAGCCAGGCTTAAAGAAATAGCACAAAGACCCGGATGCACCACATCCTGTGTCACGGCCACGCCAGCGGGGATAAAAGCGACGCCAGTTATGCCGATGAAAAGTAGTACAATATATTGTCCTGTTCCCTGTAATAATGTAAAGGCGATAAAAAGAAGAATGCCGGTAAAAATGGATGATATAGCCGGAAACAGAAGGCGAGCGTTTTCTCTTTTTTTCATCCAGGCATCTGTCAGGAAACCACCCAGAGGTACACCTATGATTGCAAGAATCAAGATGGAGCTGGCTTTCATACTTGCTTCGTCCATAGCAAGACTATTAAAACGGTGAAAATATGTGGGCAGCCAGGTTAGAAGTGCAGTTGTAATAAAGACATTAAAGGCAAAAGCAAGGTTGTTGCAAATCAGGGTTTTATTACGGGTAAATTGTCTTGCCATATCAGCAAACTGCATTTTTGTTTCTTTGCCTGTTTTTTCTTTTTTAGTGAGTTTAATGGTCTTATAATCTTTAACAAAATAAAACGCAATGGCTATAAACAAACCGGGCAAAGCCACAAGACCAAATGCATGACGCCAGCCAAAATGCTGGGCGACAAATCCTCCAATTCCAATGCCAAGTGCACTTCCAAGGGGAATGGATGCATTCCATAACCCGATTATTCTTGCTCGTTTTTCTTTTGGGAACATATTAGAAATCATGGCTGTTCCACCGGGGGCATATCCTGCTTCTCCAATGCCAATGAATGATCGGGTAATAAAAAGTTGTAAAAAGTTTCTCGTGAACGCAGAGGAGAGTGTGGCCATACTCCAAAGGGCTGCCATTATGGAAATACTTTTTGTACGGCTCCAGCGGTCAACAAGGATGGAGACAGGAAAGGAAAAAAGCAGAATCGACCAGTAAACAGTAGACACCAGAAAACCGCACTGGGCATCAGTTAGTCCCATCTCAAGTTTCAGGAATGGGAAAAGGGATACAATAATGATACGGTCCATGTAGTCAAACATGTAAAGCAGGAACAACAGCCAAAAAATTGTCCAGGAATGTTTTTTAGTCATTATTTAGCCCTCTTTTATACCAACCGTGTTTGCGTACGGCCTCAAACATTGCAATACAGTTTTCGGGATTAACACCCGGATGCAGGGAGTTTGAAGAGCTTATAATCAGGCCGCCGCCCTTTGCCCCGTCTTTAATGGTCTGTATAACAGCCTGTTCAACCTGCTCCGGGGTTCCTGAAGGTAGAAGCTTTACGCAGTCAATATTGCCCAGGAGGCATATTCTATCGCCACAGTATTCTTTCATTTTTTTCATCTCCATACCCGCTTGAGGTTCTAAAGGATTAATCCCGTCATAGCCGGTATCAAGAAGGGTGTCCATAAGGGGCCAGAGGTTTCCATCAGAGTGTCTGACCACCTTAAGTCCTTTTTTATGTGCCCTGTCTACGATCTGTCTGTTATAGGAATTTACAAAAGTCTGAAATTGATCCAAAGATATCATTGGCCCTTTGTTCATTGCAATGTCATCCTCAATTACCAGCACATCAAGGCCGGCTTCAACCAACAGGTCAAGTTGAACAAGATTGAATTCCAGCATCATCCGGGCAACTGCGTGAACAAACTCAGGATTGGTATAGATATTCATCAGGAGATTTGTCATGCCTATTAAACGCCAGGAACGAACAAACGAACCTCTCATGAGCCAAAAGGTTGCTTTTTGCCCCTTGAATCTATCAATGGCTAAATTAAGAAGGCCCAGGTCCTCTTTTTTGGGTACAGGAGGCTTAAAAGATTTCAATTCATCGAAAGTCTTTATAGGATGACCAACGGGAACAGGGATGCCATGTTCTGACAATTTGTAGATTACGCCAAAACCATCTTTAACATGACGGTCATCAACCATTGTTTCATGATTAATTTCAAATGTTGTAATAGCGTCAATGTCAAAGGTCTCATGGATCATGAAAAGGGTATCAACAAGCTTGAGTTTATCATTGTCATTCATGAGTCTGAAATCCTGTGGTTCAGGAAGGCCATTGGTAAGGTGTTTCCCAATCCCAATAATGGGGCCTTCGTTAATACCATGAATATACAGGGGTACACAATCGGGTTCTTTTCTTTCAAGGGCAGTGATAATTCTTTGTTTTCCTTTTCCGTATGTTTCCGTTTTCATGTTAGCACTCACCTATTAAAAAAATATTTTTACTTGTTGGTTATTATGGCAATCCTATCCGCTCATGGCTAAACTGAAAGCTAATGTGCAATGACAGGATACGGTGAAATTTTCATTCTCACATTTCCCCTCCTAATTGATCAAAAATGGTTACCGCCTGAATAGCTGTTTCACCATAGGCATCTGCTCCCATTTCTTCCATCATTTTTTCAGAGGTGCCTGCACCTCCTATGATAACCTTAACAGTATCCTTAAGTCCCGCCTCAGCAAGAGAATCGACAACTTCCTTTATTTTCCCTGCAGTGGTGCTCAACAGAGCTGAAAGTCCCACCAGACGTATATTTGATTTCTTTACAGTTTCGAGAATTTTTGAAGGCGGAACATCGGTACCCAGGTCAATTATTTCGTACCCATTGGCCCCAAGGAGCATTCCCACAATATTTTTGCCGATATCATGAAGATCCCCTTCAATAGTAGCCAGAATGACCGTGCCCTTTCCCCTGCTTTCACCGGGCTCTATTTTTTTTTCTATAATTGCCATTGCAGCCTTGGCTACCTCTCCTGCCATTACCAGCTCTGCAAGAAAATATTCACCTGTTTCGAATTTTTTGCCCACTATATCCAATCCCTTACTTACCCCATTTTCAATGATCTCCAGAGGAGGGATCCCTTCATCAAGACATTTTTTAACGATATTTTCAATTTTGTCGATCTCAAGTTCATCAATTGCTTCCTGGACTGCAACGATAGATGCTTTCATTGACTTCTCCCTGCTTAAGTTTTAATTGTTGTGTAATTGATAATTGATTGATAAGGCATTGCTTTTTGACGGTCGGAGTATAAAATAAGATCGTTTTGTATATCAAGGGAAAACTTGCAACAAAATGCAGACAAATGTTGGATGCTGTACCGAAGATTACGGAAAGGATGCGGCGAGCCGACTCTGGTCTTGAGAAACTTGAGTAAACGACGTTCTTGCTGATCGTTTTTCCCGTTCCGAAGGCCCTTTTGGGCATCATTCAGGCAAACCTCTCCTGCACACCTCAAATCATCTTCGGAGAATCTCCGAATTCTCGAATTGAATCGAAGCGTTATGCCTGGATATAGTCATTCCAGGTATATTGAGGGTACCGATAAAGATGATCATCATTGATGGGGAGTTGAGAGACATCATCCATGACAACTGGGTCTATCGGCCCGCCTGTGCTGTGCGCACAGACAGGCGGATCATGGATTTTCGGCGGTGGCCTTGCTCTGGCCAGCCACAATCCCAAGTGGCTGAGGATTGCCCGAATCACCGACGGATCTTCGATGAAGCTGATGATCCGCATGATCCCCCGACCTTTTTTTGTTTATCTTTATTGCATCAGGCTTTGCGTGGCCCCCAGAGTTTAAATACCTTCAGAAGGATCAATGACAATACCAGGATGCCGGAGAAGGCCAGAAGGGTGAGTTCCACGCTCCAGCCCCACAATACAGGGGCGCTTACCAAAAGCATGCTCCCCAGGATGATGGGTGCAGCGAATATGAGCATCAGTCCCAGTTCCACAGCCACAGTGGTCTTGAACTCCGGATCTGCTATCCTGAGCAGCAAGAGTCCGCTGGAGACTGTCCCGGTTACAGTGCCATATATGGCGACTGTCCTCTCGAGATTATAAGACCAGATCCTGCCTCCAAAATATACCACCACTAAGGTGGTTATTATCCCGTTTATAATGGCAATCAGTGAAATCGGGAGGATGTATTCCCATACGACCACCATCTGTACCGCTGTCACTGTAGATACGATCAGGAAATCCACTGCCCATCCAGTGACCCTTCGCTGGAGGTCAGGGTCGATCAGGTGTACTATGCCGATCTTTGCCATGAGCCATCTTATGACAAGGGCTATAATCATTCCGAAGAAAAAGAAAAAGCCCCATAGCATCTTGGCAATTTCAGGAGACAGAAATTTTCCCAGCATTGTTATCAGGATATAGGTCAGGACATAGACGAGCCCCACTAATGCCAAATGGAATGCAAGGGTGTCTACGTTTCCGGAGTGCATTGTAAGTTTGCCTGCCGGCTCCTTTTCCTGATCTTTTTGAACAATACCTACCAGAAAATCCTGAGACAAACCCCTTGGGGTTTGAGTGGCACGGCCTTTTCTAATCCCATGGTTGACAATGGGCACACCGACAAAAAAGGCAAAAAGAAAGCCGATTGCAGAAAAGGTCAGCCCTATTGTGGCGGCATGCGCAAAACCGAACCCCTCCCAGACCTTGCCGATCGACAATGCCTGGCCTGGGCCTTCTGTGAAGCCAAGCGGGGCAAGGAAACCAAAGGTCGGAAAGAGTTTTAGCCCGAAGATGCCAAGCAGCATTACGAACAGGCCGCCGATTATCGCCTGGGTAGAGATGCTCACCCCTTCTATAAGTGCCATCCATAATGGCCCCTTAACGAGGTCCTTGCCGCCTCCTGCTATCTTTTTCTCACCACCTGTGTATGTCAGCCCTACTGAGATAAAAGAGATGTTGAAGAAGTGGTAGGCAAGGGTCTCCAGAAGGGATGTAGATAAATGGACAACACCGGTGCTTATGAGGATCAATCCCAGGATGCCCCCTATCAGGCAGCTTGGGATGAGAAAGTGCTGGAAAAATTTTAATTTGGCCCTCAAGAAGACCCCGGCCAGAAGAAAGATCGACAGATATCCAAAGACAATGAATGGTTCAAAGGGAAAAGGACTCTCCATTTTAATACCTCCTAAAACATTTTATTCTATAGCCATTAGGCATGTATAAATTGATCGTGAAATTATAACACAGTATACTAATATATATAATAGGATAATAAATACATTCAAGTCACCATACTCGCGCTAAGAGTGATGCATTTGCAAGGCAGAAACAGAAGAGGGGAAAAACAATCGATCAGCCGCATCGGTCAAAAGGCTTGTACCGGTAAGAAAAAGACTGCTCCTCGTCTTGAACGGCGAAGACAGATATGACTACACGTGCGTTTATTGCGGGACATCCATCGGTGACAAAATCACCTCGAGCGGGAAAAACTCCAGGATATTGATACACCCATAAAAAATTCAAGAAGACGTCATTGCAAGTCTCGATATAATTGTGGACGAAGCAATCCTTGATGGCTTTGTAAAAAGCCTGTCATTCCAGCGTAGGCGGGAATCCAGAAGCGTATAGGTATTTAAAAAACTGGATTCCCGTTTTCACGGGAATGACAAAATTGTGCATATTTTGACTTCTTACGAGACTGTCAACTTTGATTCTGCGGATTTTACCGAAGACATACAACACTACGAATGCTGTTGATCCCGACTACTCCTGGGCCGACTATATTCGGTCATGATATCTCATGTATAAGGAACGTGCAGGATAGGTTC
>Ga0208771_1000454_pt1 | contig 24775 bp, 20 predicted proteins | sample AntAceMetag02UKX_FD_184775 | JGI IMG/M metagenome (GOLD analysis project Ga0208771, IMG submission 184775) | Saline lake microbial communities from Ace Lake, Antarctica - Antarctic Ace Lake Metagenome 02UKX (SPAdes) (version 2) | ecosystem: Environmental > Aquatic > Non-marine Saline and... | reverse complement strand
AAAAAATTTAGTATTTATTAATAATCTTTCGTGTTTTATCAACATTTTTGGCGTTGGTAGATTAAATGTTGAGATTAACAATTGTTATTTTTGAAAATATTAGCTATTTACTGAATATCCCTACTTAACAAGAAATAGATTTAATATTGAAGTATTGATATGCAATATTTCAACAAAATCATTTAAAATAGTCAATAAAGAAATTTCTTAAAAAGATAATCCTTTTCTGATAACTTCAGCTCGTTCTCTATAACGATTTATTTGCTCTTTTTCAGGGTCAATTCCTTTGCCAAATCTTTTTGAGCTTTTGTTATACATATTGCTTTTGAAGAGAATAAACTGGCTGATTCTTTTAAATGCTTCTCTTTGGTCGAATTTAGGAAACTCACTTAATTCTGATATTAAAGTATCAGTAAAACTTTCTTTGGTTGCTTCCCATTTTTGTAAAACATCTTTTTTCTCAGATTTTGACATATTAAAATCATGTTCAAAAACAGTGTCAACCAATTTTCTTTCAACTTTGTCAACATTACCATCTACACCGGCAATAGCAACCATGCCTGCATAAATTATTTGTTTGTAATTAAACTCTGCCATAATTAATTGTTTTTAAAATTTAAATAAAAAGTAAAAATAAAAAAAAAATAAATATAAAAAAAATTTTATTTAATTACTGGATTTTTAGTAATAGATAATTCATCAATTAGATTTTTTGCTCCAGCATACTTGTCAATAACAAATAAAACATAACGAATATCAACATTAATTGTTCTTTGTAAGTCTGGTTCAAAAGCAATGTCGCCACTCATAGCTTCCCAATTACCATCAAATGCAAGACCAATAAGTTCGCCTTTTCCATTAATAACAGGGCTTCCTGAATTTCCACCGGTGATGTCGTGATTGGTTATAAAACAAACTTTCATAACTCCATCATCGCCATAAGGTCCATAGTTTTTAGTTTCAAAAAGTTTTTTTAGATTACCAGAAACAACAAATTCTTTGTTAGCAGGGTCTTCTTTTTGCATTACTCCTTTTAAAGTTGTGAAATAATTATAATAAACTGCATCAGCAGGATAATAATCCAAAACTTTTCCATAAGATAATCGCATTGTGAAATTTGCATCAGGATAAAAAACTTTATCTTCTTTCATTTTCATCAAACCGTCAATGAACAATCTTCTTCCTTTTTGAAGTTTTGAGTCTGATGTTTGTTCAACAGCATCCCATTTTAAATAATTTGAGAAAAATGCTTGCATAGCTTGAAAAACAGGGTCTTTCTTAATTGTTTTTGCAGAAGGTTTTTCTAGAAAAGCGTCTAATTTTGTTTTATCAACGAAAATTGATTTTGAATAAACTGCATTTGTAAACTTATAAAAATCGGTTTTATATTTTTTTGCCATACTTATTAAATATGATGGTTGTTGTTCTGTAGGAACATTTTCAGAATACATTTTCGTCATTTCTGCCCATAGAATTTTATCGGTAGGAAGATCATAATCCTTAAAGAATTTAGCAGATTTTTCTTTTAACATTAAAATCATTTTATCGATTTTTTCCTGATTTGGATTTTCCGCTGACAATTGTTTTAATAAAGACGAGAAGCTTCTTGAAAAACTTATTGCTTCAGGTCCTAAATAAATACCTTCGATAAAATACCATCTTTGCAAACCATATTTTTTATTTTGTTTGTATGCTTCTTCTATATCTTTTAATGCTGTTCCGTATATTTCTTTTCTTGAAGGGAATTGTTCTACCCAAGACGAAAATTTCATCTCAGTTTTTTTCTTATTTTCGGCTACTTTAAGTTTGTTAAGACCTCTGCTCATTCCAATAAAATATTTCCAATAGTTTGAAATTCTTGAGTATTTTGAAGCATACTGAATTCTTATTTTATCGCTTACTTCCATTCTTTCCCCCATAATATCAAGCTTTTTTCTTCTGATTTTTATTCTTGCAGGGTATGTTTGCTCAAGATTTAGATTAATTCCGTAAGAGGTCATATATCTGTCAGTTCCTCCGGGATATCCTAAAATCATAGCGAAATCATTTTTCTTAACTCCATCAATTGAAACAGGCAAATAATGTTTTGGATTAAGTGGTATGTTTTCTTTGGAATATTTGGCAGGAGTACCATCGGGAGCAGTATAAATTCTGAACATTGAAAAATCACCTGTGTGACGTGGCCACATCCAGTTGTCAGTGTCTCCACCGTATTTTCCAATTGATGATGGAGGAGCACCAACCAAACGTACATCTGTGAAAGTTTCATAAACAAATAAATAATATTCGTTTCCATTAAAGAAACTTTTAACTTCTGCACGATAGTTATTATCTCTTGTTGCTTCTTTTGATATTTCTTTGATTCTTTTATTTATTTCTTCGGCTCTTTGAGCTTCTGTCATATCAGCCTTAACAAGACCGAGAACTTTTTGTGCAACATCTTCTATTCTAACGAGAAAACTAACTGTTAAACCCTCGTTTGCCAATTCTTCTTCTTTTGTCATTGCCCAGAAACCATCAGTTAAATAGTCGTGCTCAACAGTACTATGAGATTGGATTCTTCCAAAACCACAATGGTGGTTTGTAATTACTAATCCTTCTTTTGAAATAATGCTTCCGGTACATCCGTTACCAAATTGAATAATAGCATCTTTCAAACTGGAATTATTGACACTATAAATTTCTTCGGCAGTTAATTGAAGTCCCATCTTTTGCATGTCAACATAATTAAGACGTTCAACAAGCATTGGAAGCCACATGCCTTCATCGGCTTGTAAAGTAGGTTTAATTCCAAGAATTAAGATAAATAATACAAAAATTAATTTTTTCATAATAATAAATTTAAATGTTAGTATTTGATTAATAATTTTTTTTTCTAATAAGAAGTTTATTTACACGGGGAAGTTTCTGAAATTCTCCTATTTAATTTTTCTAAATAAAAGAAAAATTAAACAAACTGTTCACCTTTTTCAATTTTTACATCATTAACAAATTGGCGAATTTGTTGTTCTTCGGTTTTTCTGCAAACAAGCAAAGTGTTTTCATCTTCAACAACAATATAATCATCAAGTCCCTGAAGTACCACCAATTTATCTTTGGGCATATTTACAATACAGTTTTTAGAATCATACATCATAATATTTTTTCCAATCACGGCATTTCCTTTTTTATTTTTTTTAAGAGTGTCGTACAACGAACCCCATGTTCCAAGATCAGACCAGCCAAAATCAGAAGAAAAAACATAAACATTATCGGCTTTTTCCATTATACCGTAGTCAATAGAAATGTTTTTACATAGAGTATATGCGTTTTTTATAAACTTTTTTTCGTTACCAGTGTTATATTCTGAGATACCTTTGTTGAAAATAGAGTCCATTTCAGGAAGATATTCGCTAAATGCTTTTAAAATATTTTTTGCAGACCAGAGAAAAATTCCTGAATTCCATAGAAAATCACCGCTTTTTAAAAATTGTTTAGCCATTTCCAGAACCGGTTTTTCAGTGAAAGTTTTAACCTTAAATATGTTTTTATTCTTTTCGTAAGTAATTGCATCATTAAATTGAATATAGCCATATCCTGTATCAGGTCGACAAGGTTGAATTCCGAGAGTTAACAACCAATCATTTACAGATATTGCTTCTAAAGACAATTTTATAACATCTACAAAAATATCTTCTTTCAAAATAATATGGTCTGAAGGAGCAACAACTAAGTTCGCTTCGGGATTTTTTGCGTAAATTTTATAGCTTGCATAAGCAATACAAGGTGCTGTATTTCTTCGCATAGGTTCACACAAAATATTATTGTCGGAAATTTCCGGTAGTTGTTTTATTACAAGGTTTTTATAGCTTTCGTTTGTAACAATTAAAATATTTTCTTTGGGACATATTCTTTTAAATCTATTATATGTTTGTTGTATTAAGGTTTCTCCGGTTCCAAGAATATCAATGAATTGTTTTGGGTGAGCTGTTCTGCTCATTGGCCAAAATCTAGCACCAATTCCACCAGCCATTATTATACAATAATTGTTTGTATTCATTTTATGTTATTTGAATAATTTTCAGCAAATTTATAAAAAAACAAACAAATACTAACTAATTTTTAATTGGAATGACATTTATTAAGGGGTGAATAAAATATATTTTGTTGTTTTCTAAACAAATACAACGATAACGCTTTCTTCGTTTTTCCAGTTTTTTAAATGTTCTTCTGTCTGACAAACGAAAAAAGGAATTCTTTTCAAGATTTTCTAAAAATATGGTATTTTTTTCTTTATCGTAATTAATCAGAACCCTTGATAATTCCAAATCTGAATAACTTGAGGCGCTTGCGTTTTTCAAATAATTTTTAAGGACAGTAAAAATTTCTTCGGGAAAAATATCAGAGTATAAAAAATCATCCATTAAAATCCTAAAGGTTTCTTTCCATTCTCTGCCGTGTGGTTTTATTTTATTTCTATATTTATTCCAAACAAGTAAATGAGCAATTTCATGAACAAGAGTAATTAAAAAAACATATTTATTTAAATTATTGTTTACGCTAATTCTATGTGGCAACACACCATTGATGGCTTTGAAATCTCCTAATTTTGTTTTTCTTGGTTTTGAAATCTTAAGTTGAAAATTATATTTAATATTCCATTTATGGATTGTGTCAACAGCATTTTCAGGGATGTATTGCGAAAGGATTTTTCTAAATTCTGTCATTTGTATTATCCATAAGTTTGTCAGCTTGCTGAACCTGACTAAAAGTTGCACAACCGGAACATCTCTTCGGTCTTCTTCTTTTTGAAGTAGAACAAGATGTTATGATGCTTGCCGAAAATAAAATAAACAGCAACAATACTATTTGTTTTTTCCTTATAAACATAACAATTTGCAAATTTAGAATTTTGTTGAGAACTTCATTTATTTTTAAGAAAAAAATCATAATTTTTTTTTTATTTTTATTAATTTAGCAAAAATCTTTTCTTTAAATGAGAATGTTTTTTAATATAGGTAGATATTTTTTGTTGTTGGTACAGGTTTTTAGCAAAACTGAAAAAAGGAGTGTTTTATATAGACAGATTCTTGCCGAAATAGAATATCTTGGAATAAATTCGCTTGGGATTGTTGCAATTATATCTGTTTTTATGGGAGCTGTTGTTGCTATTCAAACAGCCTATAATATTGACAGCCCTTTAGTTCCTTTATATACCGTAGGCTTTACAACACGTCAATCAATCGTACTTGAATTTTCGCCAACCATCATAAGTTTAATTTTAGCAGGTATAGTAGGGTCAAGAATTTCTTCAGAAATTGGAACAATGCGTGTTACCGAACAAATTGATGCTTTAGAAGTAATGGGGATTAATGCCCCGGGCTATTTAATACTCCCCAAAATAATTGCTTGTGTTTTTATTAACCCGGTTTTAATTGCAATAAGTATGTTTTTAGGATTGATTGGAGGATTGTTGGCGGCAGTTCTCGGAAATGTTGTTACCGTCGAAACATATGTTTATGGAATTCAATCATGGTTTGTACCTTTTGAGGTTATTTATGCTTTATTTAAAACAGCAGTTTTTGCTTTTATCATAACATCGGTTTCGGGTTATCATGGATATTTTACTAAAGGCGGTGCTTTGGAAGTTGGTCGTTCAAGTACAAAAGCAGTTGTATATAGCAGTATATTAATTATTTTATTTAATCTAATAATTACAAAATTATTGCTTTAATGATAGAAGTAAGAAATATATCAAAATCTTTCAAAGGAGTTAAGGTTATAGAAAACATTTCTGTATGTTTTGAAAAAGGCATAACCAATTTAATTATTGGGCAAAGCGGTTCCGGCAAAACTGTATTAATGAAATGCCTTGTTGGGCTTTTTGAGGTTGATAGTGGTCAGATTTTTTTTGATGAAAGAAATTTTTCCGAAATGTCCTTCAAAAAAAGAAAAGTTTTTAGAAAAGAGATGGGTATGTTATTTCAAGGCTCTGCTTTGTTCGATTCAATGAATGTTGAAAGAAACGTTATGTTTCCACTAACAATGTTTACAAATCAGAATTTTGAAGAAAAACTAGAACGTGTTAATTTTTGTTTAAACAGAGTAAACCTACCAAACTCAAACAAACTTTTTCCATCAGAACTTAGTGGTGGAATGAAAAAAAGAGTAGCTATTGCCAGAGCAATTGCGATGAATCCCAAATATCTTTTTTGTGATGAGCCAAATTCGGGCTTAGATCCTAAAACTGCTATTGTTATTGACAACTTGATTGCTGAAATAACAGAAGAATATGAAATGACCACAATAATCAATACTCATGATATGAATTCCGTAATAAAAAATGGAGATAAAATTGCTTTTATTTATGAAGGAAAATTGTGGTGGGAAGGAAATAAAGATGAAATTTTGCATACCGAAAATAAAGAGATTAACGATTTTGTGTATGCTAACGAAACTCTTAAACATTTAAAAAAACAATGAACTATTTTGATATAATTTTTGCCATTCCACTCGTTTGGATTACTTACAAAGGTTTTTCCAAAGGACTTGTTATTGAATTAGCTTCTTTGATTGCTTTGTTGTTGGGGATTTATGTGTCAATTCATTTTTCTTATTATACCCAAGACATACTTACAGGCAAACTTAATGTTGAAAGCAAATATATTTCTATGATATCGTTTGTAGTAACTTTTGCTATTGTAATAATTGTTGTTTTTCTGTTAGGAAAAGCTCTCGAAAAAGTAATTAATTTATTGCAACTTAAATTAATAAATAAATTAATTGGAGCATTGTTTGGATTTTTAAAAGCAGCATTTATCTTAAGTACTCTGATTTTTTTATTAAATAAAATTGACGAAGAACAAAATCTTGTTTCTAAAGAAACCCGTGATTCATCTTTTTTGTTTAATCCAATTTCATCAATTGCACCGGCAGTTTTTCCCAAATTAAAGATGAGTGAGTTAAATAAAATGATTCCATCAATAAAGCCTGATGAACCCCAATAAGAAAATTCAGATTAAAATAATTTTAATTAATCATTAAGTGCTTTAACGCCCGGAAGTTCTCTTCCTTCAACGTATTCAAGCATAGCACCTCCGCCTGTTGAAACATAACTAATTTGGTCAGCAAGATTATATTTGTTGACTGCAGCAACAGAATCACCACCGCCAATAAGAGAATAGGAACCGCTGATTGTTGCACTTGCAACGGCTATAGCAATTGCTTTTGTTCCTTGTTTGAAATTCGACATTTCATAAACGCCCATAGGACCGTTCCATAAAATTTTTTGTGATTTATTAATTATTTCAGCAAATCTTCTACAGCTTTTTTCACCAATATCCATTCCCATCCATCCATTTTCTATTTTGTCAATGGGGCAGATTTTTATGTTTGCTTCATTTGAAAAATTGTCTGCGATTATTGCATCAGTTGGTAAATATAAATTAACACCTTTCAACATCATTTCCTGAACCATTTCTCTTGCATCTTCAATTCTGTTATTTTCAACCAAAGAGTTACCAATATTACCTCCAAGAGCTTTTATAAAAGTAAAAGCCATTCCACCTCCGATAATTATATTATCAACTTTATTAAGCAAACTTTTTATGATTGAAATTTTTGTTGAAACTTTAGCTCCGCCAATTATAGCAGTAAAAGGAGTATTTCCGTTATTTAAAATTTTGTCGAGATTTTTTAATTCTTTGGCTAACAGTAAACCAATATATTTATTTTTTGGAAAAAATTTTGGAACAATAGCTATAGAACAGTGTTCTCGGTGTGAAGTAGCAAAAGCATCATTAATATAAACATCAGCGAGAGAAGCGAGTTCTTTTGCAAAATTTTCGTCTCCATTTTCTTCTTCAGGATAAAAACGCAAATTTTCAAGAAGAATAATATCGCCGGGTTTAAGTTTGTCAGCAATCTTTTTAGTTTTTGGACCAAACAAATCTCTAGTAAAAGTAATATTTGTATGTAATAATTTTGAAAGAAGCGGAACAATCGGAGTTAACGAATAATCTTCTTCAACTCCACCTCTTGGACGCCCCAAATGTGACATTAAAATTACTGCTGCACCATCATCAAGAACTTTTCTTATGGTGGGTATGGATTCTCTAATTCGTGTTTCGTCAGCAATTTGACGGTTATGGTCTAATGGAACATTGAAATCAACCCTGATTAAGACTTTCTTTCCCTTGAAATTTTGCTTATCAATAGTTTTCATTAATTTTGTTATTTTAAAATATTTCGTAAAAATATAAACTATAATTTATAAAACAAATTGAATTGAATATTTTATAAATTTTTTAATAAACAACCATTAATAATTTTACTAATTTAACTAATAAAATAATTTTATGACTATTCTACGTAATAATATACCCACTAAGTTACAAAAAACTGAAACATCTATATTTGCGGTTATGTCACAATTGGCAAATGAGAATAATGCAATAAATTTATCTCAGGGTTTTCCTGATTTTGAGATTTCGCAAAACCTCATTAAACTTGTTAATAAATATATGAAAAAAGGGCATAATCAGTATGCTCCTATGCCCGGAGTTTTAACTCTCAGAGAAAACATTTCAAAAAAAGTTTTTAATACATATTCGATTTCATATAATCCCGAAAAAGAAATTAATATTACTGCCGGAGCCACTCAGGCAATTTATACCATAATTGCAACATTTATTAAAGAAAATGATGAAGTTATTGTTTTTGAACCTGCTTATGATAGTTATGTCCCTTCTGTTTTGCTTAATGGAGGCACTGTTCGTTATGCAAAATTAAAACTACCTGATTATAGACCGGATTGGAATGATGTGAAAAAATTGATTAATAGTAAAACGAAAATGATTATTATTAACTCACCTCATAATCCTACAGGCAGTGTTTTGTGTGCTGAAGATTTAAAAATGTTAGAGAGAATAACAAACAATACAGATATAATTATTCTTAGCGACGAAGTTTATGAGCATCTTATTTTTGATAACAAACAACACGAAAGTGTTTGCCGCTATCCAAAGCTTGCCGAAAGAAGTTTTGTTGTTTTTTCTTTTGGAAAAACTTTTCATGCAACAGGATGGAAAATCGGTTATTGTTTAGCTCCAGAATATCTTATGACAGAATTTCGAAAAGCTCATCAATTTGTTGTTTATGCTTGTAACACTCCCGTTCAATATGCATTTGCCGAATTTTTAGAAGACGAAAATAACTTCCTGGAATTAGGTCAATATTATCAGCAAAAAAGAGATTATTTTCTTGATTTGATTAAGGATTCAAGATTTAAAATAGTCCCATCATTCGGAACATATTTTCAGGTGCTCAATTATAGCAATATTTCTGATGAAAAGGAAATGGATTTTGCAATACGCTTAACCAAAGAATATGGCATTGCTTCTATACCGATTTCTTCTTTTTACAATAAAAAAATTGATAATAATAACCTTAGGTTTTGTTTTGCCAAAAAAAATGAAACATTAGAAAAAGCTGCAAAAATATTATGCAAGATTTAAAAGTAACAATTATTCAAACGGATTTAATTTGGGAGGATAAAGAGAAAAACTTAGCGCATTTCAGTGAAAAAATTGCGTCAATAAAAACATCATCGGATTTAATTGTTTTGCCCGAAATGTTTAACACAGCTTTTTCGATGAAACCCGAAATTTTCGCCGAAAAACAGGATGGAGAAACAATTTACTGGCTAAAAGAAAAAGCAAAAGAAACCGGGTGTGTTATTGTTGGAAGTTTGATGATAAATGAAAATGGGAATTATTTTAATAGAATGATATGGATGAATCCTAATGGAAGTTTTGATTATTACGACAAAAGACATCTTTTCAGGATGGGAAATGAGCAAGAGCATTTTTCTGCCGGAAACGAAAACAGGATAATTAATTTCAATGGTTGGAAATTCAAACTTATGATTTGTTACGACCTTAGGTTTCCGGTATGGGCAAAAAATAATTACAAAGAAGGAGAATATGACTTTGATTGTTTGATTTATATTGCTAATTGGCCGGCGGCAAGAACTAATCATTGGAAAAGTTTATTACAAGCAAGGGCAATCGAAAATCAAGCTTATGTTGTTGGTGTAAATCGTGTTGGCGAAGATGGTAGAGGAACAAAACATTGTGGTGATTCAATGATATTTGACCCTCAAGGAAACACTCTACTTAAATTTGAAAAAAATTCAGTATCAATGGGCTCCAGTATATTAAAATTCTCTGAGCTTGAAAATCTAAGAAATAAATTTACTGTCGGATTAGATTGGGATAATTTTAAAATTTATGAATAAAAATATTATTAACAAAAAAACAAAATACAACAAGAATATGTTTTCTTACTCAAATATTAATACCAGAATAGTGAAAATTGGGAATGTTCATCTTGGAGGCAATAATCCTATTCGGATTCAATCGATGACAAACACAAACACCATGGATACAAAAGCCACGGTGGAGCAGTCGATAAAATTAATTGAAGCAGGTTGTGAATATGTTAGAATCACAGCTCCGGGAATTAAAGAAGCCGAAAATCTTGCCATCATAAAAAAAGAACTAATTAAATCGGGTTACGATGTTCCATTAATTGCAGATATTCATTTTAACCCGAAAGTTGCAGAAACTGCTGCAAGAATTGTAGAGAAAATAAGAATAAATCCCGGAAATTATTCCGATAAAAAAATCTTTAAACAAATTGAATATACTGACAAGGAATATAATCTTGAATTAGAAAGAATCAGTGATAGGTTTTTACCTCTGTTAAAAGTTTGTAAAGAATACGGAACAGCAATTAGAATTGGTTCAAATCGTGGTTCGCTTTCCGACAGGATTATGAATCGCTATGGCGACACTCCCGAAGGCATGGTTGAGTCTGCAATGGAATTTGTGAGAATTTGTGAAGCTTTCAATTTCCCGAATATTGTACTTTCGATGAAAGCCAGCAATATAAAAATTATGGTTTTTGCATGCAGACTTTTAGTAAACAAAATGATGGAAGAAGGCATGAATTATCCACTTCATCTCGGAGTTACCGAAGCAGGTGATGGAGACGAGGGAAGAATAAAATCTGCAGCAGGTGTTGGAACTTTACTCGAAGATGGAATTGGAGATACCATTAGAGTTTCTTTAACCGAAGACCCTGTAAAAGAAGTTCCTGTTGCTAAAATTATTGCCGAAAGATATAAAGGCAAAAGGCAATTGACCAAAGAAAATAATGAAGAAATATCTACTAATCCATTTTTATATAGAAAAAGAGAAACAATTACTGTTGGAAAAATAGGAGGGGACAATGTTCCTGTTATAATTGGTCCCGAAAGCTTTCGGGATTCAGCAAGTTGTGATTTTAAACTTAGTGAATCCTTAAACAATACTGACTTTGAAATATTAACGATTGACAAACCGAAATTAGAAAAATCTCAAATTGAAGAGTTGAAAAAATCAAAAAACTCAGTTTTGATAATTGAGTCTGATTTCGAAGTTCCGATAAAATCTTTTCGGAAAATATTTTTTGAATTAACTGCCAACAACTGTAAAACGCCTGTAATAATTAAACGGAATTATAAAAATCTTAACAAAGATAAATTCTTAATTTATAGCTCCTCTGATATTGCATCACTTTTTGTTGATGGTTTTGGAGACGGCATTTGTTTAGAATCCGATTTAGATGCTGAGGTAATTTCAAAAACATCTTTTGATATCCTCCAAGCCACCGGAAATCGAATTACAAAAACAGAATTTATTTCCTGCCCAAGCTGCGGAAGAACTAATTATAATATTCAAAAAGTTTTGGAAGAAGTAAAAGAAAAATGCAGCGATTTTAAAGGTTTGAAAATTGCCGTTATGGGCTGCATAGTTAACGGACCCGGCGAAATGGCTGATGCAGATTATGGCGTTGTTGGTTCAGGCAAAAACAAGGTTAATCTTTATAAAAAACAAAATGTGGTTTGGAAAAATGTTAATGAGGAAGATGCGGTGGATTTGTTTGTTGGGATGATAAATGGATTTGTAAGCTAGAAAAAATTATTACAAGATGTAGATTAAATTCATGAATTTTCTTGCGACTTACAGATATGTAAGTTACAGTTTTGTAAGTTTATTAACATGTTTGTGTTTATAATTTTCAATTATTTTTTATGAAAGAGAAAAATTTGTTGTATATTTGCATTAATCCACTTTTGTGGAGGTGGAGGGTTGTATAGGCCCTTGCCCCGGTAACGGGGTTTTTTATGGCAATTTTTTTGCTCCATATCCAGATATTTTATCATTATATCTGAAGAATTTTTCCTCAATAAGAATTTTAATGATTTTATCACCAAAAGTGTTTTTTTCATCATTCATTTTAAAGACTTCTTTGAAAAACCACCTCCTCGCTGGATGAGCAATTATATCTGCGATTTGTAATCCGGATATGTTAGCAGTTTTGGGTTTTACTTTAAGTTCTTTAGAAGTAAAATGATTTAATAAATCTTCGGAACTTAAATTATGAGTACCATTATCCAATATTTTCCTAAATGATTTTTTTAATCTCATATCCTCTTTACCCCCTCTTGATTCGAACATTATGTCTCCCTTATAATTATTTATATTAAGAAACAGCCTAAATCTTTCAATTAAAATCTCTTGACAATAATGGTAAGGATCGTATTTCCATGTGGAGTATCTTTCATTATGTTCCTTTTTATCAATAATTATCGAAATTACTTTGTAATCCCATGAACTTAGCTTATTTAATAACTCTTTATTAAACCTTTCTTTAATTTTTGTATCTTGTAAAATTGAAAATGGCGGTTTCTTTTTTAGAATCTCTTTTCTGTGGAAAATGATTGGATTATCTGGATGAGAATCAAAAAAATCCTTTTTTAATTGTTCTAACTCAGGAAATAGAACTCTTTTTACGTAATCAAGCTCAAAAATAACTCCAGTTAAACAAAGAAACCTGTGATTAATATTCTCAGAACTTTTTAAATCAGAATTGCCAACTTCATCAACGTATAGTCTATATTTCATAATTAATATTTAATATAATATACTAAAATTTCTTGTTTCATTTAATCCCCATTTGTTTTATTATGAATATTCTTTATTAATCTTTTAAAATAACTTTCAAATGTTTCGCCAGTATTCATTGGATAAATTTCTATTGCAGATGTTACGTTTTCTGACAAATCGGTATATTGATTAAAAATTTCCTGCAACAGTTTTTCATCTCCTGTTTCCCAGTATTTACCTTCATCAAAAATTTTTAAATCTTGAAAATATTTTTTGTCCAAATATCGAAACAGGTGAATAATAAATTTATGCACTTCAATTCCGGCAAACTGTGTTTTTACCGAAAGCATATATAAATAATCCTGTTCGGATTTATCATTAGTCTTGCCGTAAAATTTTAAATGAACGGAACTAGATATCTTTCCGTTTGAAAGAAAAGTCAATGAAACAGTTTCACAATTTGGCGATGTAAAACTTATGCCATAAATGTTTTGATTATATGAAGTTTTACCAAAAGAGTTTTCGGGGAATTTTTCTTCGAAAATTGAATATTTCCATTTATAAACCTCTGCAATGTCCTTTACTTCTTCTATCATATCCGAAAGACATGCACCATTTCTAAAACTACCACTATAATGAATGCTTAATCCCATAGAATATTTTTACAATTTACTTTTCTTTAATTTGCTATTATTATTACTCCATCATGGAGTTATTAATGAAATTTCTAAAACAAAACTTTTTCCACAACAGTTTCTTTATTACTGCTGAGTTTTATAAAATAAATACCATGTGAAAGGTTTTTGGTGTTAATTACAACCGAAGATTTATTAACTACATTTTCAACTTTAGATGAAATTAAAACTTCACCCAAAGTGTTGATTATTTCAAAGGATAGATTTTCAAGATTAGGATTTGAAATAGTGAAATTGATGCTGTTTGGTTTTGAGTAAGGATTTAGAATATTCAAACTTAGAATTTCTGATGTGTTTTCAACAGCCACAATTTTACTATAAGAATAATCGCCGTTGAAATCAGTTTGTTTCAAGCGATAATAGGAAAATCCGCTTAATGGATTATTGTCAGTTGCAGAGTAGTTTATTTGAAAATTACTATTTCCTGCTCCTGAAACTGTTTTTACAATTTCAAAATTTTCTGCATCAACTGAACGTTCAACAGTGAAATAATTATTGTTTATTTCGGAGGCTGTTGTCCAGTTTAAAACAACTTTATTGGTTTCAGAATTTGCTGAAAAAGATATTAATTCAATTGGCAATGTTGTGGAAAGTGAATTAGAATATAAAATATCTTCTAAAAAAATATTCGCTACATTACCAACAGAATTTCCTCCATAGAACATCCATGAATCAATATTTGAATCATCAGGTAATAGAGCTTTATTCAAATCATTGCCGACATTAGTTGAATTAATCCATAAATCCCATGTATTTGCAGCAATAGATTGGGATGTGCAATAATTATAATTTCTTGATGAAGTACTATTATTACCATAAATTTCAATTATATAAGTGTTTACTTGGGTTAAAGGAAAAGGAGCTGGAGAAGAAAGTGTGCTCCATGCACCTCCATTTCTATATGAAGTAGTTATTGCTCCACTCGTTCCGAAAACCCATTTTATACCAGTAAATGTTTGACTACCTGAAAATGGATTACCATTTGAATAATTTGCCCCATCACCAATAAAAAAATACCACTCACCAACATCAGCTCCACTTGTTCCATCACTTTTACCCAAAATCATAGAAAATTTTATATAAAAAGTTCTATTTGCAGGATAATCATAAATATCAAATTTAACATAGCTTCCTCCTGTAGCAGCCACACAACGTAATTCAGAGCTTGTTCCAAATGATGACAATCCGGGATTTTCAAGATTCAAAGAACCTCCCTGAGTACCAACTCGAGCATAATCATTACCAGAAGATGGCTGAGGTAAAAAAGTTGTACTTGGGCTATTTGTATTATGGACGCCTGTACTTGTACCAAAGTCATAAGACCAAGGTTGTGAGAATAATGATAAATGAATTCCGAATATAATAAAAAGTAGAATTAAACATATTTTTGTTGATATATCATTAGAACTTTTCATACTCTATTGTTTTTATATTAAAATCTTTATGAAATTAACCTCGCTAAGTTATAAATTTATTTTTAAACTATGCTAAATTTCATTAGGAAATAATTTATATTTTTGTATTTCGTTAATTCATAGAATTTTTCACCAACAGCACAATGAAAATAACAGAAAATCATAAGACTAAAAAAAATTTTATAAAAAAAACATCTTTGTTTTTTCTGCTTTTTGTTTTGTTTTCACCTGCTTTGTTTTCCCAGTTCTACAATGGTTCTCAATTAACTTTCGGAAAAAACCGAGTCCAGTACGGAGAGAGATTTTGGTCCTTTTACCGATTTGGTCAATTTGATACTTATTTTTATCAGGGTGGAAAATCCCTTGCCGAATATACCGCAAAATATGCTACTTTGCAAATTAAAGAAGTTGAAAAAAAACTGGATTTTAATTTAGAAAAAAAAATACAGTTCTTGATTTATAATAAACTGTCAGACCTAAAGCAAAGCAACATAGGATTGGTTAGCGAGGAACAATATAATATTGGCGGAATAACTTATATTAACGGTTCAAAAATATTTCTATATTTTGATGGTAGCCACGAAAATTTTGAACAACAAATTCGTGCAGGAATTATTAATATTATTTTAAATCAAATGTTATATGGCAGCCGAATTACTTCGGTTGTTAAAAATTCAACTCTTCTGGCTCTTCCCGAATGGTACACTCAGGGATTAATTTCATATATTTCAACTGGCTGGAACACCGAAATTGACAATAAAGTAAAAGATGGTATTCTGTCGGGAAGATATAAAAAATATAATATGCTTACCGGTACCGATGCTTTGTATGCAGGACACTCTATCTGGAAATTTATTGCTGATAAATATGGCGAACGTTCAATTCCGAATGTAATTTATATGACAAAAATCAGCAGAAATGTTGAAAATGGTTTTTTGTTTGTTATGGGAATTTCTTATAAGAATTTAATAAACGAATGGATTCAATATTATACCGAAATGTATGATGAAAATTTGTTTACCAGAACACAACCTCCAAGTAATATTATACAGAAAAAAATAAAAGCCAAAAAAGTTTACAGCAAAATCAAACTTAGTCCCGATGGAAAATATACTGCTTACACTACTAATGAAATCGGGAAATACAAAGTTTATTTGTTTGACAATGAAACAAAAAAAGTAAAAAAAATTATTAAATCCGGATATAAACTGGATGAAAAAACAGATTATTCTTATCCTTTACTTGCATGGCATCCATCAGGAAAAGTTCTTTCGATTATTTTTGAAGCTAAAGGCAAAATTTTTCTTTATCACTATATGCTTGAGACCAAAAAATTTGATAAAAGCCAACTGTTCAACATTGAAAAGATCCTTGATTTTTCTTATAATCATAACGGAAGCAAGTTTGCTTTGTCTGCGGTTCAAAATGGGCAATCCGATATTTTTGTTTACCATCTTAACGCAAATACGTATGAAAGAATTACTAAAGATATTTATGACGATTTATGCCCTCGTTTTATTAATAATTCACAAGAAATAGTTTTTAGTTCAAATCGCGTTAACGACACATTGAGATTTGATATAAAAACTCATAAAAGAAAAACCAGCGATTCGATAAAAGTTAAAATTAACAAAGATATTTTCCTTTATAAATATAAACAAAAAAATCCTGTTCTTCGGAGAATAACAAACACTCCTTTCGCTAACGAAACCCAGCCTCAGGAATACGAAAATCAATATATTAGTTATCTGAGTGATTTAAGCGGAATTCAAAATCGTTTTATTGCTCGCTTCGACAGCGCTATAAGTTATATTGACACTACGACTCATTATAAATATTTCTCATCTTCTTTTCCTGTAACAAATTTTTCGCGAAGTATAATTGAACAGGATATTAGCCCAAAAGCAGGAAAATATGCGGAAATAATATATTCTGACGGGCTTTATAAAATGTACGTGAATGAATTGGTTTCCGCCGGAGAATTATCATCGGTTGAGCTTGAAACAACTCAATATGCAGAAAAAATAAAAATAATAATAAAAAATATCGAAACAGATACTTTAACACAAAAAAAACTAAAACAAGAAAAAAGGACAAAACGAAAAAAAATTGTTACTGTTTGGGATGATGAAGAGATCACAGACAGCACAAATATTGATATTGATAATTACAGTTTTGGAACTCCAAAAAATACAAAAAAAGAAAGTTATAGCGACACCCTAAATCAAAATAAAGATAATATAGCTTTTGGAGAATTTGTATTTCCCAAACAACGAAATTATGATGTTGAATATTCAATAAATGTCTTAGTAAGTCAGGTTGATTTTAGTTTTTTAAATTCCGATTATCAATCTTTCACTGGTGGAGGTACACCGATATTTATTAATCCCGGTTTTAATTTTTTAATAAAGATTGGCGTTAACGATCTTCTCGAAGATTATAGAATAACAGGAGGTGTAAGACTTGCTGTTAGTCTTGATAATAGCGAGTATATTTTGAGCTACGAAAATTTGATAAAGCGACTTGACAAACAAATTGTTTTTCATCGTAAATCAATACAAAATATTCGGGATTATTCTATTATTAAACATAATTCCTATGAACTTCTTTATATTTTAAAATGGCCTTTTAATAACGTTATGGCACTGAAAGGTACTATTCTTGGCAGAAACGACAGGGCAGTAAATCTTTCTACAGATATTCAAAATTTACAAGAACCAAATGTTTATAAAACATGGGCAGGGCTAAAAGGTGAATTTGTGTTTGACAACACACGCTACAAAGGTTTAAATCTTTATTATGGAACAAGATATAAAATCTTTGGAGAGTATTATCGCCTGATTGATAATATTAAAAACGAACTTTTTGTTGTCGGCTTGGATTACAGACATTATCAAAAAATTCATAAAACTTTTATTTGGGCAAATCGTTTTGCAGCAAGCTCATCTTTTGGTAATAACAAGCTAATTTATTATATGGGAGGTGTTGACAATTGGCTGATTCCTAAATTTGACCAATCAATAAATATTGCAACTGACCAAAACTATACCTACCAAACCCTTGCTACAAATATGAGAGGTTTTCAACAAAACATTCGTAATGGAAATAGTTTTGCTGTAATAAATAGTGAACTCCGTTTTCCTGTTTTCAAATATTTTTCTAATAAACCTGTTAAATCCGAATTTTTAAATAATTTTCAGATTGTAGGATTTGCTGATGTTGGAACAGCATGGACAGGTCCTGACCCTTATTCCAAAGAAAATTCTTTATACACCCGAATTATTAATCAGTACCCAATAACCGTAACCGTGCAAACTCAGAGAGAACCAATTGTATATGGCTATGGTATTGGATTAAGAAGCCGTTTGTTGGGATATTTTATAAGAGCAGACTGGGCTTGGGGAGTTGAAGATGGAGTTGTTAAACCTTCAATATTTTACATCTCGCTGAGCTTAGATTTTTAATCCCGCTTTTTTGCTTTGCTTGTGTTTTCATAGCTTAGATAATATTCGCGCATTCGCGGCTAAAACCTTTTGCCCCTAATTCCCTAATATTTTAATAGTACCGATTAATGATTTTTTAACTAATTTAGCTAACCAAAAAAATATTAAAATGAAACAATACTCACAATTAGGATTATTTTTAGCATTAGGATTAATAATTTCTTCTGCTATTGTTGCTTTCAATTATAAAGCTGCAAAAAAAATAGAAAAACAAAACGAACAAACGATAAAAGTAAAAGGTTATGCCGAATTAAATATTACATCGGATTTGGCTACCTGGTCGGGAAGTTTCAACAGAAGAGCAATTTCTTTGGATATTGCTTATGAAAAATTGGAAAAGGATAAAAATATCGTAAAAGAATATCTGGTTTCCGAAGGATTTGATGCCGAAAAAATTACCTTCTCATCAATAAACACAAGCACTTTATATAAAAAATTAAACGATAGCTATAAAAACTCAAACGAAATAGATGGCTATATTTTAAGCCAAACAGTTTCGGTAAAATCAAAAAACCTAAACTTGATTTCAAAGGTGTCGAAAGAATCAACTTCCCTAATAATAAAAGGTGTTAAATTTTATTCAACAAGTCCACAATATTTCTACACAAAAATTAATGATTTGAAAATTGAAATGTTGGCAAAAGCTGCTCAAAATGCAAAACTTAGAGCTGAACAACTTGCAATAAACACAGGAAGCAAAGTTGGCGGTCTGACCTATGCAAGTCAGGGAGTTTTTCAAATAACATCTGCTAATTCTACCGAAGTTTCAGATTATGGGAATTACGATACTTATTCAAAAGAAAAAACAATAAAAGCTGTTGTTACTGTTGAATTTTCAATAAGATAACCTTAGCCCAACAAAGATATTGATGAACAGCATAAAGCAAAAAATAAAAGAATTATCAAAAGATTATTTTTCTGAAATAGTTAAAATAAGAAGGCATATTCATTCTAATCCTGAACTATCGTTTGAAGAATACAAAACTTCAGATTTTATCGCCTCCCGTCTTAAAGAATATGGCATTCCTTATCAGCAGGGAATTGCAAAAACCGGTGTAGTTGGAATAATTAAAGGAAAAAATCCTGATTCAAAAATCATTGCCTTGCGTGCCGATATGGACGCACTTTCCATAAACGAAAAAAATACTTGTGAATACAAATCGCAAAATCAGGGAGTGATGCATGCCTGCGGACACGATGCTCATATTGCTTCTCTGCTCGGAACAGCCAAAATATTAAATGAGCTAAAAAATGAATTTAAGGGAAGTGTGAAATTGATTTTCCAACCATCGGAGGAATTTTATCCTGGTGGAGCAATTAGGATGATTAAAGAAGGTGTGATGAAAAATCCAAAGGTAAATAAGATTTTTGCACAACATGTTGAGCCGGAAATGGAAGTTGGAAAAGTCGGAATGAAAAGCGATATGTATATGGCTTCAACCGATGAAGTTTATCTTACCATCAAAGGAAAAGGTGGACATGCGGCATTACCCGATAAACTTGTTGACCCCATAGTGATTGCTTCAAACATTATTATTTCTCTTCAACAAATAGTTAGCAGAAATGCTTCTCCTTCAGTGCCGACTGTTTTGTCTTTTGGAAGAATAATTGGCGAAGGAAGAACCAATGTTATTCCTGATGTTGTTAAAGTTGATGGTACTATCAGAACATTTAATGAGCCTTGGCGAAAAGAAATTCATAAAAAGATTAAAGCAACAGCTCAGTCAATTGCAAAAAATGCTGGCGGAAGTTGTGATGTGAGGATTGCTCACGGTTATCCGTTTTTAGTTAATGATAAAAAAACCACCGAAAAAGCCAGAAAATCAGCACAAGATTTTCTTGGCAAAGAAAACGTACTCGATATTGACCTTAGAATGACGGCAGAAGATTTTTCATATTTTGCCGATAATGCTCCGGCTTGCTTCTATCGTCTTGGAACCGGAAACAAAAAACAAGGAATTACTTCAAGTCTTCATTCTTCAACTTTTGAAATCGACGAAAAAAGTCTTGAAATTGGCATGGGCTTAATGGCTTGGTTGGTGGTTTGTGAGTTGGGGTAATTTGGCTGTCAACTGCCTACTCGACTGACGCTTGTAGTTTTATCTTTTTGCCAATAGATTAAAGAATTTTTCATTTATATAATAGTTAGCTGTTCCAATTCTTTCTTTTCTTAATATACCATCGTCAGCCAATTTGTTCAAGTAATTTGCTGCTGTTATTCTTGAAACATTCAAGTCGTTGATAATGAATTCAATTTTTGTATAGGGATGTTTAAAAAGGTTGTTTAATAAATCCTGACTATAAAATTTGTAATTGTTTCTTAATTTATGTTTATATTCCATCATCAACTCCCTGATTTGTATAATTAAATCTATAGTTTCCCTTGATGTTTTTTCAATTCCGTGAATCATAAATAAAATCCATTCTTCCCAGTTTTCGTCTTCTCTGAGCTGTTGTAAAAGTCTGTAATAATCTGATTTATTTTGAATGATATAATTACTTAAATATAATATTGGAAGATTTTGTAATTTTTTGATGATTAAATAAAGGATATTTATTATTCTACCGGTTCGCCCATTTCCATCATAAAATGGATGGATACTTTCAAATTGATAATGGATGATAGCCATTTTTATTAAAGGGTCGTAATCGCTCATTGAGGTGTCATTGATGAATTTTTCAAGGTTTGCCATCAACTTATTTATTTTATTAATGTCTTGTGGAGGAGTATAAATTATTTCTCCTGTCGAGGAATTTTTCAAAGTAGTTCCGGGTAATTTCCTAAATCCTGCACTGTTTCCTTCAAGTTCTTTTTGAATGTCAATGATTATGTTATTTGTAATTAATCCTTTCTTCTTAATTAATTCAAATCCTTTTTTTAAGGCTGAAATATAATTCTGGACTTCTTTTGCTTCAGGTGATTTGAATGAATCGATGTTTAATTCTGATTTATATAAATCATCATGAGTTGTAATAATATTTTCAATGGCGGAACTGTCTTTAGCTTCCTGCAATCCCAGTGTGTTTACCAAAATGATTTGGTTAGGAATTGTTGATGCAATTCCTTTTAATTCTGCTAATGCTGCATGAGCCAAAGGTAAACTTTTCAAGACTGCTTTTGTTTCAATGTCAGCAGCCAAGGGAAGTTCTCTTAATTTCCAATTTTTATTCATAGTGTAAAGATTTTGAAGTTTTCTTTACAAAGATAGTTTATTATGTAAAGAAAAATGGATTTTCTATACAAAGAATATTTCGTTTGTTAATATTTTTCAAAAATTTATACTTATTTTGAAATCGACGAGAAAAGCCTTGAAATTGGTATGGGCTTAATGGCTTGGTTGGTGGTTTGTGAGTTGGGGTAATTTGCTTAAAACATTACAAAGTCTCTGAAGTTTTTCTTGTCAATTACCTTTACACTTGCATTATAAGTTTGAACAAAGGTTTTAGGTATTTTAGTTTTGCCATTATCTTTCCATTTAAATTCATACCCAAATATTTCATCGTTTTTTTCTTCAACAAAATCTATTTCCTGTTGTTGTTTAGTTCTCCAAAAATACATTTTAGCAAATGTATCTTTGTAAATATTTTGTTTTACTCTTTCTGACACTAAAAAATTTTCCCATAACGCACCTTTATCTGCCCTTAAATCTAATGGATTAAAATTACCTAACACCATATTTCTAATACCATTATCATAGAAGTAGATTTTTTTATTTCTTTTTATTTCATTTCTTAGATTTTTACTAAAACTTCCCAGTTTAAATAAAACGTATCCTTTTTCAAGAATATCAATATATTTACTAATAGTATTTTTATCTACACCAACAATTTGCGATAGTTCTTGATAGCTAACTTCATTACCTATCTGTAGAGCAAGTGCTTGAACAAGCTTTTCTAAAACATCGGGGTATTTAATTTCAGAATATGCAAAAATATCTCTGTACAGATAACTGTTTACTAAGTTTTTTAATATATCAATTTCTTCACCCGGATTATTTAAAACATCAGGATAAAATCCAAATAAAATCCTGTTTTCAAGTTGTTGTTCAGAATTTAGATAGCCGTGTTTATCTTCAAATTCTTCCCAACTTATTGGAAATAATTTATATTCCCACTTACGCCCTGTGAGAGGTTCATTTAATTTATTCGACAGGTCAAATGATGAAGACCCCGAAACTATTAATTGAACATTTTTAAATTGATCTGCAATTATCTTTAAGGTTAATCCAATACCATTGATTCTTTGTGCCTCATCAATAAATACAATTTGATTTTTTCCTATTATGCTTCTTAATTGTTCTGTGTTGGGACCTGCTAAAAGACTTCTAACAGTTGGGTCATCTCCATCAAGAAATAAATAATCTTGATTTTCTAACAATAAGCGAATTAAGGTAGTTTTACCAACCTGTCTAGGACCTATTAACATAATAGCTTTTCCTTTACCGATTTTTGATATAATTGATTCTTTAATAATTCGTGTGTACATAACTTTTTTTTGCAAAGATAATACTTTTGGTGAATCAATTCATCAAAAAGCATAACTTTTGGTGAATGTATTCACCGAAAAGTATAATATTTAGTGAACGAATATACCGAAAGTGTGAATTTGTACCATTTTGTTGATGCTAACAAAATGGTTTGTTATGTAAAGAAAAATGGATTTTCTATACAAAGAATATTTTGTTTGTTAATATTTTTCAAAATTTTATACTTATTTTGAAATCGACTAAAAAAGCTTTAAAATTGGCATGGGCTTAATGGCTTGGTTGGTGGTTTGTGAGTTAGGATAATTAGGTTGTCAACTGTTTACTTGATTGTATGCTTTTACTTTTTTATCATTGATTATTAAAATGTTCTTTCATTATATTGCCGAGTTCACTCATTTTTAATAAATATTTTTCAATTTCATTTTGTGTAAAAAGATATTTTCGTCCCAAATTTGCAGAATAATTTGGAAGTTTTTGAATAAAATCTTTATCGATCACTCCCATATTGTGCTCATATATATGTCTGACTTGAAACATCTTTATTAAAAAATCAAAATCAGAATGTTTAAGTTTAATAAAATCATTCAAATTTTTGTTAAGGTTAAATAAGTTTTGAAAAAGATTCTTTGGTTTATCGGCATATATGTTAGGTTTTCTCTTTCTCAATTCCTTTCCTAATCCATCGAAAGCTGAAATACAAGATAATAATATAAACACATAAGAATTTTCTTTTATTTCAATTGAAATATCAGGATTTAAAATAATATCGAATTGCTTTTTTGTTACTTCAAGAGATTTTTCATAAATCAGAAAAGCATTTAGTTTATTACAGTCCGGACATTGAGCAAACACTCCATAAATTGAGAAAACCAGTCCGCAATTATCACAAGTTAAAGTTGTCTCTAAATCTTTTTCAGAGTAATATTTAATTGGGACAGAATAGTTTATTCCACTAGTTTTAACTTTAAATTGTATAAAGCTATTTCTGGTGCTTCTTTCTAAATCTTTAAATGAATCAGCTAATTTTTCAAGGGAGGGTTTTATAATTTGGTTAAATGCTTGTTTCATTGCTATACTCCTTACATACTCATTTTGAGCAGTAGTCCAAAAAGTATCAGATTCTCCTTCATAATCACAATATGGACAATGACAATGATTAGTAGGTAATCCTGTTCCAGGTTTAAGCTTAAAATACTTCTCACATTCCAAGCACTCTCGACCAATCATCCCGTTTTCATCAAGTGGAATACTTCCTGAAATTTTTATATTATCGCTCATATCTTGTCACGGTGTAAAGGTTTTCTGCAATTGTGTACAACGATTAGTATAAAAAACAGTACGGAATTAAAAATTTGTATGTTTCATTTTACTAATAGCTAATTAATTTTGAATGCTAATTTAGCAAAAATTTCTCTAAGAGAAATTAATTTGCGGTGAATCCAAGAACGAATGAATTTTCAAGCTAAATAAAACAAGTATTTGTTTATACTGTATTAGCTGTTGTTGATTTGTAATAATATTGTCTTATTGATTTGAAATCAATGAACTATCATCTCTAATTATGCTTGTAGAATCGATCTTTAGATATTCTAATTCTTGAACAGATTCTTGTTTTTCGATTTTATTTGGAATTTTATTTGTATTTAAAACATTAAAAATAATTGATGTTATAATTCCAAGTGTAGAAATTACATAAAAAATAGA